>Ga0190284_1000018_pt1 | contig 166825 bp, 116 predicted proteins | sample 48691812_MG_FD_161668 | JGI IMG/M metagenome (GOLD analysis project Ga0190284, IMG submission 161668) | Hydrothermal vent microbial mat bacterial communities from Southern Trench, Guaymas Basin, Mexico - 4869-18-1-2_MG | ecosystem: Environmental > Aquatic > Marine > Hydrothermal vents >... | reverse complement strand
TGCATGCCTGCGGTGAAGTGCTTGGGTGCGCCGGATGCGGGAAATCCGCACGTCCGGTGCGATGAGGGGGGAGGAGCCTTCTGAAAAGGAAGGCCCTCTCCTACTCTACTGGTGCAATCCAAAACCGATTAAACCACGAAGTGCACGAAGTGAGAGCATGCCAAGCTTGTCAGGTAGAAGGGGTCAGAGTTCAGGATTCAGGGAAGAAAAGTCCTGCTCAGACAGCCCATCCCTTAGCGTGGGGCACTGCATTGCCGCACCCATTAGCACCAGCAGCGTCCTTCGCGGCTGTTGCGGCTGCAGTGTTCCGTTTCGTGTTAGCAGCGGCAGCGTGGTGAGCAGCCCGTAGCGCCGACTTGTCAGTGCCTCGGAACCAATCGTTAGTGGCTTTTGCCGCCCCCTGTTAGCAGCGGCAGCACCCTTCGTGGCTGTGCGGCGGCAGTGTTCCGTCTCGTGTTAGCAGCGGCAGCGTTGTGAGCAGCCGCAGCGCCGACTCGGCCGTGATCCAGAACCGATCGTTGGTGACTCTTCGGATCGATTTCGATAGCGATTTCGATTTCGATTCGGAAAGGCCGCCATCCGTCTCCTGGCGCCAGTTTTTTGACACGCGATCCGCTCCCCACACCCCTCTCTCATCCGCCACGGCCAGCCGTAGCCCGACCGTCAGGGAGGGCGACGAGGTGCGATCAGACGTCAATGCGCATGCCGATTGCTCTCCTTGCCCGGCTCGAAAGCCGAGTAGATCAATCCAACGGTAATTACGAATGCTTGGTATCGTCGCCCTCCCTAAACCCGTCGGGCTACGGATGGGACCATCGGGAAGAGGGAGGGGATGGTGTCGTCGGAGTGAAATAGCATCTCGCGCAGAGACGCAGGGGAGAACTAGCCTCCCCCGGCCCATCCCGCAGCATGGGGCACTGCCTTGCCGCACCCTGTTGGCAACACCAGCGCTCTTCGCGGCTGTGCGGCGGCGGTGTTCCGTCTCGTGTTAGCAGCGGCAGCGAGGTGAGCAGCTCTTCGGCGGCATCCCAACGCAACAATTGGTTCAGCTCATGCGGTGTCAATCGACCTTGCGATAGCCGAGCGATTTCAGTATCTGCAGGATCTCGGTCCACGAGGGGAAGGACTTGTTGGTCTTTCGCTTGAAGCGGTCAACGGCTCTGAGGAATTCGAGCGTTTCGAGATCATCGCGTTCGTCCTCGGAGACCGATTTGCGAATCTCCTCGGCATCCTTCCTCTCGTTGGCCTTGTCCGCGCCGCGCTTCGACTTGGTATCGGTCTGCGTTGACATCGTTCCCCCTGTTCTTCCCGTCGCTTTCCTCGACATCATTTTGACGTCGGAGATGACACCAGTGCCGAATTAATCGGTCGATATGATCGTCCCGCTTTACTCTCTTTCGAAAAGCACCCTGATCTTTTCCGTCGTCGGTTGGCGCACAACTCCCTTCTCCGTGACGATACCGGTGATATTCTCCGCCGGGGTGACATCGAAGGCCGGATTGTAGACGCTGACACCCTCGGGAGCGGTGACGACACCGCCGAAGGACCGGATCTCCACGGCATCCCGCTCCTCGATCGGAATCGCGGCACCGTCGGGCAGCGACAAGTCGAAGGTGGAAAGCGGAGCCACTACGTAGAACGGGATGTCGTGAGCCTTGGCCAGCACCGAGACCGAGTAGGTCCCGATCTTGTTGGCCGCGTCTCCGTTGGCGGCGACCCTGTCTGCTCCGACGAAGACCGCGTGGATACGTCCCTCCCGCATGACCTGGCCGGCCATGTTGTCGCTGATCAGAACCACGTCGACCCCAGCCTGTTGCAGCTCCCAGGCCGTCAGCCGGGCTCCCTGGAGCAGGGGGCGCGTTTCATCGGCGTAGACGCGGATCTGCTTGCCCTTTTCCCGGGCTGCAAAAAAGACGGAGAGAGCCGTGCCGTGCCCCCCGGTGGCCAGCGCGCCGGCGTTGCAGTGGGTCAGCGCTCCTTGCCCGTCGCCGATCAGCTCCTGTCCGATCTCACCGAGCCGGCGGCAGATAGCGCGGTCCTCCTCGAGAGCCGCCTGAGCCTCGGCGAGCAGCTTCTCCTTGATGGCGGGCACCTCCGCGTCGGCGTGGCTCTGGGCGACCTTGCGCATCCTCTCGAGGCCCCAGAAGAGATTGACCGCCGTCGGCCGCGACGTCGCCAGGAACTCGATGACCCGCTCGAGCTCGCCATCGAACGCTTCCCGCGTGCCCTCAAAATGCTGCACTCCCAGAACCACTCCGAAGCAGGCCGACAGCCCGATCGCCGGAGCGCCGCGCACCGCCAGGCGCCGAATGTCATCGCGCAGATCCTCGATCGTCTTCACGCTGATGACCTTCAGCTTACCGGGCAGGAGGGTTTGATCAATGAGCGCGACCTCTCCGGGGATCGCTCCCTTCCATTCAATCGTCGGTACCACCATGGTGTCTCCTCCATTCTCTGGCCGCCGGCGCCGCTCACCATTACGAACGTATGCAACAATGTTTATCGGTCGGCTCGGGGGTCCGCTTGAGTTTTTGAAAGACTTCGGCCGGTCTCAGGCCACGCCGCCTCGCCCGGGAACGGCGATTCAGAAGTTGAGCTTGGCGTCCTCCCGGCGCACGCCATCCGCCTTGCCGCGCCGGAATGCAACCAGCCGATCCTTGAGCTGGGGATCGTTGAGCGCCAGGATTTCGATCGCGAAGAGAGCGGCATTCGACGCACCCGCCGAACCGATGGCCATACAAGCCACCGGCACTCCCGAGGGCATCTGCACGGTGGCGAGAAGCGCATCCATGCCGGAGAGCGGCGTCGAGGGGATCGGGACGCCGATCACGGGCAATGTCGTGTGGGCTGCAACCGCGCCTGCGAGGTGCGCGGCTCCTCCGGCAGCGGCGATCAAAACCTGATAACCCGCTTTCTCCGCGTCTCTGACAAACCCGATCAGATCCTCAGGTGTCCGGTGCGCCGAGAGGATCCGCACCGTGGGTTCGAGTCCGAAGTCTTTCAAGATCTGGATGCCCGGTTCGACGTATTTCATGTCCGAATCGGAACCCATCATGATGGCTACGGTAGAGCCCATGGGTCATTGTCCTCCAAAGACCGAATGCGTTCACCTCGTCAGTTGGACGAGCGCGTCTTCGTATTTCCTGGCGGTGACGGCCACAACCTCCTCCGTGAGGGCGGGTGCCGGGGATTTGCGGTCCCAGTCCGTTCGGAGCAGCGCATCTCTCACATACTGCTTGTCGAAGGGCTCCTGATGGCTCCCGGGCAGATAGTCGGCGAGTCGCCAGAACCGCGAGGAGTCCGGGGTCAGGACCTCGTCGATGAGGATCAGCTTGCCGCCGTGACCGCCGAATTCGAACTTCGTGTCGCACAGTATGAATCCCTTGGCTTCGGCATGGGAGCTGGCCCTCGAGAAGATTTCCAGCGCCAGACGTTGCGCCTCGCGCGTCGTCTCGCGTCCGATGAGCTCTTCGAGCCTCTCGAGCGAGATATTCTCGTCGTGCGCCCCGGCGAGAGCCTTGGTCGAGGGCGTGAGCAGCGGTTTTTCGAGCCGGCTCGACTCCACCAGCCCCTTCGGCAGGTGAATGCCGCAGACCGTCCCTCGCTGGCGGTACTCGCTCCAGCCCGATCCCGCGAGGTAGCCGCGTACGATGAACTCGGCGGGCAGAGGCTCGGCGCGCTCGACCAGCAACGCCCTTCCTTGCAGCATCGACGCCTCTTCCCGACTCAGGCCCTCTACGCGCGACATGTCATCGGTCACCAGGTGATGAGGCACGAGGTCCTCGAGCAACCGGAACCAAAAGAGGGAGAGCTGCGTCAAAACGCGCCCTTTACCGGGAATCGCCGTCGGGAGCACACAATCGAAGGCCGAGATCCTGTCAGTGGCCACGAGCAACAGGTTCTCACCGGCTGCGTAGATGTCCCTCACCTTGCCGCGTGAAATGAGCTCCAGAGTTTTCAGATGGGTCTCATATAGTGCAGATTCGACCATTTGTAGGTTTCATCCCTCCGAAAAAACGGTTATTCATATAGCGCGCCTCTGCAGAGAGCTCCGCATTTCAGGGTTCGATGGAGCCCTCCCTCCCTGAAGGAATTGGGCGAGCGGGAGGATCTTAACATAACAGGATTCCGAGTCTTGAGATAATCTTCGAGCTCGACAGATCGTTGAAAAAGTTGAATCGGCCGATGGGGACCTTATTTCCGATCTCAAAGTCGTAGATTCCTCGACGGATCAGCGGTTCGGAAAGTGGATTCGCGCCTTGATTTCAAAAAAAATTTCGGCCCAGCGATCGAAGCACTTTGTCAACGGCCCCCAAAAGCAAGTTTTTGATCAGCTCATTGTCTGGAAATGTCGATTTCAAGTACATTAACGCGTTGAGCCGCATTCCTCAAAGACGCTGGAATCGGCTCCTTTCGAAAGAAGCAAAGGAGAATACATGATCCTCGTGCTCGGTGGTGCAGGATACATCGGCAGCCATACGGTGAAACGTCTCTTGACGGAAGGCATGGATGTCGTCGTCTACGACGATCTCCGACATGGACACCGGGAGGCGATTAACGGTGTTCCCCTCGTGGTCGGCGATATCAACGACGTCGATCAGTTGCGTCAAACCCTTCGTCAATACAAGGTGGACGCTGTCATTCATTTCGCGGCGCTCTGCTACGTCGGTGAGTCGGTGGAGCAACCGCTCCACTACTACAACAACAACGTCGTGGGGACCCTAAGAGCGCTGGAATCGATGCTCGCCGAGGAGACGAAGTACATCATCTTCTCATCATCGGCAGCCGTCTACGGCGTTCCTGCAAAGATACCGATCACCGAAGACGTGCCCCGCCACCCGATCAATCCCTATGGTAGCACCAAGTCCATGATGGAGCAGATCTTGAGGGATTTCGACCGGGCCTACGGCATCCGTTTCACAGCGCTGCGGTACTTCAACGCGGCGGGCGCCGACCTGGAAGGCCAGCTCGGCGAATGGCACGATCCCGAGTCCCACCTGATCCCCCTGGCCGTAGAGGCCGCCCTGGGACGGCGTGACTCGTTCACGATCTTCGGAGACGACTACGACACCCCGGACGGGACCTGCGTGCGTGATTTCATCCACGTCGACGACCTGGCCCAGGCTCATGTCAAGGCTCTCAAGCGCCTGCAAAACGGGGCTGAGAGCGCATCCTTCAATCTGGGCAACGGCTCCGGTTTCTCGGTACGCGAGGTGCTGGACGTCGTGCGCGAGGTGTCGGGACGCGATTTCGCCGTCAAAGTGGGGCCCCAGCGGGCAGGCGATCCTCCGACGCTCGTCGCCGACGCGACCCTGGCGATCAAGGAGCTTGGTTGGTCTCAGAAGTGCTCAGATTTGCAGACGATCGTGCAAACCGCGTACAGTTGGCTCGAGAGGCACCCGAAGGGTTACGCCTCGTGACGACACTCACTGTATTGGGCAGTGGCACCGCGGTACCCACAGCCCGCCGGAGCCCTCCGGGCCTGCTGCTCCAGCGACCTGGGGGAGATTCCTTCCTCATCGACCCGGGGCCGGGCGCTCTCTGCCGCGCCGTCCGTGCCGGCGCTGCGATCGAACGGATCGCCGCGGTCTTCCTGACCCATTTTCATCCCGACCACACCCTCGACCTGATGAGCCTGCTCTTTGCGCGCCGCAACGTGCTCCTCGAGCCCAAGCTGAGGGAGCTCACCTTGGTCGGGCCCCCAGGAACCGCGGCGCTCTACCGCCGCATGGTCGACCTCTACGGTCATTGGGTCGAGGCACCCGAGGGCCGGCTCCGTTTGATCGAGATCGAGGAGAGCGATCGGCCCCTCCCCGAGGCTGCCCAACTTCCGGGGCGCGCCGTCGAGGTGGCCCACATGGATCATTCGCTCGGCTACCGTTTCGAGCTGCCCGAGGGAACCATCGCAATCTCCGGCGATTCGGAGCCTTGCGCCGGCCTGATACGGCTGGGATACCGGGCCGATCTCTTTCTCCTGGAGTGCTCCGTGAGCGATGCGCATCGTGGTACACCGGGACATCTCTGCCCCTCGGAAGTGGCCGCGATCGCCATCGACGCCGAACCTGCGCGGCTGGTGCTGTACCATCTCTATCCACCGGTCGACGCCAGCGCCGCCCTGCGCATCATCGAGACCCGGTTCCGCGGCCGAACGGTTGTGGCCGAAGACGGCCAGACCTGGCGCCTCTAATCCCGCCCTTCTTGAATCTGCAGTGAATCATCGAGTATCTTTCTTTTTTTGATCGTCCTCGCCGTCACAGCTCGACAGTATCGAGTGGATTGCCTAGACGGCCCCAACGTTGCGCATGCTGCGCCTGATCCGATCGTTCTCCGGTTTACCGAGGAGAAGGATGTCCATGTCCGTGCAAAAACCTGTTCCGCTCCAGCTCGCCCGTCCGCCACGACAACTCAGGAGTGCGCATTCCGCGGCGCAGCTCCATCGGTGCGGCGTCGTGATGATCCTGCTCATCGTCGCCTTGCTGCTCGCCGGCGCAGGAAGTCTCACATCGGCGGCCGCCAACGCTCCCGCCCGCGACCAGGTCACGGCGGCGATCGACAGGCTGCTGAGCCACCGAAATCTTCGAGACGCCGTTATCGGCGTCGAGATCCGCTCCGTCAGCGCTCGCCACGCGCTCTACGGGCGTAACCGGCACGAGGCGCTCATCGTAGCGTCCAACAACAAGCTGGTTTCCACCGCGGCGGTCCTCTTTCATCTGGGGCACGACGCTCTTCTGGAAACCGGGCTCTACTGCCGCGGCACCCTCACCGAGGGCACCCTCGACGGCAATCTGGTGGTCAAGGGCGGAGGAGATCCCGCGCTCTGCGCCCGCTTCCACGACGGCGACGCCCTGGAGCCGCTCCGCGTGCTCGCCGCAGGAGCCCAGCAAGCGCAGATCACCACCGTCGTGGGGGATCTGGTGCTCGACGACACGGTCTTCGACCGCGGATTCGTGGCGCCCGGGTGGCCCGCCGACCAGCTCGACTACTACTACTGCGCGCCTGTTTCCGGTCTTTCGTGGCAGGAGAACGTGATCGATGTGAAAGTCGAACCGGGCACCACCGTGGGCGCGGCGGCGCGCCTATTCATCGATCCGTCGTCGGCGCCCTTCATCGTCGAAGGCAGGATCAAAACCGGCCTGCGCACGAAAAATCCCACCATCCACCTGCAACGCCCTGGCGCGGATGGCGTGATCAAAGTCCGTGGCGAGATGCCGCTGGGAAGCGCCAGGTGGCAGGGCAAGGTGGCCGTGACCACGCCGCCGCGCTATTTCGGGCACATGCTGCGCCAGATCCTCCTGCAGGCGGGGGTCGAGATCCGCGGGAACATCGTGCTGGCCGAGGCGCCGATTCCCGTCGATTCCCAGGAGTATCGGTGCCTTTCGCGCTACACGACTCCGCTCCGCGATTTGATCATCGTGGTGAACAAGGAGAGTCACAACAACTTCGCCGAGCACCTCTTCAAGCTGGCAGGCTGGAAGACCGAGGGGCAAGGGAGCTTCGCCGCCGGCGCCGCGGCCGTGGACAAGCTCTTCGAGGATTTGGTTCTCGAGGAGGTCGATCCCTTCACCATCGTAGACGGTTCCGGGCTTTCGAGAGGCAACCGTTTTTCAGCACACACACTGGTTTCCTTGCTGGCGGCCATGTACGATTCGGCTCTTCGTGACACCTTCATCAGGTCGCTACCGGTGGCCGGCATGGACGGCAGCCTGAAAAAGCGGATGAACGAAGAGCCCTACCGCCAGCAGGTGCGAGCCAAAACCGGCTGGATCCGCGAGGTTTCGGCCCTGTCCGGCTACATCCGCGCCGGTAGCGGAGAGGTGTACGTCTTTTCGATCCTGTTCAACGGCTACAAGGGCATGAATGGGGAGATGAAAAAGGTTCAAGACGACATCTGCCGGGTCGTGGTGGATCTAGGCTAGTAGGATCATAACACGAGGGAATATCGCAAGATGAAATGCATCGGTGCACTGGAAGCCTGGCTCAAGGAAACCTTTCAACAACAGGATCTTACCGTCAACTACGAGTACTGTCCGCCCGAGATCGAAGGGGACGTGACGGTCAACTGCTTCCGATTCGCCAAAGCCCTGCGGCAGAACCCCATGGAGTTGGCGGGCAAGGTGGCCGAATTCTTCCGCGGGCATGACGACGTGGCGCGCACTTCGGTGGTCAAGGCCTTTGTGAACATCTCACTCGAGGAGAGAGCCCTCTTTCGCGACACCGTGGCCGATCCGCAGGCCCTGCTCGATCGTGTACACCTGCCAGCGGAACAGCGCCGGCGCGTGGTGGTCGAATACTCGGCGCCCAACACCAACAAGCCGCTCCACCTGGGCCACATCCGTAACAACGTGCTCGGTGCCAGCGTGGTCTCCCTCCTGCGCCGCGTCGGACACGAAGCGATCCCTGTGAACCTGGTCAATGATCGCGGAATCCACATCTGCAAGTCGATGATCGCCTACCAGCGCTGGGGTCAGGATACCGACCCCGATCGCGCCGGTGTCAAGGGTGACCACCTGGTGGGCAGCTTCTACGTGCGCTACAACGACGAGCTCCAGCTGCAGCTCGCCGCGCTGCGCCAGGCTGATCCGACCCTCGCAAAGGAGAATGACGACGCACTCTTCGGCCGCACCGAGATCGGCGCGGCGACCCGGGAAATGCTCCAGGCCTGGGAGGCCGGCGACGATGTGGTGCGCGCACTCTGGTCCCGAATGAACGCCTGGGTGCTGGCCGGCTTCGATGTGACCTACCGGCGCATGGGTGTGGCCTTCGACAAGGTCTACCGTGAGAGCGACACCTACCGCGAGGGCAAGCAGATCGTCGATTCGGGCCTGGCTCGAAGCCTTTTTTTGCGCCGCTCCGACGGCGCCGTGGAGGTCGATCTCGAGGAGCAGAAGCTGGGCCGCAAGGTCCTGCTGCGCGCCGACGGCACCAGCGTCTATATCACTCAGGATCTGGGCACGACCCTCCTCAAGCAGGGCGATTTCGAGCCCCATGAACAGGTCTGGATCGTCGGTGACGAGCAGATCCACCACTTCAAGGTGCTTTTCGCGGTGCTCAAAAAACTGGGCCACGCCTGGGCCGACGAGCTGACCCACATGGCTTACGGCATGGTCGACCTTCCGACCGGCAAGATGAAGAGCCGCGAGGGCACGGTGGTCGATGCCGACGACCTGCTCGACGAAATGGAGGAGCTTGCGCGCGCGGCCTGTTCAGATCGTGAGCCGGAGCTGCGCTCAAAGCCGGATGACCTCGAAGCTCGCGCCCAGGCGATCGGCCAGGGCGCGCTGAAGTACTGGCTGCTCAAGTTCAAGCCTAACTCGCGCATCCTCTTCGATCCCCAGGCGTCGATCCAATTCGAAGGGGACACGGGACCCTACGTGCAGTACGCCTGCGCCCGCATCCATTCGATCCTGGCCAAGGCGGCTGCGGCCGCCAGCGAGGAGCCGCACGGCGCCGGCGCGGCCCATCAGCCGATCGACTGGAGCGCTCTCGATCACGACGCCGAGCGTAACCTGGCGCTCTGCTGCGCCGCCTACCCCGGTGTGGTGCGCAAGGCCGCCGCGGCCCTCGATCCCTCGATCCTGGTGGGGTATCTGCTCGGTCTCGCCAAGGACTTCAGCCGTTTCTACACTCAGTGTCCCGTTCTGAAGGCTCCAGGTGCGAACCTGCGTGCAGGCCGTCTGGCGCTCTGCGACGGCGTGCGCCGGCTGCTGGTGGACGGACTCGATACCCTGACTATCGATACCCTGGAGTGCATGTGAAAACCAACGATACCCTGATGATGCACGAGATTCTGGAGCAGCCGGCCGTGCTGGAGCGCGTGGCTGCACAGGCGGTTAGCTTCTGTGCGACCCTCGCAGGCTCGATAAGCGCTCGCAGACCCGCATCGATCCACCTGGTGGGTTGCGGCGACATGCACTTTAGCGCCTGTGCCGCGGTGGCCCTGGCGCGCTGGACTCGCAGCGCCACGGCGTGCCCACTCTTCGCACACAACTCCATGGACCTGCGCTGGGAATCAACCAGCCTCACCGGCGACGACCTGGTGATCGTAGCCAGCTTCTCGGGGCGCACGCCGCGCACCGTGGAAGCCGCCGCGCGTGCAAAGCGCGCCGGCGCCCGCGTGATAGCGATTACCGGCAACGCCGGCTCGCTGCTCGATGAGTACGTTGAGGAACGCGACCTACTCTGCCTGCAGACCGGCCCGGCCGACGAGCTCGACCAACACGAGTACGCCGGCTACCACGCCAACGTGCCCCAGACCAAGACCTACACCGCCGTGCTGCTCGCCGAACTCCTGCTGCTGGCAGATCTGCTCGACGATGGCGCCTGGCGCGACGAGCTTGCCGAGATCCCAGGACTTACCGCCACCCTACTCCGCACCGTGCCGGAGACGATCGGTTCCTGGGTGGCGCGTTCCTTCGACGCCGACCGCCGACGCAACCTGATTGTCCTGGGGAGTGGCCCGTGGCGCCCGGCAGCCATGTTCGGAGCCGCTAAATTCCTGGAAATGACGATCCCCGCCCGGCACCAGTGCCTGGAGGAGTTCAACCACCTCGAGCTCTTCCTCACCGGTGAGGAGTCGCTGGTGGTCTTCCTCTGCCCCGATCGGGCCGCCTGGACGCGCACCGCCGAGCTGGCCGGGCCCTACGCCGAGCTGGGCGCCCAGCGCCTGGCGCTCGTGGACGGTGCACTCGCTGAGGTCGCCGCGATCGACGGCGCCGATCAGATCGTCCTACCCGGCGGCCCCTCCTCGAGCGCGCGCTTCTTCTCCACGGCCATCGCGCTCCAGATCCTGGCAGCCGCCGTGGGCCCAGCCTGCGGGCGCGATATCGATCGCTGGGTGGGGGGGATCCGCACCAAGCTGATCGAAAACCTCAGCCAGGAAACAATCCGCGGCTCAAAAATCCTGCGTGACGAAGTTTTCTAGAACATCCAATCCCGGCCTTCTGCAAACGGTTGTGGCGCAACCGCTCCGTTCCCGGTCTTTCCGGAAAAAACTATACCGTGAGCTTTATGAATAAGGTATGATCACAGGCTTGTCCGGCCTTGCAAAAAGAAAGGGTTGCCATAGAGCACCCCCGGGGGAGGGGGTCGTGGGCTGACGCTGCACGAGTCGTGAGGATCATGGTGTTTGTCATTCGAAAGCGATGATCCCGGTAGAAGGCCAGAGGGGGACGATACGCCTTAAATGGTTCTGCGAGAGATCATCATCAAAGGCGCCAGAGAGCATAATCTCAAGGACATCGGGTTACGGCTTCCCCGAAACAGCTTGATTACGATCACCGGTGTCTCGGGATCGGGAAAATCCTCGCTCGCTTACGATACCATCTATCGCGAGGGCCAGCGTCGTTTCGTCGAATCCCTCTCCACCTACGCGCGCCAGTTCATGGGGCGTATGGACAAGCCCCGCGTCGATTATATCGAGGGCCTCTCGCCTACGGTCTCCATCGATCAGAAATCGGTCAACCGCAACCCGCGCTCCACAGTGGGCACGATCACCGAAATCTACGACCATTTCCGCCTGCTCTTCGCGCGCCTCGGCCAGCCGCACTGCCCCGAGTGCGGCCACGAGGTCAGCGCCCTCGGCCCCGACAGGATCGTGGACCGCATCATGGAGCTGCCCAAGGGAACTCCGATCCAGATCCTGGCGCCTGTGGTTCGCGATCGTAAAGGCGAGTACCGCAAGGACCTGGAGGGCTGGCGGCTCAAGGGTTACGTGCGCGCCCGCATCGACGGCCACGAGGTGCGCCTCGAGGAGCAGATCCGGCTGGAGCGCTACAAGAAACACACCATCGAGCTCGTGCTCGACCGGGTCAAGGTGGCTCCCGACCGGCGCGGCCGCATCGCCGACACCGTGGAGATGGCCCTCTCCCTCACCGGCAGCCTGGTCAGCGTTCTGGTCGGCGAGGAGAGCCGCACGTACTCGGCCAAGCTCTCCTGTCCCAACTGCGACGTGGACATCCCCGAGCTGGAGCCCCGTCTGTTCAGCTTCAATTCGCCCCAGGGTGCCTGTCCCCACTGTGACGGTCTCGGGACGAGCCGCACCGTCGATCCCGAGCTCATCGTTCCCGATCCCTCGCTGAGCATCAACGCAGGCGCCATCCGCACCATGACGCGCACCGGTTACCTGGCCTATTCCCGACTGGGACCGGAGTCGCTGGCCCAGGTGGCGGCACACTTCGGATTCAGTCTGGACCAGCCCTGGTCGAGCTTGTCGGCCAAGCAGAAGAAAATCCTGCTCTACGGATCGGGCGACCAGAAGGTGCACCTGGCTTTCGAGTGGCAGTCGGCCAGCTCGTCGATGCGCGTCAAGGGCGAGGATCACAAGCCGATCGAAGGCATCATTCCCACGATGGAGAAGGCCTACCGCGCCTCACGCCCCAGGCACCTGGAGCGGTTCATGTGTATGGCCACCTGTCCCGAGTGTTTGGGGGCGCGCCTACGCGCCGAGGCCCTCTCGGTAACCTTCCGCGACCTCACGATCCACGATTTTACTAGTCTCACGATCGGCGAGGCGCGCTCCTTCTTCGACAGCCTGCGCGGCGCGCGCGGCGCGGGGCTCGAGGGCCGTGAGGCGGCGATCGGTCACGACCTGCTGGCCGAGATCGTGGCACGTCTCTCCTTCCTGGAGGGGGTCGGCCTGGAATATCTGACCCTCGATCGCCCGGCCGCAACCCTGTCGGGGGGCGAGTCGCAGCGCGTGCGGCTGGCCACGCAGCTCGGCGCAGGTCTGCAAGGGGTGCTCTACGTTCTCGACGAGCCTACGATCGGGCTGCATCCCCGCGACAACCGGCGCCTCATCGGCGCTCTGGAAGGGCTGCGGGAGCGGGGCAACACGGTGATCGTCGTAGAGCACGACCGTGACATGATGCTGGCCTCGGACCACCTCGTGGACATGGGCCCCGGCGCCGGCCGCTTCGGCGGCGAAGTCGTCGGTGCGGGCACACCAGAAGAGCTGAGTCGCCCTCGCGGGGACACGACCCAGCGGGGACCGCGCAAGCGGAAGCAAGAGGGCAAGGCGCCCAGCAAAGGCGCCGGAAAAGACCGCAGCAGCTCGGCCGGGATCAGCACCACTGGACGCTACCTCGCCGAGGAGGCCGTGATCCCCGTGCCCGTGATGCGCCGGCCGCCGAACGCCAAGCGTTTGACCCTGCGCGGGGCGCGCTGCAACAACCTCAAGAAGCTGAACGTGTCGATACCCGTGGGCCTGCTCACGGTGGTGACCGGTGTTTCCGGGTCGGGCAAGTCGTCGCTGGTGACCGAGACCCTGGTCCCGGCCCTGCGCCACGTTTTGGGCGGCGGCCACGGCCACGGCGATGGCGTGATGAAGAGCTCGCGCGCGAACGGCCATTACACCTCCCTTGCCGGCGCGCACCATTTTGACCGTGTCGTCGAGATCGACCAGTCGCCGATCGGCCGCACACCGCGCTCGAACCCGGCCACTTACACCAAGGTCTTCGGCCTCATCCGCGACGTTTTCGCCGGTTCGGTGGAAGCCCGGCTGCGGGGTTACGACAAGGGGCGCTTCTCCTTCAACAAGAAGGGCGGCCGGTGCGAGACCTGCGGCGGCTCGGGTGTGCTCGAGATGGAGATGCACTTCCTGCCCAACGTGGTAATCCCTTGCGACGATTGCAGCGGCCGTCGCTACAACCGCGAGACGCTGGAGATCCTCTATCGCGGCCTGAGCATCAACGACGTGCTCGACATGACCGTCAGGCAGGCACTCGAGTTTTTCGCGGCGCACACCAAGATCGTGCGCATCCTCGAGACCCTGCGCGACGTAGGGCTCGGTTATATCACCCTGGGCCAGCCCTCGACGACCATTTCGGGCGGCGAGGCGCAGCGCGTCAAGCTGGCGGCCGAGCTCTGCCGTCCCACCACCGGCCGCTCATTCTACGTGCTCGACGAGCCCACCACGGGTCTGCACTTCGAGGACATCCTGAAGCTCCTCGAAACCCTCCAGCTCCTGGTGGACGGCGGCAACACGATGGTCATCGTGGAGCATAACCTCGACGTGATCAAGGTGGCCGACCACCTGATCGATCTGGGCCCCGAGGGGGGTGACGAGGGCGGCGAGCTCGTGGCTGAGGGCACTCCCGAGGAGGTGGCCGGCGAACCTGAGAGCCTCACCGGTATCGCGCTGGCGCCTGTGCTCGGCCTGCCTGTGCCCAAGGCGCGGGGCAAGCGGCGCGCCGCGGTCGAATCTTTTGGGGGCATGCGGCCCGGCTCGCAGGCCCCGAAGCCGGACCGCGGCACGGTCCTCACGGCGGTGAATCTCGAGGAGCAGAGCGCCATCCGCGTCGAGGGCGCCAGGATCCACAACCTGCAGAATCTGGACGTCTCCATCCCGCACAACAAGCTCACCGTCATCACCGGGATCTCCGGCTCGGGCAAGACCTCGCTGGCCTTCGACACCATCTTCGCCGAGGGGCAGCGCCGCTTCGTGGAATCGCTCTCCACCTACGCCCGGCGCTTCATCGCCCGCCTCGACCGGGTGCCGGTGGATCGTATCGACGGTCTGGCACCGGCCATCGCCATCGACCAGCGCTCGGCAAGCCGCAATCCGCGCTCCACGGTGGCCACCTCCACCGAGATCCACGACTACCTGCGTGTGCTCTTCGCGCGTGTTGGTTTGCCCCATTGCCCCTCCTGCGGCGTGCCCGTCAGGGCGTATTCGCCGGGGCTGGCGGCTGCCGACGCCATAGCTCGCCTGCCCGGGGAAAAGGTGCTGGTCACGGCGCCGCTCTACCGCCGCGGTCTGGAACGTGACATTGCGCTCGCGGCACCGGAGAAGCTGGAGGGCCTCGTCCCCGAGCTGGTGAAAAAGGGCTTTCTGCGGCTCTGCCTCGACGAGTCTACCGGTAGCGACAGCAAAGGCGATTCCGGTCCGGCACAGGCCGGGGTGCCGAAGATGATCCGCTTCGACAGCGGCCTGGACGGTTACGATCCACAGATGATCGAAGGGATCGATCTGGTCATCGATCGGCTGAACCTCAAGGATGGCGCAGTCGGGCGTCTCGCCGATTCACTGGAGCAGGCCTACCAGGAAGGGCATGGAATGGCGCTCGTACGCCGTGCCGAGGGCAACGCCAACGGTAACGGAGGCGGTGATATCTTCTACTCCCAGATCCCCGGATGTCTCGACTGCGGTCGCTTCGTCGAGGATCTGAGCCCGCGCATGTTCTCTTTCAACAGCCACGTGGGTGCCTGCCCCTCCTGCGACGGTCTGGGACAGATCGAGCGCTGTGATCCCAACCGGCTCATCAAGGACAAGAGCAAACCGCTGCTGCGCGGAGCCATGCCGGGAAAGGTCGGCCAGTGGCTCTCGCGATCGAGCGGGGTGACCACCGCGGCGGTGCGCGCCGTGGGGCGGCTCTTCGGCTTCGATCCCGATCTGCCCTGGACCGAGGTGCCTCCCGCGGGGCAACGCGCGATTCTCAGCGGCGAGGGAATACCCGAACAGACACTGGCCCTGACCATGAATCGCACGAACGCGCGGCGCAAGCGCGAGTACACCTTCGAGACCGAATGGTTCGGCATTCTCCCGGTGGTGGAGGACTGGTACCGTTCGGTGCGGCCCAGGAGCTGGCGCCGCTACGCCCTGGCCGCGGTGATGGATCGTATGACCTGCCTCGACTGCGGGGGCAGTCGCTTGCGGCCGGTGTCGTTGGCGGTCACCGTGGGGGCTAAGAACATCGAGCAGATCTGCGCGCTGTCGATCGAGGAGGCGCTCGAGTTCTTCGAAACCCTCGAGCTCGACGAGGCCGCCGAGATCGTGGCTCACGACGCCCTGCAGGAGGTGGGCAACCGCCTGCGCTTCCTGCGCGACGTGGGCCTCGGTTACCTCACGCTGAACCGCACCTCGTCCACCTTGTCCGGCGGCGAGGCCCAGCGCATCCGCCTGGCCTCCCAGCTCGGAAATCGCCTGGTGGGTGTGATCTACGTGCTCGACGAACCCACCATCGGCCTCCATCAACGCGACGTGGACCGGCTTTTGAAGACGCTCTTCGAGCTGCGCGACCTGGGCAACACCGTGGTGGTTGTGGAGCACGACCGCGAGACGATCAGCGCCGCCGACCATGTCATCGATATCGGGCCCGGTGCGGGCCGGCTCGGCGGCCAGGTGGTGGCGGCCGGTCGTCCCGGCGACCTCGTGGACTGTCCCGAATCGGTCACCGGTCGCTATCTGGCAGGTAGCGGCCTCGACTCGAGACGGGAGGTGCGCCGCGCGGGATCGGGACGAGCGCTCCGGCTGGTGGGCGCCACGCGCCACAACCTCAAGAAGATCGATGTGACCGTTCCCCTCGGGTGTTTCGTGGCGGTCACCGGTGTGTCGGGCTCGGGCAAGTCGACGCTGGTCATGGAACTGCTCCAGGAGGCTCTCAAAGAGTCCCTCGAGAGCAGGGCTACAGCGCGGCGGGACGCCAGATCCAGCAAGTCCGGTGCATCGAAGGCCGCCGGCCAAGCCAGGGACCTAGATCAGATGCGCTCATCAGGCGTGTCGGGGCTCGATGCCCTCGAGGGAAGCAAGGCGGTGGACAAGCAAATCGTCATCGATCAGGAGCCGATCGGTCGCTCGAGCGTCTCCAACCCGGCCACCTACACAAAACTCTTCGATCCGATCAGAGATATCTTCGCCGCCACACCCGAAGCGCGCATGCGCGGCTTCGGCAAGTGTCGCTTCTCCTTCAACGCGGGGGATGGCCGCTGCCCGGCCTGCGACGGGCGGGGCGTCGAGATCGTGGAGATGCACTTCCTCTCCGACGTGACCATCACCTGCGAGGTCTGTCGCGGCCAGCGTTACAACCGGGAAACCCTCGAGGTGACCTACAAGGGGAAGACGATCAGCGACATCCTCGAGATGGACGTGAACGAGGCTGCCGAGTTTTTCAAGAACCACAGGAGGATCTCCAAGATCCTGGGAACCCTCACGCAGGTGGGGCTGGGCTACATCCGACTGGGACAGCCCTCCAACACCCTCAGCGGCGGCGAGGCCCAGCGCCTCAAGCTGGCAGCCGAGCTCTGCCGCCCCAACACGGGGAAAACCGTGTATCTCCTCGACGAGCCCACGACGGGCCTGCACTTCGAGGACACCCGAGGATTGATGGAGGTGCTCCACAAACTCGTCGACCTGGGCAACACCGTGGTGGTCGTGGAGCACAACCTGGACGTGATCGCCGGAGCGGACCATGTTCTCGATCTGGGCCCCGAAGGGGGCGACGCCGGCGGCGAATGCATCGCCGCCGGCACTCCCGAACAGATGGTCTTCATCAAAAGATCGCACACGGGCCAGCACCTGGCCCGATATCTAATAGAACAAGACTTAGAGCAGGGAGTGCACACCTCATGATCTCGGATGGAGGAGTCGAAAGGATGGCACGCGGTGAAAAGCCGCTCATCGTGCAAGCCGACAGGACCATCCTGCTCGAGGTGGACAATCCGCTTTTTGCCGATGTGCGCGACATGCTTTCCATCTTCGCGGAGCTCGAAAAAAGCCCCGAGCACATCCATACCTACCGCATTACACCGCTCTCGATCTGGAACGCGGCCGCCGCGGGATATGGCGAGAAAACGATCATCGAGTTCCTGGAGACGATGGGACGCTACTCGCTGCCGCCCAATGTGGAGCGGGACATCGTGGACAACATCAGGAAGTTCGGTTTGCTCAAGCTGGAGAAGACCGACGGACTCCTGCTGCTCACCTCGCACGATGAGAGGCTCCTGCGCGAGCTCTGGAAGAACAGCTCGGTCAAGAAATACCTCACCGGGCGCAGCGAAAAGGGGTTGAAGGTCAACGAGAGCCTGCGCGGCGACATCAAGCAGGCCCTGATCAAGATCGGGTTCCCCGTGGAGGACCTGGCCGGATACGTGGAGGGAACTCCCTACCCGGTCAGCCTGCGGGAGAACACCGGGAAGGGCGATGCCTTCCGCATCCGTCGCTATCAACAGGAGGCCGTGGACGCCTTTTACGCGGGCGGATCGGTGCGCGGCGGGAGCGGCATCGTGGCCCTGCCCTGTGGTGCGGGCAAAACTATCGTGGGGATCGGTGTCATGTCCAAGCTGCAGACCCACACCCTGATCCTGACGACGAACACCATCGCCGTGCGGCAGTGGAAGGACGAGCTGGCCGACAAGACCGAGATTGATCCCGAGGCCGTCGGGGAGTACACCGGCGAGGTCAAGAACATCCAGCCGATCACGATTACCACCTACCAGATTTTGACCTATCGCAAGAAGAAGACCGATCCCTTCGTGCACTTCGATCTCTTTTCGGCCTCCAACTGGGGGCTCGTGATCTACGACGAGGTCCATCTGCTGCCGGCCCCGGTCTTCCGCGTGACCGCCGAGATCCAGGCCAAACGGCGGCTCGGTCTGACAGCGACCCTGGTGCGCGAGGACCGGCGCGAAGACGAGGTCTTTTCACTCATCGGTCCCAAAAAATACGACGTACCCTGGAAGGTGCTGGAGCGGCAGGGCTGGATTGCCGCGGCGCATTGCGTCGAGATCCGGATCCCCCTCTTTGATGAGCTCAAGTACACCTACCTGGCCGCGGGCTCGCGTGAAAAATTCCGCATCGCTTCGGAGAACCATTCCAAGGTCAGCGTTGTGAAGGTTCTTATGCAGCGCCATCAGGGCGATCTGGTATTGATCATCGGCCAATACATCGATCAGTTGAAAAAGCTGGCCAAGATTTTGGATGTACCGTTGATTACGGGCAAAATGCCCAACAGGGAACGGGCTGCCCTTTACGATAAATTCAGGAAGGGAGAGGTCAAAGTCCTGGCCGTATCAAAGGTCGGTAACTTTGCCATCGATCTTCCGGATGCCAATGTGGCCATCCAGGTATCAGGAACGTTTGGCTCGCGTCAGGAGGAAGCACAGCGACTGGGAAGGATCCTACGCCCCAAGAGCGGCGGTGGACGCGCTTTCTTCTACTCCCTCGTGACGCGTGATACCCGGGAAGAGCACTTTGCCAACAACCGGCAGCTCTTCCTGACCGAACAGGGCTACTCTTACGAGATCAAAGACGTCATAGAGATCACTTGAGCCCGGATGGAGACCGAATAGAAGGATCGACCCTTTTATGAACAGAGCGATTCGCAAAGCCCCTGTCGATTTGAAGACCATACTCGGCGTGCAGCCTCTCGAAGAGATTCAGGAATCCTTCAAGTTCTGGCACGGCGACGGAGCGGCTCCAGATTCGGCGGTTAAAATCATCGGCGCCCTGGAGACCACGGTCGTCGATGAAACCGCGGTTCGCCGGTGTCTCAAATCACTCTCCAAGAAGCTGATCGATATTCTCAAGTTCTTCCTGCGCTCCGAGTCCTTCTCGAGCAACATGGAGCATATCATCAACTCGCAGGCCTTCTCGTACATGAGCCAGTACGAGGTTGAAGCCGCCCTCAACGCGCTGCAAAAGCGCGGTTTTCTGTACAGCGTGCGCGGGCGTCTGAAGGCCGAGTTCGGCGAGAAGGCCTTCGTGATCCCTAAAGAGCTGGGTGATACGCTGCATAACTTTCTTTGGGACGAGGAGAAAGAGGCCTACGATACCTTTTCACTCGAGGGATTCATCGAGAAGATCGATCCCATCGAGATGGAGGAGCTCAAGGCCTCCTTCCTGCCCGAGGGCAGGCGGGATTTCGAGGATCTCGAGGACTTCATCGATCATCTCAGCGCTTCGACCGTGGCTGCAGGGCGCATCGAAGCCTTAGAGGACGCGGGGCTGGTGAAGGTGGTCCAACTGGCGGTCAATGAGTACGGGGGTGTCATGCCGCGCACGCTCTTCGACAAGGTCCGCGGCAAGCTCTACCCGGCGTGGGACCGCCGGCGCTGGAAGGCAGCTCTCGAGCGCAACCTCCTGGGAACGATACGGCACCTGTCTCTGGGGGAGTACGGCATCTCGCACTTCGACGACACCTTCATCGTCTTCCGTGAGATCGTCGATAGCTGTCTCGGCGACATCGAGACCGGCGGCACCCCGTCGCTGGACGACATACGCACTTTGGGTGTCGATCTGATCTCCGACATCTCGAGCTTCCTATCCTTCATCAATCATAACAAGATCAGACTCACCCTGAACGGTTCGATCTACAAAACGGCTGTCAAAAAGATCGAGGATACTTTCATCCTCACCAAGAAGGAGGAGTTCGAGGAAAACGACATCTTCAATTTCATCTACTCCTTCTGCCTGGGCAACAAGATGATTCAGCGCCGGGAGGATCGCCAACTGGGACTGACCATCAAGGGCAAGTCCTGGGACCGTCACGCTCTGGAGAAAAAGCTCTATAACATCCTCTCCTTCGCTTTCGACGAGTGGGAGCCGGGAGAGGACCAGTTCCACATGCCCAGGCTCAAGAAAATGTTCATCGAGAACATGAAGCTGCTCGAGGTCAATCAGTGGTACGACGTCTTGTATCTGCCCTTCATGACGCGCAACACCTATCTGGCCAATGTCGATCGGGACAATATCCGGGACGCCTTTCAGAACTGTTACCAGTACAACCGCAACACCAAGATGCTGGATACGCAACAGATGGCGCACCGGCTCTTCCAGTGGATGCGCTCGCGCTTTTATCTCTTGGGATTGATCGATCTGGGATACATCGACGGCAAGGTCAGCTCGATGCAGCTCAATCCCCTGGGAGCCAAGGCTCTGGGCATCGACCTGCCCCAGAAGCAGAACCTCAAACAGAAGCCGCTGATCGTCAACCCCGACTTCGAAATCATCCTCTTCCAGGACGGTGACAACTATGACCTCATCACTCGAATGGATCGGTTCGCAGAGCGGACCAAGTCGGACAACGCCTACCACTACAAGGTGACTGCGTCCACCGTTGAGAAGGCCGTGGCCGAGGGGATGACGGTGGCCGATATTTTGACCATTCTGAGCGAAAACAGCCGCGTGGGCATCCCGCAGAACGTGATCTACTCGATCCGCGAGTGGGCCGAGAAAGTGAAGTTCGTGAGGGTGCGCGAGGTCACCATCCTGAGGGGACGCAACAAGGAGGTGATCGACAGGATCCTGCAGGCGGGCAGCCTGAAGGACATCGTGCTCGAGCGGTTGTCCCACACGGTCCTGATCATCCGGTCCGGCCTGGACGTGGTGATGCTGGGCAAAACCCTCGAAAATCTGGGGATTTTTCTGGAGAAGGGGGAAGTCGTCGTCGAGGGCAAGGTCGATGAGCGCAAGCAGCGGCGGGCCTGATGTCGCGGTGGGCGCCTTCGATGCGCGTCTCGCACTCGTGGCCATAACCCCGGCCGTCGCACCGGAAACGGCTTCCGAGGCAGGGGATCTGCGGCGGCGGGTAGTCGATGCGGCTGCTGGCGGTGCCACGGCGATCATGCTGCGCCACCCCGGGGCGAGCACAAATGAGCTGATCGCCGCAGGCAAGGGCTTTGCGGCACTGGCGGAGGAGCAAGGTTTCTTTTTCATCCTGAACGGAGCGCCCGAAATCGCACTGGAGATCGGCGCCGGCGGAGTGCATCTTGGTGTGCGCACCGTCGATCCCGCGGCGGTGCGGCGCATCGCACGGCGGGCGCAACGGGAACTGCTCATCGGCTATTCGGCTCACTATCCCCTCGAGGATCAGAGCCCGCAGATCGAGGCGGCGGACTACGTAACCTACAGCCCGATCTTCGCCACCCCCTCAAAGGCGGGAGCTCCGCCGTTGGGTGTGGAGGAACTGTGGCGCGCGGTGCGTACCATAGGCAAGCCGGTGATCGCCCTCGGCGGGATGGGGCCTGACGAGGCCTACCAGGCAGGTTGCGGTGGGTGCCGGCACGTGGCGGCGATCTCGGCGGTCCTGGGCCGACACGATGCGCGCGCCGCGGCGCGTGCCATACGCACGGGGCTGTCCGCGGGGCTGGCGGCCGGACGTGAGCACTAAAGGGTGACGTGACCCCCAAAGAAGGAGCGAGAGAGGATGGCCGAGAAGAGACGACGCAGGTTCGATCCCCATTCCATCGCCAGGTGGCTGCGTTACGCCTGTTACCTGGTCGTGCTCTACAGCCTGTGGTACTTCTCGTCGAACTTTTCCTTCGTACGCGTGTTGAGCGGGGACGACTCGGTGATCGGTGTGACAGGGCGCTGCAGCCTGGTCCTCGCGAAGTACGAAAGCGATCAGGTCGGACCGGAGCGCGATGAGGTGGTCGTATTTCTCATGGCCGATAAAGACGACAATCCCGTCAAGCGGATCTCGCGCGTGGTCGCGGTGCCCGGCGACGTGGTTCACGGCGGCGACGAATTCGTCGAGGTCAACGGCGAGCCGACGCGCTACGCGGCATCGCAGGCACGACTGATCGAGGGGCGTGTCCCGAATGGGATGTACGTGATGCTCAACGACAATCCTTTTTCTACGTTTCCCGATAGCCGCCGCATGGGATTCATCCCGCGCCAGGTCATTCTGGGGCGGTTGCTGTGCGAGGCCCCCTTCTGACCGGCTCGATGCGTTCTCATGAGAAGTATTGCCGCGAGCGGCGGCCGAGAATATGCTACGAGATGCTTGCCTTCAAAAAGTGGTTGATATGTCAGGACTATAGTACTCAAGAGCTCTGAACGGAAAACGGAGGACGAACGCATGCCTTCCATCGATTCCATGACGTTGCAGGAGAAGATTGCCAACACGATTCGATGCCTCGCCATCGACGGCGTGCAGAAAGCCAACTCGGGCCACCCCGGAATGCCCATGGGCTGCGCTGAGTTCGCGACCGTTTTGTGGTCGCAGTTTCTGCGGCACAACCCGCGCAATCCGGGTTGGGCCGATCGCGACCGCTTCGTGCTCTCCGCGGGGCACGGATCGATGCTGCTCTACTCGGCGCTGCACCTGAACGGTTACGATGTGGGAATGCAGGATCTGAAGAGTTTTCGCCAGTGGGAGAGCCGGACTCCGGGACATCCGGAGCGCGGCTGTCTGCCAGGGGTGGAGACGACCACCGGTCCTCTGGGCCAGGGTTTTGCCAACGGCGTGGGCATGGCGCTCGCCGAGGCGATGCTGGCGGCGCGATTCAACCGGCACGGGATCCGGATTGTGGATCACTACACCTACGGGATCGTAGGAGACGGCGATCTGATGGAAGGTGTTTCAGCCGAGGCCGCGTCGCTGGCGGGACACCTGAAGCTGCACAAGCTGATCTACTTCTTCGACAGCAACCAGATCACCATCGAGGGATCGACGGCACTGGCCACGAGCGAGGATGTGCGCAGGCGCTTCGAGTCTTACCTGTGGCACGTTCAGGAGGTGGACGGCCACGATTTCGAGGCCCTGGACGAGGCGATCAAGCTGGCCAAGGATTTTCGCGCGGCGCCCTCGTTGATCATCGGCCGCACGCACATCGGCAAGGGTAGCCCGGGCAAGCAGGACTCGGCATCATGCCACGGATCGCCTCTCGGCGAGGAGGAGGTGTTGCGGACCAAGGAGAACCTGGGCTGGCCGCAGGAGCAGTTCTTCGTGCCCGACGACGTGCGTGATTTCTTCCAAGGGCGGCTGGAGGAGATGGAACAGGCCGAGGAGCAGTGGTTGAGCTCGCTCCAGGCGCTCTTCGAAAAGGAGCCGCGGCTGGAGGAAGATTGGACGCATTGGCAGAGCCGGTCCTTCGACGGAGATCTGCTCGAATCGATGCCGGCGTTCCGTGACGACGACAAGATGGCCACCCGCGTGGCTTCGGGCAAAGTGATCGAGGCGATCGCTCCCGAGATCCGCAATCTGGTGGGGGGCTCAGCCGACCTGGCGCCCTCCAACATGACCATGATCAAGGGAGCCGACGCGATCGGACCTGGAATTTTTTCGGGGCGCAATCTCCACTTCGGCGTTCGCGAGCATGGCATGGGCGGGGTGCTCAATGGCATGGGGCTGCACGGCGGATTGATTCCCTATGGCGGTACTTTTCTGGTCTTCGCCGATTACATGCGCCCGGCCATCCGCATGGCGGCGATGAGCGGTGTGCCGGTGATTTATGTCTTTACTCATGACAGCATCTTCGTGGGAGAGGACGGACCAACCCACCAGCCGGTGGAGCATCTGCTCTCCCTGCGGGCGATCCCCAACCTGACCGTGATCCGTCCCGCCGATGCTCTGGAGACGGCGGGGGCTTGGGCGGTGGCGCTGCGCCGCCGCACAGGGCCGACGGCATTGGTTCTCTCACGACAGAAGCTGCCCGTACTGAACGGCGGGTTGGCTGACGGCGCCGATCTACATCCCCAGGACGGCGTGACGCATGGGGCATACATCCTGCAGCGCGAGAGGGGCGAGTCACCGCGCTTGATTCTGATAGCTACCGGCTCTGAAACTCATCTGGCGCTGGAGGCCTGCAACCTCCTGGGAGAAGCCGGCCGGTATGTGCGCGTGGTGAGTATGCCGTCGTGCGAGCTCTTCGAGGCGCAGCCGGCTGGTTACCGCGAGGCCGTGCTGCCGGCGACGAGCACGAACCGCCTGGTGATCGAAGCCGCCGTTACCCTCGGCTGGGAGCGCTACGCCGGCGCGACCGGCAAGGTCATCGGCATCGATCGCTTCGGCGCCTCGGCGCCCTACACGGTGCTGGCGGAGCAGTTCGGCTTCACCGGACAGCATGTCGCCGAAGTTGCCCGCACGATGCTCTAGTCGAGCGGGCTTGTCCGAGAAGGCTGCCGCTGCTCACTCGAGACAAGGGACACTGCCGCAAGGCAGTGTCCCATTGTGGTTATCCCATGGGTGTACTGAAGCAGGACTCTTAATAATCGTGCAACCCCGCCACGGGGTCGTGTTTTAGCGCCGTCACCCGGAGCCTTGACGCTTGAAGGTCTTTTTGTCTTTGGCCTTGATCTTGCCCAGGAGGACGTCCACTTCCTGCGTGACGGCGGCGGAGTGCCACAGTGTGCGTAGCGCCACTTCACCGGTTTTACCGGCAATGAAGATGGTGGGAACAGTGTCGATCCCGAAGGCCTTGACGAGCTTCTCCTCGGCATCGACCAGCACCGGGAATGGCAGATTCATCGGCTCGTAAGTTCGTTTCACGTCCTTGGCCTTCTGGCCGATGTTGACCACCAGAACCGCGAGCTTGCCGTAGGCTTTGCTCTGTGATAGCGATTTCAGCTCCTTCACGGCAGCGCGTGAAATAGGGCATCCCGTTCCGCCAAAGACCAGCACGAATGCCTCGGCATCGCCGCGATAGGCGTTGAGCTCGACGCTCTTGCCTGCGAGATCAGGTAGACAGAAGCCGGGCAGAGCGTCTCCCTTGTCCAGCGCCTTGGTGACGAAGAAGTTCTTTTTATTGACCTTCTTTTCGGCGGCCAGCCTGTTGATCATCGAGCGCAAGGCCGCCGGATCGTAGCCGCCCTGGTACCGCATGCGGCCCCACTTGCCGACGAGGAACAGCGTCGGGTAGGCCTGACAGGGGAAGGACTCTCCGATCTTACCGGTGGGGTCACCGATCACGTCGATGTTGGGCTGGTGCTTTTTGTAATAGGTGCGGTTCTTTTCGATGCTCTGGCCGTAATCGATGCGCACAAAGGCGACGCCCTCGGGGTACTCTTCGCGCAGATCGAGGAGTGCGCTGTAGACCTCGCCGGAGAGCGGGCACCCTACGGCAGCGAGCTCCACGACCAGGACCTTGCCATTGTAGTCGGCGAGGTCGAATGACTGCCGGTCCTCGAAAACGAGCTGATTCTGCACCGCCACCTCCTCTTCGATGTCGGCTGCCGGAGAGACGCCGTCATTCTGCGCGGCACTCGCCATACCGGCTAAAACCGGGATGAGCGTCATGAGAAACAACAATCGCAGGTTTTTCATGCATTCACTCCTTTATACACAATTCGAGTCGTGCGATTCGAAGGGTGCCAATCATCGATTCCGACGTTGAGAATCGGTCTTTTCGGTCATCTGCCGGGGCCGCACCCGCAGTCGCAGGTAGCCTCGGTGCCACGTATCAGTCCCGCAAGAACCCCCGCTGCGCACCCCACGCCTGCACGGACGCTCAAGGCACCGCCTTCGCAGTTACGGGCACAGGCGCCGCACTCGATGCAGGCGTCGCGATCTGCGATGCGCGCGCGTCCGTTCTCCACGGCCAGCACAGCGTGGGGGCAGACCGCGATGCACAGGCGGCATCCGTTGCACTTGCGAGCGTCCAGTTCGAGGGTCACCACGTTGGAGAGATAGCGGAGCATAGAGCTTTTTCAATTCCGGACAAAATGTCCTTCAGTTACCGTCGTTGTGCAACACATCACAGAAACAGGCCGGTCACCCAGAGAGCCAGGCCGGTCACCGCCGCCCCGATCTGCAACGGCAAGGCGATGCGGATTTCCTTCAATACCCCGGAGAGCGACGTGAACGTCGTCGATCCGGTGAAATTCATCGCCAGGAAGCTGGTCACTGCGGGGATGATCAGTATCCAGGCCGCCACCGTCGCCCAGCTCGGAGCCTCAGCGGCGGTGTCTCTACCGCTGCCGAGGACGAACCAGGCGCAGCCGAGCAGGCAGAGCAGCCCCACACCGACGCCCTTCAACGCGAACGCGCGTCCAGGGAGCCAGGGGAGCAGGATCGGCGTAACCACCGTTCCACACAGCCACCCGGCCAGCAGGAAGCCGGAACTCGTGACTCCGAGCGTCGCCACCCGCGAAACCTCGTAGCCGCTCGCGTTGATCCCGGCGAGCACAGCGAACGCACAGGCGAAAACCAGCGCGTATTTGAGGCTGGCGACCAGCTCCACCGGGATCAGCACCAGCCTATCGCGCAGCGGAAACCGTACGCGCCGCATGCGCGTGTTGGCCTTCATGCCGGCATCGAGGAACGCCGGCAGATCCTCCGCACGCACCGGACCGTAGCTTACGCGAAATCCAGACCGGTGCTTGACCTCGTGCGCACAAATGCCCGGCGCCCCCAACTGGGGGGCAATGAGCCTGCGGTGGGTCACGATTTCTGCGAGACGGGCGTCCGCGATGCGCCGGACGATTTCATCGGTTCCGAAGGTTCCTTTGCCGGCGGCGCACCAGACGTTGATGCCTTTCGTGTCGAGCACCAGGACCCAGGCATCGCGGCCGCCGAGCCGCGAGCGCAGGTGGTCGAAGCTCAGCTTGAAGTTGGCCGACAGGAGCACCGGGGAGTCGGGGGTGGGGGAGCCCACGGCATAGAGGCCGGGATCGATGGAGTAGCGCATACGACCCAGGCCCCAGCGTACCTTCCACGACCCCATATGGTCCGCGAAGGTCAGACGGGTGGCAGCCACGGGCACCTTATCCGCGGGGGTGTCGATCTCACCGGCCAACCAGCGGAATGGGGGGACGGCAGGCGTCTCTCCGCTCTGCGGCTGTGGATTTGCGGCACAACAGCAGGAGGTCGCGCAGCAATCGTCGGTGCTCTTCGTATTCTCTACCATGGTTCTCCGGCTCTCATTTCTGACGAGCCCTCAGTTTGCGCAATTAGTTGTGTTGTGCAACTAATAATTAAAAATTTTCCTGCACCGCGGTAGGAATACAATCATGGGTGAGACTCGGCCAGGGCGTCCAACGGGCTGCTCTGCTAACCCAATACTACGCTGGATTTATGCTCTTATCTCTGGTAGGTCTCGATCGCAGTCGGGGTGAACGGCGTCGAGGTGTAGTCGACAGGCGACTCGCAGCCGACCGTTTTATCCCCGCCCTATCCTCGCGCGCTCATAATGACGATGTCTAAAATCCGTATTCGAAGGCATCGATGATCACGGCTTGCCCCAAGGATGCCGGATGCGATAGCCCTGTCGCTTCGATCGAGATTCGGTGCGGTCCATTGGATAAGTTGCCTCGCGAGAAGAGCCTGCGCTGGCCTTTGAGCTGGGCTGAATAGAGATCAACAGCCTCCTGAAACACCCCGTCAATGTAGACGTTTGCGATACCGCCCTGGCTGCAACGAGCTCCCACCCACGCGATCGATGTACCACGGAACAGCATCTCAGCGCTCGCCTGTGGTTCTTCTGTAAATTTCAACCCCGATCCGTTGGAAAACGAGTTGGGGTACTTGGTCCAGAGACCTTCGTAGATGATGAATTCGCTCTGATCGTCGCGGACGATGAAGCGCAACATTGGTGTCCATGAATCCCCTCCGTTTTCGGACTTGAAGACGCTCTCCCAGGTCCCCGCAAAGAGGGTCGTGTCGTTGGCGTAATCTGGGGAAATCACCAGCGTTCTGACGAAGCGGCCGCGTAAATCGAGGTACTGCCAACTCGTCCCTCGGTCGGTTGAACGGAAGACGCCCTCGCTCTTGGTTGCGGCAAAGAGAGTCGAATCGATAGTGTACTCAGGGGATATGGCGAAGTCTTCTATTACCAGGTCGCCAAGGCCTTCATTGACGGGGAACCAGGTGTCACCGCGATCGATGGATCGAAAGACACCACCGTTGAGAGTACCCGCCAGGACTTCGGCGTCCAAATCGAAAGACGGTGAAGTCCGAAGGGTGAAGGTTTCATACTCCGAAAGACCGATGTTCTGCCAGGTTGCCCCGCGGTCTTCGGAGCGGAACACACCGCGTTCAGAGCCGGCGAAGACGATCCGGTCCTGCGCAAAAGACGGTGAAACCGCCAGTGAGTATGCTCTTCTAAAAGGGGGACAGAGGGATATGTATGAGTCACCTCGATCAACGCTCTTGTAGATGCCGAACTCACCGGTCGAACCGTTGCCGGCAAACAAGGTACCATCCTGCGCGAAGTCCGGGGAGATCGCCAGCGCCCTGCAGTAGAACCAGTGGTCGGGATTGACCTCGACGCATCCCCAGCACGACACTTCTGGCCGCCACCTGGCGATATCCCGAAAGAGACCGGCGAATACGAGGCCATCCGCGGCGAAGTCAGGGCTTACCGCCAGCGGTCCGGCGTAGATGAAGGAGAGGTTGGTGTTTTGTTTTTGCCAGCTCAAACCCCGGTCTTTGGTCCTGTAAACTCCTGCCCCGTAAGCTCCCGCAAAAAGCCGGCCGTCGTGAGCATAGTCGGGACTGATCGCCAGACCTCGAATGAGGTTCTGGCTGTAGACATCGATGTGGCGCCACTCGTCGGCGCCGTTAGTGGACTTGTGAATTCCTTCCCAAGCCGCCAGAAAAACCGTGCGATCCTGAGCAAAAGCCGCTGAGAAAGCAAACCCGAAATAGTGGGTTTCCGTTTGGGATGCCTGGGTGTCGAGGCCAACACCGGCAACCTCCCAACTATCGCCGTCGTTGTTGGATTTATAGATATATTGGCACGTTGCTGCCAAGAGAAGCGGCACCTTAGGGTAACAGGGCGCGACAGCCAAGCTGGTGATTACCAGGTCCGAGATCCCACCCGATTTCTTACGCCACGTATCACCACGATCGCGAGATTTGAAAACGCCATCTCCGGCAGTGCCGGCAAAGATGACGTTGTCTTGGCTGAAGCGTGGCGACACAGCGAGCGCTGTAACACAATAATCAGCAGTAGCAGAAAGCTCGTGCCAATTCCATCCACCGTCGGTTGAGCGTAGGATTCCTGAGTCGTGTCCGGCGAAACAGGTTCCGTCGCTTTCAAAGGCCGGCGAGATCGCCATGGATCTGATCACCGGCAGCGCAAGGGAATCGCTGGATTCCCACTGGTTGCAACCGTCCTGCGAGAGAAATACACCATCGTTGGTGCCGATCAGCACTGTCCGATCGCTGCAGAAGAAAGGAGAGAATATAATCGTGTTGACCTCCAGGTCCGCTAAATTCGTAAGCCCCCCGTTGCAGGCAAACCAACTGTCGCCGCAATCGGTGGAGCAGTAGATCCCGCCGCCCCGTGTTCCGACTACAACCATTCCATCGGCCTGATAGTCGGGTGATACGACGATGCTCAGAATTCGGAAGTGGGGAAAACCAATCTGTGAGGGATGCCAGGTTTCTCCGGCATTGGTGGATTTCATGATATAAAAATTGATGTGATTCAGGCCGCAAAATAGGGTTTTGTCGCTATCGAAAGCTGGGCTTGCAGCGATCGCCATAATGTTGTCATGCGGGGAATGGCTTCGCGATTCGGCTCCCAACATAAGGGATATTATCGTTGTAATTATTACAACAATCAACGGTTTTCCATGCATTGCAGTCACCTCCTAGATGCTTGGAGTCGTATCGACAACGCACGAACAGCGTTTCGAAAACGACGATCTCCTGTCGAATCTTTGAATCAGTTTGGCACGTGTTGATACGAAAGCCGATTCTGCCGGCGTTTCCATGAAGATATCCTGATACCTCGTGTCCCCTGATACCTCTGTCCTCTGTCGATTCTTAGGTTTTGCGAGCTCCTTTCAAGGCTCTTAGAAGCTTTGAAACGACCACAGAACGTCCTCGAGCCATCGTGGTCGAGGATCTCGGATTCGGATTTTAGATGTGCTGTCAGCCATCCAGGAAGCACGGCACCTGCCTGAGCGTCAACGGAACCATCGAAACGATTGATTCTATTGAGGTGCCATCGCCGATAGCTTTCTGGATCGAGTGGCTGTGATTAAGACTCTATGAGTATAAGCGTTTGTTTTTTTGCAGGGTACAAAAAAAACCACTTTTTTCCATTTTGTTATACTCAGCAATGCTGTACTGCGAGGTTGGAGTTGGGACCAAGGATTTGTGGCGTAGTCCCCTATAGAGCCGTCCCTTTTGTAGCACGGAGACAACCACAGGTGGGCACTGTTAAAAGTAATGCTTCATTCGGTGGTAAACAGAGGCTGATGCTACAGCCCGCCGTACTGGGCGAAGGTCCATGCGCCGTGCCAGAGGATCACCAGGAAGGTGGCCGTCACGATCGTGCTGGTCACGTCGCGGCCGAGGTCCTCGGCGCTCGATTTGCGCTTGAGGCCGAAGTGCGCCGCGGTGGCGGCCACCAGCCCCCCCGAGCCGATCAGCTTGATCAGATCGAAAAAGATGTCGCCCGGTGTCAGCTCCAGAAAGTAAGCAGAGGCCCAGCCGAAGGGCGTCACGGGGCGCGCCAGGCAGGCGCACACGACGCTGCTGAGCGAGGTCGCCACCGCCACGGGCAGGGTCAGCAGGGGCAGCCCCAGGAGGCAAGCCCAGAAGAGCGGCACCACCAGGTGCGAACCGGGATCGCGGCCCAGCATGCGCAGGGCATCGTCTTGACGGCTCAGCCGGATGTTGCCCAGCCGCGCCGCCGCCCCGGCGCCCACACGAGCCGCGAAGAGCACCGAGGTCAGCAAGGGGATCACGATCGCCAACAGCACTTTTCCCAGCCCGATCAGCGCCTGGCGGTCCATGGCACCCTTGAGCGGATTGTTCTCGAGGGCGAAGAAGGTCCCCAAACCGCCCAGCACGGCGCCCGCCGCGCAGACGTACAGCGCCGGGTGCATGAGGGTATCGGCGGCGCGAAGCACCATTTGCCGCCACGATCCCGGCAGCGGGTGGGCGGCTACTTGCTTCAGCGGGCGGATCCACTCCAGCGGCTCCACCACAGCGCGCTCCACGGCGTGCAGCGCCCGCCACAGCCCGTTCTCGGGTTCCGTGTAGGGACGACTCGGCGGCAGCTCGGCCAGCTTCGTGCCGGCGTCCTGATCACCGGAAATCTCCTCGATCCGGCCCGTGGCCGGATTCAGCAGCAGGGCGCGTGTGGCCACGGGCAGCATCGCCTCGTAGTCGTGGGTCACCACCAGGGTGGTGCGTTCAGGCGATTCCCGGTGCGTCTGCTCGATCAGCCGCGCCACCTGCCGGCAGAGCTGGGGATCGAGCCCGCTGGTGGGCTCGTCGAAGATCAGAAAGGCCGGGTTGCGCGCCAGCGTGCGTGCCAGGGCGAGCCGCTTCTTCTGGCCGCCCGACAGCTCCGACACGCGGCCCGGCGGATCGATCAGATCGACCCCTGCGAGCAGATCGTCGATATTCTCGTCGGTGACCATCCCAACCTTGTCGCGGCGCGCGTTCTTGAGGGCGAAGCGGATGTTCTCGCGCGTCGGCAGATCCTCGAAGAGGGCGTTCTCCTGGAAGACGATCCCCAGGCTCTCGATGAGCTGCTCGGGATAACCGGGGAGCACTTCCTGGCCCATGACCCACAGCCCGCCGCGGCACACCACGTTGGCCCGCCCCGGCCGCAGCGAGCCGATGAGCAGATTGAGGAGCACCGACTTGCCCGATCCGCTCGGCCCCAGGAGGCACACGAGGTCGCCCTCCTTGATGCGCATCGAAGCTCCGCGCAGAACGTAACCAACCCCACCGGCTTGACGGAAACCGACCCAGAGATCGTCCATCTGGACCACGAACGGCGTGTTCATGACCCGTCCTCGCCGATCTTTTCGCCGGGCTCGATGTCGGCCCCCTCCTCGACCACCGGCCAGGTTTCGAGGGCGATCACCACCGGTCGCTCGGAACGTGCCTCGCGCCGACCGACGATTCCGCGAAGCTTGCCCCCACGGTCCACGAGGAGCGCGCCGAGCCATTCGTCGAGCTCCAGATCCAGCTCGGAAGAGAGCTGCAGGATTCCCGCTTCTCCCGTCAGGATCTTGTTCCCCGGGATCGGCTGGGTGCGGACCTTGTCCGGCTTGCCCTCGCAAAACGCCACCAGCATGAAGTAGTCGTTGGGATCGCCGGCGCCGTGCAGCGCGAGCCGCGTCTTCGGCGGGGACGGGGCGTTTTCGTGCAGCGCCAGCACCGCGAGATCGCGCCCCTGCGGGTCGAACCAGAGCGACTGGGCGGTATAGACTTCTCCGTCACCGAAGGAGACCTTCAGATCCGGGTTGAGAATATCGGGCCCGCCGAACAGGTCGCTCGTGGAGAAGGCGCCGTCCGCCAGGGTACGCGCCGTCAGAACCAGCGGCGCTCCTCGTTCGCTCCCGAACAGCAGCCCGGTGCCGTGGAACAGGAACTCCCGTTTCCTCAGAAGGTCGTCCTCCTTGAAGGCGAAGATCACCTCGACGGTCATCAGGCCCGGCGTATCGAGGGGCGCGAATGCCTCCCCCTCGACCGGCTCGATCGACACCAGCGGCCCCTGAAAGGCGTCGTCGTTCTGAGGCGGCTCGGAGGCGCCGTCGATCACCGCGCCGTTCTCGATCGGACCGGCAATCGATGCGGTAGGGGTGGCGAAGGAGAGCGCCGTACCGGTGAGGATCTTGGAGAGGTCGTTGACGTTGATCAGGTTGGGCCAGTGGAAGCCGAACTGCACCTTGGGCCGCGCCACCCAGAAGACCGAATCGGTGCGCACCGTGGACGCGTAGCGCTCCAGGATCGACACCTGGGCCTCCACCGCGCGGCCGTCGGGAGCCAGATCCACCTCGAGCACGGTGCCCACTGGAAAGTCCCGATAGAGCACCGGTGCACCCTCGCGCAGGCCCTGCGCGAGGGCGAAGCGCACATTGAAACTCAGTCGCGCGCCGCGGCGGGCCTGCCGGAACTCCTTGAGGCTGTCCTCCTCAGCCGGCCGCAGCTCCAGCCCGAAGACCACCGCGCCGGAGACGAGGCCCGGCAGGTCGAGGTCGGGCGTGTCGTACTCTAGGTAGGGGTCCTTGATCAGCGTATCGAGCCCCCAGACACCCTCGGCCAGCCCGGCGAAGCGCGGGCGCACGATCCAGAATCGCGACGACTGCCGCAGCGTGTGCTTGAACTGCTCGCGGATGAGCACCCTCACAATCACGCCCGAGTTGTCGCGGGGGATTTCGATCGCCAAGACTTCGCCGACGCGGACGCCTTTGTGCCTGATGGTGGCACCCAGGGTCACGCCGTGGGCGTTCTGAAAGCGCAGGATGAGCTGCAGGTCGCTCTCACTCCCCGAGCCGCTCTTGACGAGATCCAGGAGATACCAGCCTCCCACCGCCATGGCGGCAAGGGTCATGAGCCCGGCCAGTATTCTGCTCCATCGCTTCATCGGTTGCCTCCCTCCCCGCAAAGAGCGGGCGCGGATCGAGGGTGCGCTGGCCGGGCCCGTCGCTCAGGGGTGAATCGGTCTCCATGGGTGCTCCTGGACAATAGAACAGCGAGGCGTCCCTGTCAATCGGCGAGAGCAGGACTGCGGCGCTGGATTTTCGAGCTCAGTTGGCTATTGACCGAGTCGGCTGGTAAGCTCACTCTTCACCGGCCGCCAGGTTGGCTTCAGTGGACCAACAAGTCATGGGGATTGTCCGCCGGATGGACCCTCCCCGGGATCGGTCACGGATTACAGAACGCCATGTCATCAATCATCTGGATCGGAATCGGGTTCTGCGTCTCCCAGTCCGCCATGTTTTCAGGGCTCAACCTCGCTTTCTTCAGCATCAGCAGATTGACCCTCGAGATCGAGTCCCAAAAAAACAACCGGCACGCCATGAAGGTCGCGAAGCTTCGAAAGGATTCGAACTTTCTGCTCACGACCATCTTGTGGGGGAACGTAGGGATCAACGTGCTCCTCACCCTGCTGTCGAATTCGGTCATGGCAGGCGTCACGGCGTTCGTCTTCTCGACTTTCGTCATTACGACTCTCGGTGAAATCGTTCCCCAGGCCTATTTCTCGAGACATGCCCTGAAAATGGCCTCGCTCCTGTCGCCGATCTTGAGCCTCTATCAGGTGATTCTGTATCCGGTGGCAAAACCGACCGCCTTCGCCCTGGACAAGTGGCTTGGAGGCGAAGGGATCCAGTTTTTTCAGGAGAAGGATCTGCGGGAGATGCTCAAGATCCACATGTCCGCTCCAGAAACGGACATAGAGAGGGTGGAGGGTCGAGGCGCTCTGAATTTTCTCTCCATCGACGATGCGCCCATCGGAGAGATCGGCGAAGCGATCGATCCGCAGAGTGTCATTTCTCTGCCCTTCGACGAAGGCCAGCCGGTCTTTCCGAAGATCGGCCACGCCTGCGAGGACGCTTTTCTCCAGACCCTAAACGCCGCTGGAAAGAAGTGGGTCATCCTGACCGATACGGAGGGGGAGCCGCAGCTCGCCCTGGATTCGGATGGTTTCCTGAGAGCGGCGCTCTTCGAGACGGCGACCTTCGATCCCTGCACGTTTTGTCACCGTCCGATCGTCGTACGACGCCTCGATCATCCGCTGGGCGAGGCGCTGGTTCATCTGACGGTGGTTCCTGAGCGGACCGGTGACGACGTGATCGACGAGGATCTCGTGATCGTGTGGGGCGACGAGAAACGGATCATCACCGGAGCCGACATCCTGGGCCGGTTGCTGCGGGGTATTGCCAGTCAGCGGAATTCAGGTCACCGATACCCTCACGCACCGGAAGAAACTCCTGGAAAACAATAGCATGTCAGAGACGATCCTGATCAACCTCGCCAGCATCGCCCTACTCGGTATGGCAGCCCAGTGGTTGGCCTGACGCATGAGGATGCCGTCGATCCTCTTTCTGCTCGTCTTCGGTTTCCTCGCAGGACCGGTCACCGGCCTCCTCGATCCCGACGCCCTCCTCGGCGAACTCCTCCTGCCGATCGTATCGATCTCCGTGGCGATCATCCTCTTCGAAGGGGGATTGACCCTGCGACTCGAGGAACTCCGTGAGATCGGCGGGGTCGTCCTCGCCCTCGTGACCCTCGGCGCGATCGTCACGTGGAGCCTGGCCGCGGCAGCGGCCCACTTCGTGCTGGGGCTCGAGGTGCAGGTCGCCGTCCTGCTGGGGGCGGTCCTGGTTGTCACCGGGCCGACGGTGATCGGTCCCTTGCTGCGGCACGTGCGTCCGACCGGCAGGGTCGCGGACATCCTGAAATGGGAGGGGATCGTCATCGATCCGATCGGGGCCCTACTGGCGGTGCTCGTCTTCGAGGCGCTCCTCGTCGGCGCTTTCGTCCTCTCCAACCACCTCCAGGCCGAATCGGGCCTCTTCGCGGTGACCTTGATGGGCTTGGTCCTGGATAACCAGAAGCACGTCGCCGTGAAGCACATCTTAGACTTCAAGGAAAACCTGAGCGTGCTGATCATCTCCGCGCTCTTCATCCTCCTCTCGGACCGGCTCGAGCCGTCTCATTTCAGCCACTTCGGAATGGAAAGCGTCCTCTTTCTGGCCATCCTGATCTTCGTGGCCCGTCCAACATCGGTGCTCACGTCCACATTGCGCTCGGACCTCGACTGGCGCGAGCGGCTCTTCCTTTCCTGGATGGCCCCACGGGGGATCGTCGCTGCCGCGGTGGCCTCCGTCTTCGCGCTGAAGCTCTCCGCGGCCTGAATGGCGCAGGCCGAGGCTCTCGTGCCGATCACCTTCATGGTCATAGTCGGAACGGTGGGGGTCTACGGGATCACATCGTCGCCCTTGGCGCGCCGGTTGGGATTGGCTCAGAGGAACCCCCAGGGCGTGTTCTTCGTCGGGGCCAACTCCGTAGCCCAGGCCATGGCGACCGCGCTCCAGGAGCAGGGCTTCGAGGTGGGTCTCGTTGATACGAACCGGCGCGATCTCTACAGAACGCGGATGGCGAATCTCCCAGCAACCTACGGAGATGTTCTCTCTCCGGCAATCTTCGACGGCATCTCCCTCTCCGGGATCGGCCGTGTCTTTGCGGTCACGTCCAACGACGAGCTCAACTCCCTGGCCGCCCTGCACTTCAACGAGATCTTCGAAAGAAAGGAGATCTACCAGCTCCCACCGTACGGTCTCGCAGAGGACAAGAACGCGGGGCATGCCTCCTCCCACCTGAGAGGGCGATTCCTCTTCGGCCACGAGAGTGGCTACGCCGAGCTGAGGGAGCGGTTCGACTCCGGCGCGGTGATCAAGGCGACGGGGCTGACCGAGGCCTTCGAATATCCGGCGTTCCAGGAGCTCCACGGAGGCTAGGCCATTCCGCTCTTCATCGTCACGGAAAACCGAAGGCTCGTCGTGATCACCACGGACATCGAGGTCGAGCCCCGCCCGGGCGAGACGATCCTCGCGCTGGTTACAGAATGACGCCAAGTGTGACACTCGCTACCCGAAAGCCGGGAATGGGAAATGCTGAACGAGGTGCTAGTGGATCTGCAAGACTGTCGCCGGCCGGCGGGTGGCGATGTCGGGAGGAGTGGCGCGTAACGCCGCGGTCGTGCGCGCCTCGAGGAAACGTTGAGAAAAAAACATACTCCCATCGAAAAACACCCCGGCCGCTTCGGCGCCTTATACACCAAGCTGATCGTTTTCCTGTGGATCGCGAGCGAATCCGAGATCAAGGTGGGGATCGTGCCTGGCGATGAGCACGTGCCGCGAACAGCTAAAAAACCGGTGCTCTTCGGGAGATCTGGAACATCTATCGACCACCTTTTCAGTGCGGCCACACTCTGAGCTGGTGCTTCCCTCTGCCGACATGTTCGAAGGGACCGGGAAATGGACCGTCAGCATGGCGTGTTTTTCCGAAATAATCGGTGTCGATGCGATAGGCTGAGCCATCGGGCCGTTCGTAGGGCAAATCTGGAATCTTGGCTCGTCCCGGCGATCCAGTCGTCACGAGTTGTCGCGATGTCTCCCGCGCCCACGCCTCGTCCAGATCGAGGCGCAAGTAGAGTGCCTCTTTGGACTCGATGAGTTCGATGCCAGGATCGAACTGCGGCGGTATACAGGCGTCCTGGTCCTGTGTGGAGGGATTGGCCCCTTTGAGGTAGACGTTACCCGCCATCCGCATGGGGAGCGCTGCGTTGTCATAAGGTGACAAGCCGTTGCCGCCTGCGAAGACGTTGTTGTAGAACCGGTCGTCGCCACCCCGGGTGTTGCACAGACCCGCGAGCTCTGTGGTGTGCGCTGAGTGGTACGGCGTATCGCGCCGCAGTTCGGGAAACATCCTGATCTGGCCGGCGAACAAGTTGTGAACGTAAGCTCCACCTTCGGAGACATCGAGCAGGCTCGCCGACGAAAGCAATAGATTGTTGTCCACCATGAAAGGCCCATGGTTGACCTCCACGAACACGAGGCAGAGCGTCTTGGTCCCTTCGATCGGCTTGATTTCCGCCTCGAAGGAAGACCAAGCCTGCCACCCGCCGGTGTGCGGGACTCTGCAGGTGCCGAGGAAGTTCACCGTCCGGTGCGTCGAGGCGCATCTCGATCATGCCGCCACTCGTGGCGGATGCGGCCCGGAATTCGATTCGGTTGCTCTTGCGACCGAAATCCAGCCCCTCGTACCGAACCCAGTCGCCCTGCTCGATCCAGCCGATACACTCACCTCCCTCGGAGCAGGGCGCCGTTTGAAGACCCTGTTCGGCCGTAAAACCAGCCGCCGGCATCCGCGAACCTGTGTCGGCCCTCAGCCAGGCCACGTTCAGCAGGCACTGGGCGTTCGCGGGAGAATAGGAAGCCATCGCCGCTCCGAAGGATTTCAGCACGTCCTCGCGTTTGGCAGCCTCGATCAGCCAGTGATCGTTCAGATAGGCGGCACCGGTGTGGAACAATCGGCCCCGGGGATCGATCGAACCAGTCGCCACCGATGACATCGTCGAAAAGATTGAAGGCGCCGAAAAAACTGTTCGGGAGCGTCACCTTCCAGATATCGTTTTGTACCTTTTCCCAGCCTTTGACGCGCTCCGAGCCCTTGATCACCACCCTTTCACCGACGGCCGCTCGATAGGTAATCCGCCGCGCGTCGGACTCTCCACCGCGGGGAGGATCGATGTGTTCGCGGTACGTGCCGCCATGCACGGTGATCACATCACCCGGCTGCGCAACTTCTGCAGCGGCCGAGATGGTCTTGAACGGTTTCGACACCGAACCGGGGTTCGCATCGGTTCCGCTGACGGCAACATGATATTCTTCCGAGCGCAGAGTCATGGTCATCAAGACCAGTCCACATGATGCCAGTGTCAAGATGATGGGAGTTCGGGTTGTCAGAAAACAGGCTTTGATGACGAGCGCCGCCGTGGTGCCGGTCATTTCGAAATCGATTGCCATTTTGAACCGCCATCTTCCTTACGAAAACAGCGGAAGTCGATGAAGTCACACTCGAGCCGGGTAAAGTGAAAAGAGCACGTAGGGCGGATGAGAGGCGATAAAGCTGTAATCAGCCACTCCGTGGTTGCCTGCAGCTTAGCGCCTGACCCTTGCGGTATTACCGCGAGTGAATCGACCATCCCCAAGGATCCGAAGAGCCGCCGGGCCGCTCCAGTTCCTGCAATTCCCGTCGACAATCCATCTACAATCCGTCTACAGATTGTCCGCAACCCGCAGCCGCAGCTCGGGATCGCCGAACAGAGTCAGCTCATAGTACTGATAGCGGAACCACGAGATACTACCCAAGCGCCACAAACAGCTCTCCCGGGCTTCCTGCAGCGCAGAGCCCATTTCGAAGATCCCCTCGCCGAGCACACTGTGGAAGAACTCGCGGGTGAACATGGTTGTCACCGAATCGAGATTGTTTCCAACGGCTCCCATGCCCTCACGCGAGTTCACGATACAGGCAAAAGCGCCGTGTTCGATCGTCGTGATCTGCTCCGCGAAGCAGTCGGCGGTATCAAATGATCCCAACGAACAGGAATCATCGAAGAAGAAAAAGTAGTCTGTATCGGTCAGGTTCCCGATGCAGTCATACATATTGTAAGATGTGGGAGCGGTACACAGTTTCACCATACCCCACACGTGTGCCCCATGGTCAGCGATGTAGATCATCTGAGGCTTGGTATTTCCGCTCTGGCCGTTCAGGATCGGAAGCAGGTCCGTTGTGGCGTCCCAACCGTCACTGTAGTAGTCCCACGGCGGTTTGATGTGTCCCACGCGGTTCCAGGAACTCGGCGCATAGTCCTCGTCATAGAGAGTCGTCACCGAGAAGTTGCGTGCATTGGGAATACCGGGGCTTTCGAATCCGGCCGTAAAATGACCGAGATACAAGATCGACCCAAGCTTCATCAGCTCCGAGAACGGTTTGTTGAATTCTAGAATGTCACCAAATCCTAGATAACCCCCCATGCTGGCGGCGACGTCCAGGTAAGGGTCATTCGTGCTTTCATAGGTCAGTGTTTTCTTGACGAAGTTGATCACATCGGTCGCGTTTTACACGGAAGCACGGCCGACGAATATATCTTCCACCAGGTCGACATCACCGCCGCCGGGACCGTCCTTCTTTTCAGCGTAGTTATCATCAGAATTATAATCGAATGTACAATCGGCCGGATCAACGCAGCCATAATACAAATCGGCGGGGACCGTGTAACCCGTCTCACAAAAAAACCGCGGCGGAATAATATCCTTGTCTCCGCCGAGCAGCGTGTACTCTGTACTCCAAGTCTGATAGGTATCGATCAAGAAATTCCGGATCTTGGTGGGGTCGCCTATCCCGCCACTCGGCTTCGTTCCATCATAGTTTGCGAGAATCCATTCAGCGGTCACGATGCCCGCAGCAATACCCCGGATTATTTTCGAGTCACAAAGTGCTTGAAAACTGTATTGATCTGAAATGTTCGCAAGGCTGTCGCTGGTTATCACCACATATTTATAGTTCGCCCCGTAATAGGGCTCGACGGATCGGACAAAGGTGTCAGCGGATACCGGATTTTCGGCCCGGAGTTAGGTGTTGAACCACCCAAAGTCGGAATGTAATTGACGTAAGACTTAATGGCTTCGATGTTATCGATTTTTCGCACAAACTTCTTTTTCAGAGCCTCGGTAAGTTTGGCGCTCTGTTGTGATGCGGCAGCGGCGAGGTGAATCGTCAGTCGCATCGTCGTTGCCATTCTCATCTTGCCGGTTCTCGGTGATTACTGGAGCGGGAAAAAATTGACATGTGCAACCTCGAAACCACGATCTGTTTGAACAGTCACGAGTTCATGCCGCTCGAATGGCCAGAATCCTGTCAACGTATAGATCTCGGGGTCTGGTGGCGTCGGAGTGTCCGGAGGGCCGATAGATTTGAAAAACTGTTCGGTACCATGCTCCAGTTTGTAAATGCCGGGCAACAGGAATGTACCCAGCGGTGTGCAGGAGATTTTTTCGATTCTCATCCCGGCGGGAACGAGAATCTGAACACCCTTGACAGGGATCAGAGGCGCGCCGGCCTTGTTGTATCGCTTCGAACCGCTGATCGAGACTTGATCGAAATCACCTTTCCGGATGATTTCCGGTTTGCCGAAATGGTAATCGAGAACCATGACATCATCGCTCAGTGTGACATGCGGTTTCTCGTGACCTGCAGCGGAGGGAGTGCCGATACCGAAGACTGTCAGTCCAAACGTGATACCCAACGCTATCTGCAGCAACATTGTCGTTGTCTTCATCATCGGTACTCCTCGAAAGTAAGGCGTACACCGCCGGGTGACCTGGATAACATTCTGCAACCTGCTTGTGCAGCCTGTTTAACATCTCACAGGCTATCACACCTGAATTGATATGTCGAGGGGGCGATGCGGGGTACGAACAGGGGAAGTCTCATCACACACGTGGTTTCGATGCCCGGTCAACAATGAGAGCCCGGTCAACAATGAGAGCCAGGTCAACAATGAGACCGTTCACAGTCGGCCGTGACGATTGAGTCAAGTAGAAGCACATTCCGGCCGGTCGCATCGTCCGGTTTTTGCTGGACGGTAGGGCTTGGCGCGCCGCAAGATCGACCAAGGGGATTGAGATTCCTGTCCTCTCAGCTGCGAGGGGATCCTTCGACAATTTTGTTCTTGATTGTCACATTTGCCGCCGGATCCCCGTCACAAGCGTGCTACGGAACAACTTCCACAGCTATAGCGATGGATACATAGTCCCAAGGTGTACTCAGCGCGAAAGCAAAGTGCATAACCGTGCCAACTGGTAGGTTTCCTGGAAGCGGTCCCATCGTATCGAGCTTTGCCGATGCTTCGCCGTTCACGTCGAGCGTTCCGGAAAAACCTGTAAAATTCGGTGACGAGAGATGCTTCCGAATGATGTAGTTGGTAACCCAGTCTTTATTTATAGGAATTGTCGCCAGCCCCCCTGGAAGGGGAGTACCAGGGCTGGTGCCGCTGACAGTACCACAAAGCAAGTACGATCGACCGGCATTGGAAATCCCTGCATCGAGTGTGAAATTGACGGTCCCTCCCCCAATCGAGAGCTGGTCCGTATCAGCTGTCAATGAACTTCCTCCGCTGGGAGAGACGAACTCGATAAATTTCGGTCCTCCGAATAGCAACTCAAACCCGATTATGTCACCAGTCACTGGTGCGTTTTCAAACACACCAGCTCCCTGACTTGTCAAAAAATTGTCATTTTTCAGGCGGTAGACACCGTAGACAATCGACAATAAGGGCGTTGACTGCACTATCATTCCACTTATCGTGAAATCCTTGATGTCTACTTCGGCAAACGAGCATACAAGAAAATCACCAGGTGTTACAGAATCTGACTGTATTTGAGTCGGAAAGACGACACTGAATAAATTAGAGATAGAGTTTCCTCCGGCATCATAATACCGCAAACAAGTACCCGGGCAGTCGCTCAACAAGCACGTGCCATCGCTCAGAAAAAGGATGTCTGTTGGATTGCTTCCATCGTCAATAAAGTTCGGAAGTCGGCTGTGCGGTGCATCGAACTCGGCCACATGGCCGTTACATGCTACAAAGAGATGCCCTCCGAAGAAATCGATACCCCAAGGGGTATCGAGACCATCGGTACTGTCGGCGTAGGTGTAAAGATAGTTACCGGCGATGTCGAATACGAAGACCGAATTCGCCTCCTGGTCGGAGACATAAATGTCACCGTCAGGTCCCTGCACCGCGTTCATGGGATATTTTAGGATGCCTTTTCCATCGATGAGGTCACCGAGGTAGCTCCCGTCGAAGGCATCGAACATGCCGACCGTATCGTTGTCTGTGTCCGGAATGAGCAGGAAACCGGTGGTTCTCAGTGCCAGGTTCAAGGTTTCCTTATCAACTTGGAAGTGTACCTGTCTTGCTGACAGCCCATCGATATAACTGTCGGCCATTGATCCTTGTTCTTGAGCGCTACATAAGGACGTCATTACCGACAGTAGAAGAAAGAAGGGCAAAAACGACATATTCAATCTCATCCTCAAATTCCTTTCTATGATGGTGTACCTGATACAAAGAACACGAATCACCCGGAAACAAAAATATCATTCCGGGCATCCATCACCGCCAGCTGATCCTTCAGCTGATCCTTTTTGATTTTTGATATTACTCTAGATGCATTAATATTTATTTTGATTAATGAGATCAGCGATCGATTATAAATATCGCAGAATCACAGCTAAATTCGTCATTTTTCAAAATTTAAAAAAAAATGACATTTTATGGGTTGATTTCGCGTTATTGGGAGGGATTGTTGAATTTGATAGATATCACAGACGAAAGCAACTTGATCTAGAAACCCAAAAATCGAGTTTTGTTGATATTTATGCTATCAAAATATTTCGTCGTCATAGAAATGGTAAAATCAGCAGAATCTTGACTCTCCCGTAGAAACCCTTTTTCAGGTGATATCGATTTGTCTGCATTAGATGAAATGTTGACTGCAAAGGAGTTGTAATAACAACTTACGAGTATGTGTGGCAAAAAAGCTTTTTACGAAGGGATCAATCTTACTAGATAAAACTCTTAAAAAAACGCTCAAAAATGTGCACTCCCTTGACCATAAAATGTGGCAAGGATTCAAGTTGTTTTTTTTTTTTGAGGAGTAGAGACAATGAGATTCTTTTTAATCACGCTTCTTTTGCTTTGCCTTTCGTGCGTCGGTTACGCTCAGAATTTTACGGACGATGGCTGTATCAACAACACCCACGCGAAGCCGTATCCTCCCACCGCCTTGACTCAAGGTTCCTTGACCACTCTTTTTGCCAGCGACAACCAGTTCGGCGGCAATATGTTCGATATCACTCCCACTACCGACATGCAGATCATCGCGATCGAAGTCAACGTAGACGGCCCCGCCCCCTCTGTCAACATCGACGTCTACTATCGAGTTGGTTCCTGCGTAGGCTACGAAAACAATCCTTTATCCTGGACGCTGCTTTCTTCGGGAATAGGCGCCGTTGCTGGCCAGGATTTGCCTACACACATCGACCTTTCCGGTAACGGTATCACCTTCAGTTCCGGCCAGGTTTACGGCATCTACGTAGACGTCACCAACTTTACCTCCGGCCTTCTCTTGCGTTACACTAACGGTCAGCCAACAACCTTTTCCAACTCCGATCTCTCCCTTCTGACCCACTGCGGCAAGGGTTTCCCCGCCTTCATCGGCTTAACCGCTCCAGACCGTCAGTGGAATGGCACAATTTACTACGACACCACCTCAGGCCCTAATCTCGACGTGTCTCCTCTCGTCGGCGGCCAGACCGGAACGTTCACCTTCACCGGTGGCACCCCGAATAACAATTCCAACCTCGCTTACAGCACCACAGGCCCAGGCAGCACGTTTGTGCCGTACCTGAATGTCAGCCTCGACATCTCTCAGCCGAAGCAAGTCGGTCCAACCTTGCTAAGCGATCCGGGGGGAACTACCGTCTGGAACATCCCGATCCCCCCTGGAATTGGCGGCATAAACATCTGGTTTCAGGCCGTGCAGTTCGGCCTCAAGACCAACGTCGTCCCCACAGTTATTGTGTAACCTTGTCCGATTTTCGAGCTTTCATGCCGCCTGCCGAATTTTTGAAGATGTACGCCGCGCTCGCATCCTGTCCGTTGAAGATCGGCGCGCCGACATTGGTGTGTTCACCGTCGATGTCGACGGATGAACCGAAGCTTTGGCGCTCAGCGTAATCCAAAGCCCAGATATTGTGCTCCTCGAACCAGACTCTTTGGCCTCGAGGGGAACAACACGTTGGGCCCCTGGATCTGGAGCTCCTTCAACCTGATGATCTTTGCGATCATCTGACTGGTTAATCCTAACACGCGACGCACAAGGAGAACATCCTGGCCTTTGCCTGTGTTCACCCCGGAGCTCTCGCCAGCTCCGGGGTGTTTTTTGTTTCAAGGAGAAATATCGCTTGGGAGAGGGCGGAGAGATGTCGCTCGAGTACAGTCGAACGTACACTCGGCCGGGTCGACGCAGCCAGAGTACAGATCGGCCGGGACCGTATATCCAACCTCATAAGCGAACTGCGGCGGAATAATATCCTTGACTCTCTCGTAAAAACCCTTTTTGGCCGATTTTCGCCATTTTGAGTCGTTGTAACTTGTTTATTGACAACACCTCTCAATATCAATAAGCATTGATATACGTCGAAATGAGGGTTTGTGCGACAGGATCATCCTTGCCTCCGCCGAGCAGCGCGTACTCTGTTCCCCAGGCCTGATAGGCATCGATCAGAAAAATCCGGATCTTGACGGGATCTTCACTCCCGCCACTCGGCTTCGTTCCGTCGTAGTTTGCTAGAATCCAGTCGGTGGTCACGACGCCCGCAGCAGTGCCCCGGATGATTTTCGAATCATAGCGCGGGTTTTGCCCGCAGCCCATAGCCTTTAGCCTTTAGCGAAGAAAGAAGAAGAATGAAGACCTCGGCCAACTATTGGTCGTGCAATATTTATCTCGCCTTGCGAAGAATTGTGGGCTCCATAGTATAGAGTTCCCAGAAACCGATCGAGCTCACCCCCCAGGATCATGCGAAGATTACGCCGAAACCCAACCACAATTGATAAAGCGCGAGACAGAGCAGGGCAATGGTTGAGCAGCCGGCCAAGGCGCGGGTTAACCTCGGTCCCACCTGTTGCGCCGTGCCGAAGGCCACGATGATCGCGGCAAAAGTGCCGATCAGAGAGCCATAGAAGCCCACGACGAATCCCACGGCGCTCATCGGGGATGCACGCCACCCGGCAATGAGGGTCGGCCCAGCTACGAAGCTCTAATAGATATACGGTCCCGGGCTCAGTAGATTCATGATCGCCGCATTGAGGAGCGTACGGTCGGGCGAGGCGTTCGCATCGGGAAGACCCGGGTTCGGTTGGCGCAACCCGATCCACGCGCGCCAAGTCAGAAAGAGAAGGAACAACCCGCTCGCCATGTGCAAAAGGCCCTGCATCGACGGTCGAACGCTGCTCAACACACAGAAAACGAGCATGATGATCGGCCCGTCGCTGATCAATGGCGCCAACGCGGCTCTCAGCGTGGCTCGCCAGCCGCGAGTGAGCGCTCGGGAGATGATTTACGCCTGAAAGGGACCGGGCTGCGCAGCCCCCACGAAACCATAACCAGCGCCTTGTACGAGATAGGCAATCATTACCCATTCCCCATCATACCTTTCAATCTCTCTTCCGTCACTGCACGATGTTCCATGACCGTTTCTCACATTTGGATTTTAGCCACGGATTCACGCAGATTGCACGCTCGAGGGCCAAAAATCGGATCCGTCGATGTCGACATTCTGGCAGGTTCCGTTTTTAACGATCGCTGGGGGGGCATTCTCGAGAATAAACCGCCGGGCATGGCGCCAAATCACCAGCGGCCAGTTCACGTCGAGTACAACATGCAGTATGGGATGTAGAGGAGAAGCTCGGTATTTCTCCAGAGTAACCAGTGATGTTCAGCATCGGAACGGTGCAAGCTCACATCCAACTCCTCTCCGTAGGGATACTGGATCTCAGTCTGTCGAGCCGTTCCCTCAGCGGCCGGTGCGTAGTAAAATGGTATTTTTATATTCAGTGTTTGGAAAACCCAGTTCATCATATCTTCTCTCATTGATGGTAACGAGCTCGTGAGAAAGTACGTGCAGACCGATCTGTCGATGAAAAAACCAGGTGACGGAGTCGAATCCAGCATGGCCAAACTCGTGTTGATCCTCATGCTCTCGATCGCTGCGCTTGTCGGCGACATGGCCGCCACGACACTGATAGATTTCGAAGCCCCCGATCCGCCGGGACCCCACTGTCCCTTGAACAAAACCCGGCTCGATGCGGTGGAGAGTTATGGTGCCGATCAACCGATCGTCGGCACGCATTTTTTCTACTGGTATGACATCCACTCCAAGGCGCACTTCCTCAACGGCGACGGCAGCGATGCGCTGGTGGATCACCCGGCAGAAACCAAAGACTTCAGCTTCGAGTCGGTGGCGTGGTGGCAACGTGAGCTGCAGGACGTGAAGGCGGCGGGCATCGACTTCATCCTGCCGGTCTACTGGGGCTGCCCGGGCGACTACGGCTCCTGGAGCTTCGCGGGGCTGCCGGCGATGGTGAAAGCATGGGAGCGACTGGCTCGCGCAGGTAAACATCCGCCGAAGGTCGGTCTCTTCTACGACACGACTACGTTGCGGCACAATCCGCGCGGGTGGCACGTGGATCTCTCGACCGCTGCCGGCAAGCGATGGTTCTACGCCACAATCCGCGACTTCTTCTCGTGGATTCCGCCGAAAATGTGGGCCGCGATCGACGGGCGTCCAATGGTCGTACTCTACAGCCCGCATTTTGCGGCGAAGCAGGATCCGGCGCTTTTCCCTTTTGTTCGCGAACGGTTCGAACGCGACTTCTCCACCAACCTGTATCTGGTGAAGAGCCTGGGCTGGGAAGGAGCAGCCGACAGCCTGTGCTCGTGGGGCGGCGCGCTGGGGCTCAAGGCCTACAGCGTTGCCTCGCTCGGCCCGGGTTACGACCATCACGCCGTGCCGCACCGCAAACCGCTGGTTGTCGATCGCGAGAATGGGCTGTTCTACTCGCGGATGTGGGAGCGGTTCCTCTCCTACAATCCTACCCGCCGGGCCAAAATCGTCCTCGTGGAGACCTGGAACGAGCTGCACGAAGGCACCGACGTCTGTGAGACCCGGGAGTACGGGCGACAGTATATCGAGCTCACCGCAAAGTACGCCGAGCTGTTCCGCAAAGGTGTCGTGCTCCCGAAGACGGGACCCTTCGCCGCGGCTGACCAGATCGCGTGGGATGCGGCCAGGTTCGACGAGAAGCTTGGGGTCGTGCTGAAAAACTCCGGTGACGGGCTCATGGAGCCGGTGAATGAGGCTGGCTGCAAGTGCTGGCGCACGAAGGCTAGCGAACATGGTGGGAAGTACGTGTACTTCGACCTGCACGACAGCTTTCTGTTCGATGAGGCCGACGGGCGATTGATCCTCGAGATCGAGTACCTCGACCGTGGTTTCACCTCGTTCAGGCTCGAATACGACTGCAACGATCCCCATGCATCGGTTCACGAGGGCGCTTTCAGAGCGCACCATTACACCGTGCGATGCGGTGGCAGCGGTGCCTGGAGAAAAGCCACTTTCCGGATGAGGGGAGGCCGGTTCGCCAACCGCTGCAATGGCGCCGATCTCCGGTTTGCGGTGCTGGGAGGCGACCTGTCGATCGCGCGGATCGCGGCAACCCGCGCGCGTTAGCCGAGCCATCTGTTTCGGCAAGCTGCCGCTGCTAACACGAAACGGGCCACTGCCGCCGCACAGCCGCGAAGGGAGCTACTGCTGCTAACGGGTGCGGCAATGCAATGTCCCATGCCGCGCGATGGGCCGGGGGAGGTTCTTCTACCCAACTCATACGTCACGGCCATCTACGGAGAGTGCTATCGCAAGAGCAGGGCGATCGTGTTTTGAGTCGCCCAATGTATCTGACTCCCGCGCCAGACCGAGCGCCGCGAGAGAAAACCGTCCTCCTGTAGCGGTTCAGCCGCTATAGCGTGGCAAGACGATTGGACCCCGCCGGCTTCAATGAGTACACTGGCTCCTTGCAACAAGCTTGCGGATAGTCCAGAGAGGATCGGAGGCGCTGAATGATGGCGGATCGAGAAACAACGCTGGAGACAACTTCCGCCCCCGTCTTCGAGGCGCAGGGGATCACCAAGGTTTACCAGATGGGCGAGGTCGAGGTGCACGCACTGCGGGGCATCGACCTCGAGCTTCTCGAAGGCGAATTCATCGTCCTGCTCGGTCCCTCGGGCAGCGGGAAGTCCACTCTGCTGAACATCCTGGGCGGGCTCGACGTGCCCACGACCGGCCACGTGGTCTACCGCGACCGTAACCTGCTCCACGCCGACGACGCCGAGCTGACGTACTACCGCCGCCATCACGTCGGTTTCGTATTCCAGTTCTACAACCTCATCCCGAGCCTGACCGCGCGGGAGAACGTGTCCCTGGTGACCGAAATCGTGACAAAGCCGATGTCGCCGGAGGAGGCGCTGGAACGCGTCGACCTCGCCAACAGGATGGACCATTTCCCGGCTCAGCTCTCGGGCGGTGAGCAGCAGCGGGTCGCCATCGCACGCGCCATCGCCAAGCGTCCCGACGTGCTCCTGTGCGACGAGCCCACCGGATCACTCGACATCACCACCGGCAAAGTGGTGCTCGATGTGATCGAACGGGTCAACCGCGAGCTGGGCACGACCACCGCCGTAATCACCCACAACGCCGCCATCGCCGGCATGGCCGACCGTGTGCTCTCGCTCGCTGGAGGCCTCATCAGCGGCATCCGTCGCAACGCGCACAAGATGAGCACGTCGGAGCTGGAGTGGTGAAATCGCTCACCCGCAAGCTCCTGCGCGATCTGTGGCGCATGAAGGGCCAGGCCGTGGCCATCACCCTCGTGGTGGCCTGCGGTGTGGCGGTCTTCGTCCAGTCCTTTTCGGTCTACGAATCCCTCCTGCTCACCCAGATGACCTACTACGAGCGCTACCGTTTCGCCGAGGTTTTCGGCCACGCCAAGCGCGCGCCGGACTCGCTGGCCCAGCGGATTCTGGAGATTCCCGGTGTGGCGGCCGTGGATACCCGCGTGATCGCGCAAGTCACACTCGATGTCGAGGGGCTGTCCGAGCCGGCCACCGGGAAACTGGTCTCGATCCCGGCTTCGGAAAGACCACGGCTGAACGACCTGTTTCTGCGCGAGGGGCGCTACATCGAGCCCGGCCAGGCCAACGAGGTTTTGGTCAGCGAAGTATTCGCCGATGCGCACGGCTTCGAACCCGGCGACAGCGTGACCGCGGTGATCAACGGCCGCCGCCAGACCCTGCGAATGGTCGGCTTGGCCCTCTCGCCGGAATATATCTATCAGATCAAGTCCGGCGACATCTTCCCCGACGACAAACGTTACGGGATCTTCTGGATGGGGAATGAAGCCCTGGCTTCGGCATTCAACATGCAGGGAGCCTTCAACGACGTAACCCTGCAGCTCACACCGGGCGCCTCCGAAGAGGAAGTGATCGTGCGCCTCGACGAGCTGCTCGAACCGTACGGCGGGCTGGGCTCCTACGGGCGGTACCACCAGGTATCCAACCGCTACGTCTCGGATGAGATCGAGGGCCTCTGGAACTCTGCCATCTTCGCCCCCTCGATCTTTCTGTGCGTGGCGGCGTTCCTGCTCAACGTCGTCTTCACGCGTCTGATCAGCACCCAGCGCGAGCAGATCGCGGCCCTCAAGGCGCTGGGATATTCCCGCTGGCAGATCGGATTCCACTACCTGCAGTTCGTGCTGATCATCGTGTTTATAGGCTCCCTGCTGGGCACGCTGACAGGTGCGTGGCTGGGGCGCGGCAACACCGAGATGTATACGATGTTCTACCACTTTCCGGTCCTCGAGTACCATCTACGGCCGGTGGTGGTGGTCTGGGCGGTGATCATCTCACTGGCCGCGTCGGTTCTCGGAGTGTTCGGTGCGGTGCTGAAGGCTGTGCGCCTGCCACCGGCCGAGGCGATGCGGCCCGAGCCGCCGGGCAACTACAAACCGACCATCCTCGAGCGCATCGGCCTCGGTGGAGTTCTCTCGCCACCGGTCAAAATCATCGTGCGCAACATCGAGCGCCGTCCCTTGCGAGCGCTCTTCTCGTCGCTCGGCATCTCGTTCTCCGTGGCCATTTTAGTGATGGGCTTTTTCTTCGAGGATGCCATCGATTTCATCCTGGATGTTCAGTTCACCGTGGCCGGGCGCGAGGACGCGGTCGTCAGCTTCGTCGAACACCGGCCAGCGCGGGCGCGCTTCGAGGTTGCTCATTTTCCAGGAGTGGTGCGGGCCGAGCCCTTCCGCTCGGTGCCCGTGCGCATCCGATTCGGTCACCGCCACCGTCAGATCGGCCTGATGGGCCTCGAGCCTGACGCAACCTTGCACAGAGTGGTCGACCAGCGTGCACGGGTGGTGGTGATTCCCGAGGAAGGCATCGTGATGAGCAAGATCCTGGCCGACAACCTGGGGCTGCGACCGGGTGACATGCTCACCGTGGAAGTGCTCGAAGGCTCGCGGCTCACGCTCAGGGTGCCTGTCGTCGGACTCGTCGACGACATGATCGGCGTGTCGTTGTACATGAATATCCACGCGCTCAACCGTCTGATGCGCGAGGGCGGGACGATCTCGGGTGCGTTCCTCTCCGTTGATGACAAGTTTGCCGGGGATCTGTACACCTGCGTCAAGGAGCTGCCCCGGGTGGCGGGGATGACGCTCACAAGGGCTTCAATCGAGTCGTTCGAAGACACGCTCAAACAAAACATGCTCATCTTCGCGACCATCCTCATCATCTTCGCAATGATCATCACCTGCGGCGTCGTCTACAACAGCGCCCGCGTCGCCCTCTCGGAGCGCTCCCGCGAGCTGGCCAGCCTGCGGGTGATGGGTTTCACGCGCGCCGAGATATCGGTGATCCTGCTGGGTGAGCTGGCCTGCCTGACGCTGGCGGCGATCCCCTTCGGCTTCGTGCTGGGATACCTGCTCTCGTGGTGGATCTGCCACGTTTACACGACCGAGCTGTATCGCATCCCCGTCTATATCGAACAGTCTACATACGCGATCTCTGCGGCGATCGTGCTGGTGGCTTCAACCTTGACCGCGCTGATCGTGCGCCGGAAACTGGACCGCCTGGATCTCGTCGCGGTTTTGAAAACGAGGGAGTGAGCCCAAGGATGTCACCGTCAAAGATTTTGTTCATCGTCGTCGTTGCTCTCGCGATCCTGGTCGCGATCGTCTGGGCATTCATCCCCAAACCGGTCGAGGTGGATCTGGCTACGGTTCAAAAGGGCGATATCGTCGTGACCGTCAACGAAGAAGGCCGCACGCGGGTGCGCGAGCCGTTCACGATCTACGCCCCGCTGAACGGACAGATGGAGCGTATCGATTGGAAAGCAGGTGACCAGATCGAGAGTGGCGCGCAGCTGACGAACATGACACCGCTCGCACCGCCACTCCTCGATTTGCGCTCCCTCGAGCAGGCTGAAGCCCGGGTGAAAGCCGCACAGGCGGCCGAGAAGGCTGCCGGGGCCGAGGTCGAGCGGGTCCGAGCATCCTACATCCTGGCGGAGAAGAAGTTGAAGCGCGCCCGGGACCTGCGCAATACCGATGACATCTCGCTGGATGGTCTCGACAAGGCCGAAGCCGACGCGGCCGGTTACGCCCAGGCCCTCAAGGCGGCCGAGTTCTCCCTGGTGGTGGCTGAACACGAGCTCGAAACGGCCCGCGCCGCGCTGCTCCAGCACCGGCCCCGTCCCGAATTCGGTCAGAGCAACGCCGATCGATTCGCCGTCACCTTCCCGGTGGACGGCAAGGTCCTCCGTGTGTACCGCGAGAGCTCGGGGGTCGTGGCGGCAGGCGAGCCGCTGGTGCAAATCGGCGATCCTTCAGCGCTCGAAATCGTTGTCGACCTGCTCACCACAGATGCCGTGAAGGTCAGCGAGGGAGCAGAGGTGATCCTCGTTCACTGGGGGGGCGACACAGAACTCTACGGGCGGGTGCAGCGCGTTGAGCCCTCAGGCTTCACCAAGATCTCCGCGCTCGGCATCGAGGAACAGCGCGTCAACGTGATCATCTATCCGCCGGACGCGGAAGGATGGCGCTCACTGGGCGATGGGTACCGCGTGGAAGCACAGATCGTGGTGGCCGAGGGCTATGGAGCCCTGCTGGTCGAGACCAGCGCTCTCTTCCGTGGCGGGGAGCGGTGGGCGGTCTTCACCGTCGTGGATGGCAAGGCAAAGCAATGCGAAGTGGACGTCGGCTTGCGCAGCGCACGGAAGGTGGAGATCACCGCGGGCCTCGAGGAGAACGCGCGCGTGATCCTGCATCCTAGCGACAAGATCGAAGCGGGAGTGAACGTCACTGAGAGGTGAACAGCAAGCGACTCGATAGTACTCCAGGACTGCCTGATGCGCTATCGATCCCCCCTGGTTGGTCACTGTGTCAGCCGAGTCGCAACCGTGACAAGTGTAATAAATGTGCTCGATTCACCATCAACGACACCTCGCGAGGAACGAAGACGATGATCCGAAATCGATTCCTGTTTTTTCTCGGGTTTCCTTTACTGGCCCTTCTGCTGAGCGGAGCGATCGGACTCCACGCCGATGAGATGCCAGAGGGCGGTGTGCCCTTGACCGGTGAATACCAGGGGACACCGAGCCCCGATCTTTCCGATCTTACGCCCACGGCGGAGTCGCTCGACGGTGCCGTGGAGCTGTCGCCGCCGGCAAAGGTGGAGCGTCCCGTAGTCGCCGAGAGCCTGGCCGCCAAGTTGGCAGTTCTGCCCCCCGGCGAGCTGATCAGGGTGATCGTTTTTCTCGAGTACCAGCCGCACGACGTGATATCCGATGCGGTCCGAGTGCGGCACGGTGCGACGCTGGCCACGCTGGAGGCGGAGCGTGCCGCGCTGCTCGATCGCTACGGCGATCTGCGTGATGTCAACCGTGATCACGACGCGGAGAACTACCGCGATAGCAATCTCGATCTCACCCCGGAGGATAGCGCGGTGCTGAGGAGCATCGGGAGGCGACATGAAGCGCTCTCCCTGGTCATGCAGCGAGAGCTGGCGGCGCAGCTGAAGGCGGAGATGGCACGCAACCAGGCCGGTGTGCGCGCATATCTGGAGAATCTGGGTGGCACGGTCGAGTACGGCGCAGTAGCGATCAACGCCATCGTGGCGCGCGTGCCGGTCTGGTCGCTGACGCTCATTGCGGCCAACGACGAGGTGGCGCGAATCGTCGAGGATCGGGCTCTCGAGGGTCACCTGACCAACGCCGACGACGCCACCAGGGTCAGCAGCTCCGGCGGTCTCTGGGTCAACGGAGAGGCCGGTGGGGCGTATGACCCGGCGATCGTGGACTCGGGGACCGATATGACCCATCCCGGCATGCAAGACGCCATCGGCCGCGACAATTTCTCTTCGTGGTATCACGTAGCGGCCGTGGGCGATCCCAACTATTTCGACTGGCCCGATTTCTATGACCATCACGGCCACGGCACGCACGTTGCCGGGATCGTGGCCAGCTACGGCACGAGCGGCTACCCCGACCACCTCGGCATGGCCCACGGCGTGGAAAAGTTGATCAGCCTCAAGGCCGGCTGGCGCGCCAGAGACTATATGGCCTACATGTACTGGTCCGACGCCATGGGGGTCATCGACCGTGCGCTCAACGAGGCCCAAGACCTGATCCCCTCCAACACCTTCAACGACGAGGTGGACGGATTCAACCTGAGCTACGGCAGTCTCACGACGAGTGACGAGACCGACTTCAGCCGGTTCTGGGACTCGGTGATCTCGTCGTACTCGGACACGTTGGTTACGATCAGCGCCGGCAATTCCGGCCCCGACAACGCCGATTTCAACGATCCTGCGTGCAACTACAACGCCCTCACCGTGGCCAACGTGAACGACAAGGGGACGGCGGATCGCGACGACGACGCGATCGCTCCTTCGTCGACGCGTGGCCCCACGGCCAACGGCCGCCGCAAGCCGGACATCGCCGCACCGGGCAGCGGCATCAACTCGGCCAACAACAACTGGGAGACCGAGCTGGACTACGTGGATATGTCGGGCACCAGCATGGCGGCGCCCATGGTGCTGGGTGTGGCCATGGATCTCATGGATGCCGGTGTGATCGACGAACTGCGGCTCAAGGCACTCTTGCTCAACACGGCCCAGAAGAACGAAGGCCTGATCGATTTCGAGAACGACGCCGACGGCTGGGACGAGGCTTACGGCTGGGGCTACATGAACGCCTGGGCGGCCTACTACCATCGATCGGACGTAATCGCTGGCAGCGTCACCGCACGGCCCAACGCGGGGTATTATCACCTCTACAAGGGAACGATTCGCGACGAGGGGGCAAGTGGCGAAGGGCGCGACCGCGCCACGCTGGTGTGGAACCGGCATGTCACCTACAAACCCAACGACTACCCCACGACCTACTACTCGCTGAGCGACCTGAACCTGCGGCTCTACCGCGAGGACGATGGTTTTCTGATGGACACCGATTTCGCGTTGGACAATGTGCACCAGGTGCGGATCGACTCAGGTCTCGGCAGCACGGAGATGGTGGTCAAGGTCTACTCGTGGTCCACGTCGTTCGCCCACGGCGGCATCAGTGAGAGCTTCGCGCTGGCCACGGAGGAGAACTTCGTGGAGGTCGATCTGCCGGGCACCTTCCAGGGTTACGGCATCTGGCCCGCCGAGATGGAGCCGAACGAGGAGCGGGATTTTACCTTCTGGATCGTCAACAACAGCGACGCCGCCAGCCACCTCAACGAGTATGATCTGAGCCTGCCGACCGGCTGGAGCCGCGTCTCGGGGAGCGATCCGTACAGTGCGGGATCGATCGCCGGTGTGGGCGGCAGCTCGTCGTCGGTGACGTGGCGGCTCAAGGCGCAGTCCACAACCGGGTCGGCGAGCGTGATCGCGGCGCATACCCACGACTCCTACGCCGAGGTGTGGGGGCCCTTCAACTGGTCGATGCCGGTGGACGTGGCCTTCGACGCCACACCACCCACCCCCAACCCGATGACCTTCTCCAGCTCACCCGATGCCGCCGACTACGACGAAATCGATATGACCGCGACAACGGCCAGCGATCCCCACGGTCCGGTGGAGTACTACTTTGATTTCGTCTCCTCGCCCACGGGGGGGGCAGGCGGCAGCGATTCGGGTTGGCAGTCGAGCAGGACCTATACCGATGCCGGCCTCGGCGCCAATCACGAATACGGCTACCGGGTGAAGGCACGCGATGGCGCTATCAGCAGCAACCGGACCAGCTACTCGGGTACGCTCTACACCTGCACCCATGCGCGGGTGCCGGGTGTGCCGGCGGTGAACAATCCCACGAGCAACTCGCTCGACGTGACGGTGACCAGCGGCGGCAATCCCTCGTGGACCGAGTACGCCATCTGGCTGAACGAGCCGGTGGGCGGCACATCCTACTACACGAACGCCAGCGGCGGCAGCAGTGGCAACTTGCCTGTGTGGCAGACGGCGTCGGCCTGGTCCGGCCTGATGGTGACCGGACTCACCCCCGACAGGGAGTACAGGTTTACGGTGAAAGCGCGCAACGGCGATGATGTGGAGACGGCGTTCTCCTCGCCGGGCAGCGGTCGTACCGATCCGCTTCCCGGCCCGGTGCCGGACATCAAGATCAACGGCTCGGACGGCCCCCTGGTCCTGCCTTCGGGATCGACGGTTAACATTGGGATTTCCCTCGATCCGGGCAATCAGGCAGGCGTGACTCACGACTGGTGGGCTTTTGCCACACGTAATTCCAGCCAGACTTGGTGGCGCGGTCCCGGCGGCTGGGGCACCAATCAGGTGCTGCTCTACAACGGCGCCCTGATTCCGGTGAACAACTACAACCTCGGAACCGCCACGATCCCCGGCGGCTCGTGGGTCTTCAACTTCGCCGTGGATGCGCTCAACGGGACCTATGAAGGCACGTACATCGACACCGTTGTCGTAACGATGCTCTAGATCATCTCGCGATTGTGGTTATCGAACGAGTGTCGCTCGATCGACATACGCGCACCCCAAGTCAGCGACATTCACCGGGGCGACTCAGAGGCACCGTCGATGACCGCACCGTTTTTAAACGTGTCGTCCACCTCGAGTCAGATACCGAAACAAAGGAGAAACGATCATGTGGCGGTGGATTCGACCTGTCCTGGCTATCGGGCTCGTCACGAGCCTGCTGATCCCGGGTGCCTGTAAAACGCATGTCTATGAGCTCGAGCTCGAGCCGGACGGCGATGGCATGCAGCGCAAACTCAACGTCTATGTCGAGCTCAACACCTCGACAAATGGCAAGGCTGACCTCGCACCGGCGCCGGAAGAGGAGCTGATACGGCTTCACCAGGTCTATGGCGCCGCTCCCGAGACGGCCGGCGATAAAGCGACATTCCAGGGGCGCTTCGAATCGCGCACGCCCGCTGACATCGGCGGAGCCGGTTACTATCTGGTTCACCGCACTGCCATGGGAACCATGAACTTCTACGTGGAGCGCTTCCGCGGCGAGGATGACATCGCCTTCCAGCTCGAGCGCATGCTCCTCGCCGCCGATCGGATCATCGATCTGCTGGCGGGCTGGCTCGAAAATGAACTGGGCCGCGTCGACGGCTTCGAGCGCCTCGAGGTCTTCGTCAACGCCGACCTGCGCCAGGACTTCAAAAACCTCCTGCTCTATGTCTGGCTGGGCGACAACTCGAGCCGCAACGTGTTCGTCGATGGAATTGGCGGCGCCGGCGGCGCCGCCATTAAAGGCACCGAGCGCTTCGAGGAAAGCCTCGTGCGCTATGGCCTCTACCTTGCGGAACGTGGATATTTCGATCCTGAAAACCTCGAGGAGATTCTCGAAATCCTCGCTGCTGGCGGGAAGCGAGAGCCGGCCCCGGCCGTGTCGTATCGGCTGCTGCGGCACGTCCTGGAGCGCAAGGTGGGGATCGATCGTCATGGCGCCCTTTGCCGGAAGCTGCTTGAGCTGCTCCAAAGGCCCGATCTCGATACCGAGATCGAGGAGTACCTGCGAGATACACCGGACTACGCCGCGGAGCTGGCGCGCTTCCAGTCGAGCGGGGCGACGGAGCGCGGTGAGGAGCCCCCGGAGCCGGGCGATGTATTCGGCAAGATCCTGGAAGACCTGCTGATCTTCGACCCCGCCAACCTCTTCCTCAGCGAACCCACACGGATCGCCGTCAATCTCGACTGCCCCGGCAAACCGCAAATCAGCAACGGCCGTTGGCAGGACGGCGAGGGCAAGCTCCTCTGGTCGGGGGAGATCCTCGACCACCAGAAGATGCCGGGATTGGTCTACGCCGGCTGGAGCGAACCGGACGAGCACTACCAGAAACAGCGCTTCGGACGGGTGCTGCTCCGAGAGAAAGATCTGATCGAGTACGTGGTCTGGTACAAAGGGCTCGGGCCGGAGGTAGCGCGGCGCTGGGACGCTTTTGTAGAGAGCCTCGATCCATCAGAGGATCTCCGCTCCCGGCTCGAGTCTGTCAAGGCGGGTGGTGCCGGCCTGAGCGGTAAACGCGCGGAGAAAGCCGTCGAGCTCCTCACGCGGGCTCTCGAGAGAGAGGAAAGCGCAAATGAGCGCTGAGCCGCCGGCGCGCAGCGGGATGTTGTTGCTTCACGGTTCTTTGCGATATAGTCTTTTTTATGTTTCAACCCCCTTTGTGCCTGGAGGATTCCTCGAGCATGCGTTCCGAGAGACCCAGTTTTTTCACCGATGATACAGTCGTACCGAGCTGCAGAATTGTTCTCCTGCTCGCGGTTCTCCACTGTCTCTTCTACGGCTGCGCGCTGCACCGAACCAACCTGACCCGGCATATCGATATCGTCAAAAACTCGAATCTCGACATCATCGCCGAGCATATCGTCGAAAACATGCCTGAGCACGAAGACCTCACCATCGCGGTGATCGATTTCGAGATTCTCGGCGACGGATCGATGAACGCCGATAAATTCAGGTATCTCGAAAACCGTTTGACCAATTCGCTCATCAAGGAAGCGAAATCGAACGACGTCGACATCAAAATCAAAGGCCACGAATTCGTGAAACACATCTTGAAACGATACGAATTCGAGCTCTCGCATCCTTTTGTCGAGGAATGTTTTCAATCGGATGATGATTTCGACCATTTCTACGAAGACGACGAGTTCGTACCTTTCGGACGGACCTACTGGAAAGATTGGTGGTTTTAGGCCTGGAGCGTTGATCAGCGCGGCCTATCACGGGACACACCACCTCTGAACACGACTGGAGCATAGGAAGGAGTCTTTGCTTTGCTGGACGTATCGGCCAAACCCAGAACTCTGCGCACGGCCTGCGCGCGCGCCACACTCAATCTCGCAACCACCACCGTGGACCGCATCAAACGGGGCGAAACCCCCAAGGCGGATCCGCTCGCCGTGGCCCGCGTAGCCGCGGTCCAGGCGGCCAAGAACACCTCGCAGATCATTCCCTATTGCCACCCCATGCCGGTGGAGTTCGTCGGTGTGGAGTATACCCTCGGTGCCGAGTGCATCGACGTGGATGTCACCGTGAAGGCCATTTATCGCACCGGCGTGGAGATGGAGGCGCTCACTGCGGCCTCGGTGGCGGTGCTGACCATCTATGACATGGCCAAAGCCATCGATCCCTCCATGGAGATCGGCGCGGTCAAGCTGCTCTCAAAGCGCGGCGGCCGGTCCGACTTCAAAGAGCGGCCGCCGCGCACGTTGCGCGCCGCAGTGGTGGTGGCCTCCGATTCATCGGCCCGGGGCACGCGTGAGGATCGCTCGGGCGCGATCATCAAGGAACGTCTCTGCTCCGAGGGGATCGAGGTTGCCGAGCTGATTGTGCTGCCCGACGACCGCCAGGCGATCGCCGCGGCACTGTCGCGCCTGGCTGACGACCTACGGGTGGACCTGGTGCTGACCACGGGCGGTACCGGCCTGGGACCCCGCGATGTAACCCCGGAGGCGCTGGCCGAGGTGATCGACCGCGACGCTCCCGGTCTGACCGAGGCAATACGCGCCTACGGCCAGGAACGCACGCCCCTGGCCATGCTCTCCCGCGGCCGGGCCGGGCTGCGGGGACGCACCCTGATCCTCGCGCTGCCCGGCTCGCCCAAGGGGGTGAGCGAGTCGCTCGATGCCCTCTTTCCCGCCATTCATCACGCCTTTCCCATGATCGACGGCGGCGGCCACGATCGACAGGGCCAAGCAGACCACACCGACCAGGCGGATCAGGCGAGAGAGGCATGATCACGACGGGTCGTCACGACAGCAAGTACTCGAGAGGAGCCTCAGCATGGGATCAGCGAATGGCAAGCCGAAGGTGTTCACGGGACGCATCCTGGCGCTTTCGGTGAGCGCCGAGAAGGGAGTGCCCAAATCGAATGTGGAACGTGTAGAGCTAGTGAAGGACTGGGGCATCGCCGGCGACGCCCACGCCGGCGACTGGCACCGGCAGGTGAGCCTGCTGGCCATGGAAAGCGTCGAGACGATGCGCGCGAAAGGTGTCGACGTCAACCCGGGAGGCTTCGGCGAAAACATCACCACCGGGCAGATTCCGGTGCCGCAGCTCGAAGTCGGCGACCGCGTTGCCCTCGGCGCCGGCGGTGTGCAGCTCGAAATCACGCAGATCGGCAAGGAGTGCCACACGCCCTGCGCCATCTATCACCAGGTGGGCGACTGCGTCATGCCCCGCGAGGGAATTTTCGGCAGGGTGCTCGTCGGCGGAGAGGTGAAGCTAGGCGACCCGGTCGTCGTCACCACCAGCGGAATGGAGACGTCCTAGAACAAGTTCAGGGGATCGGGGGTAAGCCGGATCAACTTCTCCGTGCAGCGATCTCGTCGAGGATCTCCAGGGCCATCTCTTCGTAGCCGAAGGCGCTGATCGCCTCCGGGTTGAGATCTCTCACCGCAGCGATCGCCTCTTCGGGCGCGAGACCTTGCTGCGCCACTAGATAGGCGGCCAGCACGGTTCCCGTGCGGTCGTTGCCGGCGTAGCAGTGCACCAGGACCGCCCGTCCCTCCCGGCCGGCATGCTCCACGACATAGTCGAGCGCCTCGGGCACACGGGTCCGGTAGATCTGCCTGTCGATCGGGCCTGGCGGAATCGAGTCGGTCAAGTGGATCAGGTGACGCTCGACGGCGCGGTGATCCTCGGGCAGCGCCGCCGCCTCGGGGGCATCGAGAGAAAGGATGTAACCGATGCCGGCGGCCTGCATGGCTTCCAGGTCGAAGGAGGCCAGGTCGGGCCCGCAGCGCCCGGCGAGGCGCCCGGCGTCGATCCAGTAGACGTGACGCATTGCGGCCACTCCTTTGAAGGCTCAACGGTTTTCCTGGCGTAAGCGCCAGTTTTTCCAGCACCCGACGTTGTAATCAAGCATCCTCTCGCCAAGATCGCCAAGCAAACATCGGGCGTGGAGGCTGTTTGGGAAACACGAATATCGCAGCACCAACCACAGCTTTGCCTATCTCTTTATTATCTTTCTCGTTGCGTTCTTTGCAGCTTTGCAAGAATTCGTTCTCAGCGTTTCGAGTTCACTTTGTTGATCCGAGGATCATAATCCAGAAGAGCTTTCCATTCACTCTATTTCCAAGCCCATGCGGCTGCTGTAGAATCACGGCTTGTGCCGGTCATGCTCACAGGCGGGCGGACCTCCAGGCACGACGTTCGAACGATTTTCGCATTTTGCGGAGCCTCCAGACCATGAAGCTTTCCTTTTCCACGAACGCTTTCGTCCGTTTCCCGCTCGACGAGGCCCTCAGAACGATCGCCGGCATCGGCTACCAGGGCGCCGAAATCATGGCCGACGAGCCACACCTCTGGCCCAAGAAGGTGACCGCCGAAGAGGTCGAGGGCATCAAGGCTCTCGCGCAGGAGCTCTCGCTGCCGCTCTGCAACATCAACGGCTTCACCATGCGTACGGTGGGGGACATGCACCATCCGTCCTGGATCGAGGACGACAACGGACAGCGTGCGCTGCGTGTGGAGCACACCCTGGCCTGCCTCGAGCTGGCCCATCAGCTCGGGATCCCCTACGTTTCTACCGAACCGGGTGGGCCGGTGAAGGGGATCATTGAGACACGCGGGCGGGAGTACGCGCTTTTTGCGCGCATGCTCGACCTGGTGATCCCGAAGGCCGAAGAACTCGGTGTTACGCTGCTGATCGAGCCCGAGCCGGAGCTGCTCTTCGACAATATGGACGACATCTGCGCTTTTATCGAGAACATCGATTCTCCAGCGCTGGGCATCAATTTCGACGCCGGTCACTTCTTCTGCATCGGCGAGGACCCGGCGGCGCTGGTGAACGTTTTCAGCTCCTTTCTCAAACATATCCACATCGAGGACATCGCCGCCGACCGCGTGCACAAGCACCTGATCCCGGGGCGCGGGGCCATGAACTTCGGCGCCTTTTTCGACGCTCTCAAGGCGGCGAGCTACCAGGGTTATCTGACCGTCGAGCTCTACCCTTACGCCGAGGAGCCGGCCAAAGCCGCCGAGGAGTCGTTCCAATTCCTGCGCCCCTTTTTCGAGGGCACCCTGTAGGCCCGGCGCGAGGCGTACGCGGTGATCCAGGCGCCGCTAGAGCGAGGGGCCAGAAGGAAAACGCCCTTGAGGAATCGGCCATGAAAGAGTCGAGCTTCCACGACTGGCTGCGATCCACCCTGCCGCCCGCGGCGGGCGTGCCCGTGGGAGTGGGTGACGATGCCGCCTTGCTCGAGGCGGGTGGGCAGATCGTGGCCGCCACCGATCTCCTGATCGAAGGGATCCACTACGACGCCGCCTCGACGTCGCCGGAGCAGATCGGCGCCAAGGCGGTCAACCGCAACCTCTCCGACATTGCCGCGATGGGGCTCGAGGCGTGCTGGCTGCTCGTGGGTGCCGCTCTTCCGTCGGGCACCACCAAGCCTTTTATCGAGAAGCTCGTGCGCGGCATGCTGGCGGCTGCCGAGCCTTTCGGCGCCGTGCTCGTCGGCGGCGACACGGCGCGCACCACCGGTCCCCTAGTGCTGGACGTCACAGTAATCGGGACTGTCGGCGAGCTGACGCCTATCCTGCGCTCTGGCGCAGCGCCGGGGGAGTCGCTGATGGTCACCGGCGCGCTGGGTGGTTCGATCCTCGGCAAACACATGCTCTTCACGCCCTGCGTGCGCGAGGGGCTTTTCCTCAACCGGCACTACCAACCCACGGCGATGATTGACATTTCCGACGGGCTCGACCGCGACCTCTTCAGGCTGCTCGACGCCTCCGGGGGGCTGGGCGTAAAACTCGACGGCGAAGCCGTGCCGGTGTCCGCGGCGGCTCACGAGCTGGCCGCCACCACGGGAAAAGAGCCCCTCGAGCATGCGCTTACCGACGGCGAGGACTTTGAGCTGCTCTTTACCCTGCCCCCCGGCCGGGCGCGGGATCTGCTCGCCGACGGGCGACGCTTTTTTCCAGTCGCCGAAATCGGTTCGGTGACGCCCCCCGGCGAGCGGGTTCTTCTGAGTGGTGGGGGGATGAGCGAGCTGAAAGGAGCCGGGTTTGACCACGAGTTATGACGCCGGAGGCAGCGGCCACGGCAAGGACCGTACCTTCCTCTCCCGCTCGGCGGAGGAGACGGAGCGGATCGGGGCCGACCTGGGACGTCGCCTGCGGGGCGGCGACTGCATCCTGCTCAGCGGGGAGCTCGGATCGGGCAAGACGACCTTCCTCCGCGGGCTGGCGCGCGGGCTCGGGATCGCCGACCTCGGTGGCGTGCACTCGCCGTCCTACACCTTGGTGAACCACTATTCCGGCACGATCGACCTGGCACACATCGACGCCTATTTCATGAACTCGAGCGAGGATCTGGAGCTCTGCGGCTTCGACGATTCCCTGGCCGCCGGTCAAGTCGTGGCCGTGGAATGGGCCGACCGCATCGCCGAACGCTTCCCCGATGCGCCGACCTTGCCGCCAGGCGCGATCGATGTCCGCATGACCCTCGTATCGGTAGAGGAACGGCGTATTCTGATCGATCCGTGGCCGCCGATCGGCGGCTCCATTGGCGGGGCGCACTGAGACCCGATCCGAGCCCTGCGGTGCGAGATCGTGGCGCAAGATCATCGCTCGTCTGTCATTGGCACCGAGAATCGCCCTGTAATTGTGCTGAAATTGCGCAAATTTGTCCCGAACCACGAGTCGTTTTCTGCGTTCAACTGTCAGGTATGCCGTTGTTGAAGACGCCAACAGATGTTGAGCTCATGGGCCGGTTCATTGCCGGAGACGAGGCTTCGTTCGAAGCGATCGTCTCCCGGTACGAGGATTCGTTGCTCGGTTTCTTCTACCATTTCACGAAGGACCATCAGCAAGCGGAGGATTTGACGCAGGAAACCTTTGTTCGGGTTGTCAGGGCACGCGCCAGCTACGAGGTCAGGGCGAGTTTCCGCACGTATCTCTTCCGGATCGCGCGAAACCTGTGGATCGATCGCTACCGGAGTCTCAGGAGCAAGCCCAATCCGCTCTCGCTGAACAACAAGCGGCGCAACGCCGACGACACCTCTCTCGAGGATTGGCTCGAGAGCGGCGTGGAAGCGCCTGATGCGCGCCTCGACGACGAAGAAATCCGCGGCCTCTTGGCCGGCGCCATCACCACCCTGCCGCTGGGACAGCGCGAGGTGCTCGTGCTCTGGCTTGAGACGGGAATGAAATACTCCGAGATTGCGAAGGTGTTGGACGTACCGGTGGGAACGATCAAATCGCGCATGCACACGACGGTTCAGAAGCTGAGAGAGATACTGCGCAAACATGTGGGGGAATCATGACGCGTCACTGTTCGGAAAGGTCTCCTGAACTGACCGCTTTCGCCCTGGGCGAGCTGACGGGGCCGGCGAAGACGAGGGTGGTGGAGCATCTGAAAAATTGCCCGGCCTGCCGGTGCGAGGCTCAGGCTCTGCGCAATATCATCAAACAGGCCCGGGAGCTGCAGCGTGTTCCCGTAACGCCAACCTTCCACCGCCGACTCATGGCGCGGATCGGCGAGGAAATCGAGCGTGCCGGAGCCGCCGACGGTGCGGCCGCCGCGGAGATCCTGCGGCTCACACTCGGCGAGCGTGTACGGCTCAACGCCGGCTTCGTAGCCTACAAGCTGCGCCAGTCGGCCATTGCGAAGGTCCTCTTGACCGCTGCGCTGATCTCCTCGGTGGCGCTGTTGGGTATCTCCATCATCGGCAACAGCGCGAATGCCGATCTGATCCCCGCGGTCGATGAGAACGGGAACGCTAGGGCCTACGGCCGACAGGAACAGACGATCACGCCCCAGGAGAGTGACACATGGCCCGAGCTGCCCTCGGAACGGGTAGCCGAATCGTGGTCCGGGCTTGGAGTCGACCGGCTCGAGCCGCCTCTCGAGAAATTTCCAGCACCCGAGGTCTCAGCGCCCGGTGAAGATTCGGAGGATCTGCTCGACTCCCTGGCCCAATCGGCGGAGGACATCCGTCTTCGCGTCGAGCGCGAGAACATCATGGAGCTGGGGCGCTACCGCTTCTTCGCGCGTTTCAACGGAATGTGCAAGAACCAGGTGATCAAGGGGCGCGGGGGCGACGCCCGCACGCTGAACGCCGTCGACCAGGGGCTGAAGTGGTTGCGTTACCACCAGGAGCACGACGGATCGTGGGATCCCGAGCGTTTTACTCGGGAGCCGGGGCACGATTTCGGTGGCGATCCGCGCACCCGCGTGGGGTTGACGGCGCTGGCCGTGGCGGCATTCCTCTCCGACGGCCACACCGAGGTGTCGGGGCGCTACGCGGACACCGCGTCGAACGGGATCAACTATCTGCTGGCTTCACGCGACAGCTTGGGGCAGTTCGGGGCGGTGGCGGAGAGCCCAGCCATCTCCCTCTTCAACCAGAGCGTGACCGTTCTGGTGCTCGCGGAGAACTATCTGCTAGCAGGGGGGCGCAACGAGGACGAGTTGCGACTCGGCGTAAACCGCCTGATCTCGATGATCAGCACCTTGAATCCCGATCAGGGGCACGGCACCTACAGCGACACCTGGGCCGCCATGGCCCTGCGGACCGTTCTAATGGCCGGTCTCGAAGGTGAGGAGGTGAGACAGGTCTGCCGCACCGTGGAAAACCGGGTCACCCTGCTCGCCCGCGAGGAGAGCGACAAGCATATCGTGGCGGCCCGGGTTCCACCGCTCTACACGGCGAGCCTCGAGGCCGTGGACGCCCTTTTCGAGGGACAGGGTCTGCGGCAGGAAGAGATCGAGCAACCGCACGATCATACTCCCTTCCCCGACCGCCACCAACCAGAGACCATGTTCGCCTTGCTCGACGACGAGGCGCTGCGTGAACCCTCTTTCCTCTTTTTCATCAGCACGGCGCTCTGCGAAGAATCGAGCGCGCACTGGCCGGCGTGGAACCGCAGGGTCAAAGAGATCCTCGTCGGCACCCAGACCCTGAAGGGTTTCTGGTCGACCGGAGGGGACTGGCCATGGATCGACGGTGGCGATGTCTATACGACGGCTCTCAACATCTTGACCCTTCAAGTCTACTACCGCTTCATCAAGCTCGAAGAAAACTGTCCCTAAAGAGCTTTTCTTTGTCTACAATCCTGACACGGGGGACACTGTTTGCGAAACGGTGTCCTGATTTCACGCTCGGCGGACCGCTCCGGCGATAGTGCCCCGAGCTCAAGGGCTGTAGATTCGCAGGAGGGCAGAGAGCATGGCCGGGTTGATACTATCGGCTCTGCTTGCCGCCGCCCTGCTGGCTCATCCGGCAGCCGCCCAGAAGAAACCACCCAAAAAGGAGCTCTATCTCACCCTCTTCGGACAGGAGCATCTCCAGGGCATCGATGTGGTTGCCGAGGTGAAGGTGGTCAAGGTCACCCCTTTCGGCATGGGGGTCGAGGTCGTGGTTCTCAAACCGATCGAGGTTCTCTCCGATCATCTCACCAAAGCCCAGCGGAGGCGTCATCCCATTTCGGTCCTGTCGAACAAAGGCGAGTTCCTCGAGAGGACCAAGCTGCTCGTCTTCCTGAAAATTTTCGGCTCGGGACAGTGGTACATCACGCGCAAACGTCTCGAACCTTTGGACAAGGACTATCAAACCAAGCTACGGGTCATGACGCACTACATCGAGATCGAGTCGATCGAGAATCGATCCCGACGCGTTCAGGTTCTAAAGAACTTTCTGATCGAAAATCTGAACGTTGAAAACTCGTGGGGGCGCTGGAACGTCCTGCACGAGCTCCAAGAGCTTCTAAGGCGGCACGCCACCCTTTTCAGCCGGGACGACCAGAACGCGATCGGCGCCATCGATCGCAAGGAGCTTCCCGCGGACTATCGCCTGGCTCTTGCGTCCTTCGAAAAACGGCTCGAAGAGAGCTTGGATCCAGAAAAAGAAGAGCACCCTGACACAGACGAAGACGATCGAGAACGGAATCATGACAACGATCTGAACGCACCCATATTGGAAGGAAAATCAGACCATGCTGCGCTTTTCTTTTTTTGTCGTACTCCTGTGGATTGCTGGCGCTCTGATCTCGGGGGGGGCGGCCGCTGCTCCGCAGAGCGAAAATCCAACAACCGACGGGGATCTGGAGCATGTTCAGCAACCACCGCTCAAAAGCCTCTCGCTTTCACTCGAGGATTGTGTTCTCAGGGCTTACCGACACAACATCCAGCTCCAGGTGAGCCGTGACACCGCCGCGGCGCAGGCCACGTTCATCGACGAAGCCAAGGGTGCCTATGATCCGGCCTACTTCGCCGATATCAGTGGAGGTGAGTCGATTCAACCCTCCGGGTCGCGGCTGGTGGGCGGCATCGGGTTCGCGGACGATTTCGACCAGGATTTCTTCAGCCTCTCCACCGGATTCAAGGGTCTAATCGCTACCGGCGCCAGCTACCAGGTCGATCTGGCCCTGAACCGGACCTATCTCGACCCGGCGGGGCCCTTCACACTGAATCCGCAGGTCTCCAACACGGCAGGCCTCCAGATCAGCCAGCCTCTGCTGCGCAACGCCTGGACACGCTTCAATCGAGCGGAAATCCGCAAAGCCAAAATCGCCACCCGCCGCGAGAACTACAACCTCGAATCGTCGCTGAACGAGGTGATCTTCAGCACCATCGAGGCCTACTGGAACCTGATCTATGCCCGAAAAGACCTGAAGACCACCGATCAGTCCCTCAAACTGGCGCGGGATCTACTGGAGATCAATGAGCGCAAGATGAGAGAAGGGATCTTCACCAAGATCGAGGTGCTCGAGGCGAGTGTCGACGTGGCCACCCGCGAGGAGCAACTGGTCACGGCGGGCAACGCGGTCAAAACGGCGGAGGACATACTCAAGCGCTTCGTTCTACCCTCGACATCGGGCGAAGACTGGGAGGTGGGCATCGAAACCCTCACGGAAGCCGTGATCGATGAGGGCCAGGAGGGCGAGTTCGACGCCTTGCTCGAGGAAGCCATCAACAATCGCGCCGACTATCTGGCCCTGGTGGAGGAGAAAAAGCGCAAAGAGATCGAGCTGTTCCAGGCGCGCAATCAGAAGCTTCCCATCTTGAACCTCACCGGAGACTACCGTTACGCCGCCGTGGGTAGCAACTACGGCAAATCCTTCGAAGACATCCGCGGCATCGAATACCCCTCCTTCTCGTTGACGCTCAATCTGGAGGTCCCGATCGGAAACCGGGTGGCGGGCAGCCGGGAGCGGCGCGCCCAGATCGAGCTGCGCCGGGCTCAGACGCAGCTCGTCGAGAAGATGGTCGACCTGATCTACGAGATCCGTGAGGGGGTGCGCAGCCTCGATTTGCAACTGGCCCGAATCACCGCGGCTGCCGAATCGAAGGGTCTATCCTGGGAACGCTATCAGGGAGAGCTCAAACGCCTGAAAGCCGGTAGGTCGATCAATTACCAGGTCCGTGAGGCGGAGCGCAACTACTACCTGGAAAGTCTGAAAGAGAACCGCGCGCTCTACGACGCACAGATCGCACGGGCCCGGCTGGCCAAGGTCAGAGGGCTGCTGCTGGCGTCGTACGGCATCCAGCGCGAAAGGACCGGAAAGGTCGAGGAGGAGTGATCGAACACCTGCGCCACCACGAGACCGATCACGCTACCGGTTCGTCCCGGCGGCCCCCAACAGCGCCGCGATAGAGCCCCTTTTTGCGGATATAGTTCTCCACCGCGACCGGAACGAGGCCTTTGATCGACTGCTGCCGGCGGACACGGCTGCGGATCTCCGTCGAGGAGATCGGAAGCGGCTCGGCCACGAGATGCTGTGCATCGAGCGGCGTGCCGCGGAGCGCCTCCTCCAGGGCGGGTGGGGGAGTGGGGTGTGGCATCTCGGTGCGGCGCATTATTAGAAAAGTCACCATCCGGGCGATCAAGTCGATGCGGCGCCAGGTGTGCAGCTCGGCCAGGGTATCGGATCCGATCAGAAAGTAGAACGCGATGCTTGAATGGGCCGCGGTCAGGGCGGCCATGGTCTGATAGGTGAAGGAGATCCCGCCTCTGTGGAGCTCCATACTGCTCACCTCCAGGTTGTCGTGGGCGGAGAGCGCCAGGTGAAGCATGGCGAGGCGGTGTTCCGTCGGCGCCAGCACACGGGCCAGCTTGTGCGGCGGAGTGGCAGCGGGAATGAAGAGGACCCTCGAGAGGCCGCTCCGGCGCGCCGCGGTCCGAGCCAAGTGAAGATGACCCAGGTGTACGGGATTGAAGCTCCCTCCCAACACACCCCACTTCTCGTTTGCCACGTTCTCGGTCATACCGTGCAGATTACTCGAAGATCGCCGACCTCACAAGGCCGTTGACGCAACGTATGCGATAGTTTCGCACCGGGCCTCGGTGAAGAGCCACAGTCCAAGGCTCAAACCGTCACTCTCGATTTCGATTTCAAAAGCAATCCTCCTGCAGCCCGGTAACCGTGTTGATCGAGATTCGACCCGATTTCGGTGTTGTTTTGCAACCTGATAAACCGATTCGGTGAGGTGATTCTGATGATCGGCATCCTGTTTCTCACGGTGGGTCTGGCACTCTCGAGCTCCGGCCTGGAGATCGATTTCGGCGGCGGCGGCAGGGGCACCGGGCGCGAACCGGTGCTCTGCCGGGCGTACATCGGCTTCGAGAGGGGCGAGCTCGAATCCGCGAAAGGGCTGCTCCTCTGTGACGGGTGTGCCAGTCCGGTGCCTTCCGACTTTCACCCCACGGCACGCTGGGACGACGGCTCGGTCCGGTGTCTGGCGATCACCGCGGCGGTGCCGTTCCACCGGGCAAAGGGATGTTTCACGCTCTATCATCCGCGGCGCACGAGACGGGTCGAGGCGCCGGCGGCGATCCAGGTATCACGAAGAGCCGAGGTCGTGACCGTCGACACCGGTAGCATGACAATCGTGCTCGACGGACGGGAGGGGCGTTTCATCACCGGTTTCGGCCGGCACGGGCGCGAGATCCCCGAGCTCGCCGAGGGCTGGGACCTCTGCCTCGAGCTAGACGGCCTGCCCTATCGTCCCCGCCGCTGCGCGCTCGTCGTCTTCGAGGGCCGGGCTGCCGCGGAGGCCCGGTTTTTGGGCTGGCTCGTGGACCGGGCCGGTGGGCGCGGCCCGAGCTTTGAGCTCTCACTCCGCTTTCTGGCAGGATCGAGCTGTATCGCGATCTCTCTGGTGTTCGAGGGCGGCGATCTCGAAGGCGCCTCGCGCGGCGTAGTGCTACGATTCCATCCCCCCTGGCGGATTGTCACCGCGCCTGTGGTCGTGGCGGCACTGAACGGGAGCCGAGAACAGGTCGCGTCGCGATCGGGTACGATCCTGCTGCGATCGAGGCCTACGGGTGTGGTGTTCGAAGAAAAGTTGCGCGACCAGGAGACGGCCTTGCCCAAGAGCGACGGCAAGCACATCGTACTGAAGGGCTGCGTGCCTGCGCTAGGCCTCGAGCTGCCGCGATTCGGACATCTTCATCCTTGGAGCGTAACGATCACCCCGGGTGGATCGGTTGCGCTCTCCCTGCTCAACGAAAGCTTCGCCTGGTCACCTGGCTTCTCCTTCCGGCGCGACCTCACACTTCACTTGTACGGGCGAGGACGTTCCAATCCGACGCCGACGCAAACAATCTGGGGTCTCGCAGCCGATGCGGCGCACCGCAAGCTCCTGCATGTGCGGGGCGGAGCACCGAGCGAAACAGATCCGTTGATGGCCCTCTACCTGGAGGTAACGGCTGGGCTGAGGTCCAGCCTGCGAAGGGAGTGGGCTCGCTGGGACGGCGTGCTCAATTACGGCGACTACCGCAAAGCCTACGGAATCTGGGCCAATGGCGAGTACGATCCGGCCGCCGGGCTGATCAAACGGTATCTCTGGACAGGCGACGCCGAGGACCTCGCCATGGCGAAGCGGATTCTCGATCACTGGCTGATCCACGACCGTGCAGGCCGCGAGGATCCCGATGCCGATGAAGGGCTCCCCTGGATGCACGGTTCGGAGCACCGCTCGGGAGAGATCGAGATCGGCCACATGTGGCTCGAAGGCGCTCTACTCTACGGGCTGCTCACCGGTGAGCGGGTCTATCTCGATGCCGCTTACCGGATCGGAGAGTACTTCGCACAGCAGACCTCCAGGCTGCGGTCAACGCGACTCGAGCGCTCCGTGGCGTGGGCTCTCATCGGCCTCTGTGCCCTCGTGGATGCCGGGCAGGAGCGTTTTCGCGATGCCATGGACCGCGTGGCCGCGGGCCTGCGGCGGCGTCAGGCGGACAGCGGCCTGATGGTGTTCAAAACCACGAAGTACGCCGAAGAGGAGTGCTACGAGATCAACACATGGGTGAGCGCGGGCATCACGGCGGAGGCGCTCTTTCAACACGGACGCGTGGCCGGTGACGATCGCTCCTGGGAGGCGGCGGCCAAGCTCGTTAAAGCCGTTGTGAGCCATGGCTGGGACGGCGAGCGGGGACGGTTCGCGCAGCGCCTCTTCTGGAGCCCACGCCGCGGGCGGCTCGCGGGGCGCAGCGGAAGGCTGAACGGAGGCGTTGCCGCGCTTCTGAGCCTCGGAGCGATCCGGGCGCATCGGTTGACGGGGAATAGGGGTTTGCGCAGCATCGCCAGGACGCAGTTGGAGAAAGCGCTCCTGGCCCTCGATCAGAGACCGCCGCGCTATCCCGGTGAAGAGCTCTCCATGATCCTGCGCGTCGGTCTCGACGGGATCGACGAAATCGCCGATCGATGAGAGCAAGCTTACGCGGGCGCGGCCAGATATTCGGACAGCGCTTTGCGATCCTTGGCGAGACCGGCGGCACACACATCGAGCTGCACGAGTCCGCCGGTGCGCGTGATCTCGTCCAGGGCTTCGGTGCCGCCCGTCGCCAGGGCGAAGCGTTTGATCCTGGATGAGGTTCGCATAGCCATTTCCTTGGCGAAGATCCGTGAGGTGAGGGTGTTGATCTCCGTGGGATCCTGTTCCTCGAGGCGTGCAGCGGCCTTGCAGAAGGAGTGTGCCGTCTCGATGTCGATCAACATGTCTGCCAGCAGGAAGCGCAGATATTGATCGGCGGGCAGGAAATGATCCACCGCGTAAGTCAGGCAGGCCTGATAGGCTTTGCGAGCCGCCAGGGCGCCGTCGGCGCCGCAGTATGGCGCCTGCTCGAACGCCGATTGAGCCTCCGCGATGGCCTTCTCCTGCCTGTTGCCCTTGCCGTGTTCCTTGACGATCTGCAGCGAGATCTGTTCCCGCTGGATCTGGTTGGTTCCCTCGAAGATCTCGAAAATCTTGAAATCGCGGACGAATTTGGGAAAGGGCGTTTCGTTCATGTAGCCGTAGCCGCCGGTGGTCTGCAGGGCATCGAGTGACACGCGGCCCGCCTCGGAGCCAACGACCTTGGCGATCCCCGAAAGCAGGGTCACGTCCTCTTTGGACCTGCGTTTCATGCGGTCATCGACCTTCTGGGCCACCTCGAGGCACAGAGCCCGGCAGGCTTCCACGGTGATCCGCATGTCCACGAACATCTCCTGAAGGCCACGGAAGGAGATGATCAACTTGCCGAACTGAGAGCGCTCATGGGCGTAGCGCAGCGCTTCTTCGTAGGCCGATTGGGCAATACCCACGCCGATGATGCCGATCATGGGGCGGGTGGCATCGAAGGTTCCCATACTGTGCAGAAAACCGCGTCCCGGTTTGCCACCGATGACCTGATCGCCGGGGATGCTGAAGCCGTCGAAGATGATCTCCCGCGTCTCCGAGGCATTGATGCCCATCTTGTCGAATTTCTTGGGAAACTGGATCTCGGCTGTGGGATTGTCGGGATCCACCTCGAAGATGAATCCAGAGACCCCGCGAGGCCCCTTGGTCTTGTCTGTGAGGGCGAAAGTCGTGTAGATGGTGGCCACGCCGCCGTTGGTGACGTAGGTTTTCTGACCGCGCAGCGTATAGCTGCCGTCCTCCTGGAGATCGGCGATGGTCTTGATCCCGCCGGCATCGCTTCCGGCGTCGGGCTCGGTGAGGGAGAAGGCCGCGACCTCTCCGGCGCATACGCGGGGGAGGTACTTTTTCTTCTGTTCCTCATTACCGAAGTAGAGGATCGGGTCGGTTCCGAGAAAGGTGGCACCCAGCGAGGTCGCCGCGCCGGCGCATCCCCGGGCAATCTCCTCGATGACCAGCCCCACGTCGAAGAGACCGTAACCCAGCCCCTCGTATTCTTCGGGGATGATGAGCGAGGTGATGCCCATCTCCACCATGTCGTTGTAGAACCACTTGGGGAAGACCTTGTCCTTGTCCAGCTCTTCGCGCCGGGGAATGACCTTTTCGTTGACGTAATCAACCATGGTCTCTTTGAACATGACCTGTTCTTCGTTGAGATTGTACATGATACGAAAGGCTTCTTTGTTGCTTCGTGCCATGATGGAGGGCTCCCGACGATCGATAGAGTTGGGTTGAGGTAACCGCCGCTAACGCACCTGTGCGGTGACACTTATGGAAGGCGAGTTTTCATTTACGATGAGAGTAAAAAAATGGTGGGCGATACTGGACTCGAACCAGTGACCCCCAGCTTGTCGAGCTGGTGCTCTAGCCAACTGAGCTAATCGCCCACGTCATCGAGATTGTCATGCACAGTCTGGGCTTCCCTCCGCGGGACACCACAGCCATGTGTTCTCGAGAAGGCCTGAATATAATGAGCTGATTTATAAGGGTCAAGGCCTTTCTTGAGCATTTTCTGTGGGAGTTCGACTTCCCGCGGGCCGACGCGCCACGGCAAGCAGAGTGTGGGCGAAATCGAGCTCGAGAAACCGGTGGAGCCAGTTCAAGAGGAAGCGGTGGGAAATTTTTTGAACGAAGGGTGCGTTGTAAGCGCGGTAGATCTGCTCCACGTCGAAACCGGCGAGCTCGAGGATCGCCCCCAGATTGTCGTACTTGAACGGCGTCAGATGATGGGGTTCCCGGAATCGATGCGGATGATGGCCGTTCGGGGTGGAGAGGATCAAGACACCTCCCGGTTCCAGCACCCGCCACGCTCCGGTGAGGATCTGATGACCCTCCTCGAGCTCGAGATGCTCGAGCACCTCGAACATCCAGATCTGGTCAAACGTTCTGTGCACTTCGTCGAGAGATCGAAAATCGTGGGGCAGGGTTTCGTCGCAATCCAACGACATGTAGTCCACATTGTGCGAGCTCACGTCGATTTTTTGGAGGATGTTGCGATCCGAAGCGCCGATTTCTAATACAGAAAGCCCTGGCTGCAACCACTCGATGAGCAGATCGGTGTGCCGACGTTTCAACGGAACGTTCCATATTGATGGGAAACGTTGACGTATAGCCTTTTGCTTCTTATAAAGAAGGCTCCAATTTTGCTGGATAAAGTTGGTCACGGCTCTTTTTCTTGTATAATTTATATATTTAAGACTTTTCGAGCACCTTGACGGCAATTCTTCTTTTTTTCGCGAAATTTTTAAGGTAAAGTACCTACTGACTGGACAACGATGAGCTGTCAACCGAATCACCATTATCGTCAGGCCATCTCATGAAAGACGTGTATACGACGGGTGAAGTCGCCAAGATTTGCAACGTGACGATCCGTACGGTGATCAAATGGTTCGAATCGGGTATTCTGAAAGGCTTTAAAATACCCAACTCCCGGGATCGACGCATTCCACATGATAATCTGATCGCCTTCATGGAAGAGAACGGATTTCCCCTCAAGAACATCGAAACGAGCAACCGCCGCCGCATTCTTATCGCCGATGATGAGGAGGGCATCCTGTTCGTTTTGGAGAGATTTTTGAGCGACATCGGAATATTCGATGTCGATACGGCCCGTTCGGGATACGAAGCGGGGATCAAAACCGTTTCCTTCAGGCCTCACATTCTGGTGCTCGATCATCTGCTCGGAGACACCGACAGCCGTGAAGTATCTCGATCGCTGAGAGCCAATCCTGAGCTGAAAGACCTCAAGATCATCGTCATGTCCGGGTATCTGACCGATGAAGAAGTGGATCAGATGCTCAAAAACGGGGTGGAGGAGGTCGTTCGCAAGCCTTTCGATCTGCAAGAGGTCAAAAACAAGATTTTCAGGCTCCTTGATCTCGTGTAAGACGCGCAATGAGCTTCCTGGCGACCTGATTTTGTTGTTACCCTCGAATTCACGTTCTGGCTCGCTACAGCGACGAGCGTCCTTTTCTCTTTGCTCTCGATATCTCATCTTGTGCACTCCGTCGAGCAGCTTTCATGGATAGCTGGTGGATCGTAGCTGGTCCACGAATCTCTGGAGTCGCGACCCGGGACAGGCCGTGGCCTTCAGCTCACGATGGGTCGCGATCTGGCGGTTGGTCAAGCCGTATTCGTGGCAGAGATAGCCGATGAGCGCCGTGAGCGCCCCGGTTTGCCGGGGATTGAGCCGCTGGAGATCAAAATTCCCCAGCAAGCTGATCCCGACGTTGCCCCGATTGAGCTCGAAATTGCCGGCATGAGCCCCTTGATAGGTGAGCCCACGACCTTCCCAGATCCGTCCCGCTGAATCGATGAGAAAGTGATATCCCACGTCAGCCCAATTGCGGTCGTGCTGGTGAGATCTCTGGATCGCCCGAATACGGGCAGCCGTGGCGTCAAAAGACCGCTGGTCCCAGACTTCTCCGGTGTGATGCACAGTGATCCGCCGGATTTTTGTCATAGGGTTCACGTTGGCCAGGGTAGGCGCCGCCCGCCACGTGGAGCGTGGAATGATCGTCACCGGCGGTGGATCGCGGAATCCGGTCAAACGCGGTCGAGTGTCTCCCTGAGACGCAAAAGGATCTTGCGTTACGAGGAACTCGCGGCGCAGGGCGGCGATGGCGATGTTCCTGGGTCTGGCGATTGCACGGGTATACTGTTCCGGGTCGGGACGCTCGAGCTCGACGGCGCAGATGTAGCGGCGGTAGAGCAGTGTGTCCCGGAACTCGAGGGGCGGCTCTTCCTCGAGCAACCCCTCGAAGATCGAGTCGGCGATCCGGAAGGACTTGTCGAGGAGATAGGTGTCGCCTATTGCCGTGGCGCATTCGAAATAGATGGTGCGTCCCTCGGGCAAGGCCTCGCCGCCGGCGATCGCCAGATCGCGGCCCTTGGCGAACTGAAACCGCGCTTGCGTGTAGTCTTTGAGATATTTGTAACATTCACCCTGGAAGCGATAAGACTGGGCGAGCAGGTCGTCGGAAACGGCTCCCGGGCCCTGAGACGTGATATTTTCGAAAGCGTCGAGAGCCTCGTCGTACCTGTCTTTGAGGTAGAGCCGGTGAGCCTGCTCGAAATCGGAATCGATCGGTCTCCAATCGGGAGCAACACAAGCACCGAGTGCGAGCAAGAGGGCAAGTGTGAGGATAGAGCTGAAGCGCCAGGTTCTGTGATGTCTGCTCATTGTCTGCGACTCCCTCGGATCATTTCGATTCCCCGCCTGCGGCTCTCCGCCTTGCTTCCCGTCATTCGCCCCTTCATCGACCTGGTTCAGCCGGTTTCGAAGGCTGCTGGCGGACCGTCTCGGACCCGCTTCGATCCGGCTCGCCCCCTTTCAGAGACACTACAAACCGAGACATCCGCTTTGCAAGCGCAACAGAAAGGATTATAGTTTTGCTGTACGAAGCCGCCCTCGCGTGCCTTGCGGCGAAGGGGAACAATCGTCGGCTCAGCTCTCCATGGTCTCCACGGTATTGAGAGGATCTGCATGCTCGGTCTGATTAAAACGATGCGTATCCATCAGTGGTCGAAGAACTCTCTCGTCTTCGCGGCCCTGGTCTTTTCGCAGAGCCTCGGCAACTCCCATATGGTGATTCAAACCATCATGGCGTTCCTGGCCTTCAGCCTGCTCTCGTCGTCGATCTATCTGATCAATGATACCGTCGATGCCGAGAAGGACCGACTGCATCCGGTCAAACGCAAGCGACCGATCGCAGCAGGTGACGTTTCCAAAACCTCGGCGGTCGTGGCGGCGGCCTGCTTGATGGGCATGGCTTTTGCCTGGACTGCGGTGCTCGAGCATGGGGCTAAATTCGCCGGCATTCTCCTCTTTTATCTTCTGGTGAATTGCTGTTACAACTTCTTTCTCAAAAAGATCGTTATCGCGGATGTGCTCACCCTGGCGATCGGATTTCTGCTGCGCATCAGAGCCGGCGGCGTGGCGATCGAAGTGGATGTCTCCGAATGGCTGATCCTCTGCACCTTCTTTACCGCCAGTTTTCTGGCGTGCTGCAAGCGACGCTCTGAACTGGCCCTCGCCGAAGGCGCACCCGAGGCACGCGAGGTTCTCTCCCATTACTCCTTCCAGATTCTCGATGTTCTCATCGCCATGACCGCATCCGTCTCGATGATGACCTATGCGCTCTATTGTGTACCCGGCATGGCCAACAAAACTGGATCACATCCTGATACTGCAGGCATGATCTATTCCCTGCCCGTGGTTCTTTTCGGTATAGGACGTTATATATTCTTGGTTTACCACAGACAGGAAGGTGAAGACCCCGCCGCCGTAATCTTGCGCGACAAAGGAGTGATCGCCGCGGTCATCCTCTGGCTGGGGATCGCCATGCTCGTCTTCTACGGCAATTTCGAAAAAAATATACCTACCTAAGTCGTCTCTCATCAGCCCACCTCGATCGCAGGACGAGATGTTGATTTTTTTGTAGCTTTGAGGATTCTCTAAGGCTAACTTAATCCTATAGAATTGGTGTGAATTCTATCGCACGAGACAATAAGCCTCGAATCAGGTCGAAATTTCATGACTCAAATTAAAACGTTGTCGCAACGTTTGTGTCCTCGCAACATCATTGTCGACTTTAGGTTGAGTTCTTTTTTTGGGAGCAGAACAGGTATGTCGAGAACAAGAATTCCCCTTGCTTTGGTCTTGATCCTTGCCGTTGGCGCGATAGCGGTCGTGCCTCTCACCGCGGCGATCAAGGCGTTGAATCTCGAGGAACTGATGAGCATCTCCTCGGGGGTGGTTTATGGTGAAATCGTGAAAAAAGACGTCCTGCGCTTCGATTGGGCGGACATGCAGAACGTTACGCATACCAAGCTAACGATCGAAGGGGAGGAGCTGACCACCGGCCAAAAGGTCACTCGCGAGCTCTACTACATGGGCGGCTCCGTGGAAGGTCAACTCGACTCCCCCTGCACGGCCCCCAAGGAGCATCAGACCCGCGTCGGGGCCAAGGTGGTGGCATTTTATTGGTTCGACGAGACCTTGATCTCCGGCGGCGCCAATAAGATCTTCTGCTTCGCCAACCTCAATCAGGTCCTGAAGGGTTCCGGTGACCCCACGGTGATCGGGCTCGGCGAGGGCGCCGCGATCTCTCACAACATCAAGCTCTCCAGCCTCAGAACCGAGGTGCAGAGGATTCATCAAAAGCTTCAGAAAGACTCGCAGAACAGGTAGCACGCGGAACGGACAATCACGCCGCACCGCTACGATCAGTTGCTTCGAGCACAACTCGAGGCCGATCGAAGCGCAGCGAAAACTATTAGAGACGAGGAACATTTCATATGACGATCAAAACTTTTATGAGAACCGTTGTGGGAGCGTGCGTGTTGGTAGCGGTCTGCCTGTTCCTCTTGAACGGGTCGCTTCTGAGTTACAAGCTCCTGGGACACAATCTCGGCATCAGCCAGAGGGATTTCCGCGTTTACGACAATTTCCAGGATTCCCAATCTAACGACAATACGACCCCCGATCCCGACTTCGGCGGTCTGGACGGCGCGATCTTGGCGCTCTGGAAGGGCTGCATCGAGTGGGGCTCCGAGGAGATGGGTAACAGCACCTGGGGCAACGGCGGCGCCAACTTCGATCCGGTCTATGTAGGCGAGGCCACATCCAACGGCGGCAACACGGGCAACGTCATCGCCCCGCTGAACCAGAACGGCGGCAACGTGCTGGCTTTCATGAGCGGCGGCGGCAACGGCTGGCGGATTCGGTTCTATGATCAGCCTTGGGTCTGGCACGACGGCCCTGGCAGCACCCCCTCTGGCGGAAACAACATTGACCTGCAGGGCGTCGGCTGTCACGAGTACGGCCACGCCATCGGCATGGATCACTCGCAGAACTCGAGCGCCACCATGTGGTGGGCCGTCTCGGGCGCCGGCAACGGCCAGCGGACGATCAACAGCGACGACATCAGCGGCGTGCAGGCCATCTACGGCTCCATGTCGGCCTCCAAGCCTCACATCTCGAGCCTCTCGGGCAGCTTCGACATCGGTGGCACCCTGATCATCGATGGCAACAATTTCACCACCACAGGCAATGAGGTCTGGTTCACCGGCGACGGATCGGTGGGTGAGGCCGTCAAGGTGACCGGCGTCTCTTCGACGAGCGGTGGCACCCATATCGAAGTGGTCATCCCCGCCGGAACCAATTCGGGAACGGTAGTGGTCAAGAAGAGCGGCAGCGGCCACTCGACGCTCTCTAACAACTACCCCCTCGAAGTCGGTGGTTTGAGCGGCAATCCGCCGGTGCCTGACATCAAGATCGACGGCTCCGACGGCCCTCTCTCCGTGCCGCAGACCCAGGCCGTCAACATCACCTTGAGCCTCGATCCCGGCGACCAGGGGGGCATTGCCTTCGACTGGTGGATCTTTGCCGAGGTCAACTGGACCAATCACTACTACTGGTCTCCCTCCGGTAGCTGGAAGCTGTCGGCCGTGCCGATCCGCTCTTACAACGGACCTCTCTTCTCGACGAGCGACTACACCATCACGAACGGAACACTTCCGGCAGGATGGTACATCTTCACTTTTGCTCTCGATTCGCTGAACAACAGCTACGAGGGAACGTTCATCGACACCGTGGAGATTCAGTCCTTCTAACCCACGCACGCGACATGATGCAGGATCTCCCGAACGGGGCGACCTGCGCGCGCGAGGCCGCTTTCCCCCGTCGTGGAGGGAGGGCGGCCTCTTTTTTAGTCGAGGCGTGAGGTCGAATGAACAGGATCGAGTGTACAGGTTGGCCCGCCAGCCGACGTTCGGTACGATGAAGCGCGTTTTCGAAACGTTCGCATTCATACCTCGAGCCTATACAAAGATTTAACCGGCATTGGCCTTGTCGAGTTTTCCAGGACCTGGGGGAGTATATTTTTAATTTGTCACGCTCGATTCATCTAATATAATACCAGATAAGAATATATGATCTGGTTCCCATACCGGAACCTTGATCGAAAACTCGAGTGGCCTAATACAAATCGATTCTGAAACGTTTGTTAATTTCGGAGCAGAAGGATGCGGAGAAGTAAGCTTCCCCTGGTTCTCGTCCTCGTGTTTCTGGTCTCGGCCTTGGGCATCGTGCCGCTATTGGCGGCCATCAAAGCCACAACACTCAAGGAGTTGCTCGATATCTCCACAGGTGTCGTTTGCGGAGAGATCACAAAGAAAGAAATCGTTCGATTCGATTGGGGTGATGACCGGGATGTGACGCACACCATACTCACCATCAAAGGAGAAGATCTGCTCACGGGAGAACCCGTGACCCGCGAGGTGTACTACATGGGCGGAATCTGGCGAGGTCAGCTCGATTCTCCCAACACCGCTCCCAAGGAACATCAGACGCGCATCGGCGCCACGGTGGTCGCTTTCTACTGGTTCGACGATGATCTCGTCCCCGGCGGAGCCAACCGGATCTTCAACTTCGCCAACCTCAATCAGGTCCAGCGCGGCATCGGTTCCCCTACTGTCATCGGCAACGGCGAGGGGGCCGCGGTTCCATACAACATCAAGCTCACAGGCCTACGCCTCGAAATTCAGTCGCTCTGGAGTGAGATCCAAGAACAGAGAGCATCGGGACGGAAATAGGCTACATCGCGCGGCGAGGGCACGATGAATCCGTCGCCGGCGGCCTCCCCTTTCTCGAGGCACAGCCAGATGGAAACCCTCGCCATTTATGGAACGATTACAACCGAGAGCAGGGATAAATAAGATGAAGACGAGGATGATCTTGCGTTCGACAGCGGGCATCGCCGTAGTGGTCGCGATCGCCTGTTTGTTGTCCAACAACGCTGTTTTGGGCTACGCCCTCCTGGGATTCGATCTGGACCTAGGCGTGAGAGACGTGCGCGTCTGGAACAATTACACCGACGCCACGGCCAACGACAACACGATCCCCGATCCAGATTTCGGGGGGCATCACGGTGCCGTGCTGGCCCTGTGGAAGGGATGCATCGAGTGGGGCTCTGAGAGGATGGGTGGCAGTTCCTGGGGTAACGGGGGCGCCAACTTCGATCCCGTCTACGTGGGCGAGGCAACCCTTCAGGGCGGTACCACCGATTGCATCATCTCAGAGAAGGACGAATATGGAGGCAATACCCTGGCCTTTACGATCGGAGGCGGCAACGGCTGGAAGATCCGTTTCTACTCCGATCCCTGGGTCTGGCACGACGGTCCGGGCAACACCACCATCGGCGGCAACCGGATGGACCTCCAGGGCATCGGCTGCCACGAGTTCGGCCATTCTGTGGGGCTCGACCACACCTCGAGTTCCTCGGCCACCATGTACTGGGCCGTCTCCGGAGCCGGCAACGGCCAGCGCACCATCGAATACGACGACAAAAACGGTGTCAAGGCGATCTATGGCTCCATGTCATCGTCGAAGCCGCACATCGCGTCGCTCTCGGGCAGCACCAACGTGGGAAGCACCCTGACCATCAACGGCTCGAACTTTTCCGCCTCCGGCGGTGAGGTCTGGTTCACCGGCGACGGCAGCGTGGGCGAGCCGGTCAAGGTGACCGGGGTGGTCTCCTCCGGCAGCGGTACGCGCATCGATGTGGTCATTCCGCAAGGCGCCGAGCCGGGAACGGTGGTGGTGAAACGCAGCGGCAGCGCCCACTCCGATCTGTCCAACAACTATCCCATCGAGGTCGGTGGCGGCGGCGGTGCTGATCCGGTCACCGACATCAAGATCAACGGACAGGACGGGCCGCTCTCCGTGCCCTCGACGCAAAGTGTCAGCATCACGGTGTCACTCGATCCGGGGGGACAGGCCGGCGTAGCCCACGACTGGTGGATCTTCGGCGATCTCAACTGGGGCTCGCAGGCCTACTGGTGGAGGCCGCCGAACAACTGGACACCGACCGTAATTCCCATCAGGGCCCACGACGGGGGGCTGTTCAGTATCAACAACTACCCGATCACCAACGGCAAGCTCCCTGCGGGTTGGTGGGTCTTCACCTTCGCAGTGGACGCCCTGAACAACAGCTACGAGGGAACCTTCATCGACACCATCGAGATCCAGAGTTACTGATCGGAGCGGCACGAGCGCGCTCCGATGAAAAACGGATCATACATGCGATGCCGCCGGCCTCTTCATCGAAGGGGCCGGCGGCTTTTTTGTGTTTACCGGTGACCAGCGATGATCACTGGTCTGTGGCGGGAGATGAGCGATTGGGGAAGCACGGCTAGGAGGCCAGCGACTCGCGCGCTTCCACCGTGCCATCCAGGCCGATCTTGATCGTCTCCAGGGGTACCTTGGCCTTCGACAGCTCGAAAGCCTTGCGGGCGATGGCGATCAACCCGCTGCAGCAGGGGACTTCCATGTGGATCACGGTCAACCTCTCGAGACCGCTCACCGCCAGGATTTCGGCGAGCCGCATGGTGAAGAGATCCCGGTCGCCGAACTTGGGGCAGCCCAGGGCGATCGCCTTTCCCTGCAGGAAGCGTTCGTTGAAAGACGGAACCGAGGCCGGCGCACAGTCGGCGGTGAGGATCAGATCGGCACCGCGCAGGAAGGGCGCCTCGGGATGGAGTAGTTCGAGCTTGATCGGCCAATGGGCGAGCTGAGACGTGCCGGGCTCGTGATGCCCCGGGGAAGTGCCGCTGGAAGAATCCATGAGGCGCATGCGCGCACCGGGGCATCCCCCGGCCGGCGGCTCGTGAACCGATTCCTGAGCAGGGGAGAGCGAGCGCATACGGCTGCCGGGGCAGCCATTCTGCGAGGGAGCTGCCGAAGACGATACACTGGCATCGGCCTCCGAGTGCTCGGCGACATCGAGCGCGGCCAGATGCTCCTGCACCGCCTGCTCGTCGAAATTTTCGGCCTCGCGCTCAATGATCGTGATCGCGCCTTCCGGGCACTCTCCCAAACAGTCGCCCAGCCCGTCGCAGAGCTTGTCCGAAACTAGCTTGGCCTTGCCGTCGAGGATTTTAATCGCTCCCTCGTGACACTTGGGGACGCAAAGCCCGCAGCCGTTGCACTTTTCCTCGTCGATCTGAACGATTTTACGCATGTCTCACTTGCCTTTCATCAGCGGAGGCCTAACGGGCCACCAGTTATCTTCAATCTTTAGACAGAGTGATAACCTCAAATCGAGGTGCGTGCATTGACACAGGTCAAAAAATGATTCGTGTTCAGCTTGTATCCCCGGACAAAACGTCCGTTGCGTCCCTTTCCGTTTCTCTCGCATTGCGTCCTCCAATACGCTGGCCGCCACGTGTCAGATGTCAGCATAATGTAATCAGAAGCATCCTTATACTATGAAGCCCTCAATTCTTCGCACGTTGAGACGAAGGTTGCTGAGGCAATCAGTTGCTGAGGTTTCCATTTTTCTTCATTCTAGGGCAAAAGGCTATGGGCTGCAGGCGAAGCCAGCGTTATGACGAACACTACGATCCATCACGATCTGAATTCCGGCTTCCTATCCGTTGATTGTTACAAATTTGGAATCATTATTCTTTTCCAGGTTAAAATATTTTTGCTCGCAGATTTCATATAATGTTGCCGACAAACCTATAATCAACCAATATTTCGGTGTAGAGATTTAAAGAATCGCTTAATTCTGACTTTTTTAGTTTTGGAGGTGCTCTATATGCATAAGGAAAATATTCTATTACAAATCCGTGCGGTCCGTGTCCAAGTACGGGTTTATCTTTGAACATGAGCATGCTAAGTTCAAATAGACTCATTCTCTGGTCTATTGTTCGAGAAGCAACTCCTTTTGGAGACTCGTAAATTCTTTCCACCTCGAGATCGGAGACGTTGATTAATATCACTGAAGTCATCAGTCCTATAATTATAAACAGCATGGACTTCTTCTTCACCATGATCATTAAAATTTTCGACTGCTGCGGTCTACATAAGATAGGAAATGCGCAGTATTATGCCTTTTTACTTCGGTCAAAGCTGGCGCATTATCTCCTTTTAAAAGCGTTCTTTCCAGCTCTCCTTCACCTGTTTCTACATCGAATGAACTCGCAGTGCAATCGTTCCGCAGAACGCCTCGAATCTGCGGAGAGAGGAGGGAATTGTAATGCCTCAGTCGAGTCATTGCTCCCGGGATTGACGATGATGGAGACGTTGATTAGAACCCTCGTCTTCTTGGTATGCGACATGAAGTATGAGGTGTGAAGCTTCATTCCGCACATAGTCGACCACATATTCGAATAAAGAAGGAGAGGCGGGTACGGCGAAGGGGACCTAAGTTCCGTTTGAGAAACTAATTCATGAGGAATTTACGGCAACTTCGAACATATCGATTGTAATGTATTTTTTGCAAGATGGCATTATACCTCTTTAGCTTTGTAGCGTCGGATATCTTGTTATTCATGATAGAAATGATCGTATTTTATTACTTTTCAATACGGTATAAAGTTCTGGAAACAAATCAACGAGCATAGCGGGTTCAATGTATCTTATGTGTATAGAATATTTTCCGTCTTCTTTTAACATTTCTCTCAATAGTTGAACTAGATCTGTATCGATATCGCGACCGTAGCTTCCAACATCATCCGAGCTCAACACAAATTCCTCAACACAAATTCCTCAACACAAATTCATTGTATCCAAGACTCAATCCTCTCCTAAATTCGGATATTAAACAATCGATAGGTTTACTCTTTACATTTCCTTTCGCATTCTTAATGGCGCAATAACTACAATTACCCGTACAGCCTACAGAAATTTTTATATAAACTTTTATATAGAACATCTTTGTATCATACCAGAATCCTGCAATCTGTCTCAAAAATTTTCTGAAATTTACATTGAAGAGGTTATCTAGAGCTCCCGCAGTTTCTGTCATGAAGATGAACGCCCTCTTCATAAATCCATAGGACCATCTGCTTGTATAGATCTCGTGAATTTTTTTGTCGAGTATATTGCCGTTCACTTCGGAAATATCCACTTTTTCAGATCAAGGGTATTCAAGACCAAATCGAAAGTACCGATTCAAAGGTTGGATATTTTGTATACATTTTTTACACATCGATTGTTAATTTCTTTTCTATGGAAAAAAATTCCGACCATAAAAAATTTTTCGAAAAGATCGATAAAAACATTTCCATAAAATAACTACGTTCAAAAGATTATTCGAATGACATAGCGGAGAGAAAATCGATCGTATCAGAAGGAGAGCAGCGTTCTCTATATGTGTTTAACTCGCTATATCGAGGTCGTTTGAATCGTGATTGATTGAAACACGCGAAATTCAAACACATCGTAGGTAGGATCTTTTTATTTTATAATGACCAAGATACAACGAGCCGGAATACGGCGCAGGGTTTTGGGTTCTGACTAGGCGATGAGGAGACACGTTAGAATACTTCATATTTTTCATTTCATTTCAAGCCGGCTATTGAGTGAATTTTCGAGACCCACCTCCTTTGCGCGTGGTTTCTATGCTGTTGCCAAATTCGAGGTTAAATTTCGAAGAGACAGGACACAATGCCTGATGACAGGCTGTGTCTCCATTTGCTGTCCTTTCGCCGATAGACGGAGCGCCTTTAGCGCGCTTTGAGAACCGCTTCGGCCGAGCAAGGCTGATTATCGCGCAGGAAATGGACCGTCACGCTATCTTCGGGGGAGTATTTTTTGAGGATCACGGCGAAACCGGCGAGATCGACCACATCGTGCTCATCAACCGCCGTGATCACGTCTCCTTCGCGGAGCCCGGCGGCCTCGGCCGCCGATCCCGGTGTGACACCGGCGACGCGCACGCCTTGACCGCGATGGGCGAAATCTGGCATCGTGCCGAGCGAGGCGCGCCGCGCGCCCCCTTTCTGAGCCGCTGGATGCGCCGCTGTCGGAGTGGGCTTCGCACCCGCGATGGTCACGGTGAGAGGCTCGATGCGCGCGCTCAGGTAGAGGATCATCTCACGGGTGAGCAAGGCTGCCCGGGCCATACCCTCGAGGTCCAGCTTGGCCACATCGTCGGTGGGGCGGTGGTAGTCGGCATGCGGACCGGCAAAGACGTGCACCGCAGGTATGCCTGCTGCGACGAACGCCACCTGGTCGCCGCCCCCTGGATCCTGGGCGACCGATTCGGCCTGAATCCCCGCGGTGTACCCCACACCCATCACGATGTAGATCCACTCCTTGGCCGATCCGGTGCCCAGGACAGCGAGCTTGCGTCCTTCCAGGCGGCCCACCGAGTCGAGGTTGATCATGGCGTAGGGTTTCACGGTCTCGGCCGGCTCGCGCGCCTCCAGGAAGTGGCGTGAGCCAAGCAGGCCGGCTTCCTCACCGGTGAACGCGACTAGGATCACACTCCGCTCCGGCCGGGGTTCACCGGCGAGATTGTGAGCCAGCTCGATGAGCACCGCCACTCCCGAGGCGTTGTCGTCGGCGCCGTTGTGGATCTTGCCCGATTGCCCCTCCCGGACGTCGGGCCAGCCGAGCCCCAGGTGATCGTAGTGGGCTCCCACCACGAGCGGTGCGAGGGCTTGATCGCGGCCTGGAATGCAGCCGACCACGTTTTTCAGGGTGATCGGACTCTTCTGCGGCCCCGTTTCGGCGACCCAGCTCTGAAAAAACGACGATCCGTCGTCACCTGCCTGCGCGAGGCCGGCGCGCTGAAACTCGGCGGCGATGTACGTGGCGGCCTCGTCGAGCCCGGATGTGCCGAGCCCGCGGCCCTCGAGACGATCGTCGGCGAGAAAGGCGGCATGCCGTTGCAGACGGTCGCGCGGAAAGATCTCCGGCGCCTTGGCCAGCGGCTCATGCTGTGGCACGGTCGACCCCGGCGACCCGCCGCGCGCCAGGTTGACGGTCATTGGGTTCTGCAGCACCGGCCACTGCCCTTTGGCGACGTTGGTCGGCTCGTCGCCGTCAAAGACGAGGTAGGAATACTTGCCATAATGGGGCAGCTTGCGGTTCAGGCCGGCGATCGGAGCGGTATCGTCGGTCGCCAGCCAGGCGATCACTTCACCACGGTTGAGGGGGTGGCGCAGTGTGATCATGAAGCTGTGATCCTCGATCGGATAGGCGTTGTCGCCGATCGTCACCTGATCGTCGCCGATCTCCAATTCGAGCCTTTGCATGTCGGGCTCGTCTTCCGGCCGGAACTTGTTTTCATGGCCGAAGATCCACGCCGCCGCGTTGAGCGGCAGGTTGGGGATCGCATCGTCCCATTCGGCATCGATAGCTTCGTTGCCGGCGCACCATTTCTCGGCAAGCTCCTTCCAGGCCGTGCGCATCGGTTCGGGCTCCTTGGAGGGCAGCACGATCAACACCTTCCCAGAGCCGAAGATCCGGCCCACCGACGGCGGCGTCTCGCGCGGATCGAGGCGGCGGAAAACGTCGTAGCGCGGATCGAGCTCGACGCGCAGCGGCTTGGCCGGCAGATCGAGGCCGATCCCCGATCGTTCGTACTGCGTGATCACGTTGTAGAGGCGAGCGGACTCCTCGCCTTCGAGGTAGATGGCCACCGGGATCTTGACGTAAAAGGGCTCCTCTTCCTGCTTCTGGGTGATTACCAGGTCGAATCGATAACCCTTCTTTCCGCTCAGCGGGTAGGCGCCGCCGTCGTCGATAGCAATGTGGGGGGCACCGGTACGAGAGGTCCACTGCTCAAAAAAGGCTGCGAGGTCCTTGCCGCTGACCCCCGAGAAAACCGCCTCCACGTCGTCGAAACCGGCGAAACCGTAGAGGTGCTCTTTGTAAAAGGCCTTTATGCACTTCAGAAAGACCTCGTTGCCCAGTTGTACTCGGAGCATGTGGAAGAGCATGAGACACTTGCCGTAGCCCACGGCCTCGGAGGTGGCGTCGTGTCGGGATCGGAACGCCGTGAGCGGCAGGTCGTCCTGATTCCGAACATAGTCGCTGTACTTCTGCAGCGTGCCGCGGCGGTAGTCGTTGCCCTGGCCCTGACGCTCCTTGATCAGGTGATCCGCCAGATAAGCGGTCAGCCCCTCGCACCAGTTGCCCGAGTCGGGATCGATGAAAACGCCGTTGCCCCACCAGTTGTGCAGGATCTCGTGGGGATAGGACGAGTGTAGGATGAAGGGGAAGCGGATCACCTTGGGTCCCAGGAGGGTGAAGGAGGGCATGCCGTACCCGGTCTCCCAGAAGTTCTCGACGAGCGCGAATTTTTTATAGGGGTAGGGACCGATCAGGCGGCTGTAGAGCTCCACATACTCGCCGGTGGTCTGGAGATACTTCTCCGCCAGCGACGGATCCGGCTCCCTGAGAAAAGCGTAAGCCGTAATACCCGCCACCTCGCGGCTGTATTCGGTCCAGCGGCCGGCGACGAGATAGATGGCGTCCTGCAGGTGGGGACACTCCCAGCGGATCTTCGTGGCGCCCTCGAGGTGCTCGTGGAGAGCACGCACGCCCTGGCTCACGGCGCTCCAGCCTCGCGGAACGGTGACGTTCAAATCGAAGGTGACCAGATCCCCGGTCGGACCCTCCTTTGCCGCGGCTTCATCGCTCCGCCGCACAGCGGGGTACCAGCCCGACCCGGTGGAGAGAAAAACCCCCTCCGTGGAGATGATGCCCGGCGTCTCGCTGAATGCGCGGGCATATTCCTCTGCCGAGTCTTCCACGGGATGGTGGATGGAGCCGCTGAAGGCAAGGAGAACGGTCGGCCCTTGGATCGGAGAGAGCCGGTAGTTTGCGAGGTGCCCGGCGTCACTGTCGCCCTCATGAGATTCGATGCGCCGAATCTCGATACCCTCGCTCAGGCATGTGAGCTCGAGGCCCTCGTGGAGAGTGACCGTAAGCTCACGGCCCTTACCTGCCGCAGCAGCCGGGGGGAGCGTGATCGTGTCTGTGCCCGCGATCCGGTGGCTCTCGGGTGCGAGAGTCACCTCGATCTCGTGGTGGATCCCGCAATGTCCGTCTGCCGCGACGGCCGGCGAAGGTAAACCGATGGTGACGAGGATCGCCACACATGCCGCCAGAGGTCGAAAAAACGTACTCTTGCTTCTGGTCATGTTCGTATTGCTCACTCTCTGCCTCCAAGGCCGGGGGATCGTTTGTCAGGGAAAGGAGCCATTCGCGCGTCTTTCCGGGGTCTCGTGGAGCACTTATCGTCCATCCAGTGTCCCGGTGATAAATCAACGCTCCTCCCGGTGTTTATCCCGGAAGGAGCGTCTCGTCAATTTAATATCTCGTCGTTCTATACGTCCATGATCATCGAGATCATAACTTTTTGGCCCGTCCGAGCACATAAATCGTCGACTCACCCTCGCCTGAGAGAACGGTTCCCAGCAGATGGAGCTGTCCGTCGATGGCACAGGACGCCTCGATCGTTCCGCGCTCGAAGACCGGCAGATCGATCGTCCCGGTCAGCTTACCGCGCTTGTTGGACATGCCCAGCGAGCGGAATTCGACGAGCCGGTTGAGAACCAGGCCGATCGAGAGGTGATCGGCGCTCACCGCCCCTCCGATCGACGGATCGTGTTTGATGACCAGTTGCATCCCATCGAGGAAGCTGTTGACGTTGGGATTGGGGCAGGCCGCCTCGTTGGCCACGTCGACGTCGTAACCCTCTACCGTGAGGCCTTGCAGCCCTGCGAGAGTGGCCAGCTTGCCGCCGCTTTTGACAGGCACCGATACGGCGCCGATCAAATGACCTGTCTTCAGGATTTTGCCGGCGTCGTGGTGCAACGCAGGACCGCCAACAGCCGTCACGAGCAGCTCCAGCCTCATCGACTCAGCGTTGGAAGCGGAAAATGTCTGGTTAAACAGCGCAGCCAGACGATCATGGACGCCCCCAGATCCGACGTGAAACAGAACGCGACCGAAGTCGTAGAACCAGGCGTTTTCACCGGCCTCTTCCGTCCAGGCAGGCATCACTTCTTCCATGAGAAAGTCGAGCTCGAGGAGCCTCGGACGTTTGAACAGCAAGCCTTTCGGCCCCAAGTAAACGCACTCACCTTCTCCGTGATATCTTTCACTACGGTCGCGTTCCCACAGTAAATTTGTCATGAGTCCGTAGCCTTTGGGCAGCTCCAGGATCGCCTGGAGATGGGAACAGTCGAGCGCGCAGAGCGCGGTGCCGCCTGCAGAGACCGAGCGCGACGGAACCGAAGCGGGACTGAGCCAGCGCGCCGTCAGAACACCGACCAGACTGCCGAGACCCTGTCGGTGGGGGAATGCGGTCGCGAAAACGACAGGGCGGCCTGATTCGACAACAACGGTCGTGGCCAGGCTGGCGAACTCGATCTGGGGATCATCGATAATTTGGTTTTCCGAAATGTCGTGAAAGCCGTTATCGAAGGTAAGACGCCCCGAACACTCGAGATCGCGAAAGCCGATCGCCTCGGTCAGGCGCGATGCGATGCAAGCCAGATTGACGATGAGCTTGCCGTCTTTGGCGGCCAGGAAGGGGCGCGCCTGCAGCTTGATACCAGTAAAGAGCGGGTTGATGATCGGCTCGGAAACGAAGCTCCCCTGTGCGATCTCCGGATCGAAATCCCAGACCACCGGCGTGGAACGGCCGCTCCGGATCGTGACGAGCTGATTCAAAGCCGCGGTTTCGACGGCGCTCATGAGCGGCTCCAGCTTCCCGGCCTGGACCGCGCGTTCCACGGCGGCCTTGTCCGCCAATAGCGACTGTGCCGCATCGGCCGCGATGTAGAGATCAACGTTGAGCTCGATTTTCCGGCAGAGATGCTGCTTCATAAATTGCAGCACTTTCGCGACTTCGCTTTGCAACGCCGCAGGGCCGGTGACCGCCAGGCGCCGTCCCACCCGGTTCAACGACAGGCCGTTGTGATCGAATCGTTCTTCACCAATGATCCGAAACATCATATCCACGAGATTGTCACCCTGCGTGTCTGCGAGACGCCGAAGATTCTCCTCGGTGCCCGCGTCGAAGTGGGAAAACGGATAGAAGGGGATGAGCATCATCGGCTTGCCTATGTTCCAGCGTACCGCTTCACCGGGCAGCAGTTCCGAGAGATCGTGGAAAACCAGGGTGTGAGTTTCATGATCTCCCCTTGATGTGTCCACCTGGCTCCAGAGGCTCACGGGAGACCATAGTATGATCAGTGCGAGCAAAAGAGTCTTTTGAGTCAACGATTTCACTAGTCGCATTTTTTAGCTCCCTTTTAATCTCGTGAAAAACGATCCATGCCTTATCTCTGTGTCAACTGCTTCTGACTCGTTCCTATTTCTCGTTCCTGTGTGGGAGAGGCTCTCCGACGCGACTCAAGGACCGGTCTTCTCGCGCCGCGTTGTCTCGAGAAGCGCTTGCAGCTTGAAAAACTTTGTTTCCGTCAAAGTCTCCCCAGCACGGCTTCGGCGCTGCCTCCCAGACGCTCCACGGCTCATTCCGGAGAAAGCCGACCTGGCCTCGGATCCCGCCCGAAGAGTTTCCAACGCCTCATCACCGCCCAGGAAGATCGCCGCAGCGGCTACTGCACGCCAGGTGGAGGCGGGTAGGCTTTGATCGTCGAGCAACGCCATGAGCACCTCGAGGGCCACATCCGAGCCCGTTCTGGCCAATGCCAGCGCTGCTTCCGGGGCCAGCGCCGTCGAGTTCTCCACGAGCCATCCCAGGGCGTGGCTGGCTTCGGCTGGCTCGGCCGCGCTGAGCATGGCGACGAGGGATTCGCGCTTGGCTTCGTCCAGTGCGACGAGCGCCCCGCGCAGGACCGGGTCGGTCTCACCGGGGTGCAGCGCGAAAATTCCGCCCAGGGCGCGGCAGAGCCCTTCCCGTTCCCTCAGAGAAAAGGGCTCTTCATAGAGACCCACGAGCGTGACCACCGCGCGCGTACCGCCTACCGTGGCAATGAGCGCCGGCGCCTCGAGACCGCCGGTCCTTCTCCGCGCCTGGGCAGCAAGCAGCGGCAGGGCTTCCTCGAGACGCCACGCCGCCGCGAGCTTCAGGCCGCTGGACTGTTCGGTCGGCGACAGCTCGTTCAGCCGCGCCATGAGCCGCTGTCGCAGGACGGTGGGCGGAGGAGAAAGAACCCGTGCCAGCGCGGGGCTGTGTTCCGACACGGCGTAGAGCTCGATGAGCCCGTCCACGCCGGGATCTTTGCGCGCGGCAAGCTCTCTCAGCGCCAGCGCAGCGAAGGGCGACACCGATCGACCAGTGATCTCGCCGCTCCTTTGAAGATGGGCATAAATCCGATGAGCTGCGCTCGCTCCTGGCATCGAGGCCAGCAACTCGAGAGCGGTCTCACGCAGGCCTGTGCTGTCGAGCGCCCGGGCGATCCCACGCTCGGCGCGCGGGCCGCCGAGATGGGCCAGGGCGTGCAACGCCTCTGTGGCGTGGATCCCTTCGGCCCGGCAGCGGCTCAGCGCTGGAATCACGTTGTAGAGTGCGCCCGGATCGGGCGCCCGGCTGATCAGCCGGATCGCGCTGCGCAGGCTCTCGCCATGCTCGCGCCGCAGCGATCCCGAAAGCAGCACCTCCAGGTGCCACCCGTCGGCGCGTAGCGGAGCCAGCTCGCTCTCGAAACGCTCCCAGAGCTCGAAGTCGGTCACTTGCGCCAAGCTGTCCAAAACGGCGCTGAAACGCTCCCGTGCAAGCCGGCGCGCTTCGCTGCCGATCGCCGGCCCCAGATCATCCGCGGTGGGAGGGCTCACGGAGTCGCCATCCTCTGTCGTTCGCGCGACCTGATCGGTACCTGCCGGGCTGTCACGATCGTCCGTGAGCGGGTCCCGATCCGGTTCGAGCAGAAAGAACGATATCAGGAGGATCGCGGCAGCGGCTGCCGCAGTCAGCGCCGGAAAGAGACGCCGCAATCGGCTGTGTTCGGGTTTCCTCGCGAGGTAGGAGACCGCGCCGCCCCCCGGCGAAGGGCTGCCGGCTGCGTCGGAGGATGACGCTTCATCGCTCTCCAGCCGGCGCCGCAGGCTATCCAGAAAGGCCGCACCCTCGTCAGCCGGCGGCGTCCTTGTGCTGCCGAACAACGCTTCGAGCGCCCGATTCTGCCGAACGAAGGAGGAACACGCAGGGCATCGAGCCAGATGGGCCTCGACGCTCGAAACCTCACCCGCTTCCAGCTCGCCCTCGATGTAACGCGTCAGGCGGTCACGTATGGTGTCACACTCAACCATCTCAACCTCCCTTGCCTCTCTCACTCATCCTTCGCACGTCCATGGTTTTTCTCTCGTTCTCCACGGTTCCGACCGGGTCCGGCGGGCATAACGCCCCCAATCAGAGTCGTTCACCCAGTTTCTCGATCAGCCGTCTACGGGCCAAATGGACGTTGGCCTTGACCGCGTTGACGCTCGTCTCCAGGACCGCGGCGATCTCGGCGCTACTCAGCTCTGCGTCGATCTTGAGCGACAGAGCCGCGCGCTGCTTGAACGGCAGCATCTCGAGGGCCCGGGCCAGCGCCTGCGATGTCTCCTTCAGGGAGAGCGCCGCCGGCGGACCGGTCCAGGCCGGTGCGTTCAGCCGCTCCGGCCCAGCCTCATCGAGCGGAACGGTGGGGATCTCACGGTTCTTGCGCCGCTGCCGGTCGCGGGCCAGATTGGTCGCGATCTTCAGGATCCAGGTGAGCGGCGACGCACGCCCCTCGAAGCGACCGGCGGAGCGCAAAACGCGTATAAAGGTCTCCTGCGCCACGTCCTCGGCGTCATGGGCATCGTTCACCACCCGGTGAAGGACCGCCCGGACCAGGCCCTGGTGACGCAGAACCAGCAGATCGAAGGCATTCATATCTCCCTGCCGGCACCGCGCCAGTAGCTCATCATCGGAAGCCGGCGACGAACCGGGAGTGTGCTGTGTATCGATCGTCTCGTGGGTGCTGCGTCGTGCCAAACCTCGCCGCCTCCAGATGATTCGAGTTTTACGGTCTAATCATGTAGACGCTCATCGAGCGCAGAGGTCAAACGGGGCTTTAAAAAAAAGAGAGAACGCCGCCGGGAGCAGGGGAGCGCAGGCGCGCGCCGAGGGAACCGCTCACCGCTCGAGATCGATGTTCTTTTCGTTTGAAATCGCTGATTTTGGGAGTTAACATGATCTGCTACCTGCGGTAGCACTCCTTGATATCTATGCGTTTCGCGTGACGGGTTCCTGATCGATTCATCAATACTCATCAGGACTAGGATACTTATTGTTCACGTAAAAAATAGTGAGGACAAAAGAAGATGTTGAATAAGATTGGCATTATCGGCGGAGGCAATATCGGTGGCGTACTCGTTCAGGAAGCCGCCCGGCGCAAGCTCGCCAAGACCGTCGCCTTGATGGACGTTCTGGAACCGGATTTCGCCAAGGGCAAGTGCCTCGACATCGCCGAAGGCACCCCGATCGTTGGGATCGATGCCGAGCTGGAAGGATCCCGGACCTATGAGGTGCTCGCCGGCTGCGAGCTGATCATCAACACCGCCGGTGTTCCCCGCAAGAAGCGTCCTGACGGCACCATTCCCACCCGCGAAGAGCTGCTGCGGACCAACCTCAACATCACCGACCAGGTGGCCAACGGAATCATGAAGTATTGCCCCAAGGCGACGATCATCTCCCTGGCCAACCCGCTCGACGCGATCGTCTATACCCTCAACGAGAAGATGAAACCGCCGAAGAACAAGCTGATCGGTATGGCCGGCGTGCTCGACTCCTCCCGCTATCGTTACTTCGTCGCCAAAGCGGCCAACGTTTCGGTAGACAACGTCGATGCGGTCGTGCTCGGTGGCCACGGCGACACCATGGTTCCGATCCGCAGCTGCTGCCGTATCGGCGGCATGCCGGTCGAGAAATTCGTCACCAACGAAGACCTCGAAGCGATCGAAACGCGTACGCGCAAGGCCGGCGGCGAGGTGGTGGGTATGCTCGGCGTGGGCTCGGCCTTCGTCTCTCCCGCGTGGTCGGCCCTCGAGATGGCCGAAGCGATCATCTATGACCGCCGCAAGATCCTGCCCGCCTGCGCTCTGCTGGAAGGCGAGTACGGTGTGAACGGCCTGTTTGTCGGCGTGCCCTGCGTGCTGGGCAAGAACGGGATCGAAAAGGTGATCGAAGTCGACCTCACCGACAACGAGAAAGCCGCTCTGGAGCATTCGATCGGCGCCGTCCGCAAGACCTGTGACGAAGTCGATGCGATGCTGAAATAGAGATAAAGCATTCGCGACACTGCCTATAAAAAACAAGGGACGGTTTCGAAAGAGACCGTCCCTTGTTTTTTTTTGCGAATACCGCGCCTGAGTCGGCTTTCTCTGGGCGCTGCCGCTGCAACAGCCGCGAAGTACGCTTGCGTTGCTGACGGGTGGGGAAGGAGCCACAAACGATCGGTTCCGAGTCACGGCCGAGTCGGCGCGGTGGCTGCTCACCACGCTGCCGCAGCTAACACGAAACGGGACACTGCCGCAAGGTAGAATCGGGCGCTGCCGCTGCTGACACGCGATCAGGACACTGCCGCCGCACAGCCGCGAAGTACGCTTGCGTTGCTGACGGGTGGGGAAGGAGCCACAAACGATCGGTTCCGAGTCACGGCCGAGTCGGCGCGGTGGCTGCTCACCACGCTGCCGCTGCTAACACGAGATGAGGACACTGCAGCGACGAAACTGCTGACGACGCTATTGCTGCAAACAGGCGTCGCAATGCAGTGTCCCACGCTAAGCGATAGGGCGGAAGAGCTCGGCAAGTCACATTTTGGAACGTAAGGCCATCCGTAGCTCGACCGGTTTAGGGAGGGCGGCGCGGTGCGATCGAGCATCGATGCGCCTGCCGATTGCTCACCCAGCCTGGCTCGTAGATAAGGACGGAGCAATCCAAAGATTGTTACATCTGCCCGATATTCTCGTCCTCCCTCACGGTCGCGCTGCTGTTTGTATTATTTGAAGTGAACGACACTGCGCCTTGCACAATCTCGTAACTCAGCCGTTCTCCGTCGCAATCGATGGAAACTGTAGAACCATCGGGTATCTCGCCGGCGATCAGTCGGCGTCCCAGCTCGGTTTCCAGATTCTTCTGCAGGAAGCGCAGGATCGGGCGTGCGCCGTAGTGCGGATCATAGGCCGAACGCGCGACGAAACGACGCGCCTCCGGCAACATGGTGATCACGATCTCCCTCTCGCGCAGGCGCTCTTTGAGTCGCCCGAACTGGATCTCCACGATCTGTTCGATCTCCTCTTCAGTGAGCGCGCTGAAGAGTACGATCTCATCGACGCGATTGATGAACTCCGGTCGCATGAGGCTGTTCAGCTCCTGCATCACGGTGCTGCGCAAGGCGTCCGGAATGGAGCCGTCGGCGGTCATGCCGTCGAGCAGGGTCTGGCTGCCCACGTTGGAGGTCATGATGATCACGGTGTTCTTGAAGTCCACCGTACGCCCTTGGTTGTCGGTGAGCCGGCCGTCGTCGAGGATCTGCAGCAGGATATTGAACAGATCGGGATGGGCCTTCTCGATCTCGTCGAAGAGGATCACGCTGTAGGGTTTGCGTCGCACCGCTTCGGTGAGCTGGCCGCCCTCGTCGTACCCCACGTATCCAGGAGGCGCACCGACGAGGCGCGAGACGGAGTGCTTCTCCATATACTCGCTCATATCGAGCCGCACGATGCACTCCTCGGTATCGAAGAGCGCCTCGGCGAGGGCTCGGGCCAGCTCGGTCTTGCCGACACCGGTGGGACCGAGGAAGACGAAGGATCCGACAGGTCGCCTGGGATCCTTCATCCCGGCCCGGGCGCGCAGCACCGCACCGACCACTGCTTCCACCGCCTCGTCCTGCCCGATGACCCGTTTGTGCAGAGTGTCGCTCAGCTTGAGCAACTTCTCTCGTTCGCCTTCGAGGAGCCGCGTGACAGGGATCCCGGTCCAGCGGGCCACGATCTCCGAGACCTCCTCGACGGTCACCTCTTCGCGGATCAGCGTTTTGCCCCTGGCCCGCGCCTCGAGCTCCTCCTGGCGCGCACGGAGCTGGCCATCGAGCTCGGGCAGCCGGCCGTAACGGATCTCGGCGGCCCGTTCCAGGTCATACTGCCGCTCCGCCTGCTCCATCTCGAGCCGCGCCTTCTCCACCTCTTCCTTGAGCAGCCTCACCGCGCTGAGCGCGGCTTTTTCGGTCTCCCATTTGTCCTGCAACACGTCGGCCTCGCCCTTGAGGTCGGCCAGCTCGCGGGTGATGTTCTCCCGGCGCAGCCGGGACGCGCGGTCCTTTTCTTTCTTGAGCGCTTCGGCCTCTATCTCGAGCTGCATGATCTTGCGCGTGATCTCGTCGAGCTCGGCGGGCATGCTGTCCATCTCGGTGCGGATCTCGGCGGCCGCCTCGTCGATCAGGTCGATCGCCTTGTCGGGCAGGAAGCGGTCGGTAATGTAGCGATGCGACAGCGTGGCCGCGGCGACCAGGGCGGAATCCTTGATGATCACGCCGTGGTACAGCTCGAAGCGTTCCTTGAGGCCGCGCAGGATCGAGATGGTGTCTTCCACCGAGGGTTGTTCGGTGAGCACCGGCTGAAAACGCCGCTCCAGCGCAGCGTCCTTCTCCAGGTGCTTGCGGTACTCGTCGAGGGTCGTTGCGCCGATGCAGTGCAGCTCGCCACGGGCGAGCATCGGCTTGAGCAGATTGCCGGCATCCATGGCGCCCTCGGCCTTGCCCGCCCCGACGATGTTGTGCAGCTCGTCGATGAAGAGCAGGATACGCCCGTCCGATCCCTGGATCTCCTTGAGCACCGCCTTCAACCGTTCCTCGAATTCTCCTCGGTACTTGGCGCCCGCCACGAGCGCGCCCATGTCGAGGGCGAAGATCGATCGGTCTTTGAGACCTTCCGGCACGTCGCCCTTGACGATCCGCTGTGCCAGCCCCTCCACGATGGCCGTCTTGCCCACTCCCGGCTCTCCGATGAGCACCGGGTTGTTCTTGGTCTTGCGCGAGAGGATCCGGATCACGCGACGGATCTCGGCATCCCGGCCGATCACCGGGTCCAAGGTGCCTCGACGCGCCAGATCCACGAGATCGCGGCCGTACTTTTCGAGGGCTTCGAAGGTGCCGTCGGGGTCTTGTGAGGTGATGCGCTGCTGGCCCCGGATCGTGGAAAGGCTCTGGAGAATCGCTTGCCTGTCGAGGCCCCGCGAGACCAGCGTGGTGGAACAAGAGCTCTTTGGCAGCGCTTCGACGATCGCCAGAATGAGGTGCTCGCCGCTCACGAAATCGTCTTTCAGCGCTCGCGCTTCCTTTTCGGACTGCGCCAAGACCTTCTGCAGGTCGGCGTCGATGCCGACCGCAGCGGCGCCGCTTCCCGTGACGCGTGGCCGATGGGCCAGCGTCTCCTCTGTCTGCCGCGCCAGTTCGGAGACCTGGGAGCCAGCCTTCTCTACGAGCCTCGACACAACACCCTTCTCCTGCTTGAGCAGCGCAAGCAGCAGATGCTCGGGGGTGATCACCTGGTGGCTGAGCTCGACGGCGATCTGCTGGGCGTCGTGGAGCGCTTCCTGGGCCTTGATCGTCAAACGATTGAGATTCATGATTTTGTCACTCCTGAAAATTCACCTTTTTAGAGCTTTGACAAGCAAAGGTGGTGCCAATATCGTGGTGAATTTCCCGGGAAACAGCAGCGTAACCACCAAGCCAGAAGAGATATAGATACTCTCGATGGCGCGTGGATCGGCGCGCCACAAAGATCAGAGTGCCAAATTGGCGCCTTTTGCCATATTGGCAGCCAGAAAAACAACTATTTTTGGCTTTGATTTGCTATTTCTTTACGTAACTCTTTAGATGAATCGAACTTTCTCGTCATAGTCGTCGAAGATCTACCCATTATGCACAATCGTCAATCCGCACTCACCTGGTGTGTTGGTCTGGTCGTGACCGGCCTCATAATCATCTCATGTTCTTCACCGGAAGCGTACAAGCAGTCCGCCGACGAGGAGGTCGGTGAACTGCTGCGCCACAAACAAAAATCCGCCTTCGGGAGTGCCGAACCCTTCTCCGTGGAGTGGAAACCGGCATCACTCGTCGAGGTTGCCGGTCGCGCCGAGGATTTCGATGGCTCCGAAAATCCGGCAATCTCTGAGGGCGCCGGCGAGGATGATGGCTCCGGGGCGACCGGCGATCCTGCGTTAGCCGATGAGGACCGGCTCGTCGCCTGGGACGGTCCTACGATCACGCTGAACCTACGGGACGCCCTGTTCCTGGCCAATCACAACAGTTGGGACTATCAATCTCGCAAGGAAGATGTCTATCTTTCGGCGCTCTCACTGACGCTGGAGCGTCATCGCTGGGATTTTATCCCCTCGGCGAGCATCGAGGGTGCCTACACGCTACAGGACGGCGAGGAGTTCACGTCGGGCGGCACCTCCCTGGGCCTCACGAAGCTCCTCTCTACGGGCGGCTCGATCGGGCTCTCGCTGGGGACCAATTTCCTGCGCTTCATCACCGGCGAATCGAATCAATCCTTCGTCTCCGCCATCGGGGCGACGATCACCCAACCCTTACTGCGCGGAGCGGGACGCACGGTGGCCCTCGAAGCCCTGACCCAGGCGGAGCGCAACACCGTGTACGAGCTGCGCGACTTCCGCCGGTTCCAGCAGACTTTTGCCGTCTCGGTGGCGTCCTCCTTCTTCCGGGTCTTGCAGCAGAAGGACACCGTGGCCAACGAGGTCGCCAACTACAAATCGCTCCAGGTCGCCCGTGCGCGGGCCGAAGCCATGGCCGATGCCGGCCGGCTCCCCGAGTTCGAGGTTGACCAGGCGCGCCAGGACGAGCTCCGCGCGCGCGATCGCTGGATCAGCTCGGTCCAGGGGTACGAACAGTCTCTCGACAACTTCAAGATCACGCTGGGACTGCGGACCGACGCCAACATCGAGCTCGATAGTCAGGAGCTGGAGCTGCTGTCGCGCGAGCTCATGGAATCAATTAGCCTGACGGAAGCCGAGGCCTGTCAACTCGCCTACCACAACCGCTTGGATTATCTGAACACCACCGACGAAGTCGGCGACGCGCAGCGCAAGGTCGAGGTGGCCAAGGATGGCTTCCTGGCACAGCTCGACCTGGTGGGGGGCGCCGATTTCGGATCGGATGGCCCCAACAACCTCTTCAACCTCGTTCCAGGGGATGGCACCTACAGCATTGGATTCGATCTGGATCTGCCGCTCGATCTCAAGGCGGAGCGCAACATATATCGCCAGTCATTGATCACGCTGGAGCGGACCCGCCGCCGCCTGCAAGAGGATTCCGACCGGATCCAACTGGACATTCGCGACTCCTTCCGCAACCTCGATTCGGCGTCTCAGAGCTATGAGATTCAGAAGCAGTCGGTCACTCTCGCCTCCCGGCGCGTGGAATCGACCGAGCTGCTGCTGCAGAAGGGCGACGCCACGACCCGCGATCTGCTCGAGTCCCAGTCCGCTTTTCTCGAGGCCAAGAACGCCGCGACACGGGCGCTCATCGCTTACCGCCTGGCACGCCAGGACCTCTATTCCGATATGGGGATTCTCGAGATCGACGCCTTCGGCATGCTCGGCTGGCCTTCCGAGGCCGAGGTGAACGAGAGGCTCCAAGGTCTCTAGAACAACTTTTGGGAAGAACGATAATGACCGCAATAACCGAAGAAACCGGATCACGGCCAAAACAGCGGGGACCGAGCCTGCTGCGGGGACGCAACATGCTCGGCATTCTCGTGATCGTGGCCGTTCTGGTGTTCGGCCTGCGCTGGCTCCTGGGAGACGAGGACACCAGCGCCGCAAGCGATACGCCTACCTTCGCTGTTGCCAGTGGGGACCTGGTCATCTCGGTGATCGAGGGCGGCAATCTGAAGGCGCTCAAATCGAAGGAGATCAAGAGCGAGGTGGAGGGCTCCGCGACGATCCTCTATATCGTTCCCGAGGGTACCAGGATCACCGAGAAGGACATCGCCGACAAGAAACTGCTCGTAGAGCTCGATTCCTCGCAAATCCGCGAGCGCACCAAAACCCAGGAGATCACCTATCAATCGGCCAATTCCGACTACATCCAGGCCAAGGAAGCCTACCAGATCCAATTGAAGCAGAACGAGAGCGACATCAAAGCCGGCGAGCTCTCTGTCAAGTTCGCTCTCATGGATCTGCAGCGCTACCTCGGCAAGGGGCTGGCCTCACAGCTTACTCAGAACCATGAGGCACTCTTCAAACCCGGCGTGATCGGCAACGGGGAGCAGGATTCGGGATCGATCGAGGGCGCCTCGCGCCAGACGAAGCGCACCCTGGAGAACTCGATCAGTCTGTCGCGGGAGGAGCTGACGCGCGCGCAGAACGATCTGGAATGGACGGATAAGCTCTACGAAAAGGGGTTCGTCTCGAAGAACGACCTCGACGCCGACACTTTGGCGCTCAACCGCCGCAAGGTCGAGCTGGAGCAGTCCAAGACGGCTCTCGACCTCTTTCTCCAGTACGAGTTCTACAAGGAAGCCGAGAAGCTGCTCTCCGACTATGAGGAGGCGATCCAGCAGCTCGAACGTACCAAGGCGCGCGCCCGCGCCCAGGAGGCCCAGAAGAAGTCGTCCCTCGAAGCCACCCGTGCCAAGTACGAGCTCCAGCAGGACCGTCTCGCCGAGTACAAGGAGCAGGTGGAAAAATGCACCATCTATGCCACAACTCCCGGGCTGGTGGTCTGGTCGAACCGGAGCGACGGATGGGGACGCGAGCAGAATCGCATCGAAGAGGGCGCCAGCGTGCGCCAGCGGCAGAGCATCGTCATGATCCCCGACATCTCGACCATGGCGGTGGAGGTCAAGGTTCACGAGACCGCGGTCGACCGCGTGAAGCGAGATCTCAAGGCTCGCATCAAGGTGGATGCCCTGTCCGACCTGGTCTTCGACGGTCAGGTGCTCAAGATCGGCGTGCTTCCCGACACCCAGTCCCGGTGGCTCAACCCGGACCTCAAGGTCTATTCCACCGACGTGTCGGTGCTGGGAGACCACGATTTTCTCAAACCCGGCATGTCGGCTCAGGTGGAGATCATCATAAAAGAGCTCAATGACGTGCTGTACGTGCCGATCCAGGCGGTGCTATCGCGCCAGGGAGAAAACTTCTGCATGGTGCAACCTGCGGGACAGCACGCCATGCCGCAACGCGTGATCACCGGCGAGTACAACGATACCTTCGTGGAAATCCGCGAGGGGCTTTCCGAGGGGGACCTGGTGCTCGTGCGCCCCACGCCGAGCGACTGGGAACCGCTCGAGCTCAACGGCAACGGCAACGGCCACCAGCGGGAAGGCGAAAGCGGTCCGCAGGGCGAGCGACCTGGAACATCTCCCGGTCAGCGTCCCGGACCGGGACGGGAACGCGCCATGAACCACGGTCAGGGGGACCGACAACCGGGGGCTTACCCGGACGGCACCGGTCCGTCGCCGGCTATGACGCAGCGCAAAGGCGCGCCAGGCGAACAGGGTGATCGAGGTAAGCAAAAAAATCTGAGTGGCCGAGGCCACGGGGAAGCAGCTCGTGATTCAGGGAAGACGGAGTCGACCTCGCAGAAGCAACGGACTCGACGAGCCGGATTTTCAGGGACAGGGGAGAGCGTCCGGTGAGTGAGATCATCCGTTTGGACAGAGTCAGCAAGATCTACGACACAGGCAAGATCCAGGTGGCGGCGCTCGTCGACGTGGACATGAAAATCGGTGAAGGCGAGTATCTCTCGATCATGGGGCCGTCAGGCTCTGGAAAATCCACGCTGCTCAACCTGCTCGGCTGCCTCGATCGTCCCTCCAAAGGAACTTACCGGATCGACGGCATTGATGTGTCCTCCATGGATGACGACAGCCTCTCCGAGATCCGCAACCGCAAGCTGGGTTTTGTGTTCCAGTCCTTCAATCTCATCCCTCAGCTCACGGTGCTCGAGAACATCGAGGTTCCCCTCTTCTATCAGGGCGCCTCTGAACACGAGAGCCGCGCCAAAGCGACCTCTCTGGCCCGGCGGATGGGGCTCGGCGACCGTGTGCACCACCGCCCCATGGAGCTGAGCGGCGGCCAGCAGCAGAGGGTGGCGATCGCACGATCCCTGGCCAACGACCCCGTCTTGATCCTTGCCGACGAACCCACGGGCAACCTCGATTCGGCCACCGGTGAGGAGATGCTGCGGCTGCTCGACGAGCTACGCGACGAGGGCAAGACCGTGATCGTCGTCACTCACGACACCGAGGTGGCACAACGCTCGATGCGCATCGTGCGCATGCGGGACGGACGGATCGAATCGGACACCGTCGTCCAGAGAGCGGGGCGCTCATGATCGGCTGGTCGATACGACGCACAATCAAACTGGGTGTCAAGTCGCTGTGGCTCCACGGGCTGCGCTCGTTCCTCACCGTGCTCGGCATCGTCTTCGGTGTCTGCTCGGTGATCGCCATGCTGGCCATCGGCGAGGGGGCCAGCCAGGAAGCGCAGGAAAAGATCCGGGCGCTCGGAAGCCATAATATCCTGGTGCGCTCGGTCAAGCCGCCGGAAGAGAAGTCCCTCTCCTCCTCGGTCTCCCGGGTGGTAGAGTACGGCCTGACCTATGAGGATTCCGAGCGGATCCATCACACCCTGACCAACATCAAGCTGATGGTGCCCACGCGCGAGATCCGTGATGACGTGCGCTTCCGTGAGAAGGTACTCGATTGCACGGTTGTCGGGACGCTGCCTTCCTACCCGGAGGTGTGCAACCTGGAGCTCAGAACAGGCCGCTTTTTAAACCTGCTCGACGTCAACAACAACCAGAACGTGTGTGTCCTCGGCGCGCGCCTGGTCGAAGAGCTCTTCGTAGCCTCCGATCCGCTGGGACAGATCATCAAGGTGGGGCAGCACCCCTACCGGGTTGTGGGAACCATGGTGTCGCGACGTTCCAGCTCGGGCGGTGAGAGCCTGACGCGTGATTTCGACCTGGACATGTATATACCGCTCTCTACAGCCAAAACGCGCTTCGGTGAGATGATCATGAAGCGCAGCTCGGGGAGCTTCGACCTGGAACAGATCCAGCTCCACAGCCTGACCATCGAGGTCGACTCGCTGGAACGTGTTGTGTCGACCTCCGAGGTAGTCGAAGAGCTGCTCACCCGCTCCCACAAGAAGCGCGACTACGAAATCATCGTGCCCCTCGAGCTTCTGCGTCAGGCCGAAGAGACCAAGCGGATCTTCAACATCGTTCTGGGATCGATTGCGGCGATCTCGCTCCTGGTGGGGGGGATCGGGATCATGAACATCATGCTGGCCACAGTGACCGAGCGCACTCGAGAGATCGGCATCCGACGAGCCCTAGGGGCCAAACGCCGCGACATCGTGACCCAGTTCCTCTCGGAATCGATCATCCTCTCCGGCTTCGGTGGGATCATCGGTCTGGGGCTGGGGATCGTGATCCCCTTCATGGTGACCCTCTTTGCCGGCATGCGCACCCAGATCACACCTTGGTCTCTGGGCATGGCGCTGTCGATCTCTGTGGCCGTAGGAGTGCTCTTCGGGTTCTACCCCGCCAACCGCGCGGCCCAGATGGACCCGATCGAGGCGCTGCGCCACGAGTAGAGGGGGGCGGCTGATCACTCCGCGAGGCTCAGCAGCGCTCGGGTGAAATAGATACGAGCGTCATATTGCGCTGCCGCTGCCTACCACGCTGCCGCTGCTAACACGGATCGGGACACTGCAGCCGCAACAGCCACGAAGGACGCTGCCGCTGCTAACGGGTGCGGCAATGCAGTATCCCACGCTGAGGGAGGGGCTGCTAGAGTTGGGCGGGTCGGACCAGGGTTTCGCTACTTCTTTAAATACCTCTTGTTCTGGTGACCGCGCATGGTGACCCCGATCGCGTCGAAGTGGTCGAGCAGCGGGATCGCGTACTTGCGCGAGCTGTTAATGAGGGTTTTGAAGTTGAACGAGTCCAGCTCGCCATGTTCCTCGATGTATGCCACTAGTTTGCGGCGGACCTCCTCCACGTTGTCGCGGTGGAAGAAGATCCTGGGATCGGTCCGCACGAGCACGCCGCTCTCGACCAGTTTGTCGAGCATCTTGCGGATGTCGGCCTCCTTACCCTGAATCAAGCCGCCGAGCTCATCGGGCCGCGGTGTCTTGAACTTCCCCTCCAGGAAGACCCTCTCGATTTCCGCGGTGAGACGGGCCTGTTCGGGATCGAGCTCGATCTTGAACGATGCCAACCTGTAGCGGTCCCGTTCCATGACGACCACGCCGTCGCGCACCAGTCTCTCCAGCGCCGCGGTGACCAGCTCGGAACGGACCCGGGTGTCCTTGCGCAGCTCGACGGCGGTGAATCCCACCCTGAGTGGGTCGGCCTTGTGATGGGTATCGAGGCTTTTTTCGAGCTCCTTCAGATAGCTGTCGAAGTGCTCCCGGTGAACGATCAAGCGGCCGCCCGGGAGTGTCACCGCCTCGCCCCGCTCGGTAAGCTCGGTGACCATCTCCTCGGTCTGGTCCATCGTCAGAGTGGCGCGCAGCGCCAGATCCTTACGTTCCAGGCCGTCGCGGCCGGCGCTCTTGATCGCGAAGGCGGCCCGGCCGCTCATCGAAGCGAGCGACGCCTCCTGATTCAACACCTCCTCGACCACCCATGAACGCTTGCGCTTCAGACGGTGTTCGGAGTGCCCGATGATGCGTCCTCCGCCCACGGTCAGCACAGGATTCTGCAGGCGCACGATATAGGAGTCGCCGGGCTCCACGATGAGCGACTGCTCGAGCTGGATCAAAACCAGGCCGTTCTCTCCCGGTTCCAGGTAATCCTTTTCCAGGAGGATCGCCACACCCAAAGCCTCGGTGGTGCCGGCGTGAAAACGGATCGGCGTGCGGTTCTTGAAGCGTGCAGGTGCATCGGCCAGAATCCGCAGGCGCACCAGAACGATGTCGTTCGGCTTGAAATAGCCTGCCGTGGCCAGCACGGCACCTCGGTCCACGTCCTTCTTCTCCACACCGCCCACGTTGACCGCCATACACTGGCCCGCGTAGCCCTCGTTCCAGTCCTGAGCGAAGACCTGCAGCTTGCGCACGATGCCCTTCTTGCCGATCGGCAGGATCTCGACCTGGTCGCGGACGCTGATCTTCCCGCGTGTAGCGATCCCGGTCATGATCGTGCCGAATCCCTCGGCCGAGAAAGAACGTTCCACAGGCAGACGGAAGACGCCTTCGGTGGTGCGTCGTTCGGTGTTGTCCACCGTCTCGTCGAGCAGCTTTCTGAGGTCGCCCACGCCCTGACCGGTGATCGACGAGAAGGGCACGATCGGGGCTTTCTCCAGAAAAGTACCCTTCACGAATCCGCCGAGCTCGGCCTTGACCTCCTCGATCCGATCCTCGGTCACGAGATCGGTCTTGGTGATCACCACGATCCCTTTCTTGACACCCAGGAGATCGGCGATGTTGAAGTGTTCCACCGTCTGGGGCATGATGCCGTCGTCGGCGGCCACCACGAGCATGACGATATCGATCCCCGTGGCGCCGGCCACCATGTTGCGGATGAAGTCCTCGTGGCCGGGCACATCGACGAGCCCGATCCGTTTGCCCCGCGCCACCGGACAGGGAGCGAAGCCGAGATTGATCGACATACCCCGGTCCTTCTCCTCCTTGAGTGTGTCGGTGTCGCAGCCGGTGAACATTTTCACCAGCTCGGTTTTGCCGTGATCGATATGGCCGCAAGTGCCGACCATCAGGTTGATGGGGGGAGGAAGGGGTTTGACCTTCATGCCTCGTTTTTCTCCATAATCTTGGCCAGGCTTTCCACGATCGACTGTTCTTCGTGGTCGTTGAGAATGGTGCGCAGGTCGAACACGAGGCGTTCCTCGTGGATGCGGGTGATGATGGGTGGCGCCGCGCGGCGCAGAGCCAGCGAGAGGCGTCCCACGTCATGTTCGGAGCTGCCGACCATCACGGTGTAAGTGGGGACCTCCTCGAGGGGCAGCGAGCCGCTTCCGATGCGGCTGGCGCCGCGCTCCACAGCCACCTCCACATTCGGTACGCTCTCGGCGATCGCCTGTGCCAAACGATGAGCCCTTTGCCGCAGTCCGTCCAACGGCAGGCCGAAGAGCCGCATGGTTGGGTGGTTCGCCATGAGCTTCTCCGGATCGAGGAATTCGCGCAGGGTCATCTCCAGGGCGAGCAGGATCAGCTTGTCCACACGTAGAGCCCGCATCAGGCTGTTTTTGCGCACTCTCTGGATCTGGTCGCGGCTGCCCAGGATGATCCCGCCCTGCGGGCCGCCCACGAGCTTGTCGGCGCTGAACGTGATCAGATCGGCGCCGCATTTGACCGATTCGCTCACCAGCGGCTCGGTGCCGAATCCGAAACGCGCCAGATCGATGAGCGCGCCCGATCCCAGGTCATCCACCACCGGCAGGCTGTAGCGACGTCCGAGCTCGGCCAGTTCAGCGACCGACACCGATTTGGTAAATCCCTGGATGCGGTAGTTCGATGTGTGCACATGGAGCAGCGCGGCCGTGTTCTCATTGATCGCGTTCTCGTAGTCACGCAGATGGGTGCGATTGGTGGTGCCCACCTCGACCAGCCGGGCGCCGCTCTGCTCCATTACATCGGGAATGCGGAAGGATCCACCGATCTCCACGAGCTGGCCGCGGGAGACGATGACCTGTTGGCCCTTGGCGATGGTGTTGAGCACCAGCAGGGTCGCACCGGCGTTGTTGTTGACCACCGTGGCGGCCTCAGAGCCGGTGAGCTCGGCCAGCAGCTTTTCAACGTGCGCCTCCCGGAGGCAGCGCTCTCCCGTCTCCACGTCCATCTGAACCAGGCAGTAGCCGTCGAGCTCATAGAGCGCCTGCCGCGCCGCTGGACTGAGGATCGCCCGGCCCAGACCGGTATGTAGGATCACGCCTGTGGCGTTGATCGCCTTCTGCACCCCGGGACGGGCGGACCTGGTGAGATCACGTTCCACACCGCAAACGATCTCCTCGGGGCTCGGAAGGGTGGTGGACTCGTCTTGCAGCAGTTCGGCGCGCAACGTATCCAAAGATTTTCGAAGAGCCGTGATCACCTGCGTCCTCGAGAACGAAAGCGCCAGTGCCTGCACATCGTCGCGTTCGGCCATCTGGCCGACAGAGGGGAGACGGCGGAGATCGGATTTAGCCATCTGTTTTACTCGTCATGGTTTATGCTTGTCCATCCGTCCCATCGGAGGCGCATCGAACCGGTCGCTGGGACAGTCCGTCAAGCGAGATCGTTTCCGTTCCATAAGATTTATATGAAATACACGGGTCCAAAAGTCAACAACCACAGGCGAGGAGGTGGAGATAGGGGGGCTTTCGTATTGACGTCGGCGGTGTCCTTTCGCTAGATAGTGGTTTCCAGATAATATATAGTTTCAGATCGATCGTTCAGGTTAACTTTTCAGAGGATCGAATCAGTGAAATCGACGAAGCGACGGCTCATCCAGGCACTCCTGGTCCTCGGCTCACTCGCCCTCGTCCTGCAAGCCTTCCTCTGGCCCCGATTCGAGGGGATCAAGGTTTTCGATTCTGAGAAAGAGTTCGATCCGGAGCACGAAATCGTATCCTATTGGGACGATGACCTGGACTGCGAGGTCCAGATGTCCTGGTCGCGGCGGGACGTGATCGAGGCCTTCTTGATCCAGGCCGCTGCATGGGAGGCGCTCGAGACGGACGACAAGCGCGGTGACATCTTCGTCAACTCTGCGCGGGAAGCGTGCGCCTCCTGAGTGAAGCTCTGATCTCGCCGCCATGGTGGCGGCGTAGCGGGTCGCTCGGCCAGGGCGGCGTTGGGGTTCGTACGCGGAGCGCGATACGATACCTCGTCGCTCTCTTCGTCTCAGGTCTCGAGGAGCGGACTTACTAGCACCCATGAACTTCATCAATCGCAAGAGGTCCAAAAAGCCGATCCTCATCAACCGCTGGCGAAGAGCAGCGCAAACCCTGTCGCTTTTCATCTTCAATCCCTTCCTTTTCCAGTACATGGGTGTCTGTCTGCCCGTGATGAACTGCTGGGCCTGCCCGGCGGCGGCTTTCAGCTGCCCGGTCGGCGTTGTCGGCAGCTTCCTGGCTCAAGGGCTCTTTCCCTACGCGGCCCTCGGCATGGTTGTGCTTGGCGCCATGCTGCTGGGCAGGATCTTCTGCGGATGGATCTGCCCCTTCGGGTTCCTCCAGGACCTGCTGTACAAGATTCCCTCCCCCAAGATTGCCATCCCAGGCAAGATCGGGACCTACCTCTTCCTGCTGCCGCTAACCCTTCTCATCGGGACCGTAGTCCTGGTGCCGATGCTCGCGGGCACCGAAAGCGATCTCTACTTCTGCCGGTTCTGTCCGGCAGGTACCCTGGAAGCGGCGCTGCCGCTGCACTTCGTCAACAGCGAGAAGGGACTCATAGACACGGCGGTGGAGGCTCTGCTTTCGTGGAGGGTCTGGATCCTGCTGGCGTTCCTGGCGCTCTTCGTCTTCGTCACACGTCCCTTTTGCCGGATCATGTGCCCCATCGGCGTGTTCCTGGGCTTCTTCAACTGGATCAGCCTGCACAAGATCAAGCTCGAGCAGGTCACCAAATGCCCCGAATGCGACCTCTGCTGTGAAGCTTGCCCCGTGGAGCTCAACGCCCACACCGACGTGAACAACAAGGACTGCATCCACTGCTACGTGTGCACCGAGTCCTGCCCGCCGCGCAACGTGATCAAGCGCAAGAACAACAAGAAACCTGCGAGCAAAGCTTTGATCCGAAAGACCTCGGCTCCGCATGCTTCTACCTAACCCCAAAAATTCCTTGGCGATCTTGGCGTCTTGGCGAGAGGAATTCTTGATTACCCTTTTGGTTGCAGGAGAATCTGGTGCTCGCGCCGGGCGGGCCGTTGAATTCTCTGTGGATGTTCCTCTGCCCACTTCGTAACATCGTTTTTCGCACCGCACCGCAACTGCTCCAATTCTCGAGAGAAAAACCGTTGGGGTGCCGACCGATCCCAATCCACATTCACGATCTTATGAGGGAGGAGACATGGGACAGGAGCCTTTCACACCCTACGTGCCGTCGGGAAAGAGCCTTCCCGAGCTGACCTTCCAGGCGATCGTGCTCGGCATCCTGCTCAGCCTCGTCATGTGCGCCGCAAACATCTACGTGGGGCTCAAGGCGGGGATGACGGTGAGCGCCGCAATCCCTGCGTCGGTGATCTCGATGGGGATCCTGCGCGGCCTGCTCCGTAGGGGAACGATCCTCGAGAACAATGTGGTGCACACCATCGCCTCCTCTGGAGAGAGCCTGGCCGCGGGGATCATCTTCACCGTTCCCGCACTGGTGCTGGCCGGGATCTGGCAGGAGTTCAACTACATGGAGACCACGCTCATCGCCATGTCGGGCGGTGTGATGGGTGTGGTCATGATGATCCCCCTGCGGCGTGCCATGATCGTAGAGCAGAAGGAGCTGCGTTATCCCGAAGGGGTGGCCTGTGCCGAGGTTCTGAAGGCCGGCGATCGCGGCGGAGCGGAGATGCTCGGCATCTTCACGGCGCTCGGGATCGGTGCCCTGTTCAAGGTGGTGGTCTCGGTGGCGGGTGTGTTGAGCGAGAAGGTGGAGCACGCCTGGACAGTGGGCAGAACCGCGCTCTACGTGGGGAGCGATGTGTCGCCCATGCTCATGGCGGTGGGCTTCATCGTGGGCTGGGAAATATCGGCGCTCGTCTTCCTGGGCGGTGCGATCTCATTCTTCGGGGCGATCCCGATCCTGGCATGGGGGGTTGATTTCAGCGGGGCCGCCGTGGCCGACGGGATCGGGGAGATCTGGGACACACAGATCCGCTTTTTCGGCATCGGCGCCATGGTGGTGGCCGGCGTCTACTCGATCATCAAGGTCGCCGGCAGCATCGGCGCAGGCATCGGCACCGCCTTGCGCGGGATCCTCGGCCGCGACGAGGAGGAGGAACTGCCGCGCACCGAGCAGGGGATCACGGGCAAGGCGCTCTTTACGCTCATGGGCTTCTGTCTGTTTCTGAGCGGCCTGGTCTACTACTTGATGACCGAGAGCGCCACGACCACCGTGGTGATCACTGGCATCATGTTCATGCTGGCCTTCTTCTTCGTCGCCGTGGCCAGCTATATCGTAGGGCTCGTGGGGTCCTCCAACAGCCCGGTTTCCGGCATGACCATCTGTACCGTGCTGATCACCGCCGGTCTGCTGATCGTCATGGATTACACCGGCACGGCGGGTATTCTGGCCACGCTGGGCGTGGCCGGGGTGGTCTGCTGCGCCGCCTGCACCTCCGGTGACATCTGCCAGGATCTCAAGATCGGCCACATCGTGGGCGCCACGCCGCGCCGCCTCCAGATCGGCGAGATCCTGGGAACCATGATCCCGGCGTTCATCATCGCGCCCACGATGACCCTGCTGCACAAGGCCTACGGCATCGGGACCGCGGCCAGCGACACGGTGGATGCCCTGCCGGCGCCCCAGGCCGCCATGTTCGAGAAGCTCGTGAGCGGGCTCTTCGGCACGGGAGAGGCGATTCCCTGGAATCTGGTGGGCTACGGCGCCGCCGTGGGCATCGTGGCGATCCTCATCGACATGACCATGCTCCAGCCGCGGAACACCAAGTTCAGACTGCACGCCATGCCGCTGGCCGTCGGTATGTATCTGCCGCTCACCGTGACCTTTCCGATCCTTCTCGGCGGGGCGGCGTACTGGTTCGTCGACCGAACCTGCCGCCGTCGCCAGGTCGAAGACGAGACCCGCAAAAAGATCATCCACAGGGGGCTGCTCTTCTCCTCCGGGCTGGTGGCCGGCGAGGCGATCATGGGCATCATCATCGCCGTCCTGCTGGTGACCGACCTGAAGATCCCGGTGGTGGAGAACTTCGCCGATGTAGGGGATGGGGTGCCGATGCTAGGGCTTTCGGTGGCTGCGCTGCTCTTCATGATCTGGCTGATGATCAGGAAGGCTCTGCGTTAAGAACAGCATCTTTCAAACAGGATGAGAAGGAGTTACGTTTCCACGTCTCTCCACCATCGTGTTCTGAGCGGTGTGACATCAAAACCCGGATAAACCACGAAGGACACGAAGGATGAAGTTCTTGAGGAGTCTCAGCCTCAGGGTCTCCGCTTCTTACGATCTTCGTGGTCGTCGTAGCAAGAATCACTGTCCGAACGATGTTGAAGAGTCTTTGGAGAGCGTGCTCGCTCAGAGAGTGTTTTCCCGTTTGTCAATATCGAACTCAGCACGCCAGCAACGCCGCGCCGAGGGCACCGGTGAGCTGGGGATCGGGAGCGATAGTCACCTCGTGACCCGTGGCGCGCTGCAACGCCTCGGCCATGCCGGGGATCAACGCCACGCCCCCGGTCAGGACCACCGGGGGCTGGATCGAGCGTCCCGCCATGGCCGCCACGCGCGTGGCGATCGAGTTCTGCACGCCAGCGGCGATGTCGTCCGGCAGCGTCCCCGCGGCGAGCAGCCCGATGATCTCGGTCTCGGCAAAGACGACGCACATGCTGCTGATCGTGGCGGGTTCACGGCTGCGGCTGGCCAGCCCCCCGAACTCGTCGAAGGCAACACCGAGGCGCGCCGCCACGACCTCGAGGAAACGCCCCGTGCCGGCGGCGCAGCGATCGTTCATGTTGAAGTCACGCACTCTGCCGCCCTCGCCGAGGCGGATGACCTTGCTGTCCTGCCCCCCGATCTCGATGATCGTGCGGGCCGCGGGAAGCAGACGGGCGACTCCCGCGGCATGACAACTGATCTCGGTAATCCGCTTGTGGGCGAATCCGACGATGTTGCGGCCGTAGCCGGTGGCAACGATCCGTTTTACCCCCTCCGGCGAGAGTCCGTTCCGCGACAGGACCGATTCGTAAAGGTCTCGGGAGAGGACATCCTGGGCCACACCCTGGTCGGCGATCCCCGCATCGATTACGTGCCCTTTATGGCAATCCAAAACAACGATCTTGATGGCGCGCGAACCCGCGTCGACTCCGGCGACGATCATCTAGTCCTCCGTTCCAAGGTGGTTTCGATCAGTGCTTCGATGCGAGTGCGCAGCGTGGCCTCTACAGCGTCGCACAGCGGCGGCACCTCGAGCTCCACGATCGGCAGATCGAGTTGCTGATGCACCAGGTCCTTGATGATCTCCCCTTCGGTGGCGCAGTGGCTGGCTCCGGGGATGCGCGAGATCAACAAGGCTTCGGCGCCGAACCGCTGCATGTCGCGCACGATCCGCTCAGCGCGCTCCATCGCCGGGCCCACCATCGGGTCGGCGAGGGCCGTGCGCGCCAGGGCTTCGAGGGGAGGAACGTCCTGCGGGATCTCGTCCAGGGCGTGGCAGAAGAGGAGCTCCGTGCCGCAGAGACGTCCACCGCACGACTCGAGCAGGTTCATGGCGCGCAGATCGGCGACCGGGTTGACCCAGAAAATACGCACGGCGTCGTCGGACAGCACGCCTACACCTCGGGCAACGCGCGCCCTGACCTCGAAGAGCAGCTCGGCGAGGACCTGGAGCGCTTCGTCCCGATCAGAGCAGAAGTGGATTGCCAGCATCTCGGCGATGAGCATCTCCAAGGCCGGCAGCGGACAGGGATCGGCGGTGTAGGCCAACCTTCGCAGCTCGTCCAGCACGCGCCGCACGTCGTTGGCTGCAGAGATGCCCAGGGCGAGCGCCTCGTCGTCGAGCCGCTCCCCGGAACGTTCCTCGAGGAGGTCGCGCAGACGCTCCAGCTCGGAGCGCACGAAGTCCACCTGTTGGCGGGGCGCCTCGAATCCACCGGGCAGACGAACGCCCTCCTCCCCACGATCGGGAGTGCGGCGCGCCGGGGCCTCCCACCAGTGGATCGTATGCCCCAGGCTGCCGAGGCGCTGGGCGATGGCCGAAAAATCGTCGCATGTGGCGCCCACGCTGCAGATGAGCAGGTCGGGGATCGGAAAGTGTGCTTCCGTGACGAAGGCGCCCAGCATGGCGCGCACGGGGCAGAAAGAGTCGTCTATGCCGAGGCTGTCCGCCACACCGAGGAGCCCTGCGCTCAGCTCCATCACACAGGGGATCCACCAGGCTCCGTCGGGATAGAACGCCACCAGGCACGGAGACGAGTACGCCATTATCGGGATCGTTCCCAGGTCCTTCATGGTCCCCACGAGTGTGCGCCCTTCGACGCGCGCCCGGGCGAGACGCTCCTCCTCGGTAAGCAAAAAGTTCCAGAGCCTGAGGGATGCCGGAGCGTTGTCGAATAAGAGGCTCCGCAGGCGCAGGTCGCCGTCGCGAACATGGCGCTCCAGGGGGCCGCCGTACCAGGGCTCCCGCAGATGCGCGCCGGCCAGCGCAGAGTAGCGCCGGGTCCACTCGTCGAGGGTGATCTTGCGAGGCGGATCGTGGGCAGCGGCTTGGTTCATGAGAGCACCTCGAGAAAGGACTGGATCCTCGACACCGTACGCCCGTCGATCTCTTCTCCGAGGCCCATGTCGAGCACGAGCAGAGGAACCGGCGCCCACTCCTTCATGCGTTGCGCCTCCCCATGCCAGGTGTCACACCATGTCTGGCGGATGAAGACTGCACCGCGCACATCCCGGCCGGCGAGCTCTTTCTCGAGCCACTCGTAGAGCAGACTGTTGGGCCGGCGGAAGGCGTCGGGAATGGCTCCGAAATAAACGTCGGACAGCAGCCCCAGCGGATCGTGCCGCACAGCACGGCGATCGAACGGCGGCGGCATGGTGCGCTCACCGGTGGTCGTACCGTCGAGAACCACACGCCCTCCGGCGGACTCGATCAGGTCGAAGAGCGCAAAGTGCGGCCTCAGCAGCGGAGCGCCCACGAGCGCCACGGAAACGCCATCCAAGGAGGCGCTGAGCTCTCGAGGCTCCCCGACCGGCTCCAGCGCTCCGTCGCGATGAAACCTTGCGATCGCTTCTGAAAACCGGCGCGGCGACAGGCTGCTGCGCCGGGCGAGCAAATCGTGGCGCCTGCGATCGTAGTCGAGCATGATTTCGGCCAGCCGCACGCTGCTCGGGGAAGACCCGCCCTGCGCCTCGAGAAACGCTCCCAGGCGGTGCAGTTCCTCGCGGTAGTACCTCTGAGCTCCCGCGGTCTGCCAGGTGGTGGGGACGTGGAAGAGGAAGACAGGCTTCTCCGTGGCCTGCGCCAGGAGCTCGGAGACCCGCCGCATCTGATCACAGGTAGTGGTCACGATGAACGCGGCGGCACCCTCCGCATCGACCAGATCAACCAGCGCCGACTGAGCAAAGGGACATACACCTTGGCCGAGACCGGCGCGCATCGCAATTGTCCCGAAGCTGGAGACACCCGGGACGATCCGGCACGGTTGTAGTCCGTGAGCGGCGATCCACTCGGCGGGCACGAAGGGACAGGTGTAGACGATCCTGGTCATGAAGCTCCCTGGACGCGCTGGACTTTCTGGCGGACCGTCTCGAAGAGGGCCTCGATCCTGACGGCGATGCGAGCTGAATCGGACGGAGAATAGTCGGTCTCGATGCGCAGGTACGGCAGATCGAGCTCTTCCGCCAGCCGGCGCACACGATAGGACTCGACGTCGTAGGTGAGGCAAGCCTGCCAGACGAGCTCGATGATACACTCGGGGCGGTACTCGGTAGCGAGGACACCGAGGGTCTCCAAGCGGCGCTCGTTGCGGGTCATTACCGAACAGGGCAGGCGGTAGTACTTCGTGGCCAGGGCGCGGACCGGATCGGCGGTCCCCGGCTCGACGTCCTCCAGGATCGGTTTGAGGCCGGTGCAGTTCTCCATGCAGACGATGAGCCCACCGTGATCCTCGATCAGGTCGACAACCCGCTCGGCGCCGTGAACCACCGGCACTCCGGTCACGAGCACACGAACCCTCGAAGCGAGGTCGGGATCGGGCCCGCGGTCCTCGAGCTCTCGAATAGCCTGCTCGTAGCGCTCGAGGTCGGCCGGGATTCCGGAGATGACGCTCTTCAGGTCGAGCAGCCGCCGACCGCTGAGCGGTGGGAGATCGGCTTTCATGAGGGCTGCGAGACGGCGCCGCAGGCCGCGCTCGCGGTTCATGACCGCGATCGCAGCGTTCAGGCGATCAACGCTAATCGTGATGTCGTAGCGTGCCTCGAGCACCGTTTTCAAGCGCTCGATTTCCTTGACCCAGTGCTCTAAGGCCGCCGGATCGTCTTCCTTCTGAGGCAGCTCGAGCACGTGCATGGGACGCGTTTCGGCGAGCAGCTCGAACATCTTCTTCTTGCCGTCGCAGGTGGTCTCGGCCACGATGAGATCCATCATCTCCATGAAGGGATTGGAGCCCTCCAGGTGATAGCCGAAGGTCGACTTGATCAGTGGACAGAGGTTGGAGGGCAGGTGCTCCTCGGCTGCCGGGATCGTGGCGCCCTCGCCGCCGCAGAGGCAGACGGGGACGCCGCCGGCGGCCAGAATCAGCTCGCGCGGCGTGTATTCGCACATGATGCCCACGATCTTGCGGCCCTGCTCGCGCTCCTCGTTGGCGTACTTTAGGGCATGCTCTATCATTCCATCGAACCACGCCAGGGAGCTTCGATCCTCCTCACGGGAGGGTGAGGGTTTGGGAGCTCACCCGGAGGGGGCCGGAGCCGCAACCCTGAGATCCTCCTCACGGGAGGCGGATGGTTTGGGGGATCATCCGGACGGGGCGGGAGCCGCGCCGAGGGCGTTCGGCTCGATCGGGTCGTTCATATCGTTCAGATTGTCGCCGCACTTCTCCATCGTTGGTTTTCTCCGTCACGTGCCAAAGCGTATTGCTGTCGAGGCGGTCGGACCTCGTCGTTTTCGACGATCAGGTGCACCTTCCTGTTCACCGCATCAGGTGTCGTCGGTCCTGTGGATTCGAAAACTCTCGCTCCTCGTCGTCGAGGGCGAAAGGATGCATTCTCTTCTATTATCCTCAAATCAGGCGTTTTTCCATGCTCTTAAAGAGGATTTTATCGATCTTTAGGTCGTACGAAGAACAGTCGCGCCACCCCGATCGAACCGCTGTGCTCTGGCGCAAGAGGCGGCTCGATCGAGGTACGCGTTCTATGAAGAGATAGCATCTCCGCTCACCGCCTCGAGGGCGGAGGAGCCGTCGAGCGGTCGGTCGCTGACGACATCGAGACGCTCCCGTGATGGGGCCGGCGTCACCAGAGAGACCACGACGAGAGTGATCAGCGATACTAACACGCCCACGCCGATGTAAAGATACTGATAGCCGCCGGCGAGCCAGCCGGGCAGCACATCTGTGTAGTAGTTGGGCAGCGTCTTGTCGCCGTATTGGAGAATCTTGAATTCCCACCAGTACATGAGAAGGGTGGCCACAAAGCCCGCCACGCTGCCGGCAATGACACCCGGCGTAGTGGCGCGGCGCCAGAAAACGACGATCGCGGGAACGGCGATGCTTGCCGATAGCCAGCCCGATGACAGGTAGTAGACGTCGCCGAGGCTATCGGCGATGAGCGCATAGCCCAGCGCCAGCACCACGGCGATCGCCGTGATCCAGCGCGCCATGATGGAAATGCTCTCTTTCGAGGCGTCTTTCATGAAACCCGGCGCGATCACGTCGTAGGCCAGCGGCATGGCGGTCACGTTGGAGAAGGTGTCCACCGTGGACATCTGGCAGGCTACCAGCCCGAGGAACATGAACAGCGCCAGCCAGGATGGCATCTGCTGGATGAAGGCCAGGATGATGCCGGTGAAGTCTTCCCCGATCGCCGCGGCGTCGGCCGTGCCGGGAGCGAAGACCACGAGGGCGCAGAAAGCCACCATTGCGGGGATGGCAATGATAAAGGTAGTGATGAACACCAGTCCGAGGACCGCGCCAATCCGGGCCTGCCCCGTGGTGCGGGCCGCCTGGATCCGAAGGGTCAGGTCCTGCTCGATGAGCCAGCCCGGGAGATAGCCGATGAGCAGCGCCACGGGGAAGATCCAGCCGTTGAACATCGGATTGAGCGCTTGTCCCGCCCCCGACCAGGGCGGAGTGACCTCACGCAGCGCCGCCAGGATCCCCTCCGGCGCCGCGGCGGAGGCCTTGGAGTAGGCCCAAACACCTAGGACCACCACGAAGAGGGCCATGATCAGGAACTGGATCAGGTCGGTGGTGATAATGGCGCGGAAGCCACCCAGCACCGTGTAGATCACGATCGGCACCACGAAGAGCGCCAGCATAAGATTGGGATTGATGCCCAGGTTGGGCGCCACGAGGGTCTTGACCATGACGAGCTCGGCGCCGGTCCAGGCCAGAAAGACTCCGCAAGAAAAGAACGCCGTCAGATAGCGCGCCGACGGTCCGAAACGCCTGCCTATAGCCTGGGGCAGGCTCACCGCCGCCACCCGGCGGTAGAAGGGCACCAGCAGAATAATCAGGAAACAGAGGATGAACCAGGGGATCTGCAGCAGCCACAATCCGGTGGCACCGAAGGCGTAGATCTGGCTCATGCCGAAACCGATCCAACCGAGCATCAGCCACCCCGAGGTGAGCGAAATGCCGAGCCGCCAGCCGGGCAACTCGCGGTTGGCCATCCAGAACTCGAGGTTCTTGTGCTCCAGCGCACGTTTGCGCCGCAGGTTGCGGGCCCAAAGCCCCATGCCGATCACTGCGAACGAATAGAGCAGGAAAATGATCCATGCTCCCGTGACGGTACCTTCCATGATCTAGATCTCCCTTCGATCGTTGTTTTAGGAGTTAGAAGTAGAGACCAACCCATGCCATGACCTCGGTCTGCGTCTCGTTGTCGCCGTAGAAGTCCTCGGCAGCCGCGCCGGGCACGACAGCACCGGTCATGAGCCCCAGGAAAACGTAGTCGCAGGGATAGTAGTCGAAGACGATGTTGACCTCATTGCTCCACGATCTGTCGTCGACCAGGGCGGTCTTCTCATCGAGCATGAAGTTGTAGAGCAAGACGCGCAGCTTGGTCTTGACGGTGGGGAAGAAGCCGAATTCGAGCGACGCTGCGCGTTCGTTTGTATTGGTGAGCGAGTAGCTGGTCATGTCGCCCAGGTACCAGTAGCCCCAGTCGGCGAAGCCATAGTAGAAGGGATCGAAGGATTCAACGTCGGAGCTGTCGTTGTCATCGCCCTGGAAGTAGGCGTAGCGCGCGGTGAGGTACGGCGAGAGGTCGCTGATCTCGAAGTTGTACCGCAACGAGAGATGGCCGCCCCAAGAGTCACGATCCTCGCGCGATGCATTGGCGGGAAGGCCGTTGCCGGCGACGCGGGTGCGGCCCCATTGCTTGACGATCTCACCGGTCACGTTGAACTGTCCGAGGTCCTTGGAGTCGCGCACTGAAAGCGCCCAAGTGTCGGAATCGGGTGTCAGACCACCGTTGAAGGCGTCATTGGCGCTGATGTCCTCGTCCTTGTAGAAAAGTCCCACGTCGAAGGTTCCCAATGACTCGTGGGGACAGTTGACATTGGCGCCGTAGAGCTCGCCGCCGCCCTCGAAGGTCAAACCAGATCCGAGGTACGCCTCGTAGCTGAGTCGCGAGTCGTCCACCTCGGCGGCGAAGAGATCGATGCTGCACGCCTCGCTCGGATCGATCGTCCACTTGACGGCCCGAAAGGAACGGAGCGGTGTGGTCCAGATCGCGCGTTTCTCACTGATGCCGTCATAGATCAGCAGGCCGTCGCCGTAAGACAGCTCCTGAAGACCGACGGTGAGAGATGTGGACATACCGCCGAGATCGCCCTGCAGCTTGACATTGGCCAGGTCGACCTGAGTGCCCCAATCATGATCGCCGCGGGGAAAGGTCCAGTTTTCGGGCCGTCCATCGACTTCGGTACCGACGATGCGGATCTGGCCGCTCAGCCAGTCGCTGTCCACGAGGCTGAAGTCAGCGCCGAAACGTGCTGTGATCTCGGTGAAGGCGGCGTTTTGGCCGATGGGGTTGTTGTGATCGTCGGTGTGATAGGTCTTGTTCGTTCTGATGTGGTAGAGCCTAAGATCGGCGTGCAACGTGATGTTGACGAAGCCGTCGATGATGAACTCGTTGAAAGGCCGCTCTGCGTTTTGCGAGTCCTGCAACGTGACGTCGAGAACGGCTTCTTCATCCAGGTCGGAAACGACTGTGGCGGCGGCTTCACCCGCGTTCAATGGAGCTCCTGACAGCGCCAATGCGATGAAGAAAAACCCGACCCAGGGAACACTGATTCGATGCATAATCGTTCTCCTTACCTTCAATAAAATCAGCTCGATGATGCGAAACTCCGGTGGAGCCCACCGGGTCCCACTCTGCTGGATCTCGATATCGAGGAAGAATCATCCTTTCACATCCCACCGCGCCATGCAGCAGGCGAAGAAAAGCCCGGCAGCTCGAATGTGAAATCGATGGGGATGGGGGAAGAGGGAGGGAGAATCAATCAGGAGGAAGAGCCGTGCTCATGAAGCTGACCCGGGTCCCTCGACCCACGGGTTATCGATGTGACCAGTCGCCAAGACTTATCACGATCGCTTCATGTAAAGCGTGAATATGTTTCGGGCACAACGAGGTCTCCTGAGGCCTGTGTTCAGAATTCGACCACATGAAAGGGATGAAGTGACGAGGATCGATCTTCCTTCGCGACACTTAGGAACCGCTGGAACATGGCCAATAACTAGATTCTAGTTTTATCATAGTATTTCGATGGGAAAGATCAAGCCCCCCGACGGCTCAAAAAAGGTTGACTCATCGATATTAACTCGATATCAGCCGCCCTGCCCGGGATCGATCGGTGATCGGAGACCGTTGCGACGGTTGCGATCGAGGAGGTCGTGGCCATTGATTGGAATTCGTCGTCATGTTATGTGTGCCGAATAATTTTTACACCAGCGAAATACATTAGACACTTCGAAATTCCGGTGAAAAGACAGTAACCTCGAAACGACCGTGACGCAAGCCGGAATCTCGGCGCAGGAATATAGAGAATGGATAAACGCCCGGTCGCAAGGCGGTTCGTACCGCCCTTCGACCGGACGTTAATTCTAGAAACTAAACCGCAGACTCAGGCTGATCTGATGATCGAAGGAGTACTCCGAATCGGAATCCTGATCGTCCAGCGGAAGCGTGTAGGCACCGCTCACCGTCAGATTTTCGGTGATATCGTATCCGAGGCTGAGAGTACCGAAATAGTAGCCCCCTTTGGTGTCCTCCATGGAGCCTCGCTCTTGTGAGCCGAGCGTGGTCGTGTCCTCCGAGTGATCGACGTCGTCGTCGAGGATGTACGAGCCGCTCGCACCGCCGTAGAGATAGAGTTGGCGGCAGTCTGTGTGGTTGATGAGGATATACTTGGCGCCGAGCGACCAGGAGAACCTGTCGCTGCGTTCGTAACCGATGCTGTTCTCACCGCCTGAGACCTGATAGGAGACCCCTGCGGTGGGCACGACGCGTCCGATGCGCTGCTGGTAGACCAGACCGAGGAGCGGATCGGTCGTTCCGGTTCCGAGTTGGAAACGCGCCGGCAACATGCCGTCCGAATCGCTGAATTCGCCGGTGGTCGCCTTGGAGCGATCGAAATTGTACTTCTTCATGCTCCACTCTTCATGGGTCCCCGTGTCCAGCTTGGCACCTGCTCCGAAGAATAGGGAGGGCGATCCAAACATTTCGGAGAGGTCGTCGACTCTGCCTTGCGAGTCAGCCGGAGTGGAGCGATCGGCAAGGAAAGGATAGAGCACGTTGACCCACCCCATGAGCACGATATCGCCAAGCCCTCGCTCGTCGTAGGCGAAGACGTTTTTTCGATCCACTCCCGGAGTGGGTTGGTCCCAGATGATCTCTTTGCCTTTCACCCGGGTATAGGGAACGCTCGCCGTGACCTGCAGCCACTCGAGTGGCCGAACGCGGAGTCCCAGCGAGGATGAATAGTACTCGGCGTCGCCACTGTCCGCGTGGGACGCGCTGAGTGAAATTCCAAAAATACTCGAGTCATCTCTGAAGTCCGACAACATGTCGGCTCCACCGACAAAGCCGCCGCCGCCACCGCCGCCAGCGCCGCCTCCGCCGATAGATCCCGAGCCTCACACATCGCCGAACGCCGGCGGCATCGACCAACCGAACAGGCCGGTGGCCAGCGCAAACACGATGATGATCAGTTTGCCTTTCATATCTCTTTGCTGTCTCCTTCCTATCGTTGTAGAGGAACCGCAGTCACAAGGACATCCGCACCTCGTGCGAATCCCGGGAACTCCGGTGACATAGATGGAACCTTCTTTGAAAGAGCAGGTCGGTTCGCGGCGGGACGAAGGCGAACGCGTCGTTCCCGGCCGCGCCGACTCAACGGGCTCTTAAGGATCGAAGGTGTTGCCCAGGTCGTAGACGTAGGTCTGGTGGAAGTGCGTGAATCCCGAGTGCATCGTGGTATCGATGTTCCCCGGAGAACCGCCGAAGCCGCCGATCGACGCGATGAGATCGCCGTCGGCTCCTATGAAGTACCAGTAACGGGGCCACCCGATGCTGGCGGAACGGCCGCTCGTGTACATGACTCGGGAGCTGTCCATGACCGGATCATACTCCATCACGTCGTACTTGATTCCGTCCACCGACCATCCGCCCAGGATGTAGATCTTGCCCTTGGCGACAGCCGCAGCATGTCCCGCGATGTCCATGGGCAGGTCCGCTTTCTGAACCCAGCCGGCGGGCAGGTTGGTGGTATCGAGAGCCCACACGTCGTTAAGGTCGATGCCGGTCTGCAACACGTCATCGAAGTAAAAGCCGCCCAGAACGTGAAGCGTGCTGCCGATCGCTACCATCGTATGGCAACGGCGTCCGTGCGGCAGATCGGGCAGAGTGGTGGCATCCCATTTCTGCGCCGTCGTGTCATAGGAGTAGACGCTGGCCGAGTAGTTGGCGGTCACCGAAGTGTCGGTGGAGGTCAAGCCCCCACAAACGTAGATCATATCGCCGATTGAGGCCGCGGCGTAGCTGAAACGACCCTGTGGTAGGGGATCGGCTCCGGTGATGTCGAACCAGGAATCGAGAATCGTGTCATATTGATAGACCTTGTCGGAGATCGCCTTGGCCTGGTCGATCCCGCCGATGACGTAAACGTAGTTGTTGGTGTCGGCGGCGCCCACCGAAAACGCGAGCGATTCGGGCAGGGGCGCGAGGCCGTCGGTCCAGGTATCGCTGGCGATGTCATAGGCCTGGACTCGATCAGAGACCGTTCCGGGACCGGGATCGATCAGATAGCCGCCGACGCAGTAGACCGTGGAGCCGATTTGCGCGAAGGCGCCGGCGAAGCGCTTGGCCGCCTTGTCGCCAGATGGCATCAAGGCACCGACGTTGTAGCAGGCTTCAGTCAACATGGGATAGGCCAAAGGGTCCTGCTTGGTCCACTCACGGATGCCGCCTACATAGTGCAGCAGCTTCGCCTTGGACCAACCGGCGTAACGCAGCGCGAAGTAAGCCAGACCAGTGCGCCAGCCCTTGTTGCAGATCAACACGTTGGTCTTCGCTGGATCTTGACCTGCGGCTTTGGACTTGGCGTTGATCTGCGCTGCCGGCAGAAAGAGTCCCGTCGAAGAATCGTAGTATTCGTGCCAGTCGAGCAGATTGGTGTGAGTCATATGGCCGTGGCGCACGGCGTCGGGACAGATCTTGTGGCCGTAGTAGAGCGGCGGCTCACGGTAATCGGTGAGCGTGTAGTCAATGGAACCGGCATCCACGAGATCGAAGATGGCCTTCATCTGGGCCAGCTCGGCATAACAGGTGTTGTCGATGCGCGCCACGAAGACGCTCGGTACCGGCAGCGCCGTGGGAATTGTGGATACAGCCCCGCCTACATCCTTCCAGACCGGGAAGCCACCGTCCAGGATATGGACGTCGGTGCATCCCTGCCGCTCGAGGTTGAAGAAGACCTTTCCTTGAGGATTGGCGATACCTGCATCGTAGAGACAGATCGTGGTGTCGCAGGTGATCCCCAGATCGCAAAGCGTCTGATCGATCAGCGCCTGATCGTTCGGGTAGGGATCGCCGAAGCAGAAAAAATCGATGTAGTAGGCCCCGTCGATGTGCTCGGTATCGTAGGGCGTGTAAAGCACTCCCTTATCGTCGAAGATATCCTTGCGACAGTCGAGCACGACCAGGTCACCGGTATCGCCGGCCATGGCGTTCATGAGCTTCTGGGCGGACCACAGCAGATCGGCGGTGGCGGAGGCGCCGGTGTTCACACGCGGTGGTGAGCTCGAACCTCCGCCGCAGCCGCCGAGACAGAGGCTCAGGCAGAGCAGGAGCACGAGAATGATCGATGGATAGGGAACGTGACGCATGGTAGACCCTCCATGTTAAGACAGATAGAATCTTGCTTCCTTCAAAAGGAATGGTGATCATCTGCCGGAGGGCCACATGGGAACCTGGGCCTGCGAAAAAGTCGAATGGCGTAGTACAGGAAGGCTGGTGGTTAGCGACCATCCGGCTGCTGCATTGCGGTCAGGAGCGTCCGACGCCCCTGGTGTGCAGCGTCGGATCACCCAAACCTTGGCAAACCGTATAGTCTCATGTTTTCCAAACCTCGAATGGATGGGGGTGGCGGACGATCACATAAAACCGTCCACGATTTGGACATTGCTCTCAAAAGTCCAACGAGTCTTCAACGTGTCGTGATGAATGACTCGTGGATTCATATCGGCGTAAATCAACGAATGTGCATATATTATCGGCGCCGAGACCAAAAGCAAGCAAAACCTACTAGATCACCAAGATTACGGCACTCCAAACATAGCAATTTAGTAGGTTATTGTGATTTTTGATCAATAAACCGCAGGCGGGTATCGGAGTGGGAAGATTAACTGTGATCGACGCCTACTACCCGTTCCCCTGCTCCAGCTCGTTGCGCACCATGGCGCCGAAACGGTTCATACCTTCGGTGATATCGTCCGGCGTGGCAGTCGCGAAGCTGGCGCGCATGCAGTGATCGAGTCCACCGCTGGCCGAAAACCCCGGCCCGGGGACGAGGACCACCTTGAGCTCGCGCGCGTCACGTTCCATCATTTTGCGGGTGTTACAGCGCCTGGGCAGCCGGAACCAGATGAAGAATCCCTCGTGCGGAATATTGTAGGCGACCTCGGCAGGTAGATATTCCTTGGCTGCCTCGACCATGATATCCCGGTTACGGAGGTAGAAACCGCAGTTCTTCTCGATGCGCTTCATAAACTCGGGCAATCCCCAGACTTCGAGGCAGCGCGCCAGGAGCGCCTGGGTGAAGGAGCTCGTGTGCAGATTGAGGGCCTGCTTGACGAGCAAGAAGTGGCGCACGATCGCAGGCGACGCGGAGAGGTAGCCGATACGCAGGCCGGGGGCGAAGATCTTGGAGAAGCTGTCCAGCCGGATCACGCGGCCGTTCTTGTCCAGGCTCTGCAGTGTAGGCGCCTGCCGACGGGGGCGATCGAAGCGGATCAACTGGTAGGGATCGTCCTCGAGGACGAGCAGGTCGAATCGGGTCGCGATCTCGAGCATGGTACGCCGCCTGGCGGAGGAGAGGGACACCCCCCCCGGATTGTGGCCGCAGGGGATCGTGTAGATGAACTTGGGGAGCTTTTCGCCTTTGTCCGCCATCTCTTGGAGGTGTTTCTTGAGGATGGTCGTGTCCATGCCGTCGGCATCCAGCGGGATCGAATGGAACTTGTTCGTAAAGGTCCGGAACGCGGAGAGGCCGCCAGGATAGGTCGGTTCGGAGACGACTACACTGTCGTTCTCCTCCAGAAAGAGGTAGGCCATCAGAAAGAGGCCTTCCTGGGCCCCGTTGAGCGTCAGAAACGACTGGCCCTCGAGCTTGACGTTGTCCTTGAACTGATGCCATTTCGGTATCTTGCTCTGGAGCGAGCTGTGAATGTCGCTGGGGCCGTACTGACAGGCCTCTTCGAGCATACGGCCTTCCATGGTAAACGCCCCGTCGCCCGGGATCTGAGCCGCAACCTCCTCGAGTGGAAAGGTCGTCGGATTGGGGTATCCCCCGCCGAGTGAGATCATGCCGTCGATCGCGAGATAGGGGAAGAGCTCCCGGATCGGAGAGGGCTGCAGGTTGCGAGCGCGTTCGGCGAGACGTTGTTCGATGTTGAGTTGCATGGACGACCTGTTTCTGTGTGCTGTCGGATTGTTGTCGATTTATCGGGTCCGTGATGACGAGACATCCTCCCCCGAGCCCAAGGCCCGGGGGAGGATGGAGTTGCTCGTCAGAAGTATTTCAGAGGTCAGAATTAATTCAGAGGTACTGTCCCGGCCGGAAAGACCGCCTGGGATGACGATTTCAGCCCCGCTTCATCGCCTGCTTGTACTCGTCTTTGTCGGGGAAGAGGACCACCTTGGCGGCGTTGCGCGGGCGCTCGATCATCTTCTCGAATCCCTGCGCGAAGTCCTCGAGCAGGAACTTGTGGGTGATCACCGGGGAGGGATCGACCCGCTTGGAGGCCAGCAGGTTTTTGACCCGGTACCAGGTGTCGAACATCTTGCGGCCGTTGATCCCGTGGACCTGGCAGCCCTTGAAGACGATGCCGTTGTTGTAGTCGATGGGGCAGGGGGAGTCGGGGGCGATGCCGAAAGCCGTGACCCGGCCGCCCTTGCGGACCATCTTGAAAGAATCGTCGAGCGCGTCGGCGCTGCCGACCATCTCGAGCACGATGTCGGCGCCGTAGCCATCGGTATGATCCTTGACGAACTGGAGGCGTTCCTTCGGGCTCTGCTTGTTGGTCCAGAGCTGGAAATCGGATCCCATGGTCTTGCCGATCTGCATGTTGAGATCGTATTTTCCAACGTGGAAGATCTTGGTCACGCCGCAGGCGCGCGCCACGCCGACCGCGAAGAGGCTGATCGGTCCGTCGCCGAAAATGACCATCGACTTGCCGGCAACATCGGCATCCTCACCGAGCGTGGCGTAGGTGGCGTTGCCAAGAGGTTCTTGGATTGAGGCGAATTCGGCCGAGATCGAGGGATCGTTGACCCAGCAGACCACCTCGGGCACGGCAAAATATTCGGCGAAGCAGCCGTGGCAGTCGACCCCCAGGATCTTCATCCGCTCGCCGATGTGAAATTGACCGAGCAGGGCCTGCAGGTCGCCGGGGTGGGGGATGTGGGTCTCGGCGGAGATCATGTCGCCCACCTTGATGCGCGTCACGTTCTTGCCCACCTCGACCACCTCTCCGGCGACCTCGTGACCCAGGATCTGGGGCAGGGCCTTGGCGCCGATGCGGCTGTCAGACCAGGGGTCCCATTTATAGATGTGGACGTCGGTGCCGCAAATCGACGTGGCCTTGACCTTGACCAGCACCTGGTCGTCGGCGATCTGCGGGATGTCGCACTCCATGTACTCGGCGCCGAATTCGGGCTTGGTCTTGACAACGGCTTTCATTTTTTCACTCATTCTGTGTATTCTCCTTCAATGCACTTGACTCTGCACGAGGGCGATTGTCGATAGATCCGAAACCCCATATCTCACGGGAGAAGCATGCTTTTGTCAAGACGTAATTCCCTACGAAACAGGGCCGTTGTGCCTTCGGTGGATCGAAGCACGCCCGACCATTCCGCATGCCTCTCAAGCTCGTCGATCTCGACCAAGTCGGACCGCCCGGGGGGCTCGCGGGGAAGCGCCTGCCCGTCGGAATCGGGCCGAGGCAACGGATCATGACGTTTTCCTTCGGCCGACTGAAGCGGGCACCCACTTTTTCGCGAGCCCTGATCAGGACCGCGGTCATCCTGGCCCTGGCCCTATCGGTGCTGGTGATTGGAGTCGTGGGCTTCGCGCTCATCGAGGATTGGAGCCTCACCGAGTCGCTCTATATGACGATCATCACGATCACGACCGTGGGATTTGGCGAAGTAAAGCCGCTCCACGACGGGGGACGGCTCTTCACCATCTTCCTCATCCTCTGCGGGGTAGTAATCTGGGCCTATGCCTTCGGCAGCTTTTCCAGGCTGCTCCTCGAGGGGCAGTTGGGAGATTTTTTCGATCGAAGGAGAACGGAAAAAATGATCAAGTCGCTCAAGGATCATATCATCGTGTGCGGTTTCGGTCGCATGGGGCGGCTCGTGTCCCGCGAGATCGCTCGCGAGAAGGTTGCCTTCGTGGTCCTCGAGACCGATCCAGGCATCATCGACGAGCTGACCGATCTCGGCTACCTGCATATCAACGGGGATGCCACGGAGGAGGACGTGCTCGAGGCTGCGAGGGTGCGGCACGCCAAGAGCCTGATCGCCGTGCTGGCCAACGACGCCGGCAATGTCTACGTGGTGCTTACGGCCCGGGCCTTGAATCCCAACCTGCACATCATCTGCCGAGCTGAAAACCCTGGCAGCGAGGGCAAGATGAAACGGGCCGGCGCCACCAAGGTCATCACGCCCTACGAGATCGGGGGGCGCAGTCTGGCCCAGGCCGCGCTGCGGCCCAACATTCTGAATTTTTTCGAGATGGCCACGACCAGACGGCACGAGACGCTCGCCATCGAGGAGCTCCTGGTCCCCGGCGGCTCGCCATTTATCGGTAAAAGCCTGGCCGAGTCGGGCATGAGGGAAACTTTCGGCGTAAGCCTGATCGCCCACCAGAGCCCGGCCGACGAGTTCGTCTTCAATCCATCGCCCCGCTTCGTCATCCAGGCGGGAGCGGTTCTGCTCGTCATGGGCCGCCCAGAGGGGCTGAAGGCGCTCGCCGAGGCGCTCATCGCAGCGGACGGGGAGTGACCGGCGTCCCTATAACTGGTGCCCGTCCGGTTGCAACAAACAGGCACCCCGCAGGTGGAAGGGTCAAAAAGAGCTTGCAAGGGACATTTCGAGGGATTAATGTTGTTCCTCTTTCTCGTCCAGACAGAGGGAATCAACGGGCAACCGAGGCCAGTACCTAAGCCACCGATTTTCCGTTACATGATTCCCCGGACTCGATAATTAAAAGTCCAACCGCGCTCCCTCGCCGATCTGTGGTTCGATAACCTCCCGGAAGGGAGGATAAATAGACGAAAATTATTTTTGACGAGTTTTGGTGACAGGAAAGGATCGACTCAATGGATCCCAAATCGATGACAGAGGCTTTTCAATTTCTTACAGGACAACTGGTAACTATCATCAACACACAGAGTTATGTGCGCACCCTGACGGGATACAAGGTTGATGTCGAGACCTACAAGGCCAAGATCATTTCCTTTGAGGACAACACCCTGAAAATACTCACCGAGTTCGTGAAGGATCCTCATAAAAAGATCAAAGAGAAGATCTATCAGTTCATTCCGGTCGCCCAGATCAAGCGCGTGACGATGTCTCCCACCGAGAAGTTCGTCGCCCTTTGATCCTGTGTTTTTCCGGCACGAGCAATGATCAGGTTTCTGCCTGCCGGCGAAGATTGGGCCGGGTCAGCGTCTTTGGATCGAGGATCTTCTCGAGCTCATCCTCCTCGATGATCTTCTCTTCTCGCACGAGCTGCACCAGGTTCTTCCCCTCCTGGAGAGAACGTCTCACCAGAGCGCTGACCTTGTCATATCCCAGCACAGGATTGAGAGCGGTGGCCAGGCCGGCGCTCTTCTCGAAATGGCGGCGACAGGCCTTCTCGTGCGCCGCTATTCCGGAAACGGCGCTCAGCGCCGCCATGCGCATGCCTCGGGTGAGCAGTTCGACCGATTCGATCAGATTGTAGGCGATGACCGGCATGTGGGTGTTGAGCTCTAGCTGGCCCGCCTGCGACGCCTGCGCCACCACGGTGTCGTTGCCCTGGACCTGGAAGCAGAGCATGTTGAGCGCCTCCAGGATCGACGGGTTGACCTTACCGGGCATGATCGACGAGCCAGGCTCCACCGCGGGCAGTTGGACCTCGGCCAGTCCCGTGTTGGGCCCGGAGGCGAGCAGGCGCAGATCGTTGGCCATCTTGTTCAGATCGGAGGCCAGAAGGCGCATAACAGCCGACAGATGGGCCATATCGGTCAGGTACTGGGTGGCCTCCAGACCGTTCGCGGCCACGCGAAATGCGCCCTTGACCAACGCGTTGAGGTGCTCGATCACCTGGCCCCGAAACTCGGGAGGCGTGTTGATCCCGGTTCCCACGGCGTTGCCGCCAATCCCCAGATCGAGAAGATATCCGCCCGCCTCGTTGATCCTACGGCGGTCCTTCGCCAAGGCCGCCGCCCAGGCGCCGAATTCCTGCCCCAGAGTCACCGGGACCGCATCCTGGAGGTGGGTGCGACCGCTTTTGATGACGCCAGCGAACCGAGTTGCCTTCTCCTCGAGAGCACCGACGAGCATATCGAGAGCCGCGCGCAGCTCCGGGAGCAGGATCCAGGCCGCCAACCGCATCGCCGTGGGGATCACGTTGTTGGTCGACTGCCCCATGTTGACGTGATCATTGGAATGGACCACGTCACGACGCCCCCGCGCACCACAGAGTATCTCGGCAGCGCGATTGGCGATCACCTCGTTGACGTTCATGTTGCTCGAGGTTCCCGATCCGGACTGGAAGATATCGAGGGGAAACTGATCGTTCAGGGCACCGTCGAGAATCTCGAGGCAGGCTTGCTCGATGGCGCCGGCTTGGTCGCTTGCAAGCCGGTTCAAATCGCGGTTGGCGCGACAGCAGGCCAGCTTGATGAGCACGATGGCGCGCAATACCACCGGCTGGAAGCGCCGGCTGCTCAACTGAAAGTTGTCGCGTGACCTCATCGAATGGATGCCGTAGTACGCCTCCTTGGGTATCACCTTCTCACCCAGAAAATCCTTCTCGATCCGCTCGCCGGCCACATCTGTCATGGTTGATCCTTACTCGCTCCAGTGGGTTACCGACTCGAAACCAGGTCCCCGGTCTATCGTTCCAGCGTGGTTCCAGTCCTACAGGAATCATAGCAAAAGGGACCGCCCCTTGCAGGAACGGTCCCTTTTAATGATCTTATGCGCTGTCGATCTGACAGATCAGACGACGCCTTGGTCGAGCATGGAGTTGGCGGTTTTGATGAATCCGGCGATGTTGGCGCCGTTCACATAGTTGCCAGGGGTGCCGTACTCTTCGGCGGTCTTGAAGCAGTTCTCGTGGATGCTCTTCATGATGCCGTGCAGCTTGGTATCGACCTCTTCGCGGCTCCAGGCCAGACGCATGGAGTTCTGCGACATCTCGAGGCCGGACGTCGCCACGCCACCGGCGTTGGCGGCTTTGCCGGGACCATAGAGGACCTTGTTGGCCAGGAAGACCTCGACACCGTCAGGGGTTGTGGGCATGTTGGCGCCCTCGGAGACGCAGAAGACACCGTTGTTCACGAGGTTCTGTGCGTCCTTGCCGTTGATTTCGTTCTGGGTGGCGCCGGGAAGGGCCACCTCGGCCTTGATGTTCCACAGCGGGTTGTGGTCGACGTTGGGATCGACGGGGGAGTATTCGACGCCGGGGAACTTGTCGGCGTACTCGTTGATGCGGCCACGACGGACGTTTTTGAGGTCCATGACGAAGGCCAGTTTCTCGCGGTCGACGCCGGCCGGATCGTAAACGAAACCGGAGGAGTCGGAGAAGGAGATCACCTTGCCGCCCAGGTCGAGCACCTTCTCGGTGCAGTACTGGGCTACGTTGCCGGAGCCCGAAACGATGCAGGTCAGGCCGTCGAGCGTTTTGCCGTGAGCCTTGAGCATCTCGTCGGCGAAGTAGACCTGGCCGTAGCCGGTCGCCTCGGGACGAATCAAGCTGCCGCCCCAGTTGAGGCCCTTGCCGGTCAGGACGCCTGAGAACTCGTTGCGGATGCGTTTGTACTGGCCGAACATGAAGCCGATCTCGCGGCCACCCACGCCGATGTCACCTGCAGGGACGTCGGTGTCGGGACCGATGTGACGGCACAGCTCGGTCATGAAGCTCTGGCAGAAACGCATGACCTCGTTGTCTGACTTGCCCTTGGGATCGAAGTCGGAGCCGCCCTTGCCGCCGCCGATGGGGAGCGTGGTGAGCGCGTTCTTGAAGACTTGCTCGAAAGCCAGGAACTTCAGGATACCGAGATTCACGCTGGGGTGAAATCGCAGGCCACCCTTGTAGGGGCCGATGGCGCTGTTCATCTCGATGCGAAAACCGCGGTTCACCTGGACGCTGCCGGCGTCATCGATCCACGGTACGCGGAACATGATGACACGCTCGGGCTCGACGATCCGATCGGGAATCTTGGCTTCGAGGTAGATAGGGTGTCGTTCAAAAACGAGAGCGAGAGATTCCGTCACCTCTCGGACCGCCTGGTGGAACTCCTTCTGCTCGGGGTTCTTGGCGATCACTTGGTTCATAAATTCGTCTACGGAAAAAGCCATGGGTAAGCTCCTTGCCCAAAAAATGAACCTCAAAAAAAAATCTTCCTGCCTTGAGGAGGTTGTCCGGTATAGGGGCGGATAAAACGTGGCGCTTCGAGTTAATCACAATACCCGTCAGTATATAATCTTACGACGATACTCCCGTGTGTTCCGAGGCGTCCCGGTTTTTCACTTGTAACATTACTCTACAAGCCGTTCATACTCCGATTCCTTGCAACGGAAATCAAGAGAAATTCGGTGCTAAAAGCTGATTTTACGTTGCAATTTTATCCCGCGCCAGGTCGCGCGGCCGGGGCCGGATCGCGCAGAAATGGCGGTCCCTCGACCTGCAGGGGGATTCAGAAAAAACCGTCATCGATTTATTTTATAGTTGACTCTATTTGGAGTCAATATAGACTCTTTATAGAGTCTTCAAGTGTAAGGAGCTCGGATGCCGATTTTAACTGTTTTGGAGTGGTACACCGGGAAACTCGGGTTCCTTTCCCAGGCATCATGACAAGGACGGATATACAGGTCCAGAGTTCGCTGCGGGAAGCGAGGATTCGTCACCAACGCGAACGAACGCCAAGTCACGAAGGAGACAAGGAACAGTGCAGGTAAAAGCAACCAATATCACGTGGCACGAGGGGCACGTCAATCGCAACGTGCGGGAAAAACTCCTGGGGCAGAAAGGGTGCACGATCTGGTTCACCGGTCTGAGCGCCTCGGGAAAGAGCACCCTGGCTTTTACGCTGGAGCATGCTCTGACGCAGCGCAACCGCATGGCCTATGTTCTCGACGGCGATAACGTGCGTTACGGCCTGAATAAGAACCTCGGTTTCAGCGCCGAAGACCGTGAGGAGAATATCCGCCGGATCGGGGAGGTCGCCAAGCTCTTCGCCGATTCTGGCATCATTACCATGACCAGCTTCATTTCCCCCTACCGCCGTGATCGGCAACTCGCGCGCAAGATCCACACGGATAACGGCTTGGAGTTCATCGAGGTCTTCGTCGCTGCTCCCATCGATGTCTGCGCGGAGCGGGATCCCAAGGGGCTCTACGAGAAAGCCAAACGGGGCGAGATCAAAGGTTTTACCGGGATCGACGATCCCTATGAGGTGCCGGAAAAGCCGGAGATCGTCATCCGTACCGACGAACTCTCACCTGAGGAGGGTGCCATGAAGATCCTGGGATACCTCGTGGAGAAGGGCCGCTTGATGCTTCCCAACGGCAAGTGATCGGCAGGATCGATCGGAACAGCACGTTTTATACGATTTAGAGAGGTTGTGATCGCCATGGGACGCCATGTTCAAGCCAAAGACCGTGTCACCATTAAAATCCCGCGAGAGCTCTACGATCGGGTGGCGGAACGGATCGAAGGCACGGGCTTTCGCAGCGTCAGTGAGTTTATCATCCATGTCATCCGCGACGTGACCGCGTCGGGCAAGCTGTCGCCGAGCGATACCTCCGACAGCCTGCGGCCCGAGGAGATCGAGATGGTGAAAAACCGCCTGCGAGCCCTCGGCTATATCGAGTGAGTTGGCGGATAATCAATCCTTATCTTGACGAGGGACACCGCTCTTCGAGTGGTGTCCCTTGCTTGCCAGGGTCATCACAGCAGAGCAGGACGCTGCCTCAGCAGTATCCCAGATCGATTTGATCAGGGCGGTTTGATGAGTGCGACGAAAAACTGGGAGAACTGGCGCTGGCAGATCGGTGCTTCCGCGCGCACCCGGGAGGATCTGCTCCGCCGTCTGCCGTCAGCCCCGCGCCGAGAGAATCTGGAGGAGGGCGACTCCACCGCCAACAGGGGCATCGAGATCCCCCCGCTCGCCTTGCGCTATCCCTTGAAAGTCACCCCTTACTATCTGAACCTCGCTTCGAGGCTCGATCTCGATGACCCTGTCATCCGCCAGGTGATCCCCTCGCGGGAGGAGCAAAACCCGGATCCTCTCGCGATCGACGATCCCATCGGCGATCGCCGGCGCGATCACCGGCCGATTCCTGCGGTCATCCACCGCTATCCCCGGCGGGCGCTCTTCATTCCGACCTGGTCGTGTGCTGTGAACTGCCGCTTTTGTTTCCGCCGCGAGCGAGAGCAGCTCGAAGGAAACGGCGTTCTCGAAGCCGCCGCGATCGAGGCCGGGATCGGCTACCTGGAGGCTCACGACGAGATACGCGAGGTGATTCTCACCGGCGGCGATCCCCTCATGCTCGAGGACCACCTCCTGCTGCCGCTCCTCGAGCGGTTGGCCGCTCTGCCGCACCTCAGGTTCCTGCGGCTCCACACCCGTATGCCCGTGGTCAACCCTTTCCGGCTCACCCCGGCCTTCTGCCAGGCCCTCGCGCGGATCGATGCAACCCTGTGGGTGGCCACCCATTTCAACCACCCCGCCGAGCTGGCTCCGCCGGCGCTCGAGAGGATCGGCGGGCTGATCGACTGCGGCATTCCTGTTTTGAACCAGTCGGTGCTGCTGCGCGGCGTCAACGACGATTGCGATACGCTCGAGGAGCTCGTCGTCGACCTGCTCGCGGCCCGCATCAAGCCCTACTATCTGCACCATCCCGACCGGGCTCGTGGAACCGGACACCTACGCGTTTGCCTACGCCGCGGAGCGGAACTGATGAGAACGCTGCGCGCCAGGGTTCCGGGCCATGCCGTGCCACACTATGTGCTCGATCTACCGGGTGGATACGGCAAGGTCCCGCTGGAGGCGCAGAATTGGATCCAGGAAGGGGATGGTCTGTACCGGATCACCGCCCCTGATGGATCGATTCACACCTATGTCGATATCCCGCGATAGGATTCTATCCAAAAACCTCTCTGACTCACGAGAGGTTGGTTCCGCGTCACAGCCGAGTCGGCGCTGCGGGCTGCTCACCACGCTGCCGATGCTAACACGAAACGGGACACTGCAGCCGCAACAGCCACGAAGGGCGGTGCTGTTGCTCACGGGTGCGGCAATGCAGTGTCCCATGCTGGGGGAGGAGGGATTGATTCGTTTTGATTCGAAATCGACAATCCTCGACGCAGTCATGGGGGGATCTAAAAATATTCTCCTGCTCCACCCTGTCACCCCGACTTCATGGTAATCTATTCAGAACTATGAGAGAGCCCAAACGACCGCGACCTGAGGAGAGAAAGCCCGCGTGGCTCAAGAAGCGCATCCCCCGCGGCGATGGGATTGCCCGGGTGGAAAGGCTCATCCACGAGAACGCGTTGCACACGGTCTGTGTCGGCGCCAAGTGCCCCAACCGGAACGAATGCTACCAGATGGGCACCGCCACCTTCCTCGTTCTCGGCGATGTCTGTACCCGGGGATGCCGCTTTTGTTCGATCCCCGGGCGGCCACCTGCGCCGCCCGACCGGTCGGAACCGGAACGGCTGGCGCGTACCGCCGAAAAGATGGGTTTACGTTACGTCGTGATCACCTCGGTCACCCGGGACGACCTGCCCGATGGCGGAGCGTCCCACTTCGCCGACCTGTTGGACGCGCTCAGAAGCCGCCTGCCACATGTGCAGGTGGAGATCCTGATTCCCGACTTCCAGGGTGATGCCAAGGCGCTCGAGCTGGTGCTCCGTTCCGGCCCCACGGTGCTCAACCACAACATCGAGACCGTGCCGGCGCTCTACCCGCTGGTGAGACCGGAAGCGTCTTACCAACGATCTCTCGAGCTCCTCGCCGGGGCTCACGCCTGGGGAGGGATTCCTGTCAAATCGGGCTTGATGCTCGGCTTGGGTGAACACGACGACGAGGTCGACGTGGTTCTCCTGGACCTGCACAGTGCCGGCGTCGATCTGGTGACCATCGGTCAATACCTTCAGCCGTCGTCCGATTGCATCGAGGTCCAAGACTACATCACACCCCGTAAGTTCAACGAGATCGCTCGTCGCGCGTATCAGATCGGTTTTAAGGGGGTTGCCGCTGGTCCTTTCGTCCGATCCTCGTTCCGAGCCGCCGAACTGGCGGAGAAGGTTGGTGTATCATGCTCGGCAATAAGATCATCACTTTGACCACCGATTTCGGTTATCGGGACTCCTATGTGGGGACGATGAAGGGGGTGATCCTGAGCCAGCATCGCGACGTGACCATCGTCGACATTACCCATGGAATCACATCTCACTCGGTGCTCGAGGCGAGCTTCGCGCTCACTGGATCCTACGCCTACTTTCCCGAGGGGACTCTGCACGTGGTGGTCGTCGATCCCGGTGTGGGTGGCACACGACGGATCATCTACCTCGAGAATTCGGGGCACCGTTTTCTGGCCCCTGACAACGGAGTTCTGTCGGGAATGCTGAAAGACGCCGATCTGATCTACAGCATCGAGAACGAGGAGCACTTTCTACCCAAGGTCTCGCATACCTTTCACGGCCGTGACATCTTCGCGCCGCTCGCCGCCAAGCTCTGTGCTGGTCTCGATCCCGCCGAGCTGGGACCGCGCCTGGAGGATGCCTACGAGCTGGAATGGCCCGAACCGGGTGTGGAAAAGGGCAGCGTCGAGGGGTGTGTGCTGTACATCGACGTCTTCGGCAACCTGGTGACCAACATCAAGACATCCCATCTCACGAGCCTCAGCTCGAAAGCAACGGTTTTTCTCAAGGGCGACGAAATCGGCTCTCCGCGCCGTTCCTACGTGGCCTGCGAAACGGGAGCGGTCCTGGCCCTGATCAACTCGTATGGACTGCTGGAGATCGCCGTGCGCGAAGGCAGCGCCGAGCAACGGTTTTCTGCGGGAACCGGCGATGAGGTCATCGTGAGCAATCTCTCGTGAGACACTCAGCTAGTTGACATTGTAGATCTCGTAGAGACTGGTCTCCAGGATCGTATAGTTCATGTTGCGCGTCACGCGGGAGACGACGGGGATTTTGTTGTCCCGTCCGAGCAGACCGAGCGCGATGATGGCATAGCTCTTGATCTGCGAATTGTTCGCGTCGTTGCCGGCAATCTCGGTCAACAGATCGATCGAATTGCGGTCCCCGATCAACCCGATGCAGTAGGATGCCGCCTGGCGCACCACGTCGGAGCGCTTGCGTCCGCACATTTCCTGGAGCAACTCCACCGCCCGGTGATCGCCGATCAACCCCAGCGCGATGGCGCAGGAACGGATCAACTCCACGTCGTTGGACTCGGTCATAGTCTTCCTCAAGCGTTCGATCGAGTCGGCATCTTCCATCAAACCGAGAGCTTGAGCGCAATAGCTGCGGAAGATCGGATCGGAGTTTTTGTCGAAGGTGCGGCGCAGCTCGCCGAGCGCCGGTGTGTATTTGAGGAGCCCCAACGCGATCGCCACGGCGGAGCGCGTGCTCGTGTCGCGCAGGGCCTTGAACCGCTGCAGGACGATCGCACCGTTATCGGAATTGCCCGTCAGGCCCAGGCTGATCGCCACGAAGGCGTTCTTGGAGGAGGAGGTTACCGTCTTGAACAGCTTGAGCAGCGCTTTCTCGGCTTCGGGGCCTCCGATCCGACCGAGGGCGATGCACGCGAAGTTGCGTACCATCGAGTCGCCATCCGACCCGGCAGCCCTCGTCAGGGCCTGAATCACATCCTTGTCGCTCGACGTCGCCGATACACCGAGCGCCACCGCAGCCGATCGCTTGACCTTGGCGTGGTCTTTTTCCAGGATGGTCACGAGCAGAGGATTGGCCGTCCTATCGGCGAGCCGCCCCAAGCTGGTCACGAGGAACGAGCGATTCACGTCCCCGTCAGCGACGTTGTTGACCAGCAGGTCGCGCACCATCGGCGCGAGCGTCGGTTCGTTGGTCAACCCCGCGGCAAACGATACCCCGTACTGGATTTCGCGCTTGAGTCGGCGGAATTGATCGGGTTTGAGGTAGTCCTTGAGAACCATGGCGGCTTTCTCGCCGCCGATCAATCCCAGGGAGATGGCCGCGAAGAAACGGATCTCCATCGATACCTTGTCGTCGTCCAGAATCGAACGTAAAATCCCGATGGCACGTGGGTTTTCGGTGACTCCCAGAGCCAGCACAGCGTCTGTGCGCACTTCGAGGACGCTGTCCTTCCGATAGGCGATCTCGATGTAGGGCACTACGTTCGGATCCTTCGTGCGCGCCAGGGCCAAGACCGCTGCGGAGCGAACGCTCTGTTCCCTGGCTCTCTGCAGATAGTTGGAGAGCTGGCGGACCAGCTTGATCCGTTTCTCGTCGCTGGTGATCTGCTCGAAGGGAAAGTCGATCACCCCTGCCGCCGGCGTTCGGGAGTAGAGCACGCCCCGCAGGTTCAGGAACGGCTCGTGATGAAAGTCCCACCAGAACTCCCATCGACTCTCGCTGAAAGCGATCTGCGGCCCGCCCCCGGGGAACGAGTATCCCTTCTGTACAGCGCCGGCCGCCGATCCTGATTCACCCTGCTCCCCTTGAGCACCTGCGGTGACGGGCAGCTTGAACTGACCGCCGTGACCGTCGAGGTCGGCGGACACCAGAATCAACGTCGAGATCATCAAAACGACCAGCGAAATATGAGGTTTCATCACTCCCCTCCAGTTCAATCATCCGCCTGCACACCCGGCCGATACGGTGGCGCGTCCATAATTTTCCGGCTTCGAGATCTTAGTCCCGATTCCGTTCATAGCAACGGGTTTTGAATAACATATTCTCAACGCTTTTACAGTAAAATGTTCGACCCTTTCGGTCGTCAAGTTTAGGAAAAGTAGTCCTTTAAGCGAATCGGACGGTCCCCTTGAGCTCAGTCGCTTGCACGCCTGATGGAGATCACCGGGCACCTGATTTCGCGCCAGGGTGTATAAATCGGGAAGCTCGGCCCCGCAAACGAGCGGCTGCCCGCGATCAACGCAGGCGGCTTTCCGCGACACGAGGCTTGCATCGGAGCAGCCCGTATTTTACAGATTGAGACCTGAACGGCCCGCCCGTGGGTCGACGACAACCGACTCGAAACAGCCTCCCGGCAATGTTCGGGAGTTTGGGAACGGAGAAACCGAAAGTGACCACGCGAATTCTCTACCTCGACTGTTTCTCCGGGATTTCCGGGGATATGATGCTCGCCGCGCTCGCCGACGTTGGCCTCTCCCCGGACGCGCTGCGGGCGGAGCTGCGTCGCCTCGGCATCGAGGGATTCGAAGTCCATTTCGAGAAAACCATCGGTGGGGGAGCGATCGCCGGAACCTGCGCCCGCGTGTCGGTCAGTGAGGCTGGCCCGGAGCGCCATCTACCGGAGATCCTCGGCCTGATCAACGGTTCCACGCTCTCTAGACGCGTCAAGGACCGGGCGTGCCACGTATTCCAGCGCCTCGCCGAGGCCGAAGCCGGGGTTCACGGCAAGCGCATCGATGAGGTCCACTTTCACGAGGTCGGAGCCCTAGACGCGATCGTTGACATCGTGGGCATGTCGATCGGCCTGGAGCTCCTGGGAATCGATCGAGTTTATTCTTCCAAGCTGCATTTTGGCCGCGGAACGGTCACCTGTCGCCACGGCGTACTGCCCGTGCCGGTACCCGCAGTGGTCCGGCTCGCGGCGGGTTTTCCCTCCTGCTTCACCGACCTGGAGGGCGAGATCACGACACCCACGGGAGCGGCGATCGTGACGACCATCGCCGACGGGGTGGGTCGGGAGATCGACCTCGTGCCTGACACAATCGGATACGGTTTTGGCCAGCGAGAGCGGCAGGGGGGCGTTCCCAACGCGCTACGCGTGATCATTGGGCAGCCTGTCGAGGACCAACACCCAGCCAGTGCCGTACTGCTCGAAACCAACCTGGACGATGTTTCCGGACAGGTCGTGGGTCATCTCATGGAACGCTGCTTCGAGGCCGGTGCTCTCGACGTGTTCACGACGGCGATCCAGATGAAGAAAAACCGCCCAGGCTTCCAGATCTCGGTGCTCTGCGGCGAGCGCGACCTGGATCGGGTCCGCGCCGCGTTGATCCGGGAAAGCGGCACGCTGGGAGTGCGGCAGCGCCGCGTGACCCGTTACGTGGCGGCCCGATGCCAGGAGACGCGGGCCACCTCGTTCGGCGAGGTGCGCGTCAAGAGGTCCACCTATCCCGGGATGTCGCCGCGCGTCTCAGCCGAATACGACGATCTCGCCCGGATCGCGCGCGAGAAGAACTTGCCGCTCCGAACGGTGCAGCAACAGGTCGAATCCGAGCTCCGCGAATGAGCCGCACAACGCGGGATCTCTCCTGGCAGCCGAGAGATTGCAGGAGTATGATGGCGTAGATCGAGGCCGATAGGTCGGCGAGGCTTTACAGAGACCCGGATATAACGAGGAACGAGCCGCTGGAGGGAGCTACCATGCGAGGATCACGATTGTGGAGTCTCATCGTCTTGATGACGGTTCTGAGCCACGCCGCCACGGCTCAAGAGACCGGCGGTAGCGTGCAGGCCGAGGCGCGCTTCGGCCGCTTGACGCAGAGCCAGGACCTCTGGAGCGGACCGGGCGATGCCTTTCGCATCATGCGCCGCGTTGATGCGGGAAACCTGTGCCGCATCATCGGAGAGAGCGGTTCCTACTACCGCGTCGAGCTGCCTGACAGCTTTCCCTGCTATGTCCACCGCGACTACATCCGCTACGGCGCCGACATGGTCGGCACGATCACCGGGTCGGTGGTCAACCTGAGATCGATCCCGGGAATCGAAGGCGACTATGCCATCCTCAAGGTCGAGCGCGGCGATGTGCTCTTCGTATGGGAGCCGAAAGGCGAGTGGGTGCGTGTCGTCGCCCCCCGGGGGGCCTTCGGTTATTTTTTTAAATCGTCCGTAGAACCGGTGCCGCCCTCTCCCGCCATCGAGCAGGAGTATGAAGCCGTGCGCCAACGGGGGCACCAGCTCTGGATCGATCAGATGACCGCCGGCCGGGCAGACCGGAACGTGGCACAGGAGAAGCAGGGACTGAAATCGCGCCTCGACGAGCTCGAGAAAAACGCCGCCGGCGGCTTCGACGGAAAGAACCTGGCACAGATCAAAGGCGAGTACGAGGCCCTGCTGCCCTCTCTGACCGACGAAAACGATCGCCGGCTGGTCGAGGCTCGGATCTCCGCGATCGATACGCTCCTCGAGAAACAGCAGATGGAGCAGAGCTTCGAAGACCGTGAAGCGCGCATGCGCATGCGTGAGGAGCGGTGGCGTGAGGCGCAGAAAAAGCTCGAGAAGCAGCGAGACAGCAACAAGCAGCATTCCCCGGCCGAGACCCCGGCCATCCCGGCACTCGGCGGAAGGCTCAACGTTCTGGGCAAGGTCGATGCCTCCGGTTCGCGGATCGTCTTGCGCGGCGGACGGGATGAGAACAACCCGCTCTACGCGATCACCTGCCCCGACCGGCGGTTCAAGCTCAAAGACTTCGCGGGACTGCGCATCGCCGTCAAGGGCCGGGTAGAAAAAATCGTCATCGGCGAGCTGCCGGTGATTGCCGTGGAACGTATCGAAATTCTACGGTAGAGGAGCAGAAGCAACCAACGGACGGTTCCGTGTTACGGAATCTGGTGCTCGCGCCAGGAGGGTTGCTGATTACTCATATACAGCCAACACTTCGCGCCGTAATTCCTCGAAGCGCCCCTCGCGGATGGCGGTGCGCATCGCGGCCATCAGATCCCGGAAATAGCACACGTTGTGAATTGTGGCCAGGATCGGGCCGAGCATCTCGCGGGCGTTGAAGAGGTGGCGCAAATAGGCCCGCGAAAACGTCTGACACGTGGGGCAGGGACATTCGGGATCGAGCGGCGCGGGGTCGTCCCGGTAGGCGCTGTTGCGCATCTTGATCGCTCCCTGGCGGGTGAAGAGGGTGCCGTTGCGCGCGTTGCGCGTGGCTACCACGCAGTCGAACATGTCCACTCCGGCCGCCACGGCGTTGACCAGGTCGTCGGGCGGGCCAACTCCCATGAGGTAGTGCGGCTTGACGTCGGGCAGGTGGGGGATCGTGGCGTCGAGAACGCTGTGCATGAGCTCCTTGCCCTCACCCACGCTGAGCCCGCCGACGGCGTAGCCTGGAAGATCGAGGGCGCACAACTCCTCGGCGCTGCGACGGCGCAGCTCGGGATCCATGCCGCCCTGGACGATCCCGAAGAGTGCCGCGTCGGAACAGAAGCGTTCCTGCTCGAGCTTGCAGCGACGTGCCCACGCGGTGGTACGTTCAAGCGCTCGCAACACCTCGGTCGGTGGAGCGTCGTGGGGCACGCACTGATCGAAGGCCATGACGATATCGCTGCCCAGATCGTGCTGGATCGCCATGATCTTCTCGGCGTTGAAATGGTGCCGCGTTCCGTCGAGATGGGATTTGATCACCAACCCCTCGTCGTCGACCTCGGTGAGATCACTGAGGCTGTAGATCTGAAAGCCCCCGCTGTCCGTGAGGATCGCACCGTCCCAGCCCATGAACTTGTGCAGGCCCCCCTGGGATGCCACGATCTTGGAGCCGGGCCGAAGGAAGAGGTGGTAGGTGTTGCAGAGCAGAATCCCCACACCTAGCTCGTTGAGCTGGGATGGTTGCATGCCCTTCACCGTGGCTGCCGTGCCCACGGGCATGAAAACCGGGGTTTCGAAGGTCTTGCCCCGCACAGTGACGCGGCCCGTGCGGGCCCTGCTCCGCCTGTCGCGGGCGGTGATGGTGAAGCCGAATGGTTCGTTCAAGGATTGATCGATCCCTTGTCTGCGAGGTTTTCGAGGTGGGTCAGCGGCTGAATCTTGCTGCCCCGATAGTAGTATTCGAGGATCTGGCGGTGGTTGGATCCCTGGAGGGCCAGCCGGCGTGATCCATACTGACAAAAGCCCACGCCATGCCCCCAGCCCCGTCCCTCGATCGTAATCCGGCCGTCGCGGTGTCTGATATCATCGATCAAGCAGGAAAGCATCCGGTACTTCAGGTCCCGGCCCCGGTTGAGAATGCGCTTGAATCTGCCCGCGTCGAGGCGCAGGAGCAGGTTTCCGCGTTGATCGAAAAAGGCCAGCTCCCGGGAACGGCCGGTGGTGTCCCGCTGCGTGACGCCCAGCTCGACGGTCGAGGCGATCGCCAGGGGCAGTTCGAACTTCTCCGCCGTCTCGGCAGCCGATAAGGTCGCAGTCCAACTGTAGTAAGGAGAATCGGAGCAGTATCCGCAGGGAATGCCCTGGTTGAGAGGCTCTGGCGACGTGGATGAGAACTCATCGCAAGCGCGGGCCGTGATGCCGCCACAGGTGGAGGAGTAATAGGCCGGAAAGAGCTGGCCTTCGAAAGTCAGCACCTCGCCGACGGTCTCGTTGACGATCTCCCGGCTGTAGGCCGTGTTCGCTCGGGTTCCGCCGTACATCTGAGAGCGCGAGTCGGGCAGCAGGAAGCCGCGCTCCTCGGTCATGCAGTAGAGCGTGTAGGTTCTGGCCGCCACGACCTGGCTCTTGAGCGCTTCCCGGGGGAAGGAGGCGGGCATCTCACGGAAGAGCACCGCCGCCAGGTAATCCTCCATGTCGAGCAGATTGACCAGCCGGACGCCGTCGTCCTCGCCACGTTCGATGTGCAGGATCCCCGAGTAGTGCTTGGAGCCCACCTGGATATCGCCGTTTTCCTCGGGGACCAGGGTCAAGTCCTGGTTGCGAAAGAGCCGGTCCTTGATCCAAATCCCCTCATCCTGGCTCCAGCGGGCCTCAGCTTCGTCGAGTCGGTAGCCGTATCCGATGAAGCCTGGATCGTGAAAGGCTCGCAACCCCCCCCCCCTAAAGAGGCGATAGGATCCGTCGACGCTGAAGATCACCGGATCGCCGCGCTCCGCAGAGTCCAGAATCACCTTGACCGTCACTCCCGAAATCCGGGGTGCCGGCTCGGTGACGAACACGAAGCCCGCCATGGCGTGCAGCAGGAGCGGAGCGATGACGAAGAACAATCCCCGCAGCCAGCGCGCCTTGGCCGAGGCGCCGTCCCCTGGGCCCGCGCCGGTTTCTCCGCGTGCACCGATCTGCCGGCCGATCAGATCTCCGAGGGCCTCGAAAAAACGGGTCACGGAAAGAGCTCCTTGTGGTCTCTGCCATCGCTGCCGAGAGAAAAGCCGTGCTTGGTCAGGTGCATGACGGCTGCCGGTGTGGTTTTGCGCCCCCGTGCGGTCTTGATCAGAAAGCCGCTCCGGATCAGGTGGGGCTCGTAGACCTCTTCGACGGTGCCCTCGTCCTCGCCCACGCTGACGGCGATCGTCTTCAAGCCCACCGGCTCACCCCCTCCGCGTGCCACCACCGCCAGGATCCGGCGGTCGGTCTCCACCAGGCCGGCATCGTCGATGCCCATCATGCCCAGCCCATCTTTTACGGTGGCCTCGTCGACACGGCCGGTCCCTCTGACCTGCGCCAGATCGCGAATGCGCCGCAGGAGGCGGTTGGCCACGCGCGGCACGCCCCGCGAACGTGAGGCGATCAGCGCGAGCGCCTGATCGGAGAGCTCCACCTTGAGCAGCCCCGCCGTGCGCTGCAGGATCGCGGTGAGCTCGGTGATGGGGTAGAGGTCGAGCTTCTCGATCACGCCGAAGCGGCTGCGGAATGGGCTCGTGAGCAGGCCCTCACGGGTGGTGGCGCCCACCAGGGTGAACGATTCCAGGTGGAAACGCACCGATCTGGCCGCAGGCCCCTGGTCGAGGACGAGATCCACGGCGAAGTCTTCCATGGCCGAGTAGAGGTACTCCTCGACGTTGCGCGAAAGCCGATGGATCTCATCGATGAAGAGCACATCGCCCCGCTTCAGGTTGCTCAGGAGCCCAACGAGGTCGCCTGCGCGCTCCAAAACCGGCCCCGAGGTGGCCTTGATCTCCGCGCCCAGCTCGTTGGCGATGATGTGGCTCAAGGTGGTCTTGCCGAGCCCGGGCATGCCGAGCAGCAGTACGTGATCGAGGGGCTCATCGCGCATCTGAGCGGCGCGCAGAAAAATCTGGAGGTTCTGCGTCACCCGTTTCTGGCCGATGAACTCCTCGAACAGGCGTGGCCTGAGATCCTGGTCCAAGGCATTCTTCTGCGCAAGCTCCTTGAAGACAAACTTGGTATCCCGTGCATCGGCCATTGAATTCGCCTGTTTTTCCCTTTTTTTTGACTTTATGCGCTTAAAGACGTTTCTCAGCGGGTGGGATCATTCTATTTGATTGACAACAAAAAAGAAGCATTTTCCCTGAACTAACCCTTCCCAAGCGGGTGCGGTTATTTTATGATAAAAAGATTATTTGACAGACACTTAGTGCGATCTTTTGAGAGTCGGGCGGAGCAACGGGTGTGCGATAAAGCACAAGATGTGTGTGTCTCCGCACGAAACAACGACCTCCCTCTCAAAGATGATCCCTAATTCATTGAAGATTAACACTTTATAAGAGCCTTTCAGTGGCACGACGTTTGCTTGTACTTGGTCTGCCCTGTTTGAGAAGCGAAGCAAGAGACCTTATTGGCAATCGATGCCGAACCCGAATCTGGAGGACGGATTCTTATGAGTTTCAGAGTGATGAGGCGCCTCGCTCACGGAATCGTACTGCCCGCTTTGTTGTTGTCCGGCCTGGCGGTAATCCTGTCCAGCTGCGGCGGCGGCTCGGGAGGCAGCGATTACGACGAGCTGATCGGCAGTTTCAACAATCGTAACATCGACCTCTACAGGGAGGTGCCGCCGATTTACGCCACAGGTAACGGGGGCATCCAGTTCTATCCCAAGGGCGATGTTAATGCAGGGCTCTACGACAGCAACGGCGATACCGTTCTCGACTCGAAGATCAACAACTTCGAGAGTTTCGCCAACGCTTCGAACAACATCTTCAAGGAAGAGATTGCCTCGTGCATCTCTTTCGGCGGCACCCAGCGCGACCACTATGATCAGAACGCCATCTGGGAATCGGACCGCCTCTTCAACCCGGACGTGATGCCCGAGTATGCCAACCTCAGCGGCACACCGACGACCGATGAAACCCAGTTCGTCCAGCTACGCTTTCCCTTCAACATCAGAGCCACCTCGATCTTCGACGTCGCGGTCTCGGGAAACGATTTTCTGGGCGGTGCGATCACGATCGATGACAACACCGGACTGCATGTGCCTTGCACGGTGCTGCTCAACGGCCGTGACGCCTTCGGCGTCGACCACAGTGCGGACCCCAACTGGCCCGTCGGCGCGGTAGCCGCAGCCAACACGCTGGTTTTCATCGCCGAGAGCCAGGTCGATGCCGCGGTCGCGCCCGGTTACACCCTGCCTGCCAATAGGGCCTTCACCGGTACTCCCACGGTCCCTGCGCGCTGGAACACAGGCGCCACCGAGCTCTACATCCGCGTGGGCTCGATCGTGGACTCCCAGGGGAACACGGTCAACATCGACTCCAAACACGCCGTGCTGAAATCCGGTATCGACGTGACCAGCGACGACTCGGTGGTAAAGGTCCTCGATGTAATTCCTTACGAATTCGAGCTCAATCCGTTCACCGGGCAGCCCTTGCAGGATCACTGGCCCTCGGTGATCGGGACGACCGACGACAAGTTCGTGCCCAGCGACATCAACCTCCAGGTTATCTTCAACAAGCCGGTGGTTCCCGTGTCGGTGGGGCAGTCGATCGTCTTCAACAAGGCGCCTTTCAACGGCAACATGGCGCCCCTGCCGAACCCGCAGAGCTCGCTCTGGATCCCCGATCCGGCCTGTACGCCCAACTTCTTCCAGCCGATCTGCCCGAACGTGAGCTTGCGGGCCTACTTCCTGGACACCGCAGGTAACACCTATCCCGTGCAGACGCCGATCCCCTGCCGGATCTACCCCCTGCACCAGAACAACCTGGCCAAGTACATCATCAACCCGCTGATCGACATCCCCGGTTCCTCCACCGACTGGACCGGCGATGTGCAGGGTGAGCCACCCACGCCTCCCACGGGGGACATCCGCATGCGCATCGAGGTGGCGGTCTACGAATTCCTGCAGAACTCGCTGACCGGTGATCCCGACGGCAACCTGCCCAACTCGGCGGTGGGGCCGCAGAACCTCTGCGTGGCCGGTTTTCACGGCGAGCGCTTCTCCAACTCCGGCACCACCTACACCAAGACTTTCTCGGTTCTCAAGACCAAGCGCTACGTCAACGTGCCGGTCTCGCCCAACGTCATGTACTACACCATGGGCAACCAGGGTATCGGCGCCATCGACCTGGACGGCAACGGCTTCGGCACCAACACACCCGGTTCGGGGCGTAACGTGCTGGTCACCTCGACCACGTTTTACAACGGCAACGGCTCGAGCCTGTTCGGCAACGGCAACGACAAGGTCTACCCGGTGGGCCTCGGTTACGAGACCCCGATCCCCGGTGTCAACGAAGGCTCCTCCGGCTGGTGGAACGATCTGGATCCGAACAAGGACGCTTTGGCACGCGACTCCAACGGCGACGGCCGCCTCTACCCCGATCCCGACTCGACGACATTCACCAACATCAGCGACGTCGAGGTGGGTGAGTTCCTCGACACGATCTACTTCGACCGCGCGAACCCCTGGAACGCGAACCAGAACCACCTCGACATGATCTTCACCTCCGCGGCGGGAAGCTTCAACAACAACATCATCAGCTCGCCGCCGACCCCGAACCCTCCGCCACTCTCGATCCCCGCCGGGATGCGTCCCGTGGAGATCATCATGGACGAGCTATCCTTGCTCGAAGAAGGCGCCTTCGTGATCATGGGTCGCGAGGTGTTCCCGCCTCACCCCTCTTTGATCCCCGGCTGGCCGTTTCTGCCGCAGACCGGCCCGCGCCAGTGGGTTCACCTCGAGTACGGCTCGCAGGCCAATCCTCCGCAGTACTCCGATCAGCCCCTCCCGCCGAACCCGCCCGGACTGGGTCCGTGGGGGTCGAGCACATATATCCAGGACGGTCCGCTGGCCGAAACCAGCACCTTCGGCGTGGCTGCCACCTACGCCAGCCGCCAGCAGATCGGTAACTTCCTTTTCGCCGCCGACAAGGCCAACAACGAGGTCAAGGTGCTCAACTCCAACACCATGGATTGCATCACGTCCCTCAGGGGTGTGAGAGGTCCCGATCACCTGGCAGTGACGCCGGACCTGCGCTATCTCTACGTCTCCAACGGCGCGGGACGCTCTGTGTCGGTCTTCGACGTGGATCCGCGCTCCTCCGAGTTCCTCAACCTGCGTTCCACGATTCAGGTGGGGATCCAGCCCAAGGGGCTCTGCGCCCAGCCCGACTACGAGGACGTGCTGGTTTGCAACTACGGCTCGAATACGATCTCGATCATCAACCCGGCCACCGGCATGGTGCGCAAAACCCTGTCGGCGCTCCTCAAGAAACCCTTCGATCTGGTGGCCGGACCGCGGCAGCAGCAGTTCGGCTGGGGCACCGAGGTGTACCACGCGTATATCTCCAACTACGGCGCCGACAACGTGCTGGTCTACGAGTCGGGACCATCCGGTCTGGGCGGCGTGGGTTTCGACAACATTCTGGATCCCGTCTCCTCGACCGGCGAGAACGGCCAGATCTTCCAGGATATCGCCAATCCTCGGGGCATCTGCTTTGATCCCGGCTATCTCCACAACCAGACGAGCACACTGAACCTGACAGGTGGCTGTTTTGTGGCACACTCTTCGGCCAAGGGCTCAGCGGTCAGCCGGATCATGTTTGTCGATCAGCAGGCACCTTGGGGGCCGATCTTCCTGATCCCCAACTCGGGTAGCATCGGTGGTACGCCCGGTTTCGGCGCCCGCCAGTTCCTGATCGTCTCACAGTGGACCGCTCAGGACGGCTACCTCTCCGGCTTCCAGGACGCTTCCGACGTGGCCTTGCCCGACATCAACCATTTATCGTGGCACAACAGCAACTTCTCCAGCACGGGCTATGTGACCAACTGGGGAGCCGTGGGCAGCAACCCCTCCTTCCAGCTACCGATCAATAACAAGCATCCGATCAGGATCATCGGCGGCGTGCCCAATCCCTGCTTCCTGCCCGACTTGCTCTTCGTGTCCTACTCGTCGACCAGAACGATCGACGTGCTCGAGATCGTCTCCGGCGACGTGACGACGATCACCGATCTGCCGGCGCCGGCGGTTCGTCTCAAGACCTTCTTCAAGAACTGATCAATCCCGATGAACGAGGTTCCCCACCTGCAATTCGGGCGGGGAACCTCGGGGCTCCTCCGAAATCGCATCGGCTGGCCGGATCGAAGGCCTGGCCGGTGCGACTTTCTTTTGTCGACATTCTATCGATTTTGTTTGATTCGATCGATGCATCTCCGCAGGCACACCGGAGATCCTGCGCTCCAACAGGTATCGAAGCACACCCTCCAGCGCGCTTTATACAACCGTTCCCCGATTTTTCCTGGCTCATTCAGTGACTTTACGTATAATGAGGACTAATGATATCTGGGAGCGGTTAAGACTATCCAACGATGATCTTTCTGTGATGTCACGGCTAGTCCACCGAGGATCTTCATTCGAATTCGGCAACGCTGTCATTTGTCCTCGGTTTGTATAGAGTATACACCATCAGGATCGGCACTACCTCTCCACTCTTAAAGCATCAACACAATTCAATTTTTTCAGGGTCAGCTCGATGATCCGGTATCGAGAATTCCGGGAAATTCTGTCCTAGAGACTACCGATCCGGGGCACATCGGCGATCCGGGGCACATCGGCGATCCGGGGCACATCGGCGATCCGGGGCACATCGGCGCCGCAGCACTGTCCGCCACGAGACCACAAGAGGAGGAGAGTTCATGTTTGGGATTAGGGTTTCGAAAAAAAATTCGCATCTATCACAGTTGATGTATAGGGTCGTTATCGTCGCTGCCGCCGTTGTCCTGCAATGCTGTGGAGGCGGATCGAGTGGAAACAGCTATGACGACATCATCAGCGGATTCAACGAACGCAACATCGATCTCTACACCGAGGTGCCGCCGATCTACGTCACCGGTAACGGCGGCATCGATTTCTGCCCCAAGGGCAGCCGGGAAGCCGGCCTCTACGACAGCACCGGAGACATGATTCCCGACAAAAAGATCAACGAATTTTTGAGCTTCGCCAATGCGGCGAACAACATCTTCCGCGAGGAGATCGCCGCATGCATCCAGTTCGGGGGCACGCAGCGCGACCATTACGACCAGAACGCAATCTGGGAAAACAATCGCCAGAACAATCCCGACAACATGCCCGAATATGCCGACGCCTCGGGAACGCCCTCCACCAACGAAACGCAGTTCGTACAGCTCATCTTCCCTTTCAACATCGATCCACGATCGATTTTCGATACCACGGTCGTGGGCAACGACTTCCTCACGACCAACGTGGCGATCGGAAACAACCTCGGTGCGCACGTCCCGTGTACAATCCTGATCAATGGTCGTGACGCCTTCGGTAACGATCACAGACAAGATCCCAACTGGCCTCAGGGGGCGCTGGCAACTGGGAACGTGATTCTATTCATCGCCGAGACCCAACCCGACCAGGCTGTGGCGCCCGGTTACACGCTGCCCGCGAATGTAGCGTTCACGGGATCGGCGGCTGTTCCCGGCCGCTGGGACACCAATGTGATCGATTTCACCCTCAGGTTGGGTGAAATCAGCGATCGCAAGGGCAACATTGTGAACATCAACTCCAAGCACCTGGTCCAGAAATCGGGTGTCGACGTGACCATCGACGACGCCGCCGTGAAGGTGCTCGATATCATTCCCTACGAGGTCGAGCTCAATCCCTATACGGGACAGCCGCTCGTGGACCACTGGCCCGGTGTGGGGGGGACGACCGACGACCAGTTCGTGCCGATGAACGTCAACTTCCTGGTGACCTTCAATAAACCGGTGGTGCCCACATCGGTCGGCCAATCAATCGTCTTCAACAAGGCACCTTTCAACGGCAACATGCAACCGCTGCCCAATCCGGAGGCCAACAAGTGGATTCCTGATCCGGCCTGTACGCCGAACTTCTTCCAGCCGATCTGCGCCAACCTGTCGCTGATCGCTTATTTTCTCGATGAGAACGGCAATCCCCACCCCGTGCTTTCGCCGATACCGTGCAGGATCTACCCGCTCCACCAGAACAACCTCGCCCAGTACATCGTCAATCCGCTCATCGACATACCCGGTTCATCGTCCGATTGGTCGGGGGATCTGCCAGGCGACCCGCCGACTCCGCCGGAAGGTGAGATCCGCATGCGGATCCTGGTGATCGTCTACGAATTCATGCAGAACTGGTTCACCGGTTTCGATCCAGGCGCGGGGGCGCAGAACACCTGCGCCGCCGGGTTTCATGGGGAACGCTTCGTCAACACGACCAGCCCCGGTCTCAGTGTGGGGCGGGCTTTCTCGGTGCTGCGCGCGGGGCGTTACGTGAACGCACCGGTGTCGCCCAACGTGATGTACTACACCATGGGCAGCCAGGGGATCGGCGCCATCGATCTGGACGGCAACGGTTTCACCACCAATACGCCTGGAACGGGGCGTAATATGCTGATCACGTCGACCCGTTTCTACAATTCAACCGGCTCCTGCCTGCAGAACAGCGGCAACGATCAAGTCTACCCCGTGGGCATCGGTCACGAAACGCCGATTCCCGGTGTCAACGAGGGATCGGCGGGCTGGTGGAACACCCTCGATCCGAACACCGATGCGCTGGTCCGCGATTCCAACGGCGACGGGCGGCTCTATCCCGATCCAAAGGGCTCTACGAAATACGTCAACATCAGCGATGTCGAGGTGGGCGAGTTTCTCGACACGATCTATTACGATCGTTCCAATCCCTACAACGACAATCAAAACCGGGTCGACATGCTCTTCACCTCGGCGACGGGAAGCTTTGCGAACAACCTGATCAGCTCACCGCCTACGCCGAATCCGCCGCCGCTCTCGATCCCTGTCGGTATGCGCCCTGTAGAGGTGATCATGGATGAGCTTTCGCTCTCCGAAGAGGGCGCCTTCGTAATCTTGGGGCGTGAGGTCTTTCCAGTCGACGCCGGGATGGTTGGCGGCACCGGACCGCGACAGTGGGTTCACCTGGAACATGGCTGTCTGGCGTATCCGCCCCAGTACGCCGATATGCCCCTACCGCCCAATCCTCCGGGCCTTCAGCCATTCTCGCCCTGGGCGGGCAGCCCCTACATTCAGGACGGACCACTAGCCGAGACGAGTACCTTCGGGGCCTCCGCCACATTTGCCGCCCGCCAGCAAATCGGCAACTTCCTCTTCGCCGCCGACAAGACCAACAACGAGGTCAAGGTGCTCAACTCCAACACCATGGAGCTGATCACGACCCTCGGCAATGTGCGCGGTCCCTGCAGCCTGGCGGTGACACCTGACCTGCGTTATCTCTACGTTTCCAACGGAGCCGGACGCTCCGTCTCGGTCTTCGATGTAGATCCCCGTTCACCAAACTTTCTCTACCTGCGGGCGACCATTCCGGTAGGGAATCAACCCAAAGGGCTCGGTTGCCAGCCCGACTACGAAGACGTGTTCGTGTGCAACTACGGCTCGAACTCGATCTCGGTCATCAATCCCGCGAACAATATCGTCCGTAAAACCCTGACCGCTCTGATCAACAAACCCTGGGACGTGGTGGCTGCGCCACGGCAGATGCTCTTTGGATGGGGAACCGAGGTCTATCACGCCTACATCTCCAACTACGGCGGGGACAATGTGCTGGTCTACGAATCAGGTCCATCAGGACTGGGTGGGATCGGCTTCGACAACATCCTCGATCCCGTTCCCAACAAGGGTCAGAACGGCCAGATCTTCGAACCGATCCTCAAACCGAAGGGCCTGTGCTTCGATCCCACCTACCGCAACAACTTGAGCAACGCGTTGAACCTTACCGGAGGGTGCTTCGTGGCGCACTCCTCTGGCAAGGGCGCCGCGGTGAGTCGCATCCGGTTCGTGGATCAACAGGCGCCCTGGGGGCCGATCTCCCTGATCCCCTACTCGGGTAGCATCGGCGGGACGCCCGGCTTCGGTGCCAGGCGGTTCCTGATCACCGCGCAGTGGACTGCTCAGTCCGGACACCTCTCCTGCTTCCAAGACGCCACCGACGTGGCACTCATCGATTTCAACCGCCAGAGCTGGCTGAACAGCACCTTTTCGAGCACCGCCTACTGTACCAATTGGGGTGCTTTTGGAAGCAATCCGTCCTATCTGCTTCCGGTCAACAACAAGCACCCGATTAGGTACTTCAACCAGACTGCCGCGCCCTGCCTCTATCCTGATCTGCTCTTTATCTCTTACGGCTCGAGCCGCATGATCGACGTGCTCGAGTACATCACCGGCGACGTGAGAACCATCGCCGATCTGCCTGCGCCGGCGAAAACACTGAAAACCTACTTCAAGATGTGATGGAGTGATCTGATAGCATGCCGGTGTGATTCGATCGAGGGGCAGCCGGGCGTAGCCGTTCCGGCTGCCCCTCGATCCCGCGGGCTCTATCACGCCTGCCTCGAAAGCCCACCTCAGGGATTCTACGTATTTCATTTTGTTCATGTGTCGTGAATTAGCACGTTTCAATGAGTGCTTTCTAGCGTATAATGTGGCTTCTATGTGGACATGTCGGTGGGCTTGCTCCGATAAGATCCGATAAGAGTTGTGGTCAGTGCCGGCTTCACGGCGACCTGCGGACCGCAAAGGAGCGCCCGGTACCGTGATCCACTCCCTGCCGGTAAGGTTGTCCGGCGGGCACGTCGGGCTAGGCGCATGCCGTCTGTCGAGGCGTTGAAAGCAGACATCTGCGGATATCCGTGCCAAACAGTCAGGAGGAAGGTTTTTCATGAGATCCGGAAAATTCGAGCGGTTCAGCCAATTCGTGCTGCCCTGTTTCGTTCTTGCCGTGGCGAGCTTGATTTCGTCCGGCTGCGGAGGAGGGTCTGGTGGGAACGACTATGACGATCTCATCGGCAGCTTCAACAACCGCAACATCGACCTCTATTCCGAAGTGCCTCCCATTTTCGTCACCGGAAACGCCGGGCTCATGTTCTACCCCAAGGGGAGCACCGAGGCCGGGTTGTACGACAGCACCGGCGACCTCATTCCTGATACCAAAATCAACAATTTCCAGAGCTTCGCCAACGCGGCGAACAACATCTTCCGCGAGGAGATCGCCGCGTGCATCAGTTTCCAGGCCAATCAGCTCGATCACTACGATCAAGACGCCATCTGGCTCGACAACCGGCAGCAAAACCCCGATGTGATGCCCGAGTATGCCGACGCCAGCGGCACGCCCACGACCGACGGAACCCAATTCGTGCAGATCCGGCTGCCCTTCGCCATCAACCGTGATGCACTGTTCGACACGACCGTGGTGGGTGAGGATTTCCTGACCGACAACATCGTGATCGAGGACTACTCCGGCACGCACGTGCCCTGCGTGGTGCTGCTCAACGGCAGGGATGCCTTCGCTAACGATTATACCGGCGATCCCAACTGGCCTGCCGGCGCCGTGGTCTCGACCAGCACGATCGTGATCATCGCCGAGCGCGGGGTTGATGCCGTGGGCGTTCCTGGATATACCCTGCCCGGCGTCAACGTGGCGTTCACCGGATCGATCGCCACTCCGGGCCGCTGGGACACGACCGTGACCGAGTTTTATGTCAGCCTGGGCACGATCGCAGACCGCAAGGGGAACAATGTCGCGATCAACTCGCGGCACGCCGTGGTGAAATCGGGCATCGACGTCACCTCGGCCGACTCGGCGGTCAAGGTGCTGGACGTCGTGCCCTTCGAGTACGAGCTGCATCCCGTGACCGGTCAGCCGCTCGTGGATCACTGGCCCACCGTCAACGGCACGACCGACGACAAGTTCGTGCCCGACGACGTGAACTTCATGGTCACCTTCAACAAGCCGGTGGTGCCGATTTCGGTGGGGCAGTCGATTGTGTTCAACAAGGCGCCCTTCAGCGGCAACATGGCGCCGATCCTCAATCCTGAGAGCAACAAGTGGATCCCCGATCCGGCGTGTACGCAGAACTTCTTTCAGCCGATCTGCCCCAACTTGAGTCTACGGGCCTTCTTCATCGACAGCAGCGGCGGAACCTACACGGTGGAAACGCCGATCCCCTGCCGCATCTACCCGTTGCATCAGAACAACCTGGCCACCTATATCGTGAACCCGCTCATCGACATCCCCGGGTCCTCGACCGACTGGTCGGGCGACATCCAGGGCGATCCGGCCTCGCCACCGGCGGGGGACATCCGCATGCGTCTCGAGGTGGTCGTCTACGAGTTCCTGAACAACACCCTCACCGGCGACCCTGACGGCAAGCTGATCAACTCGGTCCTCGGCCCGCAGAACCTCTGCGCGGCCGGCTTTCAGGGAGAGCGTTTCTCGAACGGCACCGACGTCACCAAGGCTTTCTCGGTGCTCAAATCGAAGCGCTACGTCAACGCCCCCGTGGCGCCTAACGTGATGTACTACTCGATGGGCAACAACGGGATCGGAGCCATCGACCTCGATGGCAACGGATTCACCACTAACACACCAGGCACCGGTCGCAACATGCTCGTGACCTCGACGAACGGCTACAGCTCGACCGGATCGTGCTTGATGAACAACGGCAACCCCCAGTCCTACCCGGTGGGACTGGGCCTCGATACGCCGATCCCCGGCATCAACGAGGGCTCTGCCGGCTGGTGGAACGACCTCGATCCCCGCAAGGACGCCCTGGTACGCGACTCTTACGGCAACGCCAGGCTCTATCCCGACGCGACAGTCGGTAGCGCCTACATCAACGTGTCCGACATGGAAGTGGGTGATTTCCTCGACACGATCTACTTCGACCGTGCGAGCCCCTGGAACACCAATCAAAACCGGCTGGACATGCTTTTCACCGCTGCCACGGGCAGCTTCAAGAGCAACCTGATCAGCTCGCCGCCCTCCCCCAATCCTCCGCCGCTCTCGATCCCCGTGGGCATGCGCCCGGTGGAGATCATCATGGACGAGCTCTCGATCCTCGAGGAAGGGGCTTTCGTGATCATGGGGCGCGAGGTCTTCCCGGTGGACGCGGGGATCGCCGGCGGCACCGGTCCGCGGCAGTGGGTGCACTTGGAGCATGGTGTCTACTCCAGCCCTCCGCAGTACGCCGACAAGCCGCTCCCGCCCAATCCCCCCGGCCTGCAGCCTTTCTCACCCTGGGCGGGCAGTACCTACATCCAGGACGGGCCGCTGGCCGAGACGAGCACCTTCGGCGCCTCGGTTACCTTCGCCGCGCGGCAGCAGATCGGAAACTTTCTGTTCGTCTCCGACAAGGCCAACAACGAGGTCAAGGTGATCAACTCGAACAACATGACCCAAATCACCAGCCTCAGGGGGGTCAGGGGGCCTGATCACCTGGCGGTCACTCCCGACCTGCAACAGCTCTACGTCTCCAACGGCGCCGGTCGCTCGGTGTCGATCTTCGACGTGAATCCGAGCTCGCCGGAGTTCCTCAACCTGCGCTCCACGATCCAGGTGGGCATCCAGCCCAAGGGACTCTGCGCGCAGCCCGACTACGAGGACGTGCTGGTCTGCAACTACGGATCGAACTCGATCTCGATCATCAACCCGGCTACCGGCATGGTGCGCAAGACCCTCTCCGCGCTGTTGAGGAAACCTTATGACCTCGTGGCCGGCCCGCGCCAACAGCAGTTCGGCTGGGGAACCGAAGTGTACCACGCCTACATCTCCAACTACGGCGCCGACAATGTGGTGGTCTACGAGTCCGGCCCGTCCGGTCTGGGTGGTGTGGGTTTCGACAATATTCTGGATCCCGTGCCGGCAACCGGCGAAAGCGGACAGATTTTCCAGGAAATCCTCAAGCCGAAGGGGCTCTGCTACGATCCGGGCTATCTGCACAACCAGACGAGCTCCCTCAACCTCACGGGAGGTTGCTTCGTGGCTCACACCTCGGCCAAGGGCGCCGCGGTGAGCCGAATCATGTTCGTGGATCAGCAGGCTCCTTGGGGGCCTATCTACCTGATCCCCAACTCGGGCAGCATCGGCGGAACCCCCGGCTTCGGCGCCAGGAGGTTCCTGATCCTTGCGCAGTGGACCGCTCAGGACGGTTACCTCTCCGGCTTCGGTCAAGCCTCCGACGTGGCGATGCCCGACCTCAACCATTTCTCGTGGATCAACGCGAGCTTCAATACCACCGGATACGTGACCAACTGGGGGGCTGTAGGCAGCAACCCCTCCTTCCAGTTGCCGGTCAATAACAAACATCCGATCCGCTTCATCGGTGGCGCGCCCTCGCCGTGTTACCTGCCGGATCTGATCTTCGTGTCCTATGCCTCGAGCAAGACGATCGATGTGATCGAGTTCCTCACCGGAGACGTGACAACCATCACAGATCTGCCGGCGCCGGCCACGAGGCTCAAGACGTTCTTCAAAAACTAGGCGCGTCGCGAACCTGCAGTCACCTGACTCGACAGATGTTACCGATCGGCGGCCGGCCGTAGAGCGTGCGGCCGGCCGCCGATCGGCCATAGAGCGTACTCGAGCACCTGATCGGCGGTGGCTGTACGCAGGGGAGGTGTCGATCGATGGCCCGAACCGAGGAGGGCTCCTGGCAGGAGATCTTCGTCAGCCGTCACAGCATCTCACTCAACCTCTTCCTGATCCTGCCGCTTCTGATCGTCTACGAGGTCGGCATCCGCCTGTCCGGAACACCGCTCTGCAACGCCGCGGAGTTCGTACTCAAAGATGTCTATCGTCTCCTGGGGCCTCAGGGTGCGCGATTCTTCCACTGGTTCATGGCGCTCGTGATCCTGGTCTGCTTCTTCAAGACTACCGCGGCCAAATCTTCCTTTCTGCTGATCTGGCTGGCCGTGGTGCTCGAGGGATTGGTGCTGGCCGTGCTGCTCGGCCCGCTCCTGTCGTGGATCTTTTCAGGCGCTCTCCTGGAATACCCCCTCACCTCGGGCGATGTGCCCGATCTCTCCACCTCGATCATGCTCTCCATCGGGGCCGGAGTCTATGAGGAGGTGATCTTTCGATTCCTCGTTCTCGGGCTGGTTTTCATCCTCGTCCGCCTGGTCTTCGAGTCATCCTATTCGGTTGCCGCAGTCGTGGCGCTGCTGGCATCGTCGGTGCTCTTCTCGTTCTACCACCACATGGGGCCCTTCGCCGAGGCTTTCGCCACGCCGGTCTTCCTCTTCCGTCTTGCTGCAGGCCTGCTCCTCGGACTGGTCTTCGTCTTTCGGGGATTTGGTGTGGCCGTCTACCTGCACGCCTTCTATGATGTGCTACGTGATCTGGAGAGCGTCATGCCGCACGAGACGTGATCCCTGTGATTCTCGTCCGAACTCGAGAGCACCGGGGCGGGCACACGGTCTCTTTTGCGCGACCGCGCTTGATGGCACTTTACCGTCGAGCTGAACCGAGAAAATCAGAAATGTCACACCATTCATCTACAAACAGGCGCTGTTTGGCGCTGCTTGCCATGGTCATGGTCGTGCAGCTCGTTGCTTACATCCCGAGCGCGACGGGCTGCACCATCGGTGTCGCTAACGGCAACGTGACCGTTGACAACCGCCCGCTCCTGTGGAAATCGCGCATGTGGACCGGCGGGAACAACCAGGTCGTGTTTTCGCCGGGCCTGCCGTACGACTTCATCGGTGTCAAATCGATCAGCGGAAAGTATGCCATGATGGGGCTGAATTCCGCCGGCCTGTGCACCGGCAACACGTACGTCGTAGGGCGCGGCAACGGCCGCTTCATGCAGAACATCCTGCGTCACTGCGGTACCGTCGATGAGGTTCGTGATTACATTCAGCAGAAGCTCGAGGCTGGAACGCTCGATGCCACGGGCTGCTTTCCCTTCGCAGACGCTCACGGCAGCGCGACCCTCTTCGAGATCTCCTATTCGAGCTGGTCGATCGAGTATGACACCCTGGATCCCGATCGACGCGCTCAAAATATGTACGGCTGGGTCGTGCGCGCCAACGAGTTCCATAACAATCCGAACGGCCTGGACGATCTGCTCCATCCCGGTCGCTACCAGACCGCACGTGCGAACGTACACGGCCTCGTCCGCCGGGGTTTGCTCTCGGCGGCGAGCCTGATGCACGGCAACAACGGCACGCGCGAATTCGAGTTTTTACGATTCGGTCCGGGCCGGGCGCTTCCGACGATCGCCGAGCCGCTGGTCTGCTCGTCGATGATCGTGCACGGCGTCGCACCGGGTGAGGACCCGGCGCTGGCCACCATGTGGGCGGCTCTCGGCCACGCGAACTACACTGTCGCCGTGCCGGTGTGGGTTTCCGTTCCGCGCATCCCGCTCCCGATAGCTCGAGGTTACATGGCTGCGCGGGCAAGCTCGCTGTGTGCCAAGGGGGATGAAGCGGCGACGCAGGCCAGCGTCTTTCCCGTGGAGAGGCACCTTTTCGACGAGACCGAGGAGCTCCTGGTCGGCTGGAGGTCGTCGCTCGATCTCGCTCATCGCGACATGGCACGCGTGGAAGCACGCATGGCCTATGACGCCTACAGCCTGCTCCATTGCCTCGATCTGGTGCAATACGACAACCAAGCACCGGTGGTCGCAACAACGATGACCGGACATGGCCGGATCCGCTGTTTCGAGGTCGAAGCGAACGACGAGGACGGTGCTGTCAACACCATCCGTTGGGATTTCGGCGACGGCGGAGGGGCGACTGGACAAACCGTTTGGAACACCTACGCAACATCGGGCTGTTATCTGGTTTCCTGCACCGTCGAGGACGACGACGGCGTGAGCGTGACGGACTGGTTTTACTGCGACCTCACCCGATGCGAGGATACGGAGCCACCATGAGCCCCATGATGGACGAATTGATCTACGGAATCGATGACAAACCACGCACCGGGGAGACTCTTTTTCTCGGTTTCCAGCACTATCTCACCATGTTCGGCTCGACGGTGGCCATCCCCCTGATCCTCTCCGAGTCGCTGGGCATGCACAACGACCCGATCGCGGTCGGCATGCTGATCGGTACGATGTTTTTCGTGAGCGGGATCACGACACTGCTGCAGACGACATGGGGCAACCGGCTGCCGCTCGTCCAGGGCGGCACCTTCTCCTTCCTCGCACCGACGATTACGATCTGCGGGATGGCGGCTCTGAGCGACGCGGGCTGGCAGGTGCGGCTGCAGCACGTGCAGGGAGCGGTGATCGCCGGCGCTGTCGTCGAGATGATCGTGGGTTATACCGGTCTCGTGGGCCGGCTGCTGCGCTTTGTCGGGCCGATCACGATCGCACCGACGATTGCGCTCATCGGCCTGGCGCTCTTCAAGTTCGGGGCGCCCGTGGCCGGTACTCACTGGGGGATCGGCGGGTTGACGATCCTGCTCGTCATCCTCTTCAGCCAGTACCTGCGCCGTGTGCACCGCGTCTTCGAGCTCTTTCCCATTCTGCTGGGTATCGTGCTCGCCTGGGGATCGGCCTGGCTCCTGAGCGCCGTCGGTGTGTTCACCGAAAACCACCCCGCATATGTGTCCACGGCAAACATCGCGTCCGCGCCCTGGTTCCGGATTCCCACTCCCTTCCAGTGGGGCTGGCCGGTTTTCGGCATGGCTGCCTTCGTGGGCATGCTGGCCGGCTACATCGCCTCGATCGTGGAGTCGGTGGGCGATTACTATGCCTGCGCACGTCTGGCGGGAGCCCCGGTGCCCAAGGCCCGGGTCATCAATCGGGGGATCGGCATGGAGGGTGTCGGCTGTCTCGTGGCGGGCATCTTCGGGACCGGCAACGGCACCACCTCCTACAGCGAGAACATCGGCGCCATCGGCCTGACGCGCGTCGGGAGCCGCCGCGTGGTCCAGACGGGCGCGCTGATCATGGTCGGGCTGGCGATCTTCGGCAAGTTCGGCGCACTCTTCACCACGATCCCGCAGCCGATCGTAGGTGGCATGTACTGCGCCATGTTCGGCATGATCGCCTCGGTGGGGCTCTCCAACCTGCAGTTCGTGAATCTGAATTCCCCGCGGAATCTCTTCATTCTGGGATTCGCTTTCTTCATGGGACTCTCGCTCCCCGAGTACTTCGCACTCCACCCGGTAGCGGTCGATCCGTCCTGGCTAGGCGACATCATCAACACCCTGGGAAGCACCGGTATGGCAGTGGGGGCCTTCACGGCGCTGATCTTGGACAACACGATTCCAGGCTCTCCGGAAGAGCGCGGCCTGACGGCATGGCACCAATAGCCGGGTCAAATCAGTTTTCACCGCGCATCAACTCATCTCGATCTCTCTCCCTCACGTGCGGGTCAACACCCTTCATCGGTGATTTTTTTTAGAGGATTTCTAGCGCTTCCGCCGATCCTTGCGCTTATGATTCTAACTAGAACAATGCCTGAAGTTGAGTTGGCGTCTCTCCCTGCGATTCGCGCATAAAGACACTTAATTAATCCTCTGAAATTCGCTCTTTCTTTGGTGACAGCAATTGCATCGATCATATCGAGGGGATCGAGGGCCGCGACCGAATGCAGAAAGGAGAAGGAGAACATCCTCCGGCGTTGCATCTCGTAGACCATACCGAAAAATGTTCGATGAATAAAATAGTGCAGATTCTAAACGCAGCGAAAAAATCACGAAAGAAGAGGAAGGTCACAAAATGTATAACAAAAAATTGATGGCTCTAGTGATCTGTGCTCTCATCATCGCCGGCGCCTGGATGGCGGCACCCACGGCCGGTTATGAGGAGGGCGGCTACGTCTACAACCGTGGCGAGGAACGTTTCATCGACAATGTCTACAACTTCCTGAAGCACTTCAGCTACGAGCAGTACTATTGGTGTCAGTCCTGGCTCTTCAACACCTCCAACAACTACTACGTCGACGCCATGGACTTCTCCTACTACTCGGGTCACGGCAACAACTACTACCTCGGTATGGGACCGGGCGCCAGCACCTCGGGGGTCAATCTCAACACCGATCCCAACACCCGCTGGGGCGACCGCGATCTGGAATTCGTGGTTTTTCAGTCGTGCCAGGTGATCCCCTCGGCCTACGACCGCTCCGACTGGTGGCAGGCCTGGGTGCCGAACGGCATCTTCCAGGGGTTGCACCAGGCCATCGGCTACCGCACCAACAGCTACTCGGGCAACGGCATCTCCAATAACTACGGCAGCCGCATCGCCAGCGGTCAGCGCGTCTGGAGAGCCTGGTTCGACGCGGTCAACGACGAGCGTTCCTGGTGGATGGGCTCCTTCTATCCCGGTTACGCCTCGGCCATGATGCACCCCGACGCCGAGCAGGACACCTACTACAGCTTCTGTGCCGACCCGCCCGCCGGTCACGGCTCACTGCGCAACTGGTACCAGTACTGAGAATGAGCCGCACTCAGGCAACCGTCGAGGTCACTGATGAAGGAATATAAATACATCAATCTCGCCACGAGAAAGGCATAGAATCATGAATAACGCATTCAAAACCACGAGGTTTCCAAGCTCGATCGCCACGATCGCTCTCATCGCTTCGCTCATGGTCATCGGTTACGAGGCCCAGGCCGAGGAGAATACCCCCGTCACCCTGCTCCCGGCGCTGAACGGTCCCGAGATCACCATCGCCTCGATGGAGATTCAAAGCCCGATCGAAGCCGGCGCAACCAAAACCATCCGCATGGCCCGGGGTTTTGCCGGCGAGGCACAGGCTCGCGATCTGGCCGCCAAGCTCTTCGAGACCTGCGAACAGCCGCAAGAGGTCGTCTTCAAGAGCGATATGGACGGCTCGAAGCTGATCTACGTCGGGGCCCCCGACGCCTCGGCCTACTTCCAGATCGACACCCTGACCGGCGACTTCAGCTTCTCCAAAGGACTCGCCGCCTATGACGGTGAGGGGAACACCCCCGGGCTTCCCAAGCGCGCCGCCGCCGTGCGCCTGGCTCTGCGGCACCTCGAGGCGCTCGACCTGCTGCCTGCCGACAAGAACCAGCTCTACGTCCAGCACGTAGGTGGTATGCGGCAGGCCGTGGTCCGCGAGGACGGCTCCACCGACGATTTCGACAAGCTGGTCACGGTGAGTTTTGGCCGCAAGATCGACGGCGTCGAGGTGAGCGGGCCCGGCTCCAAGATCGTCGTGCACCTGGGGATCTTCGGCGAGCTGGTCGGTCTGCACCGCCGCTGGATCGAGGGCGAGGCGGTCACGCTCGACGAGACGGCTTTCGTCAGCACCGGCGAGGCCCTGCGCCGCGTGGCCGACCACCTGGTGAACGAATGGAGCGAGGCCCAGCGCGTCGACGCCGCCACTCCCGGTGTGGGTTACTTCGATGACGGTAACGGCCTCATCGAGCCGGCCTACTTCTTCACCGCCAAGCTGAGCTACGACCCGACGATCCACGACTTCGCCAGGATCGAGGGTTACACCAACACCTACCTCGGTGTGGTTCCCGCCCTGCAGGCTCCCAAGGCCAAGTTCCGCCAGCTCGAACCGGCTCTTCTGCAGCCGGCCACAGCCCCCGCGGAAGGCACCGGGCGATCCGTCGAAGCGACGGGCAATGACGAATAGTTAAAGATCCTTCCAGAGAACCGCCGGGGTGCACGACGCACTCTGGCGGTGTCTTTTTTGGAGTGGCCGTGGGTGCCAGCGCGATTTATGATCTCCTGCACAATCTGGTATTCCGAGGAGAGGCAGAGACAGGACGGCAGATGACTCCAGAGGTATTCATCCGATCGATCGAGCGCAAGAAAGAGGTTCCGCCGCTGACGGTGTGCGCCGGCGAAGAGCCCTTCTTCATGGAAGAGGTCTTCACCGCGATCCGCGCCGCGCTGAGCGCCGCGGAGCCGCGCCTGCAGATCATCGCCTGGGAGGCTCAGAGCGGCGAGTCTGACGAGGCCGGCGCGAGCCGGCTCCTGGCCGAGATGCAAACCCCCGGGCTCTTCAGCCCGCGCAAGCTGATCTGGGTGCGCGATGGACAGAAGCTGCTCAAGGCGGCACACAAGAAGCTGCTCGACGTGGTGGATGACTCGCCTTCGGGCAATGCGCTCTGCATCTTCGCCGGCTCGGTCGATGGCCGCACCAAGCTGGCCCGCGGCCTCAAGGAACGCGACGCCCTCGTGGTCTGCCGCAAGCTCTACAGCCAGCAGGCCTTTTTCAAGGGGGGCAGCGGAGGTGAACAGCTATCGGAGCTCGGAAAGTGGGTGATGCAGCGGGCACGCCTCAAGGGTCTGACCCTGGAGAGGGCGGCGGCCGAGTTCCTGATGGCGCTCACCGGCAACAACCTCTATATCCTCGATTCCGAGCTCGAGAAGCTGGAGTTGGGCTCGGACGGCGCGAAGCATCTGACCGTCGAGCACGTGGAGCGCAGCACCGGTATGAGCGCCGTCCACACGCCGTTTGAGCTCTGGGAGGAGATCGAGAAGGGCAACGTCGAACCGGCCATCAAGACGTTGCGCGTGATCCTGCGCAACGGGCTGCGCTCGGTGGGCGGCAGCCTCGTGATCGACCCGGCCGGCATCGCCGCCATCCTGCTCAAGATCTTCCGCGACCGGATCCGCCTGGCCTCGGAGGCGCTGGTGCTGCATCTCGACGGCCTCGACGACAAGCAGATCCAGGATGTCATCGGGATCAAGTCACCCTTCTACTTCAAAAAGATCAAGGGCTACAGCAGCCGGCTCAACGCCCGCAAACACCAGCGGCTCCACGATATCCTGATCGGCGCCGAGCGCCGCATCAAGCAGCGGGGCTACCGCCCGCACATCGTGCTCGAGGACGCCGTGATCCGCATCGCTGCAGTCAACCGGTGAAAACCATGAATCACATACAGCAACTATCCGACGCGGTTATCGACCGCATCGCCGCCGGCGAGGTCGTGGAACGACCCGCCTCGGTGGTCAAGGAGCTCCTGGAAAACTCGATCGACGCCGGATCCTCGCGCATCGAGGTGATCCTCGAGAGCGGTGGCAAGCACCTGATCAAGGTGGTCGACGACGGCCAGGGGATCGCTCCCGAGGACCTGCAGACGGCGTTTTTGCGGCACGCCACCTCCAAGCTGGCCAGCGTCGAGGACCTCCTGCACATCGCCTCCATGGGTTTCCGCGGCGAGGCGTTGGCCAGTATCGGTTCGGTTGCCCAGGCCAGGATCGTCAGCCGCGTCGCTGGCGACCCGTCTGGGCACTGTGTTGAGAACCGCGGCGGAGACCTCTCGCCGGTCAAGCCGGCCGCCGCGCCGCCGGGGACCGCGGTGGAGGTACGCCAGCTCTTCTACAACGTGCCGGCGCGGCTCAAGTTCCTGAAGCGCGACGCTACCGAGCTAACCCATTGCGTGGAAGCCGTGACCCGGGTGCTGCTGGCATACCCCGACCTGGAGATCGGCCTGAACCACAACGGCCGCTCGGTGTTGCGCTGCGAGAAGAACCTTGCCCAGCTCGAGCGCATCGAGCGCTGCTTCGGCGGCGAGCTGGCGCGCGCTCTCATCGCGGTTGACGCCAGCAGCGGGCGCATGCGGCTCACCGGCTACCTGGGCCGCCCCGAGATGGCGCGCAAGGACCGCCGGCGCTGCTACCTCTTCATCAACGGCCGCTACGTGCGCGACAACCTGGTCCACGCCGCCATCAAGCGCGCCTTCAAGGAACGGCTACCCGACCGGCTGCAGCCGGTATACGTGCTGCACCTCTCGCTGCCACCGGAGGAGGTGGACGTCAACGTGCACCCCATGAAGCTGGAGGTGCGCTTCCGCGACGGCACCAGCGTGTTCGCCGGCATGCTGAGCCTGGTGGAGGGCGCCTTGTTGCTGCGCGAGGGGCCCGGTCAAGAGCCCGGGACTGGGGAAGGCAGCACAACACCCTGGACGGTGCGCGGGGCACCGCGCTTCAGCAGCGGCGGCGGCGGAGGGAAAGGTGCGCCGCGCTACCACTCTTACGGTACCCCGTCCGGCGCGGGCGCACGCGGTGGCGAGCGTGGGGGAGCCGGGGGAGCCGGGGGAGCCGGGGGAGCGCCGTACGGGGCGGAGGCGGCGGAAGGGGCGCCGGCCTGGCGGGACGCAGACGCTGAGGCCGGTACCGTGTCGCCTATCGCAGGAGCGGGAAGCGGAGGCCGTGAGGAATTGCCGGAGCACCCCATGACCGCTCCGCCACCGGTGACCCTGCGCGGCGCAGGGCGCTATCTGCAGGTGCACGGAAACTACCTCATCTTCGAGGTCGCCGAGGGCGTGGCCATCGTGGATCAGCATGCCCTGCACGAGCGCGTGCTCTTCGAACGGCTCAAGGCGCAATACGAGGAGGGTGGGTTTCTCATGCAAAAGCTGCTCATGCCGGAGACCATGCCGGTGGAACGTTCCATGGTCCACCGCCGCGACGAGCTGTGTGTGGAACTGGCGCGGCTGGGGATCGACGCCGAGCCGGTGGGAGACGCGGAGCTGCAGGTGTCGGCCATCCCCGTGATCCTGAAAAAGGCCGACCCCGGCAAGCTCGCCGCCGAGATCGTGGAGCAGTTGCTTGCTGGGAAACGTGGCGAGGACAGCTACCTGGAGCTGCTCCATTCGATGGCCTGCAAGGCTGCGGTGCGCGCCGGGGATCGTCTCGAGGAGGCCGAGCTGGCCGAGCTCGTGAGATTCATGGAGACCGTGGAGCACACCAGCCACTGTCCCCACGGCCGCCCTACGACGGTGCTGATGACGCTGAAAGAGCTCGAGGAGATGTTCAAGCGCCGCGGGTTTTGAGGATTCTTTTCTTTCAGTGTCGAGAGCAGTTTGTTGGGAAAAAGGGAAGAAAAGCCGGTAGCCGCTTCTGCGCAAAGCGACGAGCCACAGCTCACACGATTACCCCGCTCTTTCGATAGTGCCATCCGTAGCCCGACAGTGATGGAGGGCGGGTTTACCCGGCACTCGTTACTACCGTTGGATTGCTCCACCCAACCTTGGAGCCAGGCAGAGAGAGCAATCGGCAGGCGCATCGACGTCTGATCGTACCGCGCCGGCCTCCCATCGCCATCGGTGTTCGAATGTTTCATTTCCATCGCCGATGACTGCCCTAGGTTCTTTGCCTGACCGGGCATGCCGGTCGGACTACGGTTGGCCGTGACGAAT
>Ga0190284_1000017_pt1 | contig 172456 bp, 115 predicted proteins | sample 48691812_MG_FD_161668 | JGI IMG/M metagenome (GOLD analysis project Ga0190284, IMG submission 161668) | Hydrothermal vent microbial mat bacterial communities from Southern Trench, Guaymas Basin, Mexico - 4869-18-1-2_MG | ecosystem: Environmental > Aquatic > Marine > Hydrothermal vents >... | reverse complement strand
CATTTTATTTCCTTGTCGGGTGGAAGATACCGATCCGCACGATTGGTAATGATACCATGAGCGGCCTTTGATTCTAACTGCCGCGAAGCGGCTTACTTGAACAAAAGCATGCACCAGATGGCGAGAACGGATGCGGCGCTGACGCGGCAAGTTCATAGGCGCCACTGGTGATGCAGGTCGTTATCCGAGCCAGTGGGATTGAAATGCGAAATGTCAGATTAGACTGGAAGGGACCGTATTCAAGAGATCAAGTTTTACAGATGGTAGGAGATGATGACTATGGTGTTTACCAAATTATTGGAACACACGTTGTATTTGGTCAAAATTCACTGCTCTACATAGGCCGTGCAGTTAGTGTGACATTGGGGGCTAGATTTCGAGCTCACGAGACTTGGTTAAAATACGAAAGTGGTATTCAGATTTTTCTTGCAAAACCACGTAACGGCGATTTTAAAGAAGATGATAATTGGAAGGATTAGGATCAGTTAGTTCGTGACTGCGAAGCTTTGTGTATTTACTGGCATTCACCTCCCTATAATTCCCGAGGCTTGAATGAGTACAATGGACCTGAACTTCGCATTCACAACCGAGGCGAGCGAGGTTGTTTATTGCCTGACGTAACGAGCGACTGGAACCCACCTCGCCCCAGAGACGATGATAATGATTAAGTGATGAGACGGATAACAACCGCATTCACCAGATAAATTCCCTCTGTCACTTCCCTTGCGGAGCAAGGGGCGTGCCAACCGGTTGCGTCGGACGGGTTTTGCCGGTGATGCGCACCGTTATGCACACTCGTCGCAAAAAGCGAGGCTGGATTCTGATAGAGTTCGTGTTATGATAGGGTGAAAACTTGCTAGGAGACTGACTGTGGCAATCAAACAACAGATCTTGAAGGCAATCGAGGAACTACCCGACGACGCCAGCGTCGAAGATGCTCTCGAAAAGCTCTATCTGCTCTACAAGATTGAGAGAGGTCTTCGCCAAGCGGACCATGGTGATCTGATAGGTCAAGAAGAGGCCCGCCGACGGATGGCGAAATGGCTGAAGTGAGGTGGACACCCCAGGCTCTTGATGATCTGGAGGCGATTTGCCTCTTCATTGCTCGGGACACGTTTCGTATTGCTGCGGTGTTCGCCGATCGTGCGTTTCGTGCTACGGAACGGCTTGCCGAGCATCCGCGCTCTGGGGGGGTGGTGCCGGAACTAAACATCAATGATGTCAGGGAGATCATTCTGGGTAACTATCGCCTGATCTACCGGATTCGAGAAGACGAGGTCCATATTGTGACCGTCCACCATGGAGCTCGACTTCTTGATCCCGGCAAGATCGATAGGGGTGCATAACAACCGCATTCACCAGACAAATTCCCTCTGTCACGGCCTTTGCGTGGCAAAGGCCGCGCCAGCCGGCTTTGCCGGTGATGCGCACCGTTAGACAACAAGAACGAATGATCAGAATCGACACATTGAACAAGCGGAGCTGGAGTTCATGAAGCACCCGTACGGGTACAGTCCGCCGTCTAGCCTCGCGGAACTACTGGAGCGGTACGAGGAGGGGCATCGGTACTTCCCGGAGGCAGATCTCAGTGGCGCGTCGATGCAGAGTATCACGCTGCAGGATGCCAATTTCATCGGTGCCAATCTTGAGGGCGCCAACCTCGACTACTCCGAGCTTCAGGGACTGAACCTCAAATCGGCCAACCTGCGGGACGCGCGCCTGCTCAAGGTGAATTTGAGTGAGGCGAATTTGCAGAGTACAGATCTGCGTGGAGCGCGTCTATGGGGAGCCAATCTCGATGGGGTTGATGCCGCCCACGTGAACTTGGAGGGTGCCGAACTTCTGTCCTGCAGTCTTATGGGTACCGACCTGGATGATGGGAATCTGCGTGGAGTAGGTTTAGAATCAGCAATTCTTGTCGACTCATTTCTGCGTCGAACTCAACTCTGCGGAGCACGTTTTCAGCAGACCATCCTAGCACGAACAGATCTATCTGATGCCACAGGATTGGATCAGGTCATTCATCGAGGGCCAAGCTCCCTTGATGACGATACTATCCGGAGGTCGAGACGGTTGCCGGCCTCCTTTCTGCGTGGTGTTGGCCTTCCGGAAGAAGTCATTGAAGAATACCGGTCGATCCTAGAAGACTCAAAAGGATTGCCGTCTTGTTTTATTAGTTACTCGACCGCAGATGAGGAGTTCAGCGAGCGCCTTTACTCTGACCTTCAGGCTCATGGAGTTAGATGCTGGTATGCACCACACGATCTCCAGATCGGAGCTACGACAAGAGTGGCGCTCGACAAGGCGATTCAAGCAACGGAGAAGGTAATCCTAATTCTCTCTACAAATTCGGTGCGAAGCAGCTGGGTTGCGAAGGAGGTCGAGACAACACTGGAACTTGAGACTCAAAGGAAAGAGACCCTGCTATTTCCCGTAAGGATCGATAACACGATTATGGAGGAAAGTACGGGATGGGGGGCTGATCTTCGGCGGTCTCGCAACATTGGTGATTTTACGAGATGGAAGGAGCCGGGCCACTACAAAGAACTATTTCAACGAATTTTGACAGATTTGAAGGGGGAGGCAGGAGCCAGCACCGGCTGAAAGCGACTAAGATGTCTAACAATGCATGCAGTTGTCAGCCCGCTACGCGGTCTGCAACCGATGCTGAGCGTTGTGTGTACAGAGAATGGTGAAGATGAAATACCCATTCCAGCCGAGATCGACTTCACGTATGGAAGTTGGTCAGTTCTGGCCGATTCCACTCTCGGATGGGGGATTTGCATGCGGCATCGTCCTGGATATAGTTGCTGGCAGCAGAAGGGCGTTCTTGGCGGGGCTTCTCGAATGGCGTGGTTACGAAGAACCTAGCCCCAAGAACGTCGCAGATAGTCAGGTCATTGAACAAGGCGAAGGGCACATCAAGATGATCAAAGAGGGATACGGACAGATCGTTGGGGTGCTGCCGCCGGAAATAAAACCTCCGCTGCCTCTGCTGTGGGTAGAGCACCTGCGGGGAAAAGAATGGGGACTATATCGAGGATTGGATCTGATTGAAGTGATAGATGCAAAGCAGGCTAGAGCCCATCCCATTAAGCGAACATGGGGCTACAACCTCATCAACCTGCTGGCAGAGAGAAGACTAGGCACACAACAAAATAAGGATTAGGACCGAGTCGAGCGAAGCGAGTGCTCGGTTTCTAATCCATAGTTCATGAAGCCGCTTGTCACGTCCCTGGCGGGGCTAGGCCCGCGCCAATCGACTTTCAGCTGAAGCCACCGTTAGATCGGAAAAAGGATGAGTTTACTTGATTACTACATTCCCGAGGAAGCTCTGCACTACCCGCACTGCGGGGCGAACTTGGTAGATTGGCAGGGCAAAGACGGCCCGTGCGGATTGCTCGTGTGGCGACAGGGCGAGGCACATTCGGTAGACCAGCGGGTGGACGACAAGATCAAATGGCCGCCCGAGGAACTTCAGCGATTCCTGCTTCCGGAACGCTTTGTCATCTTCACAAGTTGCTGCAGCCGCAATTTCCCCTGAAGCGTCTCTCAAGGGGCGATTCAGGGGAAATCGTGGTGATTGATTCTTTTGTCGATGACGACGAGCTTTGTCAGCACGGAGCGGCCACCCTCAATTCTCCGTTGATGCGGGGGAGAGATGAAACAGGATCAGAATTCCACCCGGTGATGTTCGAGATCACCTCGCGGCTTCATGACCGGACTTCGGAACCCGCCTCTCGCAGGAGCTGATCGAAGTACGCCATGAAAGGCTCGGCGAGGTCGGTCGAGAACCAGTCGAGCCAGGTGCGGACGTAATTGGAATCGATACCGGGGTTCTTGATGGCCATTTTCTTCACGTCATCCAGGTCCCGGGGACGTCCGTCGATCACCATGTATCGGATACCGGCATTTGTGAGATGGCGGGCGATCTTCGCGAGAAGTTCCTCAAACATGGAGTGCTCGCGCAAGCTTGAAATCGACTTCGATTCCCTCCAAAGGGTCCGCAGGGGGAAGCGCACCCAGCAACAGGGCTTCGCGATACAGCGCCTCGAAGATCGCGAGGTTCCGCTTGAAATCCGGAGTTTCCTTGCGGACCTGCTCCCTTTCGAACTCATCTAGGATTGCGGTTCTGCGAATCATGTTTCCTGCCTCGAAGTTCATGAGAAACTGCTGTAATTATGCACAATACCGGCCGCCGAGGGGGCAAGAATTTTGGATCTGTCCTTTTGAATTAATCCATTCGCTGGATTTGATAGACGCTTCCGACAGCACTCAACTAATGTTCTCATTTTTATATTTACTCCTGATAAAAACTATCCTGACAAGGGAGGGTGTGGTTACTGTGGTCATGATCTCATTTTCTCCTCAGGCGGAGATCGTCGTACCACACGGTTCCCTGCCCTTGTATGGCGAGGCTTAGCACGAATCGTTCGGTATCGGGCGGCACGGCGAGGCTCAGCTTCTGGCGCCGGAACTTTCGGAGTGAAGTGATCGGTTGGTCAACGGTTGCCACCAGAAAGACGCCGTCGCTGGAGAGGGCTACAAGGCTCACTACCGCGCGGGCCGAATCGTCGGTACGTACTTTGTACTCGATGATCAATTTGCGTTGCTGTCCTTGGCGGTCGAGCTTCATCTCGACTCCGTCAGGAGGGAAGAGGCGCGGGCTCTTGCGCACCAGCTTGAGGGCGTTCTTTCCCGAGGCTTTGATCTCGCTGTCCACATCGATCGTTGTCGAACCCGAGCCGCCGTCAATCGGGGTCCATCGATTCAAGCCGTCTTCGAAGCCGCCGTTTTCGAACAGCTCATCGCCTCCGCCGGATCGCTTTTGAGAAGCAGGCAGGTCGGAGGGCGTACATAAAAGGGCTAGAAGAACGATACCGACCCGGAAGTACGGGCAGGATCTGGAGCCGGGGAAGAACGTATCGGACAGTGTCCTGTTCATTTTGGAAGCTCCGCGTCTTTTTTTCGTTGACGATACCAGCGACCCGATGCGCGTCGTCGAGAGATCGTTGGACATACCCGAACGGGAGGCCGCCTGCCGTGAATACGATTATAGTGCATAACTCCGCCGATATGGGGACAGCCTTTTTACTTTTTAATAAATGAATACATAAATCGTTGATCAACGCAGCCAGAAGCGGCTGAGGGCCGGGTGCGGCCTGACCGTGAACCACATCGTCGCCGCAGCCCGCCGGTTCGTCGCCACCTCGATTTCCCGCCGGCGGCTCCGTCTCTCCGGCGCCTGATTGAATGCTGTGCCGTATGAGCCTGATTGAATGTCCCTATGAGCCGCCCAGCGCGTCGTGAACGCTATGCCGGTCGTCTTCCCTTTCGCCGACCAATCTTGACAATCTGCCGGGAAGCCGCGTAAGTTGATTCAGCACAGATGACTGGAATCAACATCACGGCGGCTGACCAAGGAATCGATCGATGGATGAGTGGGCTTGCACGGAGGAAGGTGTATCACCTCTCCTAATTTTTGCCGATGACCGCGAAGCCGGGGCGGGAGTGATCGAAGCACTGGAGCGCATACCGAATGTCGAGATTTGCGTGCGGCGACTGCGACTCGGTGACTACGAGGTCGACGGCAGGCTGCTCTTTGAACGCAAGACGATTCGGGACCTCTCGATATCGATTATCGATGGAAGACTCTTCTCTCAGATGAAGAGGATGGTGCATGCGCCGGAGCGCGCGGTTCTCGTGCTCGAAGGCAAGGCCAGCGACGTGATGCATAGCGGCGTGAGCCGTGAGGCGATTCAGGGCGCGCTGATCAGCATCAGCGTCATCTTCGGAACTCCGGTGCTTCGTTCGACAACCCCCGAGGAGACCGCAAAACTCTTGATCTTCGCTGCTCGGCAGATGCGCTCGCAGAGGTCGGGAGGCACCCTCCGGCACGGATATCGTCCGAAAGGGATGCGTAAACGGCGCAGCTTCATTCTCCAGGGACTACCCGGCATCGGCCCGAAGAGAGCGGTGCAGCTTTTGGAAGTCTTCGGAAGCATCGAAGCCGTGATGCGAGCGTCCGCCAAGGATCTGTCACGAGTCTCCGGAATCAGTGTCGCAACCGCTCAGAAGATTCGCGCAATCGTCGGTGACCGTCCCGAAAATCCTACCTGAGCCTGACTGGTTTTCCGGCAATTAGGGCCGCTCACCCTGCGCCCGAGGCGCGCGTTGCGTTTGACAGCCGCAACTGGGACCCCTATTCTTGAGAGCCGTTCAGGTTTTATCGACTGCGCGGCGCTGGAACAGATTGAACATCAACGGTTGAAGAAGAGGGGGAGGAGTGCTCGAGGTCTATCACAGCAACCGGTTGGAGGTGCTCATCGGGCGCCTGGCCGAGGTCACGGGCGTGCCGCTGAGCGATCCCTTCCGGCCGGAGGCGATCGTGGTCCAGAATCAGGGCATGGCTCGCTGGGTCGCCCAGCAGATGGCGCAGCGCGAGGGTATCTGCGCCAACCTGGAGTTTCCCTTTCCGGCGAGTTTTTTCTGGCAGGTGCTCAAAGCCTGGATCCCGAACGTGCCGGACCAGGAACTGTTCGACAAGGACGCGTTGCTGTGGCGCGTGATGCGCCTCCTGCCGTCCCTGCTCGGGCAGCCGGCGTTTGCGCCGTTGCAGCGCTACCTGGCGGCGGGCACCTCGAATACCGCGAATGTCTCGAATACCTCACAAAACTCGGACCTGCGGCTCTTCCAGCTCGCGCGGCGCATCGCCGACCTGTTTGACCAGTACCTGGTTTACCGCCCCGACCAGGTACTGAGCTGGGAAGCGGAGCGCGAGGAACACTGGCAGGCGTTGCTGTGGCGCGCCCTATGCGCGGAAGGAGAGGCTGACGGAAAGAACGCCCACCGCGCCCGACTGCTGGCGGATCTGGAGCAGGCCATGGCAACCAGCGACCCGGCACAGGGGGCGCTGCCGGAGCGGGTAAGCCTGTTCGGCCTCACTGCGCTGGCGCCGGTGTATATGGGCATCCTCGACGCCCTGGCGCGTCACATTGCGGTTCATGTCTTCTACCTCAACCCCTGCCGCGAGTACTGGACCGACCTGGTCGACGAGCGCGGCCAGGCGCGCCGCCGGGCGCGGGCACAGCGCGCCGGCCTGCCCGATCCCACGGGTCTGCTCGACGTGGGCAACCCCCTGCTGGCGTCCCTGGGGCACGCCGGGCAGGTGTTTCTCGACCAGTTACTGGAGCTCGGCGGCGTGGATCACGACCTCTTCGCGGCCCCGGAGGGCGACACACTGTTGCAGCAGGTTCAGAGGGACATCTTGGAGCTGAACGATCCACACAGGCACAGTGAGCCGGGCGTGGTGTCCCTCGATGACCTCTCCATCCAGGTGCACAGCGCCCACAGCCCGCTACGCGAGGTGCAGATTCTGCACGATCGGCTGCTGCGGCTTTTCGAGCGGCTCGACGGCCTGGAACCGCGCACCGTCATCGTCATGGCTCCCGACATCGATATCTATGCTCCGTACGTGGAGGCCGTGTTCGGCGCCGCCGCTCGCGGAATGCGCATCCCCTGGTCGATCGCCGACCGGCGCGCAGGCGCCGAGCACCCGCTGCTCGAAGCCGTCGATAGACTGCTGGCCCTGCCGCGCTGCCGCTTCGAGGTCACCGAGATCCTCGCCCTGCTCGAGGTGCCGTCGGTGCAGCGGCGCTTCGGCCTGGACGCAGCGGGGTTGGAGCGCGTCCGTACCTGGGTACGGGAGAGCGGGGTCCGCTGGGGCGAGGATGCGGCCATGCGCGCCGATCTCGGTTTGCCGGAGGAGAAGGCCAATACGTGGGCCTTCGGCCTCGACCGCCTCTTTCTGGGCTATGCGCTGCCGCCCGACCCGGATGCCGATCCCTACGCCGGTGTGCTGCCTTACGTCGACCTGGAAGGCGGCGAGGTGGTCTCCTTGGGCGCGCTTCAGTCAGTCATCGAAGTCCTCGGCACCTGGCGCAGGCGTCTGGCGGCACCCCGCACCGTGGCAGACTGGCGCACGACGCTCAACGCGATGTTGGCGGACGTTTTCGCCCCCGACGAAGACGAAGGGCCGGTGGTTCAGCGCGTGCGCGATCGGCTCGATGATCTGGTGACGCTGGCCGACAAAACCGGGTTTGAGCGCCCCCTCTCCCTGGATGTGATCCACGCTCTGCTGCAAACCCTGTTCGAGGACACCCAGGGAGCCCAGCGCTTTCTCACCGGCCGGGTCACCTTCTGCAACATGGTACCCATGCGCAGCATCCCTTTCCGAGTGGTCTGTCTGATCGGTATGAATGGCACCGATTTTCCGCGCAGCCAACACCCGCTTTCCTTCGACCTCATATCCCAGGCGCCGCGGCGGGGCGACCGCTCGCGCCGGCGCGATGACCGCTACTTGTTCCTGGAGGCGTTGCTCTCCGCGCGCGACGCGCTCTACCTGAGCTATATCGGCAACGACGTGCGCGACAGCAGCGTCAAGGTGCCCTCCGTGGTGGTGAGCGAACTGCTCGACTGCCTCGGCCAGGGCTACCGTTTGCCGGACGGCGGCGACCTGGCCGAGCACCTGCTGGTACGCCATCCCCTGCAGCCCTTCAGCCGGACTTACTTCGACGGCGAAGACGAGCGACTCTTCAGCTATGCCCGGCTCTGGCTGGACGCGGCCCGCACCGAGGCCGCCGATTTGCCATCACCCTTTGCCGATACCGGCCTGGCACCGCCCGACGAGGCACACAAAATCCTCGACATCGAGGAACTGATCCGCTTTCTGCGCAATCCATGCCTGTACTTTCTCACCCAGCGCCTGGGGCTGCGGCTGGTCGAGCTGGAGGACCTCCCGGATGATACCGAGCCCTTCGAAGCCACCGGCCTGGAGCGCTACCAGATGCGCCAGTCGCTGCTGCGCCAGCTCCTGGAGGGCTGCGACGAGCCAGCGATCCTGGCCCGCCTGCGGGGCGAGGGGGTGCTGCCGCACGGGGCGCCAGGTGAGTTGTTGCTGGAAGATGAGCTGAGCGTGGCGCGCCCCTTCGTCCAGCGGCTGGAGAAGCGCGCCGGCGAGGTGCTCGAGCCCCTCGAGGTGGACCTGCCGCTCGCCGGCTACCGGCTGCAGGGACAGCTTGGCAACCTGCTCGCAGGCGGCCGTGTGGACTATCGCTTCGGTAAGCTCCGCGCCAAGGATCGCCTGGCGGCCTGGGTGCGGCACCTGGTGCTCAATACGCTTGCGCCGGAAGGGATCGCACCGGTCAGCCTTTTTCTCGCCGAGGACTACACGCTGCACCTCGAGCCAGTCGCGGCCGCCTCGGACCTGCTGGCCGACCTGCTCGAGCTGCGCTGGCAGGGCCTGTGCGCGCCGCTCCCGTTTTATCCGGAGAGCGCTCTGGCCTGGGTGCAGAAGCAGAAGTACGGCAGCACATTCGATCACGCCTGGTCGGGCGCCTTCAACGCGGCCCCCGAAGGGAACGACCTTGCGGTGCGCATCGCCTTCCGCGGCCGCGATCCGCTCGGTGTGGCGTTCGAAGCACTTGCCCGGCGCATCTTGCAGCCGCTGCTCGATTTTGCCGAAACTGTGAAAGCGGAGAAGGACTCGACATGAAACCCCTGGATCCGTTGCAGATCGCCCTGAGGGGCCTGAACCTCATCGAGGCCAGCGCCGGCACCGGCAAGACGTACACGATCACGACCCTCTACCTGCGGCTGCTGCTCGAGCGACATCTCGAGGTCGACCGGATCCTCGTGGTCACCTTCACCCAGGCGGCCACCGAAGAGCTACGCGACCGCATCCGCCGGCGCGTGGCCCAGGCCCTGGCCTGGCTGCAGGGGGATATCGCGGCCCGCCGCGCCGAGGATCCGACACTCGCCGATCTGCTGCTGGCCCTGCCCGACCGCGAGGCGGCACGCGTTCTCCTGACCGATGCCCTCACCCGCATGGACGAGGCCGCGATCCACACGATCCACGGGTTCTGCCAGCGCATCCTGCAGGAGAACGCTTTCGAGAGCGGTGCTGCTTTCGACGTGAAGTTCATCACCGACGAAGCGCGCCTGCGCACCTCCGCAATCGAAGATTTCTGGCGCATCCAGGTCGCTCAGGCCGCGCCGGAGAGGGTGCGGTGGGTGCGCGATCGCTGGAAGACGCCGCTGGAGCTGCTGGGGGCGCTTCAACCCACCCTGGCGCTCGACGACCTGCGCGTGATCCCGGACGTGGACGAGGCCGGCATCGATCAGGAACGGCAGGAGCTGGAAGCGGTGTTTTCACGGTTGCGCGAGATGTGGCACCAGCGAGGGGGGGAGGTGGAGGCGTTGCTGAAAACCAGCTCCGCGCTCAACCGCAGGTCCTACAACAAGAACGTGGTCGCCAAGGCCATCGCTGCCGGCGCGGCCCTCGCCGCAGAGGCCGCGCCGCCGTCGATCCTGCCTGACGCATTCGAACGCCTCACGCCGGCGGTGCTGGCGGAGAAAGGTACCAAGGCCGGTGAAACAACGCCGGCACATCCATTCTTCGACCTGTGCTGGGACTTCGCAGAGCGGCGGGGTCGGCTCGACTCGGCCGCCAAGGCCCAGTTCCTGATCTCCGCGAGGAGCTTTGTCCGCGAGACCCTCGAGAAGCGCAAACGCGACGAAGGACTGCTCTACTTCGACGATCTCCTGCGCCGGCTCGACCAGGCTTTGGCGGGAGAGGGGGCGGACGCTTTGTGCGCCACCGTGCGCCAGCGCCATCCCGTGGCCTTGATCGACGAGTTCCAGGACACCGATCCCCAGCAGTACCGGATATTCCGCCGCGTTTATGCGGCTGAGCCCGAGTGTGGTCTGTTTCTCATCGGCGATCCCAAGCAGGCCATCTATGCTTTCCGCGGCGCCGATATCTTCACGTACATGCAGGCCCGCGAGGAGACGGCCGGCGAGAGTGCTGCGAGTGCGGGAGGGGATGGTGAAGATCCGCAGCGCGGCGGCGGCCAGTACACCCTCGGAACCAACTGGCGCTCCGGCTCGCGCCTGATCACCGCGATCAACACCCTCTTCGCCGGTGCCAGGGCGCCCTTCATCTACGAGCCTCACATCTGCTTCGAGCGGGTCGCACCGGGTCCCACGGCCGATGACGAACCGCTGCTCGTGGACGGTGCGGAGGCGGTACCCCTGCAGTTCTGGATGCTCGAGATCGACGAGCAGAACGAGTCCCGACAGCCGCCCGGCTTTATCAGCAAGCACGCGGCCCTCGAGGCGGCGGCGCGGGCCTGCGCCGAACAGATCGCAGGGCTCTTGAATCGCGCCGGCGCGGGGTCCGCCAAGCTCGGGAAACGGGTGCTGCTGCCCCGGGACATCGCCCTGCTGGTGCGCACCCACCGGGAGGGCGATCTGGTGCAGGATGCCTTGCGCGCCTGCGGGGTGAGCAGCGTCACCCTGAGCCAGGAGAGCGTGTTCGCGAGCGAAGACGCCGAGGAGCTCGCCACCCTGCTGGAGGCGCTGGCGGAGCTTCACCACGAAGGTCGAGTGCGGGCGGCCCTGGCGACCAGCCTGTTGGGACGCAGCGCGTCGGAGCTGGAGCAGCTCGCCCTGGACGACAGCGCCTGGGAAGCGGTCCTGGCCCGCTTCCAGTCCTACCGGGTCCGCTGGCAGGAGCGGGGCTTCATGGTGGCCCTGCAGGAACTCATCGCGGGGGAGGAGGTGACCTGCCGGTTGCTCCAGCGGCCTGACGGCGAGCGGCGTCTGACCAATCTGATGCAGCTCGCCGAGCTGCTGCAGGTGGCCTCCAGCGAGCACCCGGGCATCGAAGGGCTCCTGCGCTGGTTCGCCGACCAGCGCGCCGGCGACGAGCGCGACGAAACCCGGCAACTGCGCCTGGAGAGCGACGAGGGCCTGGTCAAGGTGGTCACGATGCACAAGAGCAAGGGGCTGGAGTACCCTCTGGTCTTTATCCCGTTCCCTTGGAGCTACTTCGAACCCCGGCAATCGCGGCAGCGCTGGAAGCGGCCGTTGCCCTTCTTCCACGATCCCGGGGACAAGGCGGCGTGCCTCGACCTGGGCTCAGCGGACGAGGATCATCACCGGGAGCTGGAACGTATCGAACGGCTCGCCGAACGGCTGCGCCTGTTCTACGTGTCGGTGACGCGGGCGGCCAAGCTTTGTGTGCTCTGCTGGGGGCGCGTCAAGGACGCGCAGGGTTCGGCCATGGCCTACCTGCTGCACCAGGACCTGGAGAGCGAGATCCCTGCGAGCCGCTTGCAGGGGCTGTCGGAAGCGGCGATGCGCGCCGATCTGGACGCCCTCGCCAAACGGGCGCCCGACTGTATCCAGGTCCAAGACCTGCCGACGGCCACAGGTGAGCGCTGGAGGGGCCCCGACGTAGACCGCCAAGGGCTCTCGGCGGCTACGTTCGGCGCCGTGATAGATGGCGATTGGCGGGTGACCAGTTACTCCGGGCTGGTGCGCGGCGACGAGACCGAGCACCCCGACTACGATGCCGTGGCCATGCCCGAAGCCCGGGAGGAAGACGAGCCCGAGGCCCGCAAGGATCGGGTGTTCGATCTGCCCGCCGGTACCCATGCCGGCCAGTTCCTGCACGATCTGTTCGAGATCCTCGATTTTCCGAAAGCCGCCGGCGAGGCGCTGGACGAGACGGTGCAGAAACTGCTGCAGCGTTATGGGCAGCTTCGAGCGGGCCGCGCAAACGATGCGGAGAGCGCGATCGACTGGACCCCGGTGGTTGCGGAGCTGGTGACCAACGTGCTCGACACCGACCTGGACGCGGCCGGGGCGGTGCGATTGCGGAACATCGCCATGAGCGACCGGCTCATGGAGCTCGAGTTCCACTTTCCCGTGGCGGACCTCGATCCTGCAGGTCTGCGCGCGGTTCTGTCGTCGTTCGCCGATGTTGCCGCCACCGGGGAAGGACTGAGCTTCGAGCCGGTGCGCGGTCTGATGCGCGGTTTCATCGACTTGGTGTTCCGCCATGACGGGCGATTCTACATCCTGGACTACAAGTCCAATCTCCTGGGCGATCGGCTGTCGGCTTACGAGCGCGAGGGGTTGCGCCAGGCGATCCGGCAGCACCGCTACGACTTGCAGTATCTGATCTACACCGTGGCGCTGCACAGATTCCTCGGGCGGCGGGTGCCGCTCTACGATTACGAACGTGATTTCGGCGGGGTCTACTACCTCTTCCTGCGGGGCATGCGCCCGGAGCACGGGCCGCGTTACGGGGTTTGGTGCGACCGCCCGCCGCTTGGGCTCATTGAACGACTGGATGGTTTGTTCGGCGGCGGGGAGGGGGCAGCATGATGCTGGAAGCGTTGAAAACGGCGGTGGGCCTGGGTCTCCTTCGGGCGATCGATCTACACTTCGCCCGGCATATGGTCGCGCTGGCCGGCGGGGATGATCCCCACCTGCTGCTGGCGGCGGCCTTGGTGAGCCACCGCGTCGGGGAGGGTGATGTGTGCGTCGAGCTGGCGCACTGCGGCGATTTTCCCTTGTTCCGGGCCGAAGATCTGGAGGACCGCATCGAGCTTCCGCCGACCGATGGCTGGGTTGAGGCATTGCGCCGATCGCCGGTGGTGGGGCGGCCGGGAGAGAGGGCGCCGATGATCCTGGACGATCGGGGTCGGCTCTACCTCGGGCGCTACTGGTACTTCGAGCGGTCCCTGGCCGATGCACTGTCGGCGCGGGCGCAGGCGTGGGTTCCCGGTGTCGATCGGGAGCGGCTGCAGGCAGGGCTCGAGCGGTTGTTCTCGAAACCGGAATCCGGCGTTGCCGACTGGCAACGGGTGGCGGCTGCGGTGGCCGTGCTGCGGCCGTTGTGTGTAATATCGGGCGGGCCCGGGACCGGCAAGACCCGCACCGTGGCCTCCATCCTGGCTTTGTTGGTGGAACAGACCGGCGACGTCGCAGCGCTGCGCATCGCCCTGGCCGCTCCCACCGGTAAGGCGGCGGCGCGGCTCACGCAATCGATCAAGAGCGTCAAGGCGGAGCTGCCGCTGGAGGCGGAGACGGCGGCTCGCATCCCCGAGGATGCCGTCACTTTGCACCGGTTGCTCGGTTTCCGGCCCGGTCGGGTCAACCCGCGGCACGGCCCGGACAATCCTCTGCACATCGACGTGTTGGTGGTGGACGAGGCTTCCATGGTGGATCTACCGCTCATGGCGCGGCTCGTCGGGGCGCTGCCCGAAGGGGCTCGGCTGATCTTGCTGGGGGACAGGGACCAACTGGCCTCGGTGGAGGCCGGCATGGTGCTCGGGGATATCTGTGGGCATGGAGAGCAAGCCGCATACTCGCCGGACCTTTGCGCGGCGATCAAAGATGCGGCCGGCAACGTGCTGCAACCAGCCGAAGAGACTCAACCGGCCATCGCCGATCACATCGTGGTGCTCCAGAAGAGCTGGCGTTTTGGCGCCGAGAGCGGTATCGGTGCCCTGGCCGGCGCAGTGAACGCGGGGGACGCGGAGCGTGCTATCGCCGTCCTGGACGACGGGCATTACAACGATGTGAAGCGCGAAGAACCGCGGCAAGATGCCCTGTCCGACCTGATCGCAGGGCGGGTAGTCCCGGCGTACACTGAGGTGCTGCCCAACCGTTCCGAACCGAAAGTCGCGCTGGTCGCAATGAACGGGATGCGCGTGCTCTGCGCCGTGCGCGAGGGGCCTTACGGTGTGCGCACCCTGAACCGGTGCATCGAGCAGGCTCTCGAAGCCGAGGGTGTGATCGAGCGCACCGGCGAGGTCTATGCAGGGCGTCCGGTCATGGTGACGGCCAACGACCATACCCAACGGCTCTACAACGGCGATGTGGGGCTGGTGCTGCCGGACCCGGCGAGCGACGGCGCTTTGCGTGTGTTTTTCGAGTCAGCCGAAGGTGTTCGGCCGATCCTGCCGTCGCGCCTGCCGCCTCACGAGACGGTCTACGCCATGACCGTACACAAGAGCCAGGGCTCGGAGTTCACCGAGGTGGTTCTGATCCTGCCCGAGGCGGAGAGTCCTGTCGTCACCCGGGAGCTGATCTACACCGGTATTACCCGGGCGCGGCAACGGATCGTGCTGCTCGGTGGTCGCGAACGCCTCAGGGAGGCGGTTGCACGCCGGGTCCAGCGATCCTCAGGCTTGCACGATGCGCTGTGGGGGTAGTGTGCGCTTTCCTGCCAGGTGGCGCTCGATTGGATGACTCAGATGTCGTGCTGCTCGACGTGCCGCCGGGAGCGGGATCACTTATCCTTGGGCTCGATGCGGTACTCTACGAAATACTGTTCAGGCAGGAACTCGTGGACCTTGACGGGGACGAGCCCGGCCTCGCCCATCTCCGCATCGAGCATCTCCCGTGAGATCTGCACGTGAGGCTGCGGGTATCCGGGCATCCGCTCCTCCGGTGGCCGCGGAATCGAGTCGATGACGACGATTCGACCGCCAGGAGCGAGGCACTCGCAGAGCTTCCGGTTGTAGGCGACGCGGTTCTCCAGGTAGTGGTAAGCATCCACCATGAGGATCGTGTCCACACCCTGCTTGGGCAGCATGGGGTCGTCCTTCACCACCTTGAGCACCTCCACGTTATCGAGCTTCTCGTCGTGGGCGCGTTTTTGTATGTGATCGACGAGGTCCTGGTAGAGGTCGGTGGCCCAGACCTTACCTTTCGCACCAACCGCCATGGCGAGGGGGATCGTGAAGTAACCCGATCCGGCACCGAGGTCGGCTACACGCTCGCCGGGCTCGATGGCAAGCGCGGCCATGACCTCGCGGGGTTTCTGGAAATCAGCACGCTCGGGACGATCCAGCATCGTGATGTAGTTTCGCATCCAGGCGGCTCGCATCATCGTCCTGAAACGTTTCTCGCTCCTCAAGCTTCCGAAGTCGGCGTCCTCCCGGATCATGTGGTGGGTGTGCCAGAAACTGGTCTCGGCAGCCTCCTCGATCCGCGCCAAGGCCTTGTCCATCTCCCCGAGCTTGACGTGTACGCGGGCGATGCCGACGAGCGTCGCGACGTGCTTCTCGAGCGTGATGGCGTAGACCTGTGCGCCGATCTCGAGTGCCCTGGCGTACTCCTCGGCCTGCAGGGCTTTGGCAAAACTTTCCTCCAACTCCTCCAGATTCTGCGAGGGGGTGCCCTGGGGCTGAGGATCAGCGCAGAGCACCGTCGTGGCAAGCGCGATGGTGAGCAAAGCACTGACGAGCGTAAAACGAGCGAGGCGGATGTGTTGGCGCATACCATTCTCCTGGTCTATCGGGCCCGAATCCGGCCGAAAACGTCGGTTACGTTTTCGAGGACGGAATCGATTTGAGGTCGGGTGCTTTTCGATGGTGTTCAAGGATCCGGCGGCTGGTCGAGTTCGCCACGCGCCGCGTTACTACTCAATACGAATCGCCGGCGGAATGACGTGGTTTTATTGGTGCTTTACCGGGAGATTCCGCGTCAGCGCCGCGATCGACCGCTCGGCGACCACTCTTTCATCAAATGTTCCGATCTCTGCTTTGCGAATTCCTCGACGGTTCAGCGGAAAGATAGAACTTGCCCCCGTTCCATTGCCAAACCCACTGCGAGTGACCCTGGAGCTTGAGTCTCCGTTGATGGAGGCTATTTGAGAGCTTTGACGGGAAACGCCGCTGAAAAGCAACCGATGAGTACAGCTTGTGATTTTCTGAGTTCACGCTCACTGGTTTTTTGAAGCTGCTTTTTTTGACGGATTGAGCTGAATGACTGAAACATGAAAGGATAGAGCAATGGGGATCAATAAAGCCTGGAAGAAAAGCCTCTTGGCCTCGCTCCTCTTCGCCGTCGGCCTCGCCGGCAGCAGCGTCGCGCAAACTCCGAGCTGGAAGGCGGAGCTTCTCGGCACCCCGCCTGCGACCTGGTCGACATCTGCGGCTGCCGCGGTCAACGACGCTGGACAGGCGGTGGGCAATGCCTACCTCTCGGGGTACAAGCGGGCGTGGATCGCCGGGCCGGGCCAGGCACTCGAAATCCTCCCGCTGCCTCCCGGTGCGACGTGGAGCCAGGCGAACGACATCAACTCCTCCGGTGTCGTAGCGGGCCAGGTTCTCTTCGGCAACGACTCGCAGGGAGTGCTCTGGCGACCCGGTATCGGGGGCTACGAGGCTTTCCTCCTGCCGAGCGGCCCCGGAGGGTGGATTCCCTTCAACGCGACCGCCATCAACGACGCGGGTGACGTCGTTGGCAAGTACGGAATCCTCGGTGGCAGCTACCACTGGACGGAGGCCACCGGCGTAACCCAGATCACGACGGCGATGTTTCCCAAGACCCCCGCCGATATCAATGAGCAGCGCCAGATCCTTGCCGGGACCTACAGAATGGACCTCGATACCTTCGTGCTCGAGGACCTCGGCAATCCAACCGGCACGGGTTTCAACTACCTCTTCACCGAACTTACGGTGATCAATGATGCAGGGGAGTGCGGCGGCTACGCAAATACTGCTACAGGTTCGAACTGGAGCAAACAGGCCGTGCGCTTTACGGACGGTCCCGTGTGGAAGCTTTATAACATCACGCCGTTGATAGCGGCGGGTGTATCGGGGCTTGCTGCGTCCGGTGATGCCATTTACCACCTCGACCTCTTTGGTCAGTTCGTTTATGTCGAGGGCTTCGGCAGCATCGAGCTGCAGAACACACTCGCGCCGGCCTACGCGGATTGGGATCTGACGGACAGCTTCGGTCCCGCGATCAGTCGCAGCGGGCGCCTCGCCTGCACCGGCTCGAACACGACGACCGGCGAGTCCGGTATCGTGCTGCTCACACCGTTCGCGTTCGAGGATCTGGGTGGCGCCTCCCGCGGCGCCCTCGGCGATCCTGTTCTCAGCGGATTCGGGACGCTCGTCCCTGGCACTCCGACGCGCGTGCGGCTCGCGAGCGCGGCACCCGGAAGCCGTGTGTACTTCGCCTGGTCGGCGACGTCGAACCCGATCCCGCTGCACGGCGGCATTCTCTATCCCAATCCGCCGAGCCTGAAAGTTCAGTCGCAGACCGATGCCCTCGGGCGCTCCGAGGTCACCTTCAACTGGCCGCCTGCTTCTGCCGGTACGTCGTTCTACCTGCAAGCGGGGGTGATCGATCCCGAGGCGGCGACGGGCATCGCGTTGTCCAACGCGCTCCAAGGCGTGACGCAGTAGGCAACCGCTCGGATTTGTGTCGTGCGGCTGGGGGACCTGGCCTGGGCCGCCGCTCCTCCAGCAGCCGCGCAGAAGCCGCCTTCCTGGCGCGTACGCCAGAATCTCTAAGGGACTAACATCCAATTCAAGATTTCCTCTCGCCAAGACGCCAAGGAATCTTTGGGGTGTGGAGGCTTTTCTCCAGACACGAAGATCGCAGCACCAACGACCACTTTACCTATCTCTTTATTGTATTGAGCTTTGCGCTCTTTGCGAGAGTTCTTTTCTTACAGTCTCGAGAGCAGTTTGTTTGGAAAAAGAGAAGAAAAGCCGGTAGCCGCTTCTGCGAAAAGCGACGAGCCACAGCTCACACGATTACCCCGCTCTTTCGATAGTGCCATCCGTAGCCCGACAGTGATGGAGGGCGGGTTTACCCGGCACTCGTTACTACCGTTGGATTGCTCCACCATCCCTTCGAGCAGGACTGGGAGAGCAATCGGAAGGCGCATTGACGCGAGATCGCACCTCGTCGCCCTCCCTGACGGTCGGGCTACTGCTGGCCATGGCGGATGAGAGAGGGGTGTGGGGAGCGGATCGCATTCACGTAGAAGCCGCCTTCTTCAGCGGAGAGCGACAATCCACACCTCACACCATCCCCCCCCCCTCTTCCCAATGGTCCCAACCGTAGCCCGACGGGTTTAGGGAGGGCGGGACCAGCCGACATTCGTGATGACCTGTGGATTGCTCCACCATCCCTTCGAGCAGGACTGGGAGAGCAATCGGAAGGCGCATTGACGCGAGATCGCACCTCGTCGCCCTCCCTGACGGTCGGGCTACGGTTGGCTATGACGAATGAGTTAGGTAGAAACGTCATTCGCCCTCCCTTTGTAGGCGCAGGAAGCGGTTGTAGGCGAAGCTTCCGGCGATGAGTACACTCCCCAGCGTGAGAAAACCCAGCACCCGGTGGAGCGGCTCCAGGGAGGCGGTGTCCATGAGAAACACCTTCAGCAGGGTCAGTCCGAAGAGGGCGAGGGCGGTGTAGCGCAGGAGAGGCGCCTTGCGGACGAAGCCGATGACGAGGACCGTTGCGCCGAAGAGCGCCCATAGCACCGAGAGCGAAGCGAGGGCCCAAGGCGAGCCGTTCCCGCTCAAACCCGGATGGCGATCGAAGAACTGGTAGGTCTCCGCCGAGCAGAGCAGGAAGAGCACGGAAATCAACGAACTCCAGGCCAGTTTTCGAACAACCTGGAGCACGTCTGTCGGACAAGGCAGCAGGACAGCGAGAGGGCCGGAGAGGGCCAAGGCCAGCCCACTCAGGAAAAACACATTCAGCACCGGGGTGAAGGGTGTGTCGTGGTAGCGGGCGAAGGTCGTAAGAAATACAGCAGAGGTGACGTAGTAGAAAACACCGCTCATCACCGCCAAGCGCCGGTCGCCTCGCAAGGCCGCCAACCTTGCATATAACACCGAGATGAAGGTGCCCGCCAGCCACACGTAAGGCATGGCTTTGTGCCAGGAGAGATCGAGGTTGAGCTGGCAATGCCGGATGATCTCATGGGCACCCACCAGGTAAGCCAAGCCTCCGGCCGCGAAAGCACAGACGGCGAAATAAGTGCGCGCGGGTTTCCAGGTGGCGTATCGCTGCAGCCAGGCGGCGAAAACAAGGGAAAGCACCATAACCGCGGCACACAGGAACGCCGGATTGGCGACAAACGTGAAGGCTTCTCTGGGGTACGAGGAGAAAGAATAGGCGAAGGAATAGAGTGAGGCCCCGTAGAACAGGAGCGCAACGAACGAGAGACGCATTTCTTTTGCGCGGATGGATAGGAAGGCATAACAAGCCGAGATCAGGGCGCCGACCAGCCACACGTAGGGCATGGCCTGGGTCGAGGTGGACAGCAGGTTGAGTTCGAAGTGGGCGATGCATTCCGACGCGGCGAGCGTGTAGAGCAAGACTCCTGCCGTGACGGCGTGAGCCAGGAAAAACACACCCCCTGCCCGGAAGCTCAACGTTGACTCCTCGTTGCGCCGCGCCTCCCGCCACGACCACCATGCTGCCGCTGCGAAGGCCGCGATCACCAGCACCCAGGCATAAATCGGCGGATTGAACACAGGGGTGAATGCCGTGTTATGAAGGGGAAAGTGAACTAGCAGCTTCCCTACCGCGAATCCGTGGCTCACCACGCTGCCGGTCAGGATCCAGGTACTGTTCAAGGCAAAACCCAACCCCAGCAAGAATGCGCCCTCTAGGGCCCACACAACCGCAGTCGTCCACGGGCCGAATTGGATCGGGACGGCGGCTGTAAAAAATCCCACGCAGAGCACGAGGGCCGCCACGGCCTGGAAACCTTCTTTTTCCGGCCTGCGCCAGGCCAGGATGAACTGCACCAGGTACAGGGTGCTCAATCCGAACGTGACGAGGGCCATGGCGGTGCGGTGATCGTCGTAGAGGATGTCGTAGAGAAAAGCAAAGCAGATCAAGCCGTTCACCAGGGAGAGGCCAGCATCGTCGAGGCGGTCTTTGGTCCTTCCGAGCAGGTAGGGCAGCGCCGCCGACAGGGCAAAGAGTAGGAAGAAAACCGCCGTGCCGATGAGCGCCATCCCGGGCCGGCCGCTGCCGAACTGCTGGTACCAGCCGAAAAAGATGAGGTAGCTGGCGATGGGGCTCAACATCTTGACGAAGGTCCAGCGCCACACGACACTGAAGCTCACGGCGCAGGCGCCCAGGAGCGCCAGATAGCCGATGAGGAATCCGCCGTGGTCCTCACCCGTGGCGAGCAGCACGGGCGTGAGATAACCACCGAGAAAGATGAGGCCCGCAATGATCTGCGATCGGTACCAGGCGGTGAGCAGGGCGCCGCATGCCGTGGTAATGGTCATCACCGCGAAGGCGGTTTCGATGGACAGGATGTGAAACAGATCATAGGCGCAGTAGCTGGCGGTGTAGAGCACGCCGAAGCCCAGCGCGCTCAAGCCTTCGGCCACGATGCCGAAACCGCGCCTCCTGAGCCAGTATCCCAGGCCGATGCAGGCGGCGCCTGCTGCGTAGACCAGGCCGCTCACACCCCACTCCCCGAGCCAACCCTCGTCATAGGCCACGTTGAGTGCGTAGGCCGCCGCGAAGAGGGTGGTGATCACTCCGGCCCAGTTGAGCGCTTTCATGCCGATGAACTTCTCCATCGCCGCCGGCCGCGAGGGGATTCCTTTCCCGGCCGGCCCGTCTTGGGGCGACTCCTTCCTGATCTGTCCCCGATCTGATTTTGAAAGCGACGACCCCGCAAGGAGCAGCGGTCCGGCCGCGAGAGGTTTTTCTGCGGGGACGGGGTGCTGCTCTTCGTGTGCCTTCTCGATCGTAGCGGGTGGCACCTCGGCAAAGAAGGCTTCCTCGACAACGTCCTGAGCTGCAGGCGAGCGGTCGTCCTCCGGAGGGATCGAGGAAGCTTGCGGCGACGTTTTGGATCTAACATCGAGCGAGCCACAACTGGCTGCCTCAGGGACGGTCCGCGCAGCCGGTTTTCGTCGGAGCTGATCCTCCAGACGGCTCACCCTGCCGGTCAGGATTATCACCAAGACCAGCGCCACCGGCCCGGTAAGGATCAGAGCCATGCCCAGAATTACAAGAGCTCCCATGATTTGGCCTCCCAGCCAGTCAACCAGAAACGGTCATGGACTCGATACAGAATTTGCCGAGTCGATCAGTATCAGGCAAAGGCCATGCCAGCACGGCGCGGCGGTTGGGAAACCCCTCTAAGCAGGGAAATTATCGCTTCGACCTAATTCATCCGTCACGGCCAACCGTAGCCCGACCGGCAACTTCGGTCAGGCAAAGAACCTACGGCAGTCATCGGCGATGGAGATGAAACATCCGAACACTGATGGTGAGGGAGGGCGGCGCGGTGCCATAACACGTCAATCCGCCTGTCGATTGCTCGCAACCACCAGCTCGGAGGGAGGGTGGAGCAATCCGATGGTGATCACAGTTGCCTGGCAATCTCGCACTCCCTCACTGTCGGGCGTCTAATGGTACTGCTGGAATAGAAGAGATGTGCAAAGAATGCCGGTGAGAAACACAAAATGCAGGATGGCCGCGCGGAAAGTGAGAACGGTCTCTCACAGACCTTCAATCACCCGGCCGGTCGTCTGCAGGTTCCTTGAGGACGAAGGCGATGCGCTTGTTGGGGTAGTCGATCAGCATGGTGAAGGAGGAGAGGAAGCCACCTCCGATGTTTCCCGCGGTGACCTCGTCGACAAAAGCGCCCTCCTCGGAGCCTTCGGTGAAGCTGACTTTGGGTTTCTCGAAGCGATGGTCGCCCAGCTCGAACCACTCGAGCTCGCCCACGTACGTGTTGACATATCCGCCCACGCCGCCGGCCTGCCCCTTGCCGACTTTGCGGTCCTTCAGCAGCGCGTGCTTCTTCACGAAGCCTTGATGAAAGCTCACGGTCTCGTTGGAGCCGGTGTCCAGGGTGAAGAGCCCTTCGCGATCGCCCTCGAGCCGGCACCGCACGGTGGGGATGTTGCCGTCGAAGACGATTTCCCGCCAGGGAGCCTCGCGTTCATTCCACGATCCCGGCTCATGGAGCACGATGCGCTCGTCCGCGCCGTCGTATTCCACGAGGCAGCGGCACAGAAAATCGTAGCCGAGGGCGCCGCCGATCTTGCAGTTGAAGATCGGCTCGATGAAGGAGAGGTCCACGTCGACGAAGAGCGGATCGTCGATGGTTACGCCGCCGATCGCGATCGACCGGCCGCGCCGGAAGCGCGATTCCACGGCACCTCCCGCACCTACGGCTTTGATCCTGCCCACCTGATCCATTCCGAGTTTCTCCGCCAAACCGGTGTTGATGGCGTTCATGCCCGCGCCGGTGTCCAGAAAAAACCAGCCGCCCTCTTCGCCGTCGATGAGGGGCTTCATCAAGATGTGGCCGGTAAAGGTCTTTTTCACCTCGAGGGGCTGGCCATGCGCCTGCTCGAAACGGGTGTCAGCCGGCCGCTCGTCGATCGGCCTGCAGCCGGCCGCCGCCGTCGATCCGGCCGGAGCCACCGTGTCGATCTCGATCGATGAGATCTCCTCTTCCTCCAGCACCCGGATCTTGTGGGGAAAGCGGAACCGCGCCACCTGGCGGTAATCTCCCAGCACGATCTTGTTCGGGGTGCCACGCCTCGTCCAGGAGAGCGCCTTGGGCAGGGAGTCCTCGCGCGAGATTTCCAGCTCGGCGCGCATTTGTCCCCCAGGCACTTTCAGGGTGAAACACTTCTCGGACGATGCGTCGATCTCCAGGGGACACTCCGGATCGAGCCAGCATCCTCCCAGCACCCAGGCGAAGAGCTGGCTCTCTTCGAGATCGCGCAGCTCCAGATGGCCGGGCATGCCGCAGAAATCCACCTTCCAGCCACGTCGCCCGTCGTAGCCTTCGACGGTGCTCAGATCGGAGAGGTATTCGATCTTGAATCGGCCGTCGGAGAGCAGTGTCAGTCTGTAGTCCGTCTCCAGCCCCAGCCGCTTCCCGTGGCCCTCGATCACGACGCCATGCTCCCAGCTTCGCAGAGCCGCGTGCCCCACGGCGTCGCGCACCCGATCGAGCTGCGCCTTCGATACCTCCTGGCCGCAGAGCGGCGGCAGCAGGCAAGCAGTCAGCAGCATCGCGAGCGCCCAGACCGTGGATGTCGATTTCATCTCTTGCGTTCTCATGATCTCTCCTTGTGGCACGCGGAAACCGCGAGACGATCAAACAGTGCAATGGAGGTGAGGAGGATGCCCTGCCGTGTGGGTGTTCGGCGCGACTACGATAGCATAGATCACGTCGGGCTTGTCAAGAAATTCGATCCGCTCGTGCGGGCTTGGCCTCGAAGGATCCGACGTCAACGAGGTCGGTCCTCGATGTTCACGTACGGTTCGAGAGCGGCTGCAATCGAGCGGTCGGAAGGCGATTGAAACATCGAGTAGTGATCCCCTGGGATGACGTGAACGCGGATATCGGGGCAGTAGGCTCCCCAACCGGCGTGCGGCTCCAGAGGAGCGCTGTTGGGCGGTCGCTGGGCGCGCAGCAGAACGAGGCGTCCAGGGTAGGGTGACGGAACGTAATTGGTTTCAGCTTCCATATGCGAATGCATGGCCCGGATGAGCTCGAGATGCTCTTCTTTGGTGTTGCGAGTGATCAACCAGTTGCGGATCAGCTCGCCGATCCAGATGATCTTGTCTCTGAAGAATCGGACCTTTGCGCGTCGGTCCAGCCGCCAAAAGTTCGAGAGATAGCGTCTGATCCAACGCGGCGATCCGACCGGCACCTGGCTCCAGTAGGTTTCGATGAGGAAGAGCAGCTCGACATCGTCTCCGGCGCGCTGGAGCTGCTGGGCCATCTCGAAGGCGATGATGCCACCAACGGAGTAGCCCCCCAGCCGATAGGGACCCTTCGGTTGGAAGGAGCGTAGAGCTGCAATGAACTCGCTGGCCATGGCTTCGATCGAGGCGGCCGCGGTTGTTGCCTGGCTGAGGCCGAGGAGCTCGAGGCCGTAGAGCGGTTGATGCGGGCTGAGGTGCTGCGCGAATCCTCGAAACCAATGCGTGCCCCCACCAACACCGGCGGCGCAGAAGATCGGCCGTCGATCGCCGTGAGGTTGAATCTCGATGATGCAGGCCGAGGTGCGATGGCGGTCGTGGTGTTGCTGCAGGGAGCGCACCAACTGAGCGATCGTGGGCCGTTGCATCAGATTGGCGATCGAAAGCTGGACTCCCAGCTCGGCTTTGATGCGCGCCAGGAGTGGCAAAACGAGCAGAGAATGTCCCCCGAGGTGGAAAAAATTGTCTTCCCGGCCGATGCCCGTGACCCCGAGCACGTCTTCCCAGATCGCCACGAGCTTGCGCTCCAGGGGGCTGTCTGCGTGCTGTCGGTCGGTGCTGTCGGCGGGAGGATGATCCAGATCCGCGACCGGCAGGGCCTTGCGGTCGATCTTGCCGTTGATGTTGCGTGGCAGGGCTTGCATGAAGACAAATACAGATGGGATCATGTAGCTCGGAAGGTGTCGCTCCAGAAACGTTCTCAGATCGCGGCTCAGAGCTGAATCCGATGTCGGCCTGGAATCGGGGGCAGGTTCAGATTCCAACCGGGTTTCTGACTCTGAGACCGCTGGGGATGCCACCACGTGAGCCGCGAGCTTCTCGGAGGCGCTGCCAGGCTCGCCGACGAGACTCACCGTCGCCTCGCGCACGCAGGGGTGCTGACAAAGAACCGCCTCGATTTCTCCGAGCTCGACTCGAAAACCGCGGATCTGGACCTGATCATCGATGCGGCCGATGAACTCGAGCTCACCGTTCGGCCTGTAGCGAACCAGATCTCCGGTGCGATAGAGGCGCGAATCCGGGTGGCTGGTGAAGGGATCCGCGATGAAGCGTTCGGCCGTCAGATCCGCACGATTCAGATAACCGCGGGCCAGCCCGTGACCTCCGAGGAGCAGCTCTCCTGCGGTCCCCACCGGCACGGGTTCGAGATGAGCATCCACGACATAAGCCCTGACGTTGTCGATCGGACGGCCGATCGTTGGTGGTGTCGGGTCGTTCCCCGGATCGACGACACCCCACGTACTGTCCACGGTATTCTCGGTGGGACCGTAGGTGTTGATCAGCGTGAAGGCGAGGCTGGAGATCGGCCTGCCTCGGAGCCGATCGCCACCGGTGAGCAGGAAACGCAAAGCCGTCGTTTGAGGCCAGTGCTGGTTGAGAACCAGCTCGGCGAGCGCTGTCGGCAGAAAAACCACGCTGATTTGGTTGTGGTCGAGCCATTGGATCAAACGCTGCGGGTCGGTTAGAACCTGATGCGGCGGAATGGACACAGCCGCGCCAACGGTGAGATAGGGCCAGATATCGGCTTGCGAAGCGTCGAAGGCGACACTGGCGATCATAGCGCTCCGATCGGTTGCGCGCAGTTCGAGTCGTTTGCGGTAGAAGCAGGCCAGGTTGACCAGCGACGAGTGCTCGATCTCCACTCCTTTGGGGCGTCCTGTCGAGCCGGATGTGTAGATGATATAGGCGCGCTGATCCGGAGCGACCGGGGGCCGGATTGGGCTGGTGGTGACGTCTTCGCTAAAGGTCCAGGCGTGATAGTCCACCGGCACCAGGGTGCCACCGATTCCTTCCAGTTTCTCGGTGAGGTGCGGTTGCGCCAGGACCAGCTTGGCACCACAGTCTCCGACGATATAGGCGATGCGTTCGCGAGGCGAGGTTGGATCGATCGGTACGAACGATCCGCCGGCTTTGAGCACCGCGTAGAAAGCGATGACGGCTTCGACGGAACGTTCCATGAACACGGCGATAGGTTCTTCGAGCTCCAGTCCAGAGCGCATCAGCCGCGCGGCCAGTTGGCTGGCACAGCGGTCGAGTTCCGCGTAGGGCAGGGAGAGGTCCCCCTGGACCAGGGCCGTGCCCGCTGGTGTTTTTTGGACCTGGTCTTCGATGAGCTCATGAACACAGAGGTGGCGCGGAAAAGGCGATTCGGTTCGGTTCCATTCGTCCAGGATCGTGCGGAGCTCATCCGGTGACGGCGCCTTGCTGGATGCTGGTGCCCTTTGCGGTGCCTCCGCCGATCTGGACTTACACTCGCGCGCAACGGCCCTGCGGTCGACCTTGCCGCTCGGTGTCCGTGGCCACTCTTGAAAGTCGGCGAAGTGCCTCGGAATCAGAAAGGTTGGCAACTTTGATTGCAGAAAGCAGACGAGTTCATCAGTCGAGGGCGGGATCGATGGGGCGCTGATCAGACCGGTGAGCACCTCTTGCTTATCGAGGACAACGACGGCCTCTTCGACTGCCGGGTGTTGACAGAGGATGGACTCGATCTCACCGAGCTCGATACGAACACCTCTGATTTTGACCTGGCTGTCGACCCGGCCCAGGAATTCGAGACGTCCGTCCGGTGAGAAGCGCACCAAATCGCCGGTACGATAGAGACGTGCTGCAGGATCGTCGCTCCATCGGTTTGGGACGAAGTGCGTTCTGTTGAGCTCGGGGCGGTTGAGATAACCCTGAGCCAATCCAACCCCACCGATGTAGAGCTCACCGGGAATGCCGATCGGCAGGAGGTTCTGATCCTGGTCGAGGACATAAACTTCCAGATTCGCGATCGGGCGGCCGATCGCTGGGTGCTCCGGCTGTCCGGGGAAGCATTCTTCAACGACCGACCAGATCGTGACCTCTGTCGGTCCATAGGCGTTGAAAAAGCGGCATCCCGGAGCCCAGCGGTCGACGAGATCGGCGGTGCAGTCTTCGCCACAGCAGACGAGTACCTTCAATGCCGGGAGCTCGACCTGGCCCAGAGCCCGCAATACCGTGGGAGTCAGCGTCACGGCGCTGATCTCTCTTTGCCGCATGCAGCGCGCCAGGTTGGGGCCGGGTAGCATCTCCTCCCAGTTTCCGATCACCAGAGTTGCACCGATCGATGAAGCCATCAGGATCTCGAAGACGGAAACATCAAAACCCGCGTTGGAAAGCTGCAGTATCCGGCTGCGAGCCGAGAGTTCGAAAGTGTCGATTTGAGCCTGTATCAGGTTGCAGAGCCCTCTGTGTGCGGTGAGCACCCCTTTGGGATCCCCCGTCGAACCCGACGTGTAGAGGATATACGCCAGGTCGGAAGGATGGAGGGCAACCTCGAGGTTGGTGTCGCGTCGGGCCGAGATCTCGGCGCTCGAGTTCTCGATGCAGATTGTAGGGATCTGAGTGGTCGGGATATTGTCGAGAACCTTCTCCTCGGTGAGGATCATCTCGACTCCACTATCGCCGAGCAAAAAAGCCAAACGATCGCGCGGAGATTCGGGGTCGTAGGGGACATAGATCGCCCCGGCTTTGATGATGGCCAGGAAGGCGGCGACCCTTTCCAAACCAAAATCCATACAAACGGCGACCTTGGCCTGCGAGCCGATCCCGCGGTCGATGAGGTAGCGAGCGAGCTGATTTGCATGGCGGTTCAACTCATCATAGGAGGTCTTTCCTCGCTGGTGCTCTATGGCGATCGCTTCGGGGGTGCGCCGCACCTGTTCCTCGAAGAGCCGGTGGAAGCAGGTGCTGTCGGGATACGCGGCCGTGGTTCCGCGCCAATCTCCCAAGAGGAGCTGGTGTTCTTCTGGAGTGACAATCGCAATCTCCTCGAGCATCTGGTTCGGCTCGGCCAGCATGTTGAGCAGCAAGGTCTCGAAGTGAAACAATGTGCGCTCTGTTGGGAGATGCCGGCAGCTTTGGGGACAGAACTCCAAGGTGAGCAGGAGCTCTTCTTCGGCATAGGCGGCGAGAGTGAAAATGTTGGTTTTTTCGAGAAGCTTCACCTCACGCGCGGCCCACGTGCCGCCCCGCCGGCGAAGCTGCGAAGGGAGTTGATATTTCTCAAAAACGAGTAAGGTGTCGAAGAGCGCCGCGTTCTGGGGCGCTGAACTCCACTCTTGAATCTGGGTCAGTGCCGAGTGTTCGTGTTGGCGCAGCTCGACCTGTTGGGAACGCAGCCCCCTCAACCAAGGCAGGAGGCGAGCTCGCGCCGGCAGGCGGACTCGGAAGGGAACGGTGTTGACGAAGAGTCCGATCATCGACTGCGTGTCGTGGGGGCTCCAATGACGGCAGTTGCGGGTGGTGCCGAAGAGCACATCATTCTGGCCGCTGTAGCGGCTCAAGAGCAGAGCCCAAGCACCTTGTACCAAGGTGTTGAGAGTGAGTTGGTTCTGGTGGGCGAATGTCTGCAAGCGGCTGGTCGTCTGTGCAGACAGACGTCGTGTGTCATAGCCTTGCTGTGGCTCCTCATCAGGAGGAGCGCCGGTCGCGTGCATCAAAAGGAAGGGTTGGTCGATCTGTTGCAGCTTAGATCTCCAGTAAGCTTCAGAGCGGGAATCATCCTTTTCATGCAACCAATCGATGAATTCGCGGTACGGCCTGGGTTCGTCGAGGGTCGGTCGCCTGCGCTCCTGCAGGGCGTCATAGATCTCGAAGACCTCCTCGATCACGAGCGTATGCGAGCGGCCGTCGAGCAGGATATGGTGAAACGTCCACACCAGCTCGTCGCTCGCGCCCGCTGGCAGTCTCAAGAGAGTGAGTCGCCAGGCCGGCGGACAGCGCAGATCGAATCCACGGCGCCGGTCGGCCCTGAGGAAAGACTCTATGTGCTTCTCGGTCGCGCTGCTGGAGAGACCGGAAAGATCATGGACTTCGATTGTGGGGAGGATCGATTCGTAGACCTTTTGGCACGGTCGCTCCTCCATCTCCCAACTGAATGCCGTGCGGAGAACGGCATGCCGCGCGGCGACTTCTTCCCATGCTCGGCTCAAGAGGTCGAGATCGAGAGGCACCTCGGTGCAGATGATCATCTGTTGGATGTAAAATCCCGCACCTTTTTCTGCGAGCGTGTGGAAGAGCATGCCTTGCTGAAGCGCAGAGAGGGGATAGGATGCCTGGAGCTCAACCGTTGGAGGAGAAACGGGCCGACTTTGATGCTCTGAGCTATGAGGTCTCGAGCCTGAAGTTTGTTCGATCAGGTTGTGCGGCATGTCCTCGTTGCTCCTCAAAGGTGCTCAATCAGGATGCGATACGTGAGCGAGTTTTCCCATCCGAGACCGGTAATGCTGCGTTTTCGAATTGAAGAAGAGAGGCCGCAACCCAAACCGGTATGACAGCCCCCGGGCTTATCCGAAAACCTCACTCTCTCTTCGTCATTACGCAAAGGATGCTTGAACGGGGATTTGGCCGCGTGTCCACTGATAGCACGAGCGGGGTGTTAGCCTTCGAGGGCACTATCATAAGCTCTGGTGGCGGGGCGGTGAGGAACGTAAGACGGGGCAACGCGGCGAGCCGTTGTGCCGTCCTCCAAGCTAGAAGGGATTCTTCTGACAAGCATAGGCAGCGACGAAAACCAACGCCGAGTTCCAATACACGGTATGTTCATTGGTCGTCCAGTTTCCAGCGCTTTCCAAGTAGTTTTTGGCTGGAAATCTCGACAGACCTCCGCCTTCATATCTGTTCGGACCGCCGGGTAGATATCCTTTCGGTATGCCTTCTCTTCCATCATTCCCATATATTACACTAAATATTACATCGATGTCGTCGTGGCCATACCCCGACACGAAGCTCAGACGCATCGGGTTTGCACCAAGAATCCAATTGAGCGAGGCCATGGCCATATCGTGAACGGGCTTTTCGTGTTCACCCAGCAGGCTCGAGCCGATAATGGCCTCCTGAGAAATACCGAGTATCTGTGAATTGATCCCCCAATAATAGTTGCCGTTTGTAACGACGTTGTCCCACGGGCTCTCCTCGTACCGCTTGAATTTATTATCGAGCCAGATTTTGAATTTACTGGAAAACCACTCTAACGCATCATTATCCGCGTGTATGGATTTCGAGTAACAAAAGAAAGCATCCATCCAGTTGTTTGAACATCCACTGCCATCACCGTATTGGTTTTCGAATCGACTCATCATTTCACGGTAATTGTCAACAAAGTAATTGTTGTACTTTTGTTCATGAGTCGCTCTGAACAGCGATGCTGAAGCCCATAGCCTATCGGCACGATCGTCATCTACGCTGTAGGGACCGTTGGGCGACTTGATGTTATGGGGATTTCGATCGAGATAATCCCATGCCTTGCAAGCGAGATGTAGGCATCGTTCTGCGAACGCCTGATCGTACTCGAGAAACAGGAGATAAGAATGTGCGAGTACTGCGGCTGCACATGCAGTGTCGTCAGTAGGCCTGATATTGGTTCTATTCCCTTCTCTGTCCCTCACGATCCGCTTGGTGACATCGCTGTCATTATCAGATTGAACTCTAGCATAGAACCCACCGCTCCCCGGATCCTGCATTTTGATGATCCACTCTATTTCCCATCTGGCTTCATCCAGGATGTCCGGAACACCGTTGCCGCTCTCGGGTATATCGAGCTGATTGTCAACGAACAGGGACGGATAAAATTCATACGCCCAGAAGAGATCCGATAGAGCTGTCGAGCCGGAGCTTACGTACTTACCGAGGTCGCCCGCGTCATACCATCCTTTGGTTACATTTCTTTTCGAATTTTCATTGGAATCAAAAACAGCGCTAACATCTTGCGGTGTGAGATCTTTACGCGGGTAATCCGGACAGTACTCTTTGGTGAGCTCGATCCCGGAGCGTTGATAATAGAAATAGCGTGCCGCATCGACCATGAGTGGCATAAAGACGTCGTCTCCCAGCCGGAATACAGGCGAACGGTCTATTCCCCCAGAATCAATCGCAATGTAGTAATCTCCTGCCTTTTCAAGCGATGAGAAATCAGCTTTGAATATTTTTTCCCCTGAATCGTGCTGGTCATATGTTTCCACGAGCGACAATCTGCCCTCAAAAACCGACCTGTCGTTGGATATGTCTCTTATGTCGTAAATGGTATCTTCTGAGATTTGCAGCTCATCCTCGAAACCGGAAACGAGAGCATACTTCGAGCCATCGAGCAGGAATCCGATTTGGTTGACCTTGATTGCTGGATATGACTTTTCTTTGTCTCGTGACGTTATTTTAATGCCATTGAGCCAAACAGTGAGAGGATTCAGGTCTGCGTTTTTGAGAACAATCACCATGATATTCGAAGGATCGATTCCCAGGGATGGGTCCATGATGTCCGCGAGTGGTATTTCAACGCGCTGCCATTCGGTGGTGATCGTGCAATAATCAGTCACCGGTTTGGCGACTTCTTTTTCCTCACCGGATTTGCGTTCTCTAACCTGATCTTTCGCGCCGATGAGAAACTGCTCACCTCCTTCTTTGCCCTTGACGTTGAATTCGAGAAATCCCTTTGAAACATATTGGGAGACGTCATGGGGACACCAACTCCTCAAGGTCAACAGGCAAAGCCACCAATAAGAACTGACTTCGGTGGTGACATTCAGTCGTAGTGACGGTGAGGCATTGTACGTAACGATTCCGTCAACAGGAAGGTTGCCATTGACAACCTCCAACTCACCTCCTCCGCTGCACGACATTCCGTTGGCCTGCTCTGCAAAAATGGTAATGTCTTGGAGGTTGCGCCATCCTTCGGGCGCCTCGTCGTTTGTTTCCGTCATCGGAAGGAAGGTGATGAGACCTGTCAAGATTGTCGTCACAACGACATTAGCAAAAACCAGCGCCATGATGAGCTTTCCAATTCGGCAGAATGCGTTAGATGAATGCCAGTTGATCGGTCCGCGTAATACAGCCATTCATCGTAATATCGAACGTCGCTGTCTGCGACCTGAAGAAAACCCATCGAGCCCGGATTATTCATGAAGGGCGCAGCGGAATCTGCAAGCCGTCGCGAATGATCCGGCGTTCCTTTGGGCTGGCTCTGTCTACTTCTTCATGGCCTCGAGGGCTTCCTCGATCGCGGTGATTGCCCGCCGCTCTTCGGCGAGGGCGCTGCGCAGGATCTGTGCTTCTTCGTGACGCATCTCGTTGCTCCACTCCCTGGGATTGCTGATTCGCCAGGGCGGCGGCGCGATCGTGGCGAGTTCGTTCGAGAGGAGGATCGTGGAGACCTGCGTATCATAGTGGCGTGCCGCCGCGCTCAGCGGGCCGACCGCGCTGGGGGCTGCCGCTCGGTCCGCGGAAGCCTGGAGATAGGCCGCTGCCGAGCGCCGGGCGTCGACGAGCGAGCGGTAGATCCAGGCGTTACCCATCATCAAGCCGCGGAGCTGGTCGTCGTCGGCCGCGCCGAAGCGGCTGTCGTCTCGTAGCCCTTCGATCCATCGTTGCCAGGCGTCGAATCCGCAGTGGTAGGCCTCGACCTTGGCGGTGTTGGCCATCGTGAGCGCCAGCTCGAGGGCCGAGCGCAGCAGATCGACGGGATCGGGCTGCGGATCCTTGCGATCCGCCAGAACTCCCACTCCCCAGGGCCACCGGTGATCCACGAAGACCCCTTCCTTGTAGCGGTACGGGTGGATGCAGAGCCACTCGTCGCCGCCTTTGCGGTAGCCGATGATCAAGCCATCCTCTTCATTGCCGTAGACAGCGGCGCGTCCGGCATCGATGCTCTGCACGACGGCCTGGCGGGCGGCTGCGACGCCGGCCTGGTCCTCCTCGGCGGGCTCGTGGGTCGCCACCGCGTAGGGCAGCGCCGCGACGAGACCGGCCACCGTTTTGTAACCGCAGAAGGGGTGCGGCGACGAAGGACACCAGTCCGCGTGCACCTGCAGCCGAAAGGCCGTACCCGAGGCCCCCATGAGCTCGTGGTAGCCGGTGGTCTCGCCGGTCGCTTGAAGGGCGATGGCGTAGGCCGCGATCGTCGATACAGCCATCTCGTCCAGGGGCCAGGGTGTGATCCCGTCGATCCAGGTCTGATCCGCTTCGCGCCTAAGTTGATAATCCATCGCTGACTTCCTTTCGCTTTGATGCCGGATGAAGCTCGACGTAACGACCACTCCACGCGCTTACGATCACAAATCAGTCGGGCTAGCCCCTGCGCGCCTGTACCACCAGCTCACAGCCATCGTGCGCGGGTGCCTGGCCTTGGTAATCGCCGTCGATGCGGACTGAACCGAAGCCGGCCTCGTCGAGCAGGCCGCGGATATCGCCGGGGTAGAGGTAGACCAGCTCCAGCGACTGGAGATGCACGTGCAGGAGCTCTCCCGAATCGTCGAAGTGTTCGTACCTGAGCCGTGACGAGACTCGCTGGTTGATCGTGTCGTACTGGTTGCAGTCGGAGAGCAGGATCTTGCCGCCTGCGGGGTGTGATCGCTCTTCGCGCAGGCGCCACACGCCTTCCAGCGCACCGGAGTTTTGGCTCATGTATTCCAGGGAGGGGTGGAAGACATTGATGGCGAGCACGCCCTCGTCTCTCAGGTGAGCGTGGCAGCAGCGCAGACACGCCAACTGGTCCTCGCGGGTCAGGTTGTTCAGGAAGGTGCGGAAGGGGATCTGGATCATGGCGAACGACTCTGTCAGATCGAAGCTGCGCATATCCCCGCGCCCGATGGTGACCAGGTCGCACGTCGGGGTGGGCTCGCGCAGCAGTTTTTCGCGCAGCCGCTCGAGCATGCCCGTGTCCGCATCCAGGGCGTGAATCGCGATCCCCGCGCGGGCGATGGGAATGACGATGCGACCCGTCCCGGCGCCGAGCTCGAGCACGGGACCGCCCGACTCGATGGCAAGCTGCCGATACCATTCAACGTCACCGGCGAAAGAGTCTTCGAAAAAGACATCATAGAGATCTGGATCGTAATTACTGAACATGGCATCTATCCCAGAACTGCTCCGCCTGAACGGCGGTTCCGGAACCGCAAATCCGGAACGGCGTTCCCCGATCGGTCACTACTTCGTTCCGGGGAAAAACTATACCACAATCACGGCGGGAATGAATGCCGATAGGACTGCCGCGATCACTACTTTTTACATCTTCACCCCATCTTCGGCCCGCCGGCGGCCGTTCCGAAGGTGACTTTCAGTTTTTGCGCCTTTCCGGAGCTGAGGTCGCGCGCCGAGTTTCGGTCTATCGCCCAGCCCGGCTCGACGTATTAGAATGGGCACCTCGCAAGCTCTAGCCGCGTCCAGTCTGCGCCTGATTTCAAATGAGGAGAAAGCTATGGGACGATTCCTGGGATCGAGTCTGTTTTTGGTTCTTCTGCTGGTACCCCTCGCATCGGCCGGGGAGGAGACCCTCCTGTTGCGCAATCCCACGGTCAGCGCCGAGCAGATCGCTTTTGTCTATGCCGGCGACATCTGGATCACCGGTCGCGAGGGTGGGCAGGCACAGCGGCTGACCGTGCATCCGGCCCAGGAGGGCGGGCCGGTCTTCTCGCCCGACGGCCGGTGGATCGCGTTCACCGGGTTCTACGACGGAGGAGTCGACGTCTACGTCGTCTCGGTGGATGGCGGCTCGCCGCGTCGCCTGACCTTTCACCCCGGCGCCGATGTCGTGCGTGGGTGGACGCCCGACGGCGGCAAGGTGCTCTTCAACTCCTTCCGTCTCTCCTACTCGCGCTTCGGCCGGCTCTTCAGCGTGCCGCTCGAGGGCGGGTTTCCCGAGGCGCTGCCGATGCCGATGGCCGAGAAGGGCTGCTACTCCCCCGACGGCAAGCGGATCGCCTACACCCCGATCCAGGACTCCTTTCAGACCTGGAAGCGCTATCGCGGCGGCACGACTCCACCCGTCTGGATCTTCGATTTTGCCACCAGCGAGGTGGAAAAGATCCCCCATCCCGGCTCCAATGACACCACACCGATATGGCTGGACAGCACGATCTACTTCCTCTCCGACCGCAACCGCATCATGAACGTTTTTGCGTACGATACGCGCACCAAGCGCATCACCCAGCTCACCCATCACAGCGACTACGACGTGCGCTCGGCCAGCGCCGGTGACGGCGTCATCGTCTACGAGCAGGGCGGCAGGATCCACCTGCTCGAGCGTGACGGCACGAGCCGCCCGCTCGCGATCCGCATCAACGCCGATCTACCTCAGATGCGGCCCCACTACGCGCAGGCCGCCAAGTATTTCCGCAGCGCCGCAATCTCGCCGTCCGGCAAGCGCGCCGTGGTCGAGGCGCGGGGCGAGATCTTCTCGGTGCCGGCCAAGAAGGGCAATGTACGCAACCTCACGCGCACACCCGGGGTGCACGAACGCTCGCCCTCGTGGTCGCCGGATGGCAAGTGGATCGCTTACTATTCCGATTTGAGCGGCGAGTACCGGCTGATGCTGCGCGAACAGAGCGGCCTGGAAGATGCGCGCGAGATCGTTCTGGGCGACGGCACCTTCTACTATGAGATGACCTGGTCTCCTGACAGCAAGCGGATCGCCTACACCGACAAACGGCTCAACCTGTGGATCATGGAGATCGACGGCGGCGGCGACGATCAGAACTTCGTGGCACCGATCAAGGTGGATACCGACACCTTCGACCATCCCGAGCGTTCCCTCGCTCCCGAGTGGTCTCCCGATAGCCGCTGGCTGGCCTACACCAAACGGCTCGACAACCACCTGCGGGCGGTGTTCGTGTACGACGTGGAGAACGGAGAGCGTCATCAACTGACCGACGGTATGAGCGATGCCATCTCTCCAGCCTTCAGCCGCGACGGCAAATTCCTTTGCTTCGGAGCGAGCACCAACTACGGGCTTCAAACGGGGTGGCTCGACATGACCTCTTACGAGCGCCCCGTGAGCCGCAGCCTCTACCTGGCCGTGTTGAGCCGCGACGAGAAGTCTCCTTTCGCGCCCGAGAGCGATGAGGAAGAGGTGGCGGAAGACGTGGCGGAGGAGCAGCAGGACCAGGAAGCGGACGAGCAGTCCGGCGATAATGAAACCGCCGAGGACACCGCCGATGCCGGAGCGCAGCCGGATGAGCCGGCCGATGTCGCTGATACCGGCGAGGCCGACGAGGCCGCCAAGCCCGATGAGGCCGCCCTCGGCGATGCGCAGAAAGGCAAAAAGAAAGGCAACGGCGACGCCGTCGAGGTCTGTATCGATTTCGAGGGCATCGACCAGCGTATCCTGGCTCTACCGGTCCCGGCCCGCGACTACCAGCAGCTCGAGGCGGCCGATGGTGGCAAGCTCTTCTATTCGGAACGGATCGAGAATCAACCCGGCTTGACCCTCCACCGTTTCGACATGCAAGAGCGCGAGGCGCAGGTCTTTTTGGGCGGTGTGCAGGGTTTTGCGGTGAGCGCCGACGGCAAGAAGATGATCTACGCTGCCGGCCGTGGCGGATCCTCCGGCGGTCCCACGGTGGGGATCGTCAGCACGGCGGGTAAACCGAAGTCGGGTGACGGCCGCCTCGACCTGAGCGCGATGGAGGTGCGCGTGGAGCCACGCGTCGAGTGGGCCCAGATGTTCGAGGAAGTCTGGCGCATCGAGCGCGATTTTTTCTACGATCCCAACATGCACGGCTGTGACTGGCCGGCGATCAAGGAGAAGTACCGGCCGTTCCTGGCCCACGTGGGGCATCGTTCCGATCTCAACTATCTCTTGTCCGAGATGATCGGCGAGATGGTGGTGGGGCACAACTACGTAGGCGGCGGGGATTCCTACCGCCCCGAGACGGTGCCCGTGGGGCTGCTCGGCGCCGAGTTCGAGATCGCCGAGGGGCACTACCGCATCGCCAAGATCTACACCGGTGAAAACTGGAATCCCGAGCTGCGGGCGCCGCTCACCGAGCCGGGGATCGATGTTGCGCAGGGCGACTATATCCTGGCGGTCAACGGGAGGCCTCTGGCGGCGGAGGACAACATCTTCGGCCATTTCGAAAAGACCGCAGGTTTTCAGACGGTGCTGCTGGTCAACGGCGAGCCTTCGCGAGAGGGTGCGCGTCAGGTGACAGTGTTGCCTGTATCGAGCGATCGGAGGCTGCGGTACCGGGACTGGATCGAGGGCAACCGCAGAAAGGTTTCCGAGATGACCGGCGGCCGCGTGGCTTACATCTACATGCCGAACACGGCGGGCGGTGGCTATACGGCTTTCAATCGTTACTTCTTCTCTCAGCAGGACAAGGAAGCTCTGATCATCGACGAGCGCTTCAACGGTGGTGGATCGGTGGCCGACTATGTGATCGACCTTCTGCGGCGCAAGCCGTTGAACTACACGGTCACGCGCGAGGGCAAGATCCAGCCCACGCCAACGGCGATCTTCCCCGGCCCGAAGGTGATGATCATCAACGAGTATGCCGGCTCCGGCGGCGATGCCATGCCCTACTACTTCCGTCTCACCGGGATCGGAAAACTCGTAGGCAAGCGCACCTGGGGCGGGCTCGTGGGAATCTACGACTATCCACCCCTCATGGACGGCGGCTTCATCGCCGCACCGCGCATCGCTTTTCTCGGCCTGAACGGCGAATGGATCGTGGAGAACGAGGGTGTTTGGCCCGATGTGGAGGTGGAGATGACACCCAAGCTGGTGATCGAGGGGCACGATCCGCAGCTCGAAAAGGCGATCGAGATCGTGCTCCAAGAGCTCGAGAGCCGGCCGAAGCGGGAGGTCCAGAGGCCTGCGTATCCCAAACGGGCGCTCTAGTTTTCATCGAGTCCGAGCGTGACACCGCCTTCGGGTGGTGTCACGCCTTGATCCAAGGTGCCAATTTTATCTCTCGACACCCCCTGCTGCGTGGCAACCGAGGGGTTCTTTTTTCGGCCGCCGGCGCTCGACAGCCTTGCGTGTCAAAGAGAATGATGCCGATAGTGGGGTTATCGCCCTCTACCTTATATTGGTCCTCGAACATGCGGACATAGCCGTCCATCTGGCCGATGTCCTGATGCGTGAGGCTGCCGATTTTGAGATCGAACAGCACAAAACACTTGAGAATGAAATGATAGAAGACCAGATCGACGTAGAAATCCTCGTCCTCGAAGCGTAATCGTTTCTGGCGTGCGACAAACGAAAAACCCTTCCCAAGCTCGAGCAGGAAATGCTCACCGAGCCTTTTTCGCGGCTTGCCAGGAGGCGTTCGTAGTAGAGGACCGATATTTGCCGGTCAAGTTGGCGGGTTGACCAATTCAGGTCGGCAGCTTCGTTCATGTACCATTCCCTTGCGTCGGGTTTCTCCACACGCATAAGCATCTTGCAATGCGTCCACGTCAATTCGCTCCGCAATGCGGAGCATTTTTCAAAGAGTTGTGATGATAATCGCTTATTCGTTTCAGCCGGCCTTGCTGGTGAACCGCCGGAAAGCAAGGTCGCTTGCAGGTCCGCGGTTTTGACCGGCTGTACCTCCGAAAAAAATCCGTCCGCATTATACGCCAGGGACTTACGGCGGTCTTCAATCTATACCCATTTCTTGATATTATCCCTCGACGAGAATTCTCTTGAGACTGATCTGGACAGCGAAATCGGCCGGAAAGACGTGAGCTCTGAGCCTGATCCCCTTTGAATTCGAGAAGGAAGACCTTCTGACCGGCCCGGCCTTTTCTTCGGGGTAAGAGTGCTCAAAATCCTAAATCCAGGGCGTATTTCCTCCTCAACGGACGTGACGATCCCATCGTTGACATGACGCTGCTCTTCGGACCTGGCTTTCAAGCGGCGGGATGTCCTTCCGGCGGCGTACGTACCTACTTCGCGATTTGCCTGAGTATTTCAATCCGGTCAGTCTCCAGCATGACGTTGAAGCCCGCTCTGTAGACGACCTTCTCGTTTTTCGGATCGAAGGACATTTTTGAGAGCGCCACCGTGGGCATTGCCATGTAGCGCAAAATGTTAAAGAAAGCAGGATCCTGCGGATCAACAGGAGCGCCTTTTGGTGTGCATCGAAAAACCGGAATGCCGCAAGCTGGCCATCGACGAGACGAGACTGAGTGAGATGCGCTTGTTTTTCGAGAGCTCGGCCAAGAGCTTCTCGCAGAAGAGATTTTCTACGAGATTAGCATCAAGATACGGCATGTGATGAAACTGGAAAAAGTCGGCGAAAGGCGAGAAAAACCGGCTCCCGGAAGATGAGGGGTGTTCTATTTTTGTTCGAATGGTTCATGATACTGTCTTGCGATGCCGGTGGTTTGCATAATTTGTGCGAGTCGTCATTCGCAAGTCTTGCTAATCGTGATTCAGCCGGTACGCGGCGCGGTCGAATCTTTCACAGCGAAATTGGATTTTGTTTGAACCAGGTGGTACGGTGGTCGGCCGCTCAGTTGTTCTATAGTAATGTCAAGGATTGCGTCATGGCGAACAAATGGTGGAATAATTACTCGCCAGCCTGATGCTGCTCTTTCTGGTCCTGTATCTTATCGTTCCGAAGCTTCCGCCGCGGCCTTGAAAGTTGTTTCTGCGTGCGTTTGTTCGAACTGTCCTTTCTCCAGGGCGATAAGGCAGTTGTGTAACTTGGCGTACTGATTTTGATTGACGATGTCATACTTTCCTTGGCTTGCCAGAAGCAGGTGTCTGCGAGCCTGCGCAAGGCGACTCAAATAGGGCAGCGCCTGTCCGTTCACAAGAGTGACGAAATCAGAAAGATCTGCCGTAGTATTGGGGATCTTGTATCCCCTATTACTGCTGGCAATAATGACACCGTGATTCCTGAGCTTCGCGATCACATTCATTCGAAACGACTGCATGGAGATGTCTTCTTCTCGGTATGAATTGACATGACTGAGGATCGGATGTGCATGAATGTATAGGGTCGGATCAAGTTCGTACCTATATAGCAAGTAGCGCAACGCCTCAACCTGCGAATCGGTGTCGGGATCATCTGAGTCGGCATTAGTTCGAATGAATTCTCGTGCCAACATGATGCTTTGTTGTGAAACAAGGTGATCAAACTGTTCCTGCTCATCCAGTCCGCCTACGAGGTCTGCTTGCTGAACGCTGGGGGGCCATCGCTCCACAATGATGGCTGCCTTGGACATAAGATCTAGAAGATTTTTTGGGTCTTTTCCGGAGTACACACGAAGTAAAGAACCGCCAAAAATGTCTGCGGCCTGAACCAAAGGATGTGCTTGACTAGGAACGAATGTGAAATCTTGGTGGTCGAACAGCTCCTTCTGATATCGAGTCTCGAGATACGTTTTAAAGCTCTGCATGAATTCTGAACGTCCGTACTCATCGGCGAGGACATGAAGCGATGTAAAAGCACTGTAAAGACGTTTGTAGAGGCGGCCGTGAAGGTGTTTGATGAACGATTTTTTTTGCTGTAATCCAGAATTTTTATCGATTTGGCTTTTGTCTGCGACAAATGCATAGAAGCGAACGTCCGTTTGAAGAAGGGCAGCCAGGATTTCTCTACGTCTCGCTACGTTGCTTCCTACGCCAGATGACTTCATTTCACCTGGTCCAAAGAACTTTGCGCGGATGGTGTCAACGTCCGATACAAGGGTATTCCTTCGGTTGCGATCAATAAGAATCGCAGTGACAACGTAGAATCGGCTTGTGCCTTGTTTCGTCAGGTCAAGATTGGGATCCCCTGACTCATCCACGTAGGCATATTGGGTTGGTTGTCCGCATTGTTTCATTTTAGAGGCTCAACGTCTTGCCGATCAGCTTTGGCGCGGAGCGCCATCCGTTGCATGCTGTTGTTAGCGACCCCTCGAACCATCCCGTCAGGTCTTATCCACTCGTCTGTTGCTTCCGCAACGCCTCCACGGCAGCAGGAATGCCGCTTTCAACGGTGTCTTCAGCCCATCGGTCCCAGAAGTCTACGGTTGCGCTGCTTGGGTGTTTTGTAGGTTCGTCAATACGAATACGGCTGGGAAATATGGCGGCATCGCCCACGACGAGCGCCTCGCCGATATCTAAAATCGGCAGGAGTTCGGCGAAACCACCCAGCGTGTCGGGCATCAATCGGCGAATGACCCCTTGGTCTTCGGCGTTTGTCAGGCGCATCGCCACAAAATTGTTGCACTGGCTCAGAACGGTGCGATTGACCTCGGCTGGACGCTGACTGATGACGGCTAGACCCACGCCATATTTACGTCCCTCCTTGGCGATTCGTTCAAACGACTTCAGCCCCGCCTCGGACACACCGGCTTCATGTCGCTCCGGGATATATAGATGAGCTTCATCACACAACAAGGCAATCGGGTGTTGCTTGTCTTTCTCGGTCCATTGCTGGACGGAGAACACTACACGCGCGACGAGGCCGATCATTAGAGGCAGGATGTCGGAAGGAACTTCGGAGAAGTCGATAATCTTAACACCCCCCGCGTCCCTGACCTTCGTGCTGCCTAGGAGTACCGTCGCCAGTTCTTGCATCCACTTATACCGCATGGCGTCGTCACCCGCGCTGAAGAGGAAACCAAGTCGACGGTCTCCGGTCTTGGATCGCAGGCGTTGGATGAACCGTGTCAATTTTCCGTGAAAGGGTCCCTGCTTCTCTGTGCGAGCGCCGGGTACCATCTGCGTGTCCCACTCCTCAAGCTTCACCAAAACATCTTCAATGCTGTAAGGCACTGGGCTATCTATTGTGAAGTTCGCGAGGACCTCATCCTTGCTGTTAGCTTCAAGATAGGCTCGCTTCGCGTCGATCACCTCGCGATTGAAGATCATTGCCTGATTCGGGGCGTTCTGGTCGCTACGGTCCAGAAGCATGGCGAGCATTTCCTCGTAAGTCAGTAGCCAGTATGGCAGGTAGAGGACGCCATCCGTCAGTTTCTTGTTGACGGCGAGGTCACCGGGACCGGCCACTTTGAGGTGGCTAATCCCGACTCCATCGAGCGGCGTGTATTCGCCGTGAATGTCGAACAGCAGCGCATTTGCATTCGGGAGCTGCGCCACTTGTTCGAGAATCCTCGCAACCGTCCATGACTTGCCTGATCCGGTGCTGCCGACGACAACTGCATGCCGTTGAAAGAAGCGGTTGCCGTCAATCCAAGCGTCGGCCTCCTCGTCGAGGGTGTATTTTCCGAGGCTAAGCGGCTCTTGACCTTCGACAATTTGTTTGGATATGGCCCGCATAAACTGTGTCAGACGGTCCCCCGCCAGGACGAAACAGGGAGCGTCAATCTCGGGGACAGTCTCCAGTGTCCGGCGAAAGACGTTCTGATCCGTGCCAACCGCATCAAGCAGCGTGCCGATCAGAGTTACTCGTACGATGTTCTCCACTAGAACGCGGTCGTCCTGGACATCATCGCCGTCTTCGTCCTGGTCGTTGACCCCGACAAGGGCCTTTCGCATGATCTTGTTGATCAGGCCAATCAAGTGTTGTCCGGCCCGGGAACTCCGCAATACAACGAGATGATTCACCTGCATCTTCCGCAACGCGTTGAGATCAGACATACTCACGAGCACAGTCCCCGTATCAACGCTGTATACGGTGCCGATAGCATCCTTAGCCTTGTAGTCAAAGATCGCCATTCGTTATACTCCTCCCTGAGCGGTTATCATCTGCATGAATTCGTGTAGTTGCCAGACCGCCGTTCCATACAAAACCGTGCCGGCGGGATGGTCTGGCTCATAAATCTTCGTTCCCCCCGGCGCTTCTTCCAAAAGCAGAAACCGCTTCGGTGGCTCGACAAGGAAAGCATCACGGGTATGCCGAGTGAGTTCCTTCGTCACGACGAGCAACGGAATGTCTTCTCGTATCACACGATTCACCAACACCGGTTGGACATGCTCGTCGTTGAATCCGTAGCCAACGCAGACATAGCACGTAGCTTTACGAAGAACGGCATCCGCAGCGCTCATCACTGTTCGGAACGGATCCTTGTGGACCTCTCTGTATTTGGACACGCCGGGGGTGACGACAAGGGGCTGCATATTGGTAGGTATGGCGCGCGCAAGCGGAATCCCCAATACAGCGTCCGTCGGATCGCGGAACCAATCCAAAGAGCCATGCACCTTCAGGATGTCGACCGATCCCTCGAAGCCGGGCGCCGGTGGACGTTCTGCACTAACGGAGGCAGGCGCGAACCGCTGGAGCCATCCTGCGGTGACACCCGTCGACGCATACGCGTCAACTTGGTTCGCGGCGTACTCGGCCAACCGGTCGTAGTTGGTGGTTACGACTTGGATGCGAGCATCCGCCGTCCGTAGGAGATACCTGAACATCTCGGAGAGAGGAAAGGAATCGGTTCCAGTGAGTAGCTGCTCGTGAAACTCGATATCCCTTACGGACACGATTTCCCAAGTCGCCCGGACCAACACCTCAACCGTCTCTGACGACAGAGCAACGTCGTGTAACGTCTGTTCCAAATCCTTTGTCTCATCAAGGCGTTGCGCAAACACGTCCCAGCCCGGAGGATCATAAGCAATGGTCGCGAGAAGCGCGTCCGCAAGGGCAGACATCGACGGGAGGCCGTGGGGAATGGTAGCGCCTGTGCCCAAAACAACAACCGGGCGCTCCGCAAGAAAACACTGAGCACGCTTCGCCAATTCTTCATAAGTGAAACTCGCTTCCGTCGGCAGGTGATCACGTTCCATTCGTTGACACCCAATGCGCTTCGCTAACGACTAAAATCACCTGCTTTTGTGAAGCGCAGCGGAATAAAAGTCAGGTGCATTTTTTTGTTATACAATTCACATTTAGGCACTCGACCCTCTCAAATGTCTATGATTTCGTCATCCTCAAACCACCCTGCATTCTTCAAGTGGGTGGCTATCTTCTCCTTTTCGATTGTGTACACCACGATGGCCAGGCTGCTTTTGGCCCGACTGCATGTGACATAGAACAGTCGTCGTGTCCTATCGACAGATGTTTCTTTCCCCTCTTCGAGATTCCTCTGATCAGTTGATGTTGGTTCTTTCGCTCCGAATAGCTTGTCGTAGCTAAACATGAATCCGCGAGCTTCGTTATCGTCCAAAATCACCATCACACGCGGAAACTCCAATCCTTTGATTCCCTGATGGGTCCCAAATGGAGATTTATCCGAGATATATTGGACATAGGATTTCAGCTGGCTAAATGGAGCGGCAAGAGCCTTGTCCCATGCATCAATGCTAGGGTCGTGGGCAGATTCAACGGAATCGTCAGCGTCACTCTCATCTTCAGTTGATTCCGTTCGAGATATGACAGGTTCAAATACGTCAGGTATAGCAAGCAGATCCGTAGCCGCAATTGCTTTCAGAGCAGCTATCAGGGATGGATCGTTGTCGTCGTCCCACAGGGTAAAAAGCGATCTTACAGCATCGTCGGCTTTGCGGATCTCATCCATTGGCGATTTGCTGAGTTTCAGTGTGTCAGCGGATACAAGCGAGGATTTCTTAACAATTCGCGCGACAGCAATTCTATCCGCAGATTGCAGCGCCATTACCAAGGGAAGCACCTGTTGCGAGAAAAACGGAATACCGCTCAAATTTCCGTCAAGCAATCCCGTCTTGAAATTCGCAATTAGATAGAGCGGCTCGAAGAAGTCACTAAACCCACCACGCCTCGCGGCCATGTGATGCTCAAGCGTGAGTGTCTTAACTTCTCTATTCTCTCCAAACCACTGATTATCTGATGTGATTTCAGCCATTCTTCCGGCAATCTCTGATTCGACTGCGGTCTTGTTGGTCTCCTCACCATCTTGCACTAGGAACAGTCGGACAAATCCCTCTGAAGCATCTTCTCTTGGTTCTTGCGTTTGCGCATCTGCTTCGGCTCTGATCATATTAATGAGCTTTACGATACGCTTCGGACATCTATGATTGACAGTAATAGCAGGCTTGGCCCAGTCATTGGGAATTGCTTCTGCGAGGCCCGTTTTCCCATCTGAATAGATCCGCTGCATGTCATCCCCGAAAAGCCCCAAACAGAATTCTTTTGAATGCTCTCCCTGAACGGCAAGAAAAGCATCGACCAAATCCTTCTGAGTGTCTTGAACTTCGTCAACAAGCAGGATGGGATACTTGCGAAACAGAATTCGCTGCATAAGGGGCTTGTCTGCCAGAAACGCAGTCGAAATACTGATGACTTCAGCATGGTTAAGCGAGTTCTTGCCGATGTTCTCGCCATTTGGGTTGTAAGCGAAGTACTTGATTGTATTGAGGCGAGCCAGCCTCTTTTTCTTAGATTCGATCTGTATAGCACGGTCAGCAGATGCCTTACCAGCTCTGCCCTTTCGCTGCTTTTCTTCGAGGGCGCTGATTTGGATTGTCAGATTGTGACCGAGCCACTCACGAATGTCGTTGTGATATGACCGAATCATTTCCCACGCAAAACTGTGAATAGTGGATACGGAGAACATAGGGTCATAGTCAATTCGATGTTTGATTTCGTCACATGCAACATTGGTGTATGTAATGACGGCAACCTTCCGCGCAGAGAGGCGGAACTCCTCGCCATATTTCTCGCGAAACATCTGCATCGCGTCAACAAGGGCGCGTGTCTTCCCGGAACCGGCACCGGCAAACAGGAAGAAACTCCTGGAGTTGTCTAGGTTGAGACAGTTCGCCACTACATTGCTGAGCTCAGCAGTTTGTGCAGCTGGATCAGTCATTCTCGACCTCCGGTGAAGATGTCAGGGAATCCGATGTTTTCTCAGCAAGCTTGATTTCCAGCCATTTCAGCCCTTCATGAATGTAGGCCGGAGGCTTTAACTCGCTTGGTTCGGTAAGATAAAGCAATTCCAAAGCCATCTCGGCTTTACTTCCTACCCCTAAACTATCGAACATCACCAACCGGGCTTCGGGTAAAGTAGCTTTACTAAGGGCTTCTTTGATCTTTTTTAGTAGACCTTTTGGGGCATCATATCCTCGAAACAAGTCCTGATTGGTCAGAGCTAACGAATCCTCAAACGTGTACGGGAAAGCTTCTTCTTCAGCGGAGCCAGACATATATTTGAGTTTCACAGGGCATTGATAGGCCACCCTGATCTGCTTGTTGCTGGACTGCTTGTCATCGTCAGAGCAATCCAGAATCTCATCCAGAGTGTCTTTACGGGGTATCCATTCCTTGAGAGTCGTATTGCCGGTCCGATACTTCTTGCCACGCTCTGGGAACACCTTTGCAGCGCCAGTCTCACCGATTGAATCCAAATCCGTGATTACAAGCGAAAGAAGGCCCAGTGTTTCAAGGAGTGGTTTCAAGCGGTGTGCGTGACTGCCGCCAATCTCAAGCAGGGAAATATAGCTTTGATCCAGCTTCTTGAATTCATTCTTTATGAAATGCGGAACCAACATTCGTTCCGCCGAGCCTTCGACAAGAATGGCCGCATCAGCGAAGAACAGATCGCAATGAGTGGACTTGATGTAGCGTGTGGCGAATTTGGATGTTTCTGTGCCATCGCCGAATGTGTTCGATAGATTCACAACCGTTGCGAAAGGTATTTCTTCATTATGTGCAGCGGGTTCGCGCCGAAAGTATCGCAGACAAGTAAAATCCAACTCGTGAGCAATATGCGATGAATGCGTGCTGACGATCATCTGCGTGTTAAGCTGACAATCCTTGAGAGACTTATGACTGCGAAGTACTTTGTAGGCTTTTTTGATAAACACCTGCTGAACCTGAGCATGCAGGTGAGCTTCCGGCTCCTCAATGAGAACAATATGAAGCGGCTCGATAATGGTGTCTTCGCCGCTTTTCTTCTTTGCCGCTTTGCCAACCCGCATCCATTCGTCCCTAAACCGAATCAAGCTGAATACCATGGAGATGAGGTTTTGATATCCCAAGCCGTTATACTGCTCCGGTAACGATAAGGCGGCGGCGCCGATACCTTCGGGCAGAACATCAAACTGGACGGCGGCCTTGTGGTCCAATGTGTCAACAGCGCGGAGTTCGCTCGTCAAAGAGATGCGCGGGTCGCTGAACCCCGGATAGTTCAATCCCTCAAGTTCGCCAATTGCAGGCTTGAAACTTGTTTTTAGTTTCTCGTCAAATATCGTCTTTGCCTCTTCAATGGCCTCCAGGGCTTCAATATCGCTGGCATTTGGAGAGTCCAACGGGTTTAAATGCTTGGTGAAATACTGCCGAAGTTGAGTGGACAAGCTCGCAAAGCTGCTATGTGATTCATCTTCCGTTGTTGGATCGGAGAATCCCCGTTGGGCACTGATTACATCTATCTTGAAGAGTCCGTCAAATGGATCCCTATCCATCGGTTCACTGTCATCAACAAGCGGCTGGGGTTTAGCCTCTCCTTTCTCTGGATCACAGCATTTCTCAGGATCTAGGATGTACGCCTTTACCTCAAACTGTTCTTGAAGAGTCCTGTCCAGAAACTCCCGCATTGATCCCGGCCACAAGGAGAGCCTGCGTTTGCCTTTGGACAAAGCCTCGGGTTCAGTTTTCGGAGGGGCAGACTCGGTTTCGCGCGCTGATCTGAATGCATCACCAAATGCCTTGTATAGTTTTTCAACGTCCTTGGGGGCAAATACCAGCCGTATCCCGAGTTTCTGCTTGGGCGTCCAATCAAGCGACGGGAGTAGATGGATAACATGGTGGATATCCGCATCATCGGCATCAAGCCAGATGTCGATGGATGGCAAATACTGCAACCATTGTTCGAGGGTAAGGTCTGGCATAGTGTCATCATCTGCACTGACCCATTGTGCGCCGATTTGATTGATCTGCAACCAATTCGACAGAGTGAAGTCCGTGGTGACAATATCTTTGCGACGACGCTTCTTGAGGAACAGAATCATCGAGTCCATTGCGGATGTTTTGCCGCTGTTATTCGCACCGACTAGAATCGTTTCCTGTGATGCAATTTTAACCCGGCAGGATTTCAGCTTGCGGAAGTTCTGAATCTCAACAAAAGCAATGTTCATGTGGTTACCTCGGTTTCACCGTGTCGAATTGGGAAATAGCCTTATTTGTATAACTATGATTCAACTGTTCCTTATAGATGCCACGGATTAGGAGGTTGTCGGTATAAGATGTCGGTCGAAAAGGTATGAAAAACAGAATAAATCATATGGCTTTACTTTGTTACAAGAAATCTGGATATCAATAATGGTCGTTAAGCTGATCCAGATAGCTCTCAGTTAGATCGCTCTCCCTTTCCTCTGGCGCAAGCTCGGTACGAGGACGAGCTGGTATATACACGTCTGAGTAGAACGGAATGTCTGCATTCCCAATGTCGAGATCCGCCTTGGTGGCTGGCATGGCGTTTTGCCACTCGTGCAGGGAGGTTGGATGATGCGGGTCGTCGATGAAGTTCAGTGAGGCCAACCAGGCAGGTATTCCAACTACCTTGCGGAAGAAGTCGAGGTGTGCAAGGCGATTCGCGAACTGGTACAGATCGTCGGTCCAGGATGCCGTGTGGGTAGCGGCCAACCAGGTCCTTGTACGAGCCAGAGATGCCTCAATCATCTTGAGGCTTTTCGCGCCTGCGCGGGTCCCATGCGAGCGCATCTCGCTTGGGTAGCTCTTGCCTTCGACCAGCAGGACTCCTGTCGTCCGACCGGATGAAGGATTTACTTCTGCGAGTGCATCCCAGACGGGGCCGCCTCTGGGCCAGAACTCTGCGAAATCCGGCGACAGGTGGTCAAGGTCCAGTGCCATTAGGAACTCGCGGTCACGGTACTCCTCGAACTGATCTGCCTCGAGGGGCGACACCCAGTCGATGCGCGTGTCGGACTCGAAGTCATGGAACGCGACAGCGATAGCCTCGTTGAACTCGTGGTGTCTTCGATTCACGTAGATCTGAAACTGAAGTTGACTACCTGCGTAGGCGCGACCCAAGTGATCAACCTTATTTGATCCTGTTTTCACTCACGATCCCTTCGGAAGGTCTGACTCGAACTCAAAGGTTTTTCTTAAAGATCCTGGGGTGGGGATCGGTCTGTGTGGACCAGGCCGAATGATCCCAACCTCCTTTGATAAGCGGCATTCTACCAAAGGAATTGAGTGGAAGGAGCGAAAATTGGGTGTTTTTGTGTCGGGGATGTAGAGAGAAATATTCATGTAGCGATGGTGGGTTGAGCGCGAAACGCTAATGAATGAACCGTTATCAATGTGATGGTTTATAATATATTTGAGAGCGCTATCGAATGACCTGTGGGAGACTATGATAAGGTACGTATACTGCCTATCAAATTGGGGGATGAGAGCGTAGATTAGAGATGGTCCTTAGGTTGTAATACGTAGAGAGATCTATTTGGATGAATGTCACGCAAAGCTTGTAGGAATTAAACACACCATCTCGGGGAGCGTTGGGTTGCGTCCCGAGTCTGCTGATAAAAAAGCATTTGCATAAAAATCAGTGTTTGAAATAGGACGTCAGCTTATTGACTGGCTGCAGCAGGCCGCTCACGGTGGTGACACTGCCGGTGGCGACCTCGAGCACGTCCAGGACGTTGGTGTCGGGATAAGAGATGAAGAACTGGTCGGGCAGCCAGGTGGGGACAGGCGAACCCATAAAACGCGGATCGGATGTTTGTTTTTGACCGGAAGAGAGAGCAACGGATTGTTGCCCAGGGCTCCCATATTGGTCACATAGGGTGATTGGTTGAGATTGCTGTACAAACCACTCGTAGCGGTTGACGTCGGGCAGGGCCACGTCGGCGGCTGCCAGGTTGCCGGAAAGATGACCGTCCTGGACATTCCACGGGGCGGTGATCAGGAACTTACGCTTGCCGAAACCGGGTGAGCCTGCGGGATCGATATAGACCGGACCCCAGGGACCAGCCTGGTCGAAGAAGTTGATCCTGGTCACGGTGGCGCCGTTGGGCGATGAGTGCGCCACGAAACAGCCGCATACGGGATTGATGAGATCTTCTCGGTGCCGGCCAAGAAGGGTAATGTCCGCAACCTCACGCGCACACCCGGGGTGCACGAACGCTCGCCCTCGTGGTCCCCTGATGGCAAGTGGATCGCTTATTATTCCGATTTGAGCGGCGATGCGGCGGAGGATAACATCTTCGGCCATTTCGAAAAGACCGCCGGCATACAGACTGTGCTGCTGGTCAAAGGCGAGCCTTCGCGTGAGGGTGCGTGTCAGGTGACAGTGGTGCCCGTATCGAGCGATCGGAGGCTGCGGTACCGAGACTGGATCGAGGGCAACCGCCGCAAGGTGTCGGAGATGACCGGCGGCCGCGTGGCCTACGTCTACATGCCGAACACGGCGGAAGGTGGCTATACCGCGTTCAACCGCTACTTTTTATCTCAGCAGGACAAGGAAGCTGTGATCATCGACGAGCGCTTCAACGGAGGCGGTCGGTGGCCTACTACTTCCGATATTTTGAGTCGCCCGGAAAAAATGGTGTACCTGCCGGCCCATTCGCTGAACCGTTGAACAGATTGCTACGGCACCGTAATCGGCACCGTAATTTCGGTGTTATTGACGGTCTTTCCGCTGCCGGAACTCTTCTTTTTGAATGTTGTAACGCTTCATCTTTTCGAAGAGCGAGCGGGGTTGAATGCCGGCCAGGCGGGCGGTCTCGTTGATCCGCCCGTTTGTCTTGGCGAGCATGGCACGGATGTAGACGATCTCGGTTCGAGCAACGACTTCCTGGCGGACCTGTCTGAGAGTTTTCGCGAGCATGACCTCCCTGTCGGGATGTGGATCCAGGAGAGCGCTTGCGATCACCTCCTCACCGTGGGGCGATGAGTGCAATCGCAACTCGCTGACGTTTTCCGGCAGGTCTGCAAGTGTGATCATGTCGGTTCGACACAGCAGCACGGCGCGTTCGACGACATTGGCGAGCTCCCTCACGTTTCCTGGCCACGAATAGCACTCGAGAGCTTGCAAGGCTTTCTCGTCGATATCGTCGAGGCTCCGGCCGATGACACGCTGGTAGTACTCGTTGTAGCCTTGCAGGAGCTTGGAGATGTCTTCGCGCCTTTCCCGCAGGGGAGGCAGGGTCAGGGTCACGACGCTCAGACGATAGAACAGATCGCGGCGGAAGGTGCCTTGCTTTACCGCCGCCTCGAGGTCGGTGTTGGTAGCCGCCACGATGCGTACATCGATGGGAATCGTCTTTTCACTGCCGATCGGGCAGAGCTCCCGCTCCTGGAGAACACGGAGCAGCTTGACCTGCAGATGGAGCGGCATCTCTCCGATCTCGTCGAGAAAGATGGTGCCCCCGTGTGCCAGCTCGAACCAGCCGCGCCGCGTTCGTGTGGCGCCGGTGAACGCTCCCTCCTCGTGACCAAAGAGCTCGCTCTCGAGAAGCGCCTCCGGCAGGGCGGCGCAGTTGATCGCGATGAACGGCCCTTTCGATCTGTGGCTCTCGGCATGGATGGCTCGGGTGAGCCGCTCTTTGCCCACACCGGTTTCGCCGAGGATCAGGAGGGAGGTGTCACTCATCACCACACGCTCGACCACCTCCATGAATGCCTGCATCGATGGGCTTTCCGAGACGAAGTCGGAGAGCCGTGGCTCGGAATCCACGGATCGCACGGAAATCTTGAGCCGCTCTGATTCGCAGCGCTTATTCACCAGAGAGGTAAAGACATCGCCAAAAAGAGCCGTGTCGATATCTTCAGGGAGAACCGCATCGCATCCGGCGGCGAGCAGCACACCCCGCTCGACGACGTCTTCCTCTACGGTGATCACGATGATCTCCGGCGACTCCGGTGCGGACTTCAAGATCTTGACGGTGGCGTCGACCGGCTCCTGCAGGAGGCTCCGGCTGATCAGCACGAAATCACCGCTATCCTGCGACAACCGCTCCCACATCCGGTTGGAGTTTTTGACCGGATGCACGATAGCATCGAGCCTCGAGAGCAGCTTGCTGAGCTTGGTGCGCAACGACGACCGATCGATGACCAGCAACACATGAGGCAACATGGGATTCCCTCTCGAAAAGCGAATGAGCTGATTCCGGCATCATCTCAAAACGCGCCCTACTTTTGAGAGTTAAAAATTCCGTTTTTATAAAAAAGAGGCAATGCATCCGAAATTGTATGATTTTTTAGTTCCGAAAAAAAAAGATGGCTCCTCGTCGCACGAGAAAATTATTTAATATAATTTAATAAATGAAAGAGAGTTAAGTGTTTTGTTGTCGCGAGGCGATCCGGTGCGGTCCAAGAAATGCTTTGGCTCGGCTTGGCAGCAAAGAATCGGAGCCGTTTCCGATTCGTGACCGGTGCCAGTTATGGAATCGTAAGCCGGAAAAGTCCGGCCAAGGAGGTTTTTGATGGCCAAAGACGCCAACACGCCGAAGGACGCCAGATCGTCAGCCAAGCCGAAGGACCGTGGCGGGGCGACTCCTCCCTCGACGGGAACCAAGAAGGTCAAGCGGACCGGCAACACCCGCAAGCGAGGATGATAGGTTTTTCAAAAACGAACAAGGGATTGAGAATCTCACCCATTCATCGGAGAACAAACATGCACAGAGGCAAAACACTCTTGGGTCTTGGAACGGCTCTCTGCCTGATCCTGTTCGTCAATCCAGGGCTCTACGCCGAGAGCCAGACCTTCACGGGTTTCGTCGACACCCTCCTCGACGATAATGGCAATCTCATCGAGGCGGCCCTCGAGATCAAGGGGCTGGAAAAGACTGCGTGCTACTCGATCGTGCTCGATGCAAAGCTCAAGGACGCTCTCAAAGACCTTCAGGGCAAGGAGATTCAGATCGAGGGCAAGCTGATCACGAAAGACAGCGAGAAGTGGATTGCCGTGGATCAGTACTTCCACGTTGTCGTAGGCCTGGTCAAGTGCAAGAAGAGCGCGAAAGGCGATCTCGAGGCGATCACGATCTCCTGCCGCAATCCCGGCGAGGTCTGTGTCGAGATCGACAAGACCACGAAACAGCTCGGTAGTGAGCTCGACGGCAAGTTGGTGAGAGCCGTTGGCTCCCTCAAAACCAAGGGTAAGGAGAAGCTCCTGGCTGTTCGCCAGTATGCCCGCTTCATCGAGGGTAAGGGCTATATCGAGGTCGAGAGCGACGACGACGGGGAAGTCATCGCCGTCATGTTCAACCTCGAAACCGACGACGAGGTTTTCAGCATTCCTCTCGACAGCACCGGCAAGTACATCGCCGATAACTTCGAGTTCGAAAACATCAAGATCACCGGTATCATCACCAAGAGCAAAGGCAAGCAATGGCTCACTCTGCTCACCTGCGTCATCGACGATGAAGATGGCGAAGATGATGAAGAGGAGATCGAGGACGAGGAAGAGTGGGATGACGAAGAGTTATGACCTGTATTCCCAGGAGATGCCTGAGCTCCGGCACTTCCCGGAGACGAGCTGAGCGTCCCGACGGTTTGTAACCGCGATCTTTGAAGAGACAGATTCAACCTGCGCACAGGCGGAAACCCTGCTTCCCGATAGATGTTATCGCTTCTCATCTCCCCAACAAGCGGAGAAGATCGAGGGTTTTCGGCCTGTGCTTTTTCTGTTTTTGGAGCATCGTAGCGGCGCACCTACGATGTGAGAACCACGGGGTTGTCGAGGTGGTACACAAAAGGATATCCTACCTTCCGTTCTTCGATGACGATGCACTGAGAGACGTAATCCGCCGATCATGGTGCTCGCGTCTCTCGAGATGCGGCATGATCTCCTGAGGAGCGCAACGCGATGAATCGATCTCTTTCAATAATCCTGGCCCTCGTCGCGGCGATGGTCATTTTGGGATCGTCGATCGGTTTCGTGGTCTGCCAGGATGCCGGCGAAATCGTCGCGCCGCAGCCGACGGTCAAGGTCGCCATCTGTCAGATCTTCTGCCTCGATGGCGACCTCGCCGGAAATCTCGCGCGTATCGACCACGCTCTCGAGGACGCCCGGGCCGGCGGCGCGCAGATCGCCTGTTTTCCAGAGACGTCGCTCCTCGGCTGGGTGAATCCCGCCGCTCATGAACGGGCCGAGCCGATCCCCGGTAAAGGCACCGGCCAGCTCGCGGCCCTCGCGCGCAAGCACCGGATCTGGATCTGCTGCGGGCTCGCCGAGAAGGCCGGCGAAAATCTCCACGATTCGGTCGTGCTGCTCGACAACGAGGGGCGCCTCGTGCTCCAGCACCGCAAAATCAACATCCTCACCAACCTCATGACACCGCCCTACACCGCCGGCACGTCGGTAACCTGCGCCGACACCCCCTTCGGGAAGATCGGCCTGCTGATCTGTGCCGACTCCTTCAAGGAAGATATTTTAAAAGAGATGGCAGACCTCGATCCGGACCTCGTGTTGATACCCTACGGCTGGGCGGCCCCCGAAGACAGGTGGCCCGATCACGGCAAGGCGCTGGAAAAAACGGTCTGCTCCGCGGCCCGCATCATCGGTGCCCCGGTGGTCGGCACCGACCTGGTGGGGCAGATCTCGAGTGGACCGTGGAAGGGTTTCATCTATGGTGGTTGGAGCCTGGCCGCCGATCGATCGGGCAAGACGATCCAGAGTTGCCGGGATCGTGATCGCGACATTCGCATCGTAGATCTGAAATTGGCCCGCTAACGCACTGCACGCAACTCGAGATAACCTCGACGCCGATCCCGTCCAAGCACATCCGGTGATACGTGACGATCACAGCGGTTTCCTTGTTACCGCACCGTAACGAATAATCCTGTTGCTGCTCGAAAAAAGCCGGTCGTGAGATCGGATATCTCGATAGTACAATCCCACGACCGCTCGAGCCGCGGCTACTCGACGGAATGTTCTGCTTTTTTTACATCTTATTATCGATAATCCGAGGAATTTCTCTTTCTCGTGGTGATGACGTTACGCGTCTGTTCGATCCGGATATACTCATTTGCAATTAGTATTTAACCGGTATCAGGAAAAATCCGGAGTCGGTACATCTTGCTGCCCGCAAAAGAAGTCCGCTTAGAGCACTTTTTCCGCGGGCGCCTCGATGCTGTATTACAGTTTTGAAATAAAGTGCAAAAGAAACTGTGGATCTTCGTTCTGATCATGATAACCACGAGCCGAAGCAGGTGGATCGAGCTAAAAAGAGTTAATGCAGAGCCCCCTCCGTTCTTTGTCAAGGTTTTCGATTTCGATATCTATTTGGCAAAAAATTTGCGTTTAACTCGTAAGTTTGAACCTGGATCAGAGAAAGGAGGGTTTCATGTTCAATAGATTGATGACTTTGGTCTTTTTGCTGCTCATCGCGACAGGTTGTGGAGGCGGCGCCGGTGGAGACGGAGACTCTTTGTCTATCATGCCGCCTCCGAAGGATCCACCCTATCCACCTACCGGACTCGTAGGAATGGCGTTGAGTCACACCGAGATCGAGCTCAACTGGAGGGACACCTCGGTCGACGAGTTGGGTTTCATGATCGAACGGAGTGACAACGCCATTGATTTTGTTCAGATCGGCAAGGTGCCTTTCGATACAACGGTCTACAAAGACACAGGCTTGAGCGAATACACGACATACTTCTATAGGGTCAAAACGTTCAACTGCCTTGGCGATTCCTTGCCTTGCGGCATTGCTGAGGCCAGAACGCTGGCGGTGCCATGGTCGCGGACTTATGGCAACGCGCTCTGCGACATGGGGCAGTCGGTGCTGCAGACGCAGACAGGCGGATTCATCGTGCTGGGATCGACGCAATGCCATGGTGCGTGGTGTGAGACACGGATTCTTCAGCTCGACGGTCGAGGTGAGATTGATTGGGAACGGGCCTACCGGATGGATGAATTCTTCCGGGGTTGCAGTCTCCATCAAACCGTGGATGGCGGAATCATGGTGATCGGAACGATGGAGAAAACGCAACACAACGGTCACATTGAATACGCAACCGAAGAAAAGGCGATCATCTGTTTCAAGTTGGATTCCAAAGGTGACGTCGAGTGGAGCAAGATCATCGAAGGCGGTGTCTTGGAGGCATACACTTCATGCGTCTCTGAGAACGGAGATTTTCTTGTTGCCGGTTCGATCGAAACCAGCTCGGGTGACGAAGATATTCTTCTGTTGCAGCTCAATTCGAAAGGCAAGATTCGGCAGCAGATCAAGTTCGGAGGGGGACGCAAGGACTCCGCGTTTGCGATCGTCGATTTCGGCGCAGACGAAGACTATAGGATCGTCATCGCAGGATCGACCAACTCGTTCGACAAACCAGTTCCGTTCCGTCAGATGAATCCGAGCCTCAGGAATCCCGAATCCAGGGATCCGGGGGACTCGCACAAGCTGGGACGTATTTGCGATGCCTGGATAGTCAGCATCAAATACAAGCGCACCGGACAACTCATCTCGGACGATTGGAAAATCGACTGGGAAAGAACCTACGGAGGCTCCGGCCGGGAGGAGGCGCGCTCGATTTGTATCGATGACTCAGGCAATTTCGTTGTCGCCGGATGGATCGAGAATATGGATACCGGCAGGGATATGTGGGCCTTCAAGATCGATCCCGTCGGTGAACTGCTCTGGCAAAAGTACTATGTACGGCCCAACGGGTACATGCCTACGTCCAACTCCGACCGAGCCCTCTCCGTCGTGATGGCATCCGAGGGACATCTCGCTCTCTTGGGTACGATCGGAAACGATACTGGTAACAGTTATGACTACTGGCTGCTCAAACTGTTCCAGAGCGGGACACCCAAATGGCAGAGGCGCGTTCTTGCGGGTGCATTCGACGAGGATGGCTCATTGACCACAGCACAAGACGGCGGCTTGCTGATTGTCGGTACCATGGCAGCCGGGAGCTTCGGCAAGGATCTCGTGATTCTCAAGACCAACTGCAACGGAACGATCGATTTCAATCATGGAAGTGGTGTCCGGATGATGGATACCGACTGTCTCATGTTGAAATCCGATGTCTCCTGCGTTGATACCAATGCCACCATGGAAAACACGCGGTTGAGAGCTAGGCCGGTCGTCGTTGATGTCGTTGGCACCAAGGTCATCGTGAGCCAGTTGGCGCCGTGATAGGTTGGAAGCAGAAGTCAACGTGGTTTGAAAGCGAAGAAATCACCGAGCGCTGCGGCCTCAGCAGACAATCGGACGAGGGCACCCTCTCCGGGAAGGATCTCGGGATCGATAAAGATCTCGAGATCCTTTCCTTTGCGGCGTACTCCCAGGAAGGTTCCCTTCGTCATCGGTGTCGGGGTCGCTATCGGAATCGGATTCGATTCCAAGAGCCACGAACGATCGGTTCCGCGTCACGGCCAGGTCGGCGCTGCGGGCTGCTCACCACGCTGCCGCTGCTCAAACGAGATGGGACACTGCAGCCGCAACAGCCGCGAAGGGCACTGCTGTTGCTAACAGGTGCGGCAAGTCCAACGAACTGCTCCGCGTCACAACCCGGTCGGCGCTGCGGGCTGCCCACCACGCTTCCGCTGCTAACACGAAACGGGACACTGCCGCCGCAGCAGCCGCGAAGGGAACTGCTGTTGCTAACCGGTGCGGCAAGTCCAACGAACCGCTCCGCGTCACGGCCAGGTCGGCGCTACGGGCTGCCCACCACGCTGCCGCTGCTCAGACGAGATGGGACACTGCCGCGACGAGGCTGCTGAGTGCGTTGCTGCTCCAAACAGGCGTCGCAAGGCAGTGCCCCACGCTAAGCGACGGGCTGTCTGAGCAGGTCTTGTCTTCCTTGAATACTGACTCAATCGTCACGGCCAACCGTAGCTCGACTGTCATGGATGTCGAGATCGGCGGACGTATGGAGTCGGCCTTGCGATCGCTATCACCCAACCGTAGCCCGACCGGAATGTTCGGTCAGATAGGGAACCTTCGTCAGTATTCTGCGGTGCAATGGTGCCTTCGAAAACTGATGGTGAGGGAGGGCGGCGCGGTACGATCTGGCGTCAATTCGCCTGTCGATTGCTCGGAGCGCATGATCTATGTCCGAGTCAGTCCCCTGGAAAAACAGGCATCTCCACCAGACCGGCCCCTGAACCCAGAATCCTGAACACTCGTTCGTCAAACCGCCGCTGTTGTTGTATTGTAACTGTTTAGCCATGTGAAAGTTGACAACATTGAATCGCGGCAAAACCGCGAAGGGTCAGGCGATAAGCTGCAGGAAGCCATGGAGTGGCTGATTGTCAGCTTCATCGGCTCTCATACGCCCTACATGCTCTTTCCACATCACTCGGCTAAAGTGTTACGTTGTATTCTAGTCTCCTGTGAAACCGGCCTGAGGACTGCGACGGGCGTGGGACGTCCGGACAAAGAGGTACCGATGGCAAAGATCGCCTTACATTCACACCGATATTTCGACGCCGACGAGACGGTGCGCAGCATCGCCTTCGAATTGTATGGATCGGTCGAGGACCTGCCGATCGTCAGTCCGCACGGGCATGTGGATCCACGGATCCTGGCGACGAACGACCCCTTCCCCGATCCGGCCGAGGTGATCCTGATACCCGATCATTACATCTTCCGCATGCTCTACTCGCAGGGTGTCGCGATGGAGTCGCTCGGAATCCCGGCGTGCGACGGCACACCTGTTGAAACCGATCACCGCAAGGTCTGGCAGATCTTCGCAGATCATGTCCACCTCTTCGGCGGAACACCCACAGGTGCCTGGTTTAGTCACGAGCTCGTCGAGGTGTTCGGCATCACCGATAAGGTGTGCAGCGGCAACGCCATGGCGGTCTACGATCAGATACAGGAGAAGCTGCGCTCCTCGGCGTTCCGGCCGCGCGCTCTCTTCGAGCGCTTTGGCATCGAGGTGCTCACCACCACGGACGGCGCCGCGGATACGCTGGAGTATCACGATGTGCTGCGCCGCTCGGGCTGGTCCGGTCGGGTGATCCCCTGTTTCCGGCCCGATGCGGTCGTGAATATCGCTGCGCCCGGTTGGAGCACTGAGCTCGGGCGCCTGGAGCAAGCGACCGGCAACGAGATCGGCTCATATCGGGACTTCATCGCGGCCATCGAGTCGCGGCGCGCGTTTTTCAAGTCCATGGGCGCCGTGTCTACCGATCAAGGCGTTTTGAGCCCCTACACGCATGCGCTAGGCGAAAACGAAGCCGAGAGCATCTTCCGAAAAGCCCTCAGGGGAGAGGCCGGTCCTGATGACGCGGCCCTTTTCACGGCGCACATGCTCATGGAAATGGCGCGCATGAGCATCGAGGACGGGCTGGTGATGCAGATCCATCCCGGCTCGTACCGCAACCACAACACTTTCGTCTTCGAGAGATTTGGACCGGATAAGGGGTGTGACATTCCGGTGCGCACGGATTACACGCACAATCTGCACGCCCTGCTCAACGCCTACGGCAACGATCCGCGCCTGAGACTCATCGTCTTCACCCTGGACGAGGCGGCCTACTCGCGCGAGCTGGCGCCGCTCGCCGGGCACTATCCTGCCATGAAGCTGGGTCCGGCCTGGTGGTTCCATGACAGCATCGAGGGTATGACCCGCTTCCGCGAGCGCACTACGGAGACCGCCGGCATCTACAACACGGTCGGCTTCAACGATGACACGCGCGCATTCCCCTCGATCCCGGCGCGGCACGATCTCAGCCGCCGGGTCGACTGCAATGTCCTGGCACGGCTCGTCAGCCGGCACATCATCGACATGGACGACGCACGCAGGATGAGCCGTGCCCTGGCGTACGATCTGGCCAGGCAGGCGTACAAGCTCGATTGACCCGGATTATTCACGAACGCAACGCCGTTCTCGAATAATGCGTGCGAATCCAGGCAAACCCGCGCCTCCACGTCTACCGGTGACGGAGCTCCAGGATCTTGCGGATGTTCAAAAGGAGCCGTTGCTCGTCGACCGGCTTGTCGAGGTAGCCCTCGGGGGGTGGGACCGTGCGCTGGTAGATCAACCGGCGCAGCTCCGGTTTACCGGAAATGATGCATACAGGAATGTCGGTGATCTTTCGATCCTGGCGTAGCTCGGCGAACACCTCTCCGCCATCCTTGTTGGGCATCGAGATGTCGAGCGTCATCAAATCGGGTTTCTCGCTGCGGGCAACCTCCAGCGCCTCGACGCCGTCGCTGGCCCGCAGCACCGTGGCGCCGTGATCTTCGAGCACCGTGCAGATGAAGTCCTGTGTGTCCGTTTCGTCGTCGACCACGAGAATCCTATAGCCTGAAAGGTCACTCACTTTCGGTCACTCCGACAACGCTCTTTTCGATACTCCCGCGCTCATCATACCCTCCGTTGTGCCAAGCGACAAATGATTACGGCTGCTGACGTCACGGGCGTCTCGGCGTAGAGAACGCAGTTTTTGATGGCAGCTTCGCGATCGCCATTACCCATCGGTAGCCCCAAGGCGAGGGAGGGTGGCGCGGTGAGAGCTGTCGTCGATGCGCCTGTCGAATGCTTGGCCTACCCTGCTCGAAGGATCCGTAGAGCAATCCACAGGTGATGATGTTGGCCGGGTGATCCCGCCCTCCCTAAACCGGTCGGGCTACGGATGGGACCATCGGAAGAGCAGGGTGATGATGTGAGCTGCGGATCGTGGCTCTCCGCTGCGGGCCAGCGACAGGAGATCCTATGGCCCGAGCTGCGCGATGGGCTGGGAGAGTTGACACTGTCCCAGCCCATCGTTAGTCGTCAATGGATACCGGCTACTTGTCCTCCTCGCGGATGCCCATGCCGCTGCGATCGGGAGCGGTCGGTTGGATCGGCTTGGGGTAGGAGTAGGTCTCGATCTCCTCAAGCATCAGCTCGATCGCCTTGTCGAGCTGCGGATCGCCGCCGTCCACCATGAGCGCCGGGTCGTCGATCACCTCGATGTCGGGGTCCACGCCGTGACCTTCCACGCACCAGGTGTTGTCGATCTCGAAGAAGGCCACGTTGGGCACACCCAGCCGGCCGCCGTCGATGAGGCTCGGCGGGTAGCCGTTGAAGCCCACCAGGCCGCCCCAGGTGCGCGTGCCGATCAGCTTGCCCACGCCGGCGCGGCGGAAGTGCCAGGGGAAGGCGTCCCCGCCCGAACCGGCGAGGCCGTTGATGAGCATGCACTTGGGGCCGTGATGTGCCGTGTCGGGCACGATGCTGTCGCGGGCGTCGCGCAACGCCCAGTAATTGGTGACCGGTTGAAACATTATGTCGATGAAGAAGCTGGGGCCGAAGCCGCCGCTGTTCCAGCGTTCGTCGATGATCAGCGCCTGCTTGCGGACCTGGCCCAGGTACTGGCGCACAAAATCGTTGCGCCCGTCCCAAGCCGTGTCGGGCACGTAGACGTAGCCCACCTGGCCGCCGGTCTTCTCTTCCACGTAGGCCCGGTTGCGCTCGATCCAGGCTCGGTAGCGCAGGTTGGAATCGCGCGACAGCGTCTTGATCACCACCTCGCGCGCCTCATCGTCGAGGTTCGGCTTTGCGCTCACCGTGAGGCTCACGGTGCGGCCGGCGAGGCCGATGAACGCGATCCACGGATCCACAGTCGTGTCGAGAGCCACACGGTTCACGGCCAGTAGGTACTCGCCCTCCTTGACGTCCACCCCCGGCTCCTTGAGGGGATTGCGGGCGTCCGAATCCCAGGGCCCGCCCTCGTAGATCTTCGCGATCCGATAAGCGCCCTCATGGAGCTCGAAGTCCACACCCAGCAGCCCGACGGGCACGCGCGGCTGCTCGTTCTCCTCGGGGCTCGGGAAGTAGTAGGCGTGTCCCACGTTGAGCTCGGCGATGAGCTCTCGGATCAGGTAGCTCACGTCCTCGCGCGAGGCGCAGTCGGCGAGCATCGCCCCGTAGCGATCGCGCTGGGCCTCCCAGTCGAGACCGTGCATGTTCGCCACGTAGAAGTAGTCCCGGAAGAACCGCCAAGCGTCGGTGAAGACCTGGCGCCATTCCTGGCGTGGATCCACGTATGCGGTCATGCCCCTGGTGGGAACCTTTTTGCTTTTGCCTCCTGCTGATGCCTTTAAGATCGACGCCCCGGAGCCGAACTTGAGCAGCTTCTTGCCGTCACCGGAGATCACAAAACCACCCCCCGCAGCGGTGATGGTCTTCTCTTCTTTCTTCTCATCCGAGATGTCGAAGAGCTTGATGCCTTTACCTGCACGGTGGTAGATGAGCTGGTTCTTGTCGTTTACAACCAGCGAGCCGAAGTTGCCGGGCGGCACCGGGAGCTGGATGGTGCGGCGCTCGACGCCTTCGAAATCGATCTTCACGGGTTCCAGTTTTTTCTTTTTACCCTTGGCCTTCTGGTCCTTGCCGTTTGCATCGTCCTCGTCGTCCCCGGGGCCGGAGATGCGCGTGCCCGTGACCGGCACGTCCTCGCCGTCGGCCGTGCCCGTTCCTGAGAAGGTACCGTTCTCCACGGTGAGCTCCAAGACCACCGTCATGCTTCCCTCGATGATCAAGGTGAGGTTGAGGGTCGAGCTCGCTTTGTCAAAGGACCCGGTGATCTCACCGCTGCCCATGGCCGAGGAGAAGGTGCCGGTGACCGTGCTGCCGGAGAGCTCGAAGGTCAGAGTGAAAGCCAGCTCACCCTCGGGCGTCTGCGCTGTGCCTTCCCAGGTACCAGAGATGCCGTCATCGGGCTTGGCGGGTTTTTCGTCGCCCTCCTCATCCTCATCCTCATCCTCTCCCTCGCCCTCTTCGTCATCGCCGGAATCGTTGTCCTCTTCGGCAGCGTCCTTCTCGTCCTCGCCGCCTCCTTCGTCCTCGGCTTTGTCGCCCTCACCCTCCTTGGCACCCTCCTTGGCGTCCTCGTCTTTGTCCTTTTCCCAGGTTTCCTCGTCGCTCTCCTCGAGCCAGGGGTACTTGGTGTCGGCTGCGAGCGCCAGGGCCATGAGCACGCCGGTCTTGGTGTAGGCCACGGCGTTGTAGTCGAAGTCCGACGGCTCCGGTGTCAACGAGCGGTTGCTCACGTAGTAGAGGTACTTGCCCTCGCGGTCGAAGACCGCCCCGCCGTCCGGGAAGTAGCCGCTCGTGAGCTGCTGGGCCTCGTCCTTGTCGACACTGTAGACGAAGATCGCCGGGCCTTCGCGCCCCTTGGCCTGCCGCGTGTAAGCCAGCCACTTGCTGTCGTGCGACCAGCTCACACCGACGCCGTAACGGGGGAAATCATCGTCGTCGACGATCTTCGTCGTACCGGCATCGATGTCGTGGAGGTAGATCTTGGCGGCCTTGTCGGAAAAGGCGATCTTCTTCGAATCGGGGGACCACACCGGATTGTAGTAGAAGATCTTGCTTTCCTTGGTGAGCTGCTTGGTTTCACCCTTGCCGTCCGACTGGGTGATGCAGAGCTCGTACTCGCCGGTGGCGTCGGAGAAGTAGGCGATCCAGCGGCCGTCGGGGCTCCAGGCCGGATCGCGCTCAGCGGTGCCGTTGGTCCGCGTCAGGTTGCGGGGAGAGCCTTTCTCCGCTGGCAGCGTCCAGATGTCGCCACGTGCCTCCACCACGGCGCGCTTGCCCGTGGCGGAGATGTCCCAGGCGCCGATGCGCTCGGAGGCGTCCAGGCGCTGTACACCCAGCGAGGGCAAAGCCCCTGGGATCGTGACGGACACCTTGGAGAGCCCCTGGCCGCCGAGGTCGAGCAGGTAGAGGCTTTTTCCGCACTGGAAGACGATCTCACCCTCGCCGGCGTCTCCAGGGCCGATCGAGGGCCATTTCACGTCGAAGGTGTCGAAGCGGGTCACCTGGTTGCGCCGGCCCGACTGCACGTCGTAGCGCCAGATGTTCAGCTTGTGATGGGGGCCCTGATCGGAGAGGTAGTAGATGTCGCCGTCGTGCCACATAGGCAGCGTATCGGTGCCTTCCCAGTCGGTGATCTTGCGGCTCTTCAGGGTTTTCAGGTTGAAGAGCCAGATGTCGGTGGCCATGCCGCCGCGGTAGCGCTTCCAGGAGCGCGAGTCGCGTGTGTAGGGTGTGTAGGCCAGCCACTGGCCGTCGGGGCTGATGGCGCCTACCGCGCCATAGGGGATCGGCAGCGCCTGCGGCAGGCCGCCTGAGGCGCTCACCGTGTAGAGGTTGGAGAGGCGGCCGTGACTGGCCATGCCATAGGCGTAGAAGATCAGCCGGCCGCAGGACGTCCAGTCGCAGAGGATCTCGCCGGCGGGGTGATGCGTCACCCGGAAAGGCACGCCGCCGGTGACGGGCAGGGTGTAGAGGTCGCGGTTGCCGTCGTAGTTGCCGGTGAAGGCGATCCGTTTGCCGTCGGGGCTGAACCTGGGAAAGCTTTCGCGGCCCGGCGGGCTCGCCAGGGGCGTGGCCTCGCCGCCCTTTTTGTCCACAAGCCAGAGGTCGTTGGCGTAGAGGAAAACGATCTTGTCGCGTCCCACGTCGGGGAACTGCAGCATCGCCGCATCGGGCCGGACTCCGTCGTCGGCCGTCGCGGCCTCGGGCGTTGCTCCACACGGCGCCGCCAGGAGCTGGAGGACGAGCGCGGCGAGAAGCAGGAAACGGAATGAGCGTGCAAAGCGTACGGCAACCATGGTATTTCTCCGGTAAGGGGGTGCCCGAGGAAGAGCTATGAGATCATTTACGTAACTCTTTGTCACCCTGATAGTCACTTTTGGGCATCACGAGTCGCTGCTAGCCAGCCGCTACGCTCAGCACCGGGGTACGCGGGATCCGATTTTTCGAGATGACCGTCTTTTGAGGGCAGAATGAACGCACCGAACGAGACAGCCAGCCAGACAATGAACCCGAAATTGAGCCTGTATTCCATCGGTGTGGGGGATCGATTCGCCCATCAAGCGAGCGCCCAGCTCGCAGCGGTCGTGCTGGCGCATCACACAGGCGTTGCCATCACGCCGGTCTGGAACAAGTCCTTCCGCGAGCATGAGATCATCGGCAGCCGCGTCGCAGAAGTGCGCAGCGCCGCCGATGCCGCTTCTCGCGCGCTGGACTGGAGGGGTGCGTATTTTGTCGATGCCGACCACATCAACCTGGACAACGTGGACTTTTTCATCGACACCAGCGATTTTTTCACGATCGACGTGGCCGGCGCCATCGGCCGACCCGCCGCGCCGGAGGAGGTCGAGGCTTTCGTTCGCAAGCACGGGCGCTTCGCCGGTGAACTGACCCTGCCTGGTCTTGCAGGGAGTTTTTGCGTGTCGCGGGAGCAGATTCGGCGCATCGCCGAAAAATACCTTTACGCGGCGTGCGAAGCCGGCACGATCTATCGCCACATTTGCGCCAGCAAAGGCGAAGGTCGCTTCGTGGCCGAGGTCTCGATGGACGAGACCGACGAGCCTCAAACCCCGGTGGAGCTGTTCTTCATCCTGGCGGCGCTGGCCGACCAGGAGGTCCCGCTGCAGACGATTGCGCCCCGGTTCAGCGGCCGCTTCAACAAGGGCGTCGACTATGTCGGTGATGCGGAGCGTTTCAGATCCGAGTTCGAACAGGATGTAGCCCTGCTCGAGCTGGCGATCGACGCCTTCGGCCTGCCGGACAACCTGAAGCTGAGCGTGCACTCCGGCAGCGACAAGTTCTGCATCTACCCGATCATGCGCCAGGTCATGCGAGCACGCAACGCCGGCGTGCATCTCAAGACAGCCGGCACGACCTGGCTCGAAGAGCTCATCGGTCTCGCCGCCTCGGGAGGGGAGGGCCTGGATGTGGCCAAGGAAATCTACTGCCGGGCCTTCGATCGGTGCACGGAACTCTGTGCTCCCTACGCCAGCGTGATCGACATCGATCGGTCGCGCTTGCCCTTGACAGCGGAGGTCATGGGCTGGGACGGCGAGATCTTTGCGGCCGCCCTGAGGCACGATCAGAGCGATCGGCGATACAACCCCCACCTGCGTCAACTGCTCCATGTCTCCTACAAGGTCGCGGCTCAGATGGGCGATCGATTTCTGCAACAGCTCGAGGCGAACGCGGCGGTCATCGCCGAGAACGTGACCTGCAACGTCTTCGAGAGGCACATCACGCCGTTGTTTCTCGACTAACTCTCGATGCGCCACACCGTGCCCCCCGGCGCCCTACGCCCCGCGAGTGCCCCTACTCGAGCACCGCGTGCAGCAGCGCATTAGGGGGAGCCACGACCTCATAGGGGACGTTGTTGGCGGGCACGGCAAGGGTCGCATTGTCGCGCGTCACGACGCAGCGCTCAGCGGGGGTGTTGTACGCGGTCAGCGACGGGGCGCGCAGGGTTGTCAACGTGCAGCTCGCGAGCTCGCGCGGCAGCCGGCCGAGGGCGAAGCTCAGGGGCACGGGATCGGCGCCGTCCTTGGGGCACTCGATCACGTTCTGTCCCCAGGTGTTGGCGAAGTTATTGAAGTTGGAGAAGGCGAAGTCGCCGCCGAGGCGCTGGAAGGTCAGCGGCGTCGCGTCCACCTGTGGGGCGGCACCTTTACGGAGATGCGGTGGCGATCGTGATCGCAGCCGCCGCGAGGGCCAGGATCAGCACCAGGAGTCTGGCGGCGCGAATGTTCTTCATGAAGTGCCTGCTTCGTCGATGGTGGGCGGGCGGGGACGTGATCGTTTAACCTTTTGCCTCGTTTTGGGATCCTTCCTTCAGGTTGCTGACATCGAGCTCCACGGCGCATACCGATGCCGCCGGAAAAGTCCAGCGGCCGTTGGCCGGAAGGGGCGTCTCGACCGGCTCCAGCAGATCAGGGCGGTGCTCGAAGACCTCGAAGATCGGGTCGGCCGTCAGTGTGAACACACGCCCGCCGGTGATTTTTTTGCCCGCGACTGCGAGTGTGGCATCGACGGAGCGAGTCCGCTCGGTGTTCACGACATGGAGGAACACTTTACTGCCGGTGATGCTGGCCGTCACGTCCAGCGCGTCCGGGTGGTTTTCAACTTTGATGGCGTCTCTTCCGGTGTGGTGCCGGTAGAGGCTCATGACGCGCGCCACGGGCATCATGAAGGACGGCCCGCCGGGAACGGGGATCATGACGGCGTTGACCTGCCAGCGCGTGCCGCAGAAGTCGGCCGCCGTGGCGATCTTCAGCATGTCGCCGTGGCGCTCGTTCACGTTGAGCAGGCGCGCGTTGGCTACGCCGGCCGCCCAGGGGAGCCCCGGCGCCGTCGTGGAAGCACCCACGATTTTCAGAAAATCCCGACGTGTGCGTTTCTCTGCATTCATCTCGGTACCTCATCGTTGTTGTAAAATCGATCGCGCGTCCACGGGCGCCAGACCCTGCCGCGCCTGGAGGGTGCGCCGTCGCAGGCTCTGGATGCATTGCCGATTTGCCGATTAGTCAGAGTGAATCACCATTAGTGTACTCGATTCGATACCACTCTTCATCCGATGTCTGACTATAATCCCGTGCCTCCGGCTATTGCTGTTGATCCTTCACTGCGCGGGGGTGTATCTTCGAAACCTCTGGTTCCATGCTCAACCGGAACGGCACGAAACAGCAGTCGTCAGCAATGAGTTGTCTATGCGTGGCACGCTCGCGATCGTGATGATCTTGGTCGTTTTTTCGAGATGGGGAGCGAACGCCGGAGCGGTGGTTGGGCGCTACGGCAACCGCATCGCCGGCGCCAGGTTTACTCTCGACGGGAAAGTCTATACCCTCGCGGCGAACCGACCGTCGAATCATCTACATGGCGGCGACAACGGTCTGGAGAAAAAGATCTACGACACCGAAGCATTCATCCGCGACGGCGCCGTGGGGTTCAGGTTCTTCTGTCTCAGCGAGGAGGGCTATCCGGGCAACCTCGCCGTGACTGTCCACTACTGGCTCACCGATCACAACGAGCTGCGCATCGAGTACGTGGCCACCACCGACCGGGCGACGCCGATCAATCTGACGAATCACAGCTACTTCAACCTGGCCAGCGCCGGGTTCGGCGATATCCTCGATCACGAGCTGAAACTCGATGCCGATCGCTTCACGCCGGTCGATGGGATGCTGATCCTCACCGGCGAGGTGAGGCCTGTGGTGGGAACGGCCTTCGATTTCACCCAATCCAGGCGGATCGGCGAGCGCGTCGATGCCGACACCGAGCAGATACGGTTCGGCGGTGGCTATGATCACAACTAAGTTTTCTCGCTCTGGGACGGCAAGCTGCGGCTGAGTGCCAGGCTTTACGAACCGAAGAGCGGGCGCGTGATGGAGCTACTCACGACGGAGCCGGGTGTGCAGTTTTACTGTGACAATTTCCTGGACGGCAGTGATGTTGGCAAGGGCGGGAAGAAATACACTCGGCGTTCGGGATTGTGTCTCGAGACGCAGCACTTTCCAGATTCGCCGAACAAGCCCGATTTCCCCTCCTGAATCTTGAGGCCCGATGAAGAGTACCGCCACCTCACAGTCTTACGGTTCTCGGCGAAGTAACCAGCGGTATCAAACCCTTGATTATCTACAGCCGGACGGAATGTCTTTTTTGATACAGATCCATTTTTCTATTTTATTCTGCAAGTCTTTTGGATCAATGGGTTTGGAGGTATAGTCATCCATACCGGCTTCCAAACATCGTTCTCGATCACCCTTCATCGCATGAGCCGTCATGGCGATGATGGGAACGTCATGATCGTGTACACAGGATTTTGAACTTCGGATCGCTGAGGTGGCCTCAAACCCGTCCATTTCGGGCATCTGCACATCCATAAGCACGATGTCGTATGAAATCATTTCTAGAGCTTTCAATGCTTCCTGACCATTCGCCACAGCATCCACTCGATAGCCAAGTTTTTGAAGGAGACTCATGGCAACTTTTTGGTTGACCATGTTGTCTTCGGCAAGCAGGATGCGGACATTGTGCTTCCTCCCCTCGCTGATGGAATGCCTGGTCACAATGGGTTCGGTGCCGCATCTGCCTGCCTCGGTATTAGTTTCTGTCACCTTGGAAAGACATTCATAGAGTTGCAAGCTTTTAATGGGTTTGCTGAGATAGGCGGCAAAACCGATCTCTCTCATTTGCATGGCATCGTCCGTGAGGCCCAAGGAAGTGAGCATGACCAGAAGGGTTTCTTTGATCTTCGGGTCCTGCTTGATCTGTCGTCCCAGAGTCTCTCCATCCATGAACGGCATTTGCATGTCCAAGATGGCAACGTCAAAGGGGGCACCTTCATCGGCGGCCTGACGGAGTTTGTCCAAGGCCACACTCCCGCTGGCAGCTTCATCAAGATAGCAGTCCTTCGAGCGAAGTTGCTCCTCGAGTACTCGTCGATTGGTTGCGTTGTCATCGACGATGAGTATGCGTATTCCTCGGAGATTTTCCGACGCGATTGTTTCGAATTTTCGACCGATCGGTTGCTTTTCGAGTACTGCAGTAAACCAAAATGTCGAGCCTTTACTCTCTACACTCGTGACGCCGATCTGTCCACCCATCATCTCGCAGAGCTTTTTCGAGATGACGAGCCCCAGACCAGTTCCGCCATACTTGCGCGTCGTAGATGAGTCTATCTGAGAAAAAGACTGGAACAGAAGTTCCATGCGATCTGGCGGAATTCCGATACCGGTGTCAGTAACGCTGAAGCGGATGGTGACACGATCGTCGTTTTCCGCATCCAAGGAAGCCCGGATTACGACTTCTCCGCTTTCTGTGAATTTTATGGCATTATTGGCAAGGTTGGTAACGATCTGGCGCAGTCTTCCAGGATCACCTTTGATCAATGCAGGGACTTTATCATCGATCTGACACACCAGTTCGAGTCCCTTTGTGAAAGACCCCATCGCCAGGACATCGGCAACATCTTCCAAAGTCCTTCTGAGATCAAAATCGAGAATCTCGAGATCCAGCTTTCCCGCTTCTATTTTGGAAAAATCGAGAATGTCGTTAATCACCACGAGAAGAGAATCGCCGCTGATACGCACAGTTTCTGCAATCTTGCGCTGCTCTGGGTTCAACTCGGTGTCGAGCAGAAGGCCGGTCATGCCGATGACGCCATTCAGGGGGGTGCGGATTTCGTGGCTCATGTTGGCCAGAAACATACTCTTGGCCTCGGTCGCGGCCTCGGCTGCTTCTTTCGCCTTTTTTAGTTCTTTCTCGGTCCGCTTGCGGTTCGAGATGTCTGTGTGTATGCAAACCAAGCCGATGATTCTTCCCGACTCGTCTTTGATGGCATCCGCTCGCAACAAAACAGTCAGTTCAGTTCCGTTTTTGTGCACCATCTCGACTTCATCGGTCCATGAGCCGCCGGCTTTGACGGCTCCAAAGACATTTTCTGCCATGGAGCGGATGGAATATGTTTTTGGTCCACCCCCAGCGGCAGCCAATTCCTCGGCTGTTTCATATCCGAACATCTTGCGGAAAGCGTCGTTTTGATAGAAATGGATACCCCCGGGTGTCGACATGCCAACGGCGTCGGTTGAGCTTTCCACCGCGTGTTTGATTTGAAGCAGCGACTCGTTCGCCATCTTCAATTTTGCAGTGCGGTCCTCGACACGTTGTTCTAGATTTTCGTTGAGCTGACAGATTTCTTTTTCACGCTCTCGGACACTGGAGGCCATTGATCTGAACGCTTTTGCAAGATCGGCGAGTTCATCCTGGCCTCTTATCCTGGAAACGTCATGTCGATGATTGCCTTGACCAATGATTTTTGCATCCTCTGCCAGGACTCTCAGTGGTCCAACCATCCGGCTCAACATGAAATACATGATACAAATAACCAACACCGAACTGACGATCATGATGGCTGCAATGCTATTGACGACTTCTCGGATGCTGGCATATTTATCTTGCTGCTTGATGGCGTAACCGATCGTCCATCCCCAGGGTTCGAACGTCCTGAAAATCATCCACTTGTCATCACCTCTCCACTGATAGTTGAGGGTTCCGTTTTTCAATGCCAGCATGCGCTTGATGAATTCAAGAGAGGTCAGTTTGGCAGATCCCGGCTCCAACACCGGATGCAACACCACGATGCCCGATTCATCGACAATGAATGGATAGATGGTTCTGTCGTTCGTGTAATGGAGTTCTCCTAGATCTTTCGCGATCGAGTTCTTGTATCCCTGTGCAAAGAGCCCTTCCATGTCGGAATTGACCAGCTTATCATGACGCTTTTGAAGTCTTCTCAATAAGACGTTGAGCTGTTCTGCGTAGGCATCCTCTTTTTCGGAAGTGATGATACTTTTTGTTGTCACAATAATGAAAGGCAGCACGCATGCAATGCTCAATATATAGAAAAAACCTACGGCAAGCAGAAGCTTCGTCCTAATCGATCGACGCATCGATCCTTTTCTCCACTCCAGTATGGCTCCCCCCCCCCTTGGAATTTGGACCGGAAAACCTACAATCCTACTTTCATAATGATTTTTCCAATTATCATTTTACGATGATTCCATCCTCGATAAACATGTTCATGAGATTCTGCGGAACGGTTATTCCCAGTTTTTTTGCCACTTTCAGATTGAGAACCGGCACGCCGTTGGGCGGAGTAACGATGGCTATATCCCCTGGATGAGCGCCTTCGAATATTTGCAGTGCAAACATGGCCGAGAACTTGCCTTGCATAACGCCATCGTCGGTCGCTGATACCAGTATTCCAAGCTTGACTTGGTATGCCCAACAGGAAGTACTAGGAATCTTGCTGTTCTCACCAATCCAAGTTACAGCTTCATTGTTGATCAATAGAGTTCCATCTTCATCATAGATGGCATTGTCGCTGAGTAAAAATAATACATCAACACTTTCCGACCATTCGTTGATCTTTACCTTCCATTCAGGATATTTTTCGGATACAAACGTATCCTCCCATTTCAGCGGTAGTGTGTTAGAATCCAATTGGCGGAACGCATCGAGTAGAACTTTTCCAGTTGTCGTTTTATCCGAGATGACCGCAAACGTTTCGGCCTCAGGGTCTAGTTTTTTCAGAAGGATCAGACTCTGCTTGAAATAAGTTGTTTGGTAGACTCCTGTAATATTGTGTCCTGGTTTTTTAATGGAGTCTATTTTGGGTGAAGAAAGATATTTTCTGGGGTCACCGTTGACTCCATTAAAAACGACGGGGATATCGTCTATGTTCAAGCCGACCCACATGAGCGCATCATCGTCGGTCGTCAAAACTATGTCGGGTTGCTTGGCCTCGATGTCCTCGAGTATTCGATAACCTTGTTCCTCCATTTGTCGTGGCGCGGCATTGACATAGGCATCGATGGTGTCTCGAATCAGATTGAAATCGACACCCTCTTTGAAACCGAATTCTTTGAGTCCTTCGATGATCCCCCGGTTGATTTCTCGAGTCCACGAGAAATTTTCTGGATTATAACTGTCAACGATATAGATCAGGGGAACCTTTCTGAAAGCAGAACATATGGTCATCTTTTTTGAGGCGACTTCGTCAGATTCAGTGCGAGGAGACTGATCCGATTCATTCTGATTGTTTTTCTCACCGCAGGAGACAAGAAGAAACAGTATCTGGATCAGTACGATTACAGAGACCGAGGTTGTGACATTCAATCTAACACGACGTTTCAAATGTACCTCACTGTGATCAGAATAGGTCTGATGATGATCGGATTGAGTCCATCTTCGAGAAGTCGTGCATACTTCTCGTGTTTCGTCGCATAAAAAACATCTCAACTATCGTCAATCTCAGCAGATATCTTGAAGAAAGGGCGCGGAACCGTTGGTATTGTCGGGCATTGTCGTCAAGGACCTCTCTTGAGTCGATTCGAAGATAAAAGAGAGTTTCAAGATTCTTATGCCTGGGATGGTCCTCAAGAGATAGCGGATTACCGGTGTCTCGAGGTATAGCAAGCCGTAAGGAGTGGCGCCGGGGGGGCTTCGATGCCCGCGTCTTCGGCCAGGATGATCCCGCTACCCGGCTTTCCGACGATCGATCTATTTGTTGTTTCTATCGGTCAATCCTTCCGGTACCGCTCGAACACGAACGCGGCTCCCTGGCCGCCTCCGGCGCAACAGGTCGCCAGGGCGTAGCGTGCCGCAGGCAACTCCTCGAAGCGAGAGAGAATGTTGGTGATCAGCCTGATGTTGGTTGAACCCAGGGGGTGGGTGTAGGCCAGGGTGCCGCCGTAGACGTTGACCTTGTCACGGTGCCAGGGCCGGTTGTACTTTACTTCGCTCTGCTTGAAGACCGAGAGCACCTGCGATGCGAAAGCCTCGTGAATCTCGATCTGGTGCATGTCATCCAGCTCGATGTTCCTGGCGCGCTCGGTCTTGGGCTGCGTCAGCGCCAGGTGCACCGCCTCATTGGGGCCGATACCCATCACCACGGGATTGACGCCTGCAGTCCCCCAACTGATGATCCGCAGGAGTGGGGTGAGCCTCAGCTCGCGGGCTTTCTCCTCGGTGGTCACGATGCAGACCCCGGCTCCGTCACCGGGAATGCATGAGTTGTACATGGTCACGGTGGGGGAGATCTCGGAATTCTCGAAACCCAGATCATGCAGAAACGTGCCGTGTTTCTTCATGAACTGCGCGGCGGTGATGAACTCCGAGTCTGCGGCGAACACGGCGGGCGCCTTGGCGAAGGAATCGGGGCGCTTGAGCATGCGCTTGCGGTTCAACGGGTAGGTGTCCTGAGTGACGTCGCCCACCGGAGTGAGATAGCCCTGGAGCTTCTTGCGGTCCGTGGCTTCCACCGCCCGCTCCAGCATGCTGCGGGTGTAGGCGTCCTGTTCCGCGCGGGTCACGCCGAAGAGGTTGGCCATGATCTCCGCGATCTCGATCATCGACATGTCATTCACCGAGTCTTTGAGACCTTCTTCGAGGCAATCGACGATATCGAAGTCGTTCAGGAACGCGGCGCCGCTCTGATTCAGTGCGTTTTCGATATCGAGCACGCTGCCGTACTCATTGGTCTTGGGATGCAGTCGGTAGCCGAAGTTGCTCATGCTCTCCACGCCGCCGGCGATGGCGCAGTCGCTGCTGCCGAGCAGGATGTTGCCCATGCAGGTCAGCAAGGATAGGAAGGTGGAGTTGCAGTTGCTCTGGACGGTGTGGGCGTTGACGCTGTCGGGAAATCCGGCCAGCAAGGCGCTGATGCGCGCCACGTTCGGTGCTTTGGTGTCCTGCTGGACCGATCCGGCCACGATGGTGTCGATGAGGCCCGCATCGAGACCGTACTTTGCGAGCAGATCGGTCAGCACGGCGGCCAGCAACCTCTCGCTCCGGTAGGGGCTCAGACGGTTGCCGAAGCAAAACGGCGTACGCAGCGCGCCACAGATCACCAGTTGTTCCCGTTTGTCATTCATCGTTTTGCCCTCCCGGGGCGGGTCTCGTTTTCTTTGTTCTCGTCGATCTAGGCTTCCGGCCGCTCCACCGACATGGCGATGCCGTTGCCGCCTCCGAGGCAGATCGACGCCAGCCCCCGCCGCAGATCGTTGTGCCTGAGAGCATAGATCAGCGAGGTCAGGATGCGGGCGCCCGCCGCCCCGACGGGGTGGCCCAGGGCCAAACAGTCTCCGCGGATGTTGACCCGCTGCATGTCCAGGCCCAGCTCGGTTTGGTTGATCAGCATCTGTGAGCCGAAAGCCGTGTTGGACTCGATCAGATCGTAGTCGTTCGCCGATCTGCCCGTTTTCTCGAAGAGGCGGCGGACAGCGCGCATCGAAGCCAGCAGAAAGCGCTCGGGTACGACCCCGGCCTTGGCGTACCCGCTGACGCGCGCCAGAGGGGCCAGACCCAGCTCGGCGGCGGTCTCCGCTCTCATGAGCACCAGGAACGCGGCGCAGTCGCCGAGCGGCGGCGAGTTGTGATGGGAGAGGAACTCACCGTCCGGGGTGAATTGCGTCCCCCGGCGCTTGTACATGATGGCGAGGTTCTTCTTTGCCGGCAGCTCGTCGCACGATCCGGTGCCTGGGATCACGGCGATCTCCTCCGCGAAATCGCCGTGCGCCATCGCGGCCAGGGCCCGGTCGTGGCTCAGCTTGGCGTAATCGTCGATGCGGCGTTTGAAGACCTGCGCGTCGAGACCCCGCTGCTGCACCCAGTGGCGGGTGGTGTCCTCGGCGTGCTGAATGGTGTGGACGTCGAACATGCGGTCCCACAGGGCGTCGTGGAGATCGGCCCTCACCACCTTCTCCTGGATCTCCCCGACGGTTTTCTCCTTCCAGCCGATGAGCTGCTCGGTGGTGATCAGCCACGGAGACGTGGATGGGGACTCCACCCCTCCCACCAGCGCGACGGTGGCCTCGCCCAGCCTGAGCGCGTGAACCCCCAGGATCACGGCCTCCAACCCGGAGCCGCACATCTCGTTGACCACGAGTGCTGATGCGATCTCGTTCATCCCGGTGGCGTGTGCAATCTGCCGGGGCAGGTTCTGCCCGGTCCCCGCTCCGATGCAGAGACCCAACATCATCGCATCCACCACGTCCCGCGAGAACGCCGGTGAGCGTTCCTCGATCCTCGTGAGGAGGTGATCGACGATCGGCGCGGCGAGCTGTGCCGCTGAGAGATCCTTGAGGCCACCGCCCACGCCGCCGATGACGGAGCGGGTGGCGTCCACAACCACGATGTCATCGTGATACGAGGTTTGCGCCATGAGCCGATCGCTCCTTTACCAACGACACGGGGCGGCGACATCCAGAGTTACCTCGGATTCGTCGAGCATACGATACGTTTCCTCGCGTCAGACGCTGATGGGAGTGTTGGAGCCCGCCTCAACCTGCGTTCTTCAGCACGTACTCGATGGCATCTTGCGTGGACAGGATCTTCTGCGCTTCGGCCACCGGGATCCTCAGGTTGTACTTGTCTTCCATCTGCATGATCAGCTCGGCCGCGTCGATCGAGCTGACTCCGTACTCCAGTCGCAGCTTCTTGTCGAAATCGAGCTCGTCCGGCTCGATTCCGATGAATTCGGCGGCAATCTCTTGCATCTCTTTCAAAACTTGTTCCCGTGATAACGCCATGAATTTCACCCTCCTGTAAGCACTCGGCATCGAATCGATGCACCTAAAACCCTTGTCACCCAACTCGTCATTTCGTCGCGACGCCATGTCGTCACGACATCGAGACGTCCCTGCTGTTCTACTCTTCGTGCGCCTCGAGAAATGCCTTCAGTTCCTCGCCGGGCGCGGTCAGCAGCCGGCTGGGTTCGTAACGCTCTGTTTCGCCGGTGGCGCGGGCCCTGGCTTCCAGCGCCGTGACGACGGTTTCGAGACCGATCTCCCTGGCGAGCTGGAACGGACCCTTGAACCAGCGTGCTCCGAGATCGATGCAGGTCTCCACGTCGGACAAGCTCTTCACGATCCCCTCCTCCACGACCCGGCAGGCCTCGTTGACCACCGAGGCGAGCAGCTCGAGGGTATCGAAGCGAGGATCTTTCACGCGCTCGATCCGCCGCTCTTCATCGTCGATCATCGGATTCTCGTCCGGATCGATGATGGTGTTCGTGTAGCGGTAGACTCCACGCCCCGTCTTGCGGCCGAAGTGTCCCTTGTCCACGTACGCGGTGAGCGCCGGTGCGGGACGGTAGCGCGGGCTGCCACCGAAACCCTCATGGATCACCTTCGAGACCTTCAGAATCGTATCGAGGCCGATCATGTCGGCGAGATTGAAGGGGCCCATCAACAGGATCTCTTCGCGCTCTACGGCCGCATCGATATCGTTGGCCGTCGCGATCTGAGTGCTGCCGTTCTCGAGGCTGTGCTCGTCGAGGAGCTGAAAGGCTTCGTTGATCATCGGCACCAGGATCCTGTTCACGACGAAGCCGGGGGACTCTACGACCTCGACACCTACTTTGCCGATGCTCGCGATGAATGCGGTGACCCGCCGGCGGGTCTCCCCGGAGGTTGCGCGCGGGGTGATGATCTCGACCAGGCGCATGATGACCGCGGGATTGAAGAAATGGGTGCCGATCACCCGGTCGGAGCGTGATGTCGCGTCCGCCAGGGATGATATCGCCAGCGACGACGTGTTGCTCGCCAGAACGGTATGATCCGCCGCGATGGCGTCGAGCTTGCTGAAGAGCTCGCGCTTGAGATCGAGATCCTCCACCACCGCCTCGATGACCAGGTCGGCATCATGAACGGCCGCATCCAGCGAGTCCGCGGTGGTGATCTTGTCAGGGTCCATGGTCCGCCGAGCCTTCTTCTTGATGCTCTCGCAGGCCCCGGTGAGCAGGTCCGCATCGATGTCGTGGAGGCACACCCGATAACCGCGTTTGAAGATGGCGTTGGCGATGCCGGCTCCCATGATGCCGGCGCCGATGACGGCGACCTTCTCGATGGAGGCCTTTTCGACGGGATCCATGGCACACCGTCCTTTCTAGAAAGATCCATCGGTCAGCTCGGCGAAAAACTCGATCGTCTCGAGATCGCCGGCGGTGATCTGTTCCTTCCACATGGCCACCTGCGGCGCCATCTGAGAGGCGTAACGCCGGGCCACGAGCTTTTTGCGCTTCGAGATCAGCGATTGATCGGCGAGCAGATAACCGGAAAAAACGTGGACCATCATGCGACAAAGCCGGCCTTCGTAGAGGTTGAGGTAGGTCTCGAAGTCGGGTCGGCTCTGTCGGCTGATGACGTGGTCGATGGTCTCGTCGAGATCCCGGCGAGCGCGGCGCAAGTGGCCGAGGGTCGCCTTCAGCGATGGCCCGGTCCCCACCCCTGTCGCGATTTTGCTGTCGATCTCCTGCAGCAGCGGCTCGAGGTGCTCATTGAGGATGCCCGAGATCGCCGCCTTGGCCTGAAGCTGCCCGGTTCCCTCGTAGATGTCGATCACCCGGGCGTCGCGAAAATGGCGCTCCACGGGGAACTCGCGCATGTACCCGTAGCCGCCCAGGACCTGTATGGCCGCATCGGTGATCTCGACGGCCATGCGGCCGCTCCTCATCTTCGAGAGAGGGGTGAGCACGTTGGCGAAGCGGTGGTATTCCGCGGCCGCAGCGCGCATCTCATCGCGCTGCTTCTTGAGCGCTTCCTTTTTCTGGCCCTGGGCGGTCTTGATCCCGGCCTTGAGCGGTTCGAGGTGTCGATCGAGCTCGGTGTACATGTCGACGAACCAGGCGGTCTTGTAGATCAAGGCGCGGGTCGCCTCGATCTCGACCTTCATCGAAACCAGCAGATCCGCCACCGGCGGCAGGGTTCGGATTTTGTGGCCGAACTGGACGCGTTCGTCGGCGTACTTCAGCGCGCAGTCATAGGCCGCCTGCGCGATCCCCAATCCCTGAGCGGCCACCCCCAGGCGCGCCTCGTTCATCAGCGCGTACATGTGTTTGACCAGCCCGTAGCGCCGCTGGCCGATGAGAACACCGGGGGAGTCCTCGAAGACCATCTCGCAGGTCGGGGAGCCGTGGATGCCCAGCTTTTCCTCGATGCGGGTGACTTCCGCGTCGCCTCCTTCGACGAGGAAGAGGCTGATGCCGCGCACGTCGCCGAGGGTGTCGGGTTCTGAACGGGCCAGCACCAGCAGAACCTCTCCCTGGCCGTTGGTGATGAAGCGCTTCGTGCCGTTGATGATCCATGTCTCGCGGCTCTCGTCGAAGTTAGCCGTGGTGCGCAGGTTTCCCAGATCGGAGCCGGCCTCGGCCTCGGTGAGGACCATCGCCGCCTTGAACGCACCCGATGCGAGCTTGGGGAGGTATCTGGACTTCAGGTCATCATCGCCGAAGCACCAGATCACGTTGGCCACACCCCATTGCAGGCAGGCGAGCGTCATGAGCGATGCGTCACCCGATCCCACCAGCTCGCTGGCGATCGTGGTGGCGGTGTGGCTGCAGTTGAGGCCGCCGTATTTCCTCGGCAGGCTGATGCCGAGCAGGCCCGATTCCCCCAGTTTCTCCAGGGCTTCGACGATCCCGCGGGGAAGGATGACCTCTTTGCTGCGCCGATCGAATCGGGCTCCCTGCTCATCGACCTCGATGGCATCGGGGTAGAAGACCTCGCCGGCGAGATGGCCCACATAGTCCAGCACCGTCTTGGTGTGGTCGAGGGCCTCGGCGAAACTCGCGGGCGCGTCTTCGTCGTGATCGGGATTTTTGTAGTAGTCCTCGCACATATCGATGATCGGTTGCCAGTCGATGTATTCATTCACGCAGAACTGGATGTCTCCGTTTCTCGAGAAGAAGTTGTCCGTCATGGCTCCATCCCTCCGCACTCGCCGTTCGTTCCGCGAGGACACCAACGGCTTGCAGGAAATTCAAAAAATCACCTTCCCTGAAAGTCCGGTTCGCGCTCTTCCAGCATGGCCCGAATTCCCTCCTGAGAGTCGGCCGTGGTGGCCAGGTAGGCGAAGGCTTCCTGCTCGAATATCAGGGTTTCGAAGAGGCCCTTGGAGCGGGTCTTTTCGAGAACGAAGTGAATCATGGCCCGAGCCAAGGGGGCCGCCTTGCTCGTTTTATCGGTGTCCCGCGGTCCAGTCGATGCTTGCAGCCAATCCCCGATCTCGGACCGGACCTTCTGCCGATCCACGGCCGCCTGGGGCTGCGCTGCCTCGCGAGGCGTTTCATGCGATGCTCTGTTTGCGAGGGCGAAGGCTTCATCGATCAGCGCCGCCTGTGGCACGACATCGTCGATGAGGCCGTCTTTCTGCGCGGTGAAAGGATCGAAATCGGCTCGCGCCGAAAGGATGTACTCCCCGGCTCTCTCAACACCCACCAGGCGGGAGAGGAAATATGTGCCTCCCATTCCCGGTATGAGACCTAGCGAGCTCTCCGGCAAACCGATCAAAACGTGGTTGCCGTCTCCAGCGATGCGGTGGTCGCAGGCCATGGCGATCTCCAGCCCGCCGCCGAACGCCCAGCCGTTGATCGCCGCCACCAGCGTTTTCTTGCAGGAGCGCAATCTCGTGATGAGCGTCTGGGCGTTCTCTGTAAACCGAAGGGCCTGCTCGAAGCCGGCGCCCAGGACCATCTCGATCTTGGCTCCGATCGAGAAGATCAGGTTGTGCTGGCTCGTGATGATGATGCTCGAGATGTGCGCACGGGAGTCCAGGATGTCGAGGGCCATCTTCAGCTCTTGCATCAACCGATCGTCGAGACTGTTGCCCGCCTGCCTGGCGGCCTGCTTGTCAGCTTTCAGCCGAAGCATGGCGATCAGAGCCACCGAGCGCCGCTCGTAGACCGTCAGGTCGTGGAAGTCGCTGGCCTCTGTCAGTTGAGTGAAACCTTTGTTTTCGAAGCGGTCTCCCATGGTCGTCACCTCTGTTCATCGAGCGGTCGTCTCATTTATTTCTCTGATTTCGGTCTTTTTTCGGTATACAGTGGATACATGCTCCTGATCAGTGATTCGTCACGATCGAAAACTCTATGTCGTTTTATTTTGAGCGTCTGAGTCAGCGTATCGTCCTCGATGGAGAAGGGTGTCGTGAAGCTGAAATCCACGATCCTCTCCACATCCTTGAAGCCCGTCTCGGGAGATATCGTCGCGTTGATGATAAATCCGTAGAAGGATTTGATCTCTGGGTTTTGTATATACGACGCGATTTCATCACCGTCCATATCGATTCCTTTGGAAACACAGAGATCCTCGAGAATCTTCTTTTCAGGAACCACCAGAGCGGTGAGGAATTCTTGATCCTGACCGCAGACCATGACCTGTTCGATATACGGCGAGAAGACCAGCGCCTTTTCGATCGGCCCGGGTTCGATATTTTCCCCGTTGTTCAGCACGATCGTGTCTTTGGCGCGTCCGATGATCGCGAGATCGCCCTGATCGGTGAGCACCCCCAGGTCGCCCGTATTGAACCAGGGACGATGTCCGTTTTTGTGCTCGAGGACTTTTGAGCTCTCCTCGGGATCGAGGTAGTAGCCTGACATCACCTGCGGACCCCGCACCCAGACGATGCCTTTCTGTCCGTCGGTCACGACGGTGCCCTGGTCATTGCGGATCTGGATCTCGGTTCGAGGCAGAGGGATGCCACAGGTGTAGGGGATGCGATGATCGAAGGTTCTGACCGTGAGCACCGGAGAGGTTTCCGTCAGGCCATACCCCTCGAGGATGGTGATCCCGACGATTTCAAAAAAATCGTCCACGTATCCGGGCAAGGCTCCGCCCCCGCTGATACCCGCCAGAAAGCCGTGTCCGAACCTCTTGCGGATATTGCGATAAACCATGACCTCGCCGAGAAGGAAGTACAATTTGTCGCGCAGGCTCGCTTTTACCGGATTCGGATTCTGTTCCCCGATCAGATACTGGCGGTTGTTCCGATAGCGTCGAGCTGCGATGACCTGCTGCGAGTGAGCATAAATCTTCCGGAACAGCTTCTCCCTGCCCTCGTTGCGGATGTTGCTCATGATGTTGTTGTAGATCGCCATCCAGAGCCGGGGGACTCCGGCCAGGAAACCGGGCTTGACGACGGCCAGATCCTTGATCATGGAGAGCGGGGTCGAGTAATGGATCGTAATTCCCGCTTTGAGACAGACATACTCCACGATGCGTTCGAAAACGTGCCAGATCGGTAGAACCGACAGGATCCTGCCTTTTTCCATTCTCAAAATCGATGGCAGAACAGACACGTTGTGCATGATGTTGCCGTGAGTCAGAGGGGTTCCCTTGGGCTTGCCGGTCGTGCCCGAGGTATACATCAGCGTTGCGATGTCCGATTCGGTGGTGGCCCGGCATCGTTCGGCGAGGAGGGTCTCGTTCGCATGCTCCTGTTTTTGCAGCAGGCGGTCGCCAAGCGCCAGGACTTCATCGAATGGATAGATGTTGCAGTTGGCCAACGAGTCCGGTTTTTCGAAGGTATCATCGAGAACGATGAGAGTCTCGAGACCTGGAAGCTCTGGCTGGAGCCCTCGCACCCGGGCGAGTTGTTCGCCGTTATCGAGGATCGCGAACCGGACCTTGGAGTGTCCGAGGATATAGAGCAGCTCCTTATCGGTCGACGAACATCCGCGAGGCACATCGAAGGCGCGATTGGCGAGAACGGCCAGGTCGGAAATCAGCCACCGCATGCTGTTTTCGGCGACGAGGGCTACCCCTTCTTTTTCCTGCAATCCCAGCTCGATCAGCCCGTGGCCGAATGTGGAGACGAGATCGCCAAGTTTTCTGAACGATACCGGATCGAACTGGAGCTGCTCATCGATGCGGCCGTCCCGGCGCTCGATCGCCCTTGATGAGCGATTGGCCACGGCAGCAAAATCTCCGTGCCTGGCGACGGAATTCAGCCACATCTCATTGATCGTATTCACCGATCGAGCTCCGAAACCCTTGCGGGCCTGACACAAGCCTATATATGCGATCCTCAGAAGAGGTCACCGGCCGGCACGAGCTGACTGGACCGTGCCCTGTTCGGTGCCCTATTCGGCCTCCGTTTTCAGCCCTTCGCCGGCACTCTATTATCGTCATCTGAAATTCACCCGAGGGGTTTTCGCTCCAATCGCCCCCTCAGTCCGGCGCCGGGAACAAAAAAAGTCGTGGTCAAGGGCAACATCTGCCTAACAAATCGCCGCCGAGAAGTTATTTTTTGTTCGAAACAAAAGAGTCGCAACGGGTAATGACTGCGGAACCCTCGGGGCATTGGTCTCAAGTAGAATCATGGCGTTTCCTGTTTTAGGTAGAAGGGAACATGTTTTGGGTGCTTTGGGGACAATTCGTTTTGTGGACAGACCATGACTCCAGATTTCCAACTTCGCTGCTCGAAAACCGGTAGCCGCGGTCCGGGGATTCCCCTATCCTGGAGGGTATGAACAACTTGACGCAAGATGACATGGTACGCGCCATGCGCGCTAACGACGGAGCTTACGACGGTCGCTTCTGGATCGGGGTGTTTTCAACCGGCATCTACTGTCTACCATCATGTCCGGCGAAAACCCCGCTGCTGAAGAACGTGCGCTTTTTCGCCACCCGCGAGGAAGCGATCGCTGCCGGCTTGCGTGGCTGCAAGCGCTGCCGGTCGGATCGGTATCCCGACGTGCTGCCCAACTGGGTTGGGCCGTCGATCCAATTCATGCGTCGTAACGTGACCGTACGGATCAAGGAGGTCGATCTCGCCGGGGCCGCCGGTGTCGACATCTCGACCATCCGGCGTCATTTCAAAAACCACCTCGGGATCACTCCCCTCGCTTTCCACAGGAAGCTGCGGCTTCGGCACGCGCGCGAGATGGTCGGCAACGGAGTCGACTATCTCACCGCGGCTTACGAGTGCGGTTACGAGTCGGTCAGTGGGTTCCGCGAGGCTTTTGTTCGTGAATTCGGCGTGCCGCCGGGGAGGTACCGTGACAGGCGCAAAGATCGTCTATAGGGATCTGACGAGCCCGCTGGGGCCGATGATCGCGGGCGCTTCCGACTTGGGGGTGTGTTTCCTCGAATGGCATGATCGCGGTGGTGTCGAGCGGATCAAGGAACGCGTGGTCAAGCGCTACAAGACCTCTGTGGAGCCTGGTGACAACCTGTTTCTCGATCGGCTGGGAGAGGAGCTGGGCGGTTATTTCGAGGGCACGCTAAGAAAGTTCCAAACGCCCATCGATGTGGCCGGAACGACTTTCGAGAAGGAAGTGTGGCGCGCGTTGCTCGATATAGGATACGGCTGGACGAGGTCTTATGGCGAGATCGCGCGCATCCTGAACCGGCCTGGCGCATCGCGCGCGGTGGGGCGCGCCAATGGCGCCAATTATCTAGCGATTCTCATCCCCTGTCATCGGGTGATCGACTGCAATGGGGGGCTGCACGGCTACGGAGGCGGCTTGCATCGCAAACGATATCTGTTGGACCTCGAGGCTAGAGTCGATCGCGGCGAGACCGATCTCCATCAGGCGCTGGAGACTTCGTTCTAAGATCAATATCGATGTGTGCCTGCGCTAGTGCGTACCACTTTCAGGACGTCTCACGTTCCTCGCCCTGCGCATTTCGCAACTCCTGATAGAGCCACGTTCGAACGAATTTCCAGTCACGCATCACGGTCGGAACGGAAACACCGATCAGATCTGCGGTCTCCTCCACGCTCAAACCCACGAAGAATCGCAGCTCCACGAGCGTGCACATCCGCTTGAAACGGCTTCCCTTGGTTTCCAGCTTGCACAGCGCTTTGTCGAGGTTGACGACGTACTCGGGTAAGCTGTCCGAAACAGACGGTCCCGGGCTGATCTCCTCCCTCCTTCCGAGCGAGATCGGCAGCTTGCCATGGCCTCTCTTGATGGCCATCCGCTTGCGCGCTTCCGAAACCAGGATGCGGCGCATGGCGCGGGCGGCCAGAGCAAAAAAATGGTTACGATTGCGCCAGCGGATGTCGCGATTCTCCACTAGGTTGATGTAAGCTTCGTGAACCAAGGCTGTTGTCTGGAGGAGATCGCCTTTACGTTCATTTTTCATGGCGGCGTGCGCCAGGTGGTGCAACTGGTCGTAAATCTTGGAAAAAAGACGGTTCTTGACGCTCCAGTCACCGGATGACAGAGCACCGAGTAGTGCCGTGACATCGTCGGTGACATCCTCTGGGAGCTCTTCCATCGTGATTCCCTCCCCATAGTCTGATCATGAAGACTGTGGATGTTGATTTTAACTCAACTCTTTTCGAAAGGGATAAAAAAAATTCCTTAAATATATTTTCGATGATCATGATTTTTCTCGCTTTGCACCTTATCCTTTCAGAATCAGGTTGTTTTAATCCACGGGTTTTCAGATCTCCAATTTTGGGAACGATTGCGAGTATGAGCCGTGGAATCGGTGCGTAGCAAAAGCGATGGAATTCGCGGCCCTCTCGAAACCGATCTCCTGCGATTAACAGTCTATCGTGGAGAGCGAGAAAATGTCTTTCGAGAGTAGAATAACTACGTCGTGTCTGTGTCTTATGGGTGTATTATTTGTGATGTCTCTAACCAGCTTCGTATCGGTGGGGTCGTACGATTGTTGCTTCGGATCGGATGGCGATCCGACAGGAGATTGCAACAGCTCGGAAAATAATATGGTTAATGTGTTTTATGCCTCTGGAGCAGAGATATTCAGCATCGTCGATTTCGCGATGCCCACGAGAGCCAAGTTTTCCCAGCAACGGGTGAAATTCATGGCTCATGGGATTGGTTTTCTTTTTGAGAGATATTATTGGAGTCATTGTCAATCGCGGAGTGAAAACCCCGTCATCAAACCCCTCGGTGAACACTGGAATCATTCTTACAACATCGTCCTGCAGCGTAGTCAGCACGAGGACATCGTTGTGATAATGATTACGCTCGAAAACTGGACGTACGAGATCTTTGTCGAGAATAACGCGGAGACTGCACCGACGAAAGGTACAGCCTTGCTCTCCAAGGACAAGGTCGCTTTTGTCCCCACATACACACCTTTGGAAACTCAATCATCCTATGCCACCCTCGTTATGAATGCAGACAAAACCTTCACTCTCGTCAACAAACATGGAACCATTTATCATTTTTCAAGAATCAGGCATGTGGTCGACAGAAAAGAAGTTGCTTTTTTGAAGCGTAAAGTAGATAGAAACAGCAACGCGTTCGAATTTTCTTATTCTGGTATAGACCTCACCGAGGTTGAAGATTCGACCGGACGTGCGCTGACATTCAGCTACGACTCAAACCACCGTATTACCTCGATGCAGGATCCTGAAGGAGGTGTTACGACCTACGGTTACGACATCAATGGTTACCTGAGACAAGTTGTCGGGCCAGGCAATATCTACAACGCTTCTTATTCCTATGACGAAGATGGACACATCTTGCTCCTCTCCGATCCGAGGAAAAACCGCGGCGGTAGGAGGATGTCCTTCGAACACGACGATTTGGGTAGGGTCAGGAGTATACGGGACGGCAACGGGAAATTGGCGGGGGTGTTCGAGTATAACCTGGAGAGTCATTATACAAAATATTGGGATGGAGAAGGCAACAAAACTCTAGTTTCCTATATCCCCAAGAGGTATCGCAAGGTCGATGTAGTTGTCGGTAGAGCTGGACACGTATCGTATTTTCCCTGGAGCTGCAATGTCTACGATTTTCAGAGAGAGGCTGTGATAGATGGGAACGACAACACCGTCACATTTGCTCATGATGCGATGGGAAACCTGGTGAGTCATACGTGTGCGCAAGGTAACCCGATCTCTTTCACATATGATCCAATTTACAACTTTGTTACGACCGCTGTGGATGCTTCTGGAAATGTGACGAGATTCTCCTACGACCAGAAGGGAAACCTGTTGGAATGTCGGGACGCTGAGGAAGGTACGGTGTTATACACCTACGATCACTATGGGCAGGTATTATCCAGAACAGACCAGAGAGGCTATACAACGCATTATTCTTATGACCACTACGGCAACCTGATTTCTATGACCGATCCGCAGGGAGGTGTTGTTTTCTCGACTTACGACATACTCGGCCGGCCCTCGACCAGAACCGACGAGAACGGCAACTTGACGCGATACGATTATGACGATGAGAGCCGCCTCATTTTGATAGAGGATGCTTTGGGAGGAAAGACGGTCTACACGTACGATCCCGTCAGCAATCTGAAGAGTCGAACCGATCCCAACGGTTACACGACCTGGTTTTTCTACTACGGCGCAGACAATCTGATACGGATGGAAGATCCCAGGGGCCAGACGACTTCAATGACCTATGACACCAACCGCAATATGAGGAGTATCACTGACGCCAACGACAACACGACGTATTTCAGATATGATGTGGAAGAGAGGCTTATCGAGCGAGAAGATGCAGAAGGGCACGTCACTAAATACGACTACGATAGTGTAGGCAACCTGATCGGTGTCACAGATCCGAAAGGGCATATCACCAGGTACGAGCACGAAGCCACGACTTGTGTTTGGAGCATACCTCTCTGTGAATACGCGCCGGAGGCAAGAGAGGTGAAGCCTCATAAATCCATAACCTATCGTTTGAAGAAGATGATAGACCCTTTGGGGAGGGCGGCTGTAATCGAGTATGATGCAAACGGGAACATTTCCAAAAAGACCGATCCTGCCGGGCAGTTCGTGTCTTACATTTACGATGAGATCAACAGATTGGTAAAGATCGAATACTCCGATTCGACGACGACCACTTATCATTATGATGCTAACGGCAACGTCGTCGGAGTCATCGATCCTTTCACTGACAAATCGCCCTCCTACGGCAAGCTCAACAAGATCACCGATATAACGGACAACCTGTGGTCGAAGACATCTCACTACGACTATGATGCAGCAGGTAACCGTAAAGCGTTGCTGGATCCCAAAGGAAATCTGCTGGAATACGATTATGATGAGATCAATAGGTTGATATCCGTGTCTAAAAGCGGAGTGGAATCTGTGGGATTCACCTACGATCCGGCCGGCTGGCGTACTCAGCGCAAACTGGGTAACGGTGCTTTTACTACCTACGAGTATGACGCAAACGGTGAGCTCGAATCCTTGATCAACCGCAAATCCTACGGAGAAGTGGTATCCAGCTATCAATTCGAAGTGGATCACGTGGGCAGTAGAATCAAAATCGTGTTGAACAACGGTGATGCGATAAGCCTTGTCTACGACAAAACCTACCAACTGACAGGTGAGAAACGAACGGGTGCAATCTCCTATGATCACTCTTACAGCTATGATTCTGTCGGAAACAGATTACGTTCGATCGAAAACGGTGTTGAAACCGACTATTCTTACGATGACGCGAACCAGTTGCTGCAAAGCATCACTGCGGGGATGACGACTACCTACGATTATGATCCAAGCGGTAACGTGATAGCGAAGAGAGTCAACGGGGAGGTGACTTCATACGACTACGACCACGAGGATCGTTTGACTGCGGTGATGACTCAGGAAGATATTGTCACTTTTCAATACGATGCTTTGATTCGATGGAACCGCGTGTTGAAAAACGTTGATGGGGTCGAGACCTATTCGTTCTACGACGGCGACAATGTTCTGACAGAATATCGCGACAACATATCAGTCTTCGAGTATGTCACTCCCTTTCTCGATGGAAACGCAATGGTCGATATGCCGGGCGGACGTTACTACTTCTTTCACGACGGGAAGGGGAGCGTCTCCAATATGATCGACGATCTGGAGACGGTGGAGAACAGCTACGAATACAGCGCCTTCGGTGAGGAAGTCCGATTTGTAGAAGGCGTTATCAATTCTGTGAAGTACACCGGCCGAATTCTCGATGATGAAAGCGGGCTGTACTACTACCGAAACAGGAACTATGCGAGTGACCTAGGGAGGTTTTTCCAGAGGGATAAGCTGATTTCCACCGACAAAAACAACTTATACAGCTACGTCGGCAACAACCCGGTAAATTACATCGATCCATTCGGTCTGGATTGGGTGACAGTGGGCATATGGGTCGATGAGCCGAAGAAACCGATCAAACCGGTACCGCGGTTTCCCGATGTACCCGACGATCCGCCCGATATATGTTGGCCGGAGGATAATGAGTTCGTAAGAGATTTTTTTCCGGAAATAGATCCCGCCGATGACTTCATATTAGAAGACGATCCGATCCCGCCATTGGAGATTTACGATACTGAATTCCCAGTGGACCCGGAAATATTCAAATCCTTAAAACCACGGAAAAAACCCTTCAAGTTCAAAAAACGGTAACAGACAGCTCTCTTCTGTTGGGCGCAGGTTCTTGGATTGTCTATCCACCTGCGCCTTCCACGTCCTGCGGCTTGCCTTTGAACGCGCCGCCGTAAGAGTTCTCCCGATCCACGACGATCGGGCGGCACTCGGTGACCGGCCCCCGTCCCTGGACCTTGGCATGTACCGATTCGACCACCGGCAGTCCCGCCGCACGCCATCCTGCAAGGCCTTCTACATAACAGTGGACGTTTGTGAGACCCAGGTTTTCAAGCCGTTCGGTGGCTTGTTTGGCGAGGCTGCAATCGGGGCCGTCCGAATAGACCACAACAAAGGACTCGGGGTTCATGAGCCGTGCCACGCGGAAGACGAGGGATCCGAGCGGCGCGGTCTTGGCGTCGGGGATATGGCCGTACTCGTACTCGACATCGCCGCGCACGTCGAAGACGGCGGTCTGTTCCGATTCGAGTCGCTTGCGCAGTTCTTCTGTAGTGATCGCGTTCATCGGTAGGTTCCTCCTTGAAAATTTCCGAAATAAGTTAGTCGTGTCTAAGTTTAATAGCCTAGTTTCCGACAGGTGTGCCGAGGAACGGCAGATTATTTTCGTCGGTTCCGGGTGTTTGGGGGCGACGCTCGAGGAGCAGCCGAGGTGGGCGCCGGGATTGAAGGAGCCGTGAAAGTCGGGATTCTTCCCTTTTCCCGTCCATGAGCTATAAAATGGATTCGCCGAAAATCGGTCTCACATCCAGTTCCGAGGAGGATCTGCAGCCATGAATACCGTTCTCATCCTTTTCAGCCTCTGCCTCGCGCTTGCGGGAGCACCGAAGGACAAGGACTCGGACCGCGACGGACTTCCTGATTTCCAAGAGATCCACAAGTATTTCACCGACCCGGGCAAGGTCGACAGCGACGGCGACGGCATCCGCGACGGTGAAGGGGACGAACGGCGCGAGTACACCTACACCGTCCAGTGCGTCATGCACATCATGCCGCCCTTCAACGAAAAGGCGATGAACGACGACTTTCAAGACGCGCGCGTGCTGAAGAAGGGCAAGGACCACGTCGAGATGGAGGTGATCCTCTACCCGTTCAATACCTGCTCCGAGGCGATCGGCGCCGACGATGAGTGGCGCCGGAGATCGGCGTCTCTGAAGGAGTTCGTCAAACCTGGGATCACCACCAACTGGAACTCGAAGATGCGCAAAGACCTGCTCGCGGCCCTCGAGGAGGACGGCATCGATGTCGCGAACGGCACCGACAGGCAGGCAGCCGAAGAGGTCTCGGCGTGGCTCATGAAGCGTGCCGAATTCGAGGACAGCTTCACCACCTTTGCCGTGATCTTCCAGGGAGGCAGGGCCAAGGTCGCGCCTGGCATGCGCGAGGTCGTCGACGCGGAGCTGCGCCGGCAGGGCCGCACCCTGAAGGAGCAGTGGGACCGCGAGCTCTTCGGGAGAGGCATGTTCTACAACCGTATCCGCGGGACCTGCACCTCGTCGGCCATCTATCTCGCCACCAGCCTCAAGGCCGTGGGGCTTCCGACGCGCACCATCGTCTGCTTCCCGGTGATCGACGCCTCCGACCCGAGCGAGAGGACTCTCGCCGAGGGGATCACCAATCACCGCGTCAGGGAGATCGTTCTCGACTCCGCGGAGGAGCGCGGCAACTCGTGGGCATCACACACCTTCAACGAGGTCTATGTCGACGGACGGTGGCGGCGGCTCAACTACCAGAAGCTGGGCCAGAATATCCTCGATAAGCAGTGCCTCGGGCTCATGGTGCACGTGCATACCTTTGTCGATCACGCCAAGGAGTTTGTTTTGAGAGCCGAGGGCCATCCCGAGATCCCTGCCCGCGCGACCCGCGGCTACTGGACCGATGTGGCGCACAGCGTCAAGGACTTCTACCTCCGGATCGAGCCACGCGATTTCGAGCGCATGAAGCGCGGCGTGTCCTACGAGCTGGTGGCGGTAGCCGATGGGGGCGACGGATACCGCTGGAAGGTGGCGCCGGGGGTCGGGATTGTGCGCGAAGAATAATCGATTATCGGGAGTCTTCCACTTCAGGGGGTTGGTAGAGGGCGCACACCGCTCCGGCGGGATCGCGGATTACGCAGAATCGTCCGCCGGCGAGACCGCGCGGTTCGACCAGGACCTCGCCGCCAAGGTCTCGGCATCGGGATGCGCTCCGTTCAACGTCGTCCACGATGAAGTAGATCAGCCACTGCGGTGGTAGATCGGCATTGGCCCCGCGGGCATGGCAGATACCGGCGACGCTCTCCTGCGTGCCGGGCGGGATGAGGTGGTAGTCGTTGTAGCCGCCCATCTCCTCGGGCTTCATCTGCCAGCCGACGATGGATTGATAGAAATCGCGGATCTCCTCGGCGTTATCCACCGTGAGATCGCGCCAACCGATCGTTCCGATTTTATGTTTTCCCATTTCAAGATTCCTCTTCTGTGTTATCGTCGATGTGTGATGCGCCCCCTCGATCCGGGACCGTACCTGATCGGACCGTTGAGGAGCGATTGCCTGACGAATTCTACCGCGATGCAGGCGCTGATGCAGCCCTCGATCGACGCACCGTGACCGGCGACCGGTGGGCTTCGACGAGCGGGCCTCAAAAACTCCGACTCTATCATGAAAGATAGCTCTTGACCTCTCTGCGCAGCCTCCTCAGCAAATCTCCCCGCGCCTGGCACACTTACAAGCTGGACGTGCGCGCCATGCTCTTCACCGGCGGGGTCTTGGGCTGCCTGCAACTCCTCGAGGTCATCGGCACCAAGGCTTACGGCGCGGGTTCTTTCGAGATCGCCCTGATCCGTAGCGGCATGGGCATCGGCATGATGGCGGCGTATCTGGTGGCCACCAACGTGGCGCACCGCCGGCGCGTGCCCTTCGTGATCTGGCCCCAGGCATGGTCCCGGCTGCTGCTCATCGGCCTGGCATTCATTCCCCTGCTCCCGGGGACCTGGCGGCTGCCCTTCTTCTGCGCCCTGGCGGTGGCTTCGGCGGCCCTCGAGCACGTGACCGTCCCGGCGCGGCTGACCCTCTACCGCCACAACTACCCGATCAGCTTGCGTCCTTTTGTGGCCAGCCGCGTGCGCCAGGCCCAGATGCTGGCGGTGTTGGTCGTGGGAGGGGTGCTTGGCCTGGTGATCGATTGGAACGTGACCGCGCCGGAGGGGCCGGGGTTGTGGCTGGGCGGGCTGGTGCCGCGATCGCTTCTGCCGCAGAACGTGCTCCTCTATTTCGGGGTGCCTGCGGTGGCGCTCGTATCATTCGGCGGCGTCGTTCTGTTTTCGCGGATTCGAGAAGGGGTCAAGCTGAGGAAGGGGGCGGGCCCGGCGCCGCGCGATCAGGACCCGCGGCCCGGCTGGCGGCAGTGGGCCGGCGTGCTGGCGCGGGACAGGGGGTTTCTGATCTTCGAGGCGGCCTATTTCCTGTTCGGTTTCGGCAATCTCATGACCCTGCCTCTGCTGGTGGTTCTGGTCACACGTCCCGAATTCGGCATCCAGGCCTCCTATTTCGAGTCGATGCTCCTGCTCTCCGTTGTCTGGCAGGTGGCGATCATCGTGGCGGCACCCGCCATGGGGAGACTGGTGAAGCGCTACAATCCGATCCTGCTGCGCGGGGTGCTGACGCTGTTATTCGCCGTCGATCTGACGCTCATGTACGTGGGATGTGTCACCGCCAGCCTGCTTCCGCTTTTCATCGGCAAGGCGGTGCGCGGCGTTTCGATGGCCGGTGGCATGCTGATTTGGGAGCTCGGTCCCATGTACTTTGCCAAGGAGAAGGAGCGGGTTCCGGCGTATGTGGGGATTCACACCGTGTTGACCGGAGTGAGGGCGAGCATCTCCCCCTGGGTGGGGGCGGGGCTGGCCGGTGCGTTCTCCATGGGGAGTGCCATCCTCACCGGCGTGGTCCTGCAGATCGTGGCCGCGGCCTTGCTGATCGTCTACTTCTTCGCCGCTCGTTATGAGCGGCTCCGCGTTGACGCCGTCGAAGCCGAGGCCAAAGATCTACCCAGCCGGCAGGTGGGCCAGATAACATAACAAGAGTAGGGGACACATCGTTTCTGCCTTCTGAGTCCGCTGGTGACGATGACGACTGGTTCGCTAAGAAAGATGGCCAGACGTGAGGCTTAACTTTCTGTTAATAAATTGGTTAACAAAAAAAAACGGGATCTCCGCTCTACGGCGGGATCCCGGATTGTGCGTCTTTCATCGCCGGTGGTGGAGAGCGATGCGATCGGGGGATTAACCTTTCATCCGGTTGATGGCCAGGATATCGGTGAGCAGCGAGAAGCCTGTCTCGAGTCGACCTGCGCCGCTACCTTGAACCGTGACCGGCCCCAGCAGGTCGGTCTCGAAGGTAAGGGCGTTGGTGGGACCCATGACCGCGGAGAGCGGGTTGTCGAGAGGCAGTCTTTCGGGAGCAACCCGGCCGACGATGCGATCGCCCTCCCTCACGGTGGATCCGATCAGTTTCCAGCGGTATCCTTCCTGAGCAGCTTTTTGAACGTCCTCTGCGGTAATCTCGGTGATCCCAGTACAGTCGATATCGTCAGGGGAGAGCGAAGCCCCCATAACCGTGTTGGAGAGGATGATCACCTTGGCCATGGCATCCCAGCCGAGCACGTCGGCGTCGGGCACGGCTTCGGCGTAACCCAGCTCTTGGGCCTGTTTCAAGGCGTCTTCATAGGAGAGCCCATTTTCCATCTCCGAGAGAATATAGTTCGTCGTGCCGTTCAGGATTCCGCGGATCGCTTTGATCTCGCAGCCGGCCAGAGTTTCCAGGCAAAGGTTCAGCACAGGAGTCCCTGACATGACCGTGCCCTCGTAGCGGAAGTGCAGCCCCTTGGCTTTGGCCAGCTTATTGAGCTCGCGGAAATGGAGCGCCACCGGCCCCTTGTTGGTGGTGGCGAGATGTTTGCCGCTCTCTAAGGCCATGCGGAAGTGGGACGTGGCCGGCTCGCCGGTCTTGATGTCGGTGTAAGTGGCTTCGAGCACGATATCGGCGTTCGATTCACGGATCGTTTTCAGCGCGTCCCAGCCCTTCTCCCCCGGGAGCGCATCTTCCAGCTTCTGCCCCGCCTTGACCGCGGCGAGAGCCGCTTCGAGGTCGATTCCCTCGGGATTGACCACCGAACCTTTCAGCATGTCGCAGATCGCCACGGTCCGGAAATCGAATCCCTCCCTGTCGGCGAGCATATCCTTTTTGCTGAGCAGGATTTCAGCCAGCCCTTGGCCCACAACCCCGAACCCGATAAAAGCCAGTTTGTATGTCACTTTGCTTCCTCCTTGGAGTTCTCCTCCCGTCGAAGAGATGTGTCTCTAAGATTCTTTATAATAATCGTTTGCGTCAATTTTTTGCGGAATTTTTTTGCCGGCCGGAAAAGCAGATCGTTTTATTTTTGCTACGATCTAACCCCCGGCCGGCACGAACCCGATCGGTGCATCTCAAACGCTCGAGGCGCTCGAATGTCAACGGGCGACGGAGTGCACACTCCGCGTGGACAGGATGTTCAGGGCCTGATCCAGATCGGCGATGACGTCGTCGGGATGCTCGCCACCGACACACAGCCTAATGAGCTGTGGTGGTATTCCCGCCATCTGTCGCGCTTCCTCGCCCTGCTGCTGGTGGGTCGAGATCGCCGGAATGGTCGCCACCGATTTGATGCGGCCCAGATCGGTGGCCCGCCAAATCCGTTTGAACTGATCGAACACGTCACGGGTATCCTTCGCCGAACCCTTGACGTGGAAGGACATGAGGTGGCCGTAGCGGTTGACCTCGCGGCCTGTGCCGTCGTCGGAGTCCACCAGGTGCATGTAGCGGCTGGCCAGCTCATGGAGGGGGTGTGACTCGAGGCCCAGATACTCGACCTTCTCGACGTGGGGATGTTTCTCCAGGAACCGGGCCACTGCCATCGTGTTGCGGCTGAAGAGGTCCATCTTGGTGCTCAACGTCTTGATCTCGCCAAGGGTGAACATGGCGTTCATCGGCGCCAGTGCCGGACCGTTGTCCCGATAGGGCAGGAACTTGACGTACGAGGCGAAGTCATCTTTGAAGAGAGGATTGTCGTTTTGCACCTTGGTAGTGATGTTGCGGCGGCTGATCATCGCACCGGAGACCCCGAATCCGCTCGAGGTCAGCGATTTGGTGGCCGAGTGGACGACGATGTCGGCGCCGTGCGCGAGAGGGCGCATGAGTGCCGGTGTGGCCACCGTGGCGTCACAAATCAAGGGAATTCCATGGGAATGGGCCAGGTCGGCAACCTTTTCGATGTCGAAAAAGGCCTGTCCCGGGTTGCTTGGCAGCTCTCCGTAGAGCAGACGCGTGTCGCCGTCGATTTTTGTGGCCCAGTCCTCGAGCTCGTGCGGCTGCGTTACCCAGCGCACCTCGATGCCGCGCTCTTCCATCTTACGGATTTGGAACTGCTGAAAGGTCCCGCCGTAGAGCTGGCAGGTGCTGACGAAGTTGATTTTCTCGTCGCGTTCCTTCTTCTGCTTGATCAGGAAAGGATCGACCGCGCTCATGATGGCGGACATGCCGGACGCCGTGCACACGCAGGACGCCTCGACGCCGCAGCCGTAAGCCTCCAGGAGCGCCAGAGTCCATTCGAGGTAGTAGGTCGTCGGATTGGCGATACGCGTGTAGCACCAGGTGGGGATCAGGTAGGCCAGCGCCGCTTCCAACTCGTCGGAATCCTTGTACGCCTGTGAAGAGGACAGGTAGATCGGCTCGATGATGGCGCCTTGGTTGTTCTCGAGAGACTCCTGCATCGAGTAGAGACCGTGTACGGCGATCGTGTCGAACTTCAGGCGCTTGGCTTCCTGAAGGAGGCTCTGGCGCTGTGCCATGATCCTCTCGCCACGTTCCACATAATGCCGGACACCCGGCGGGTACATCGAAAGATCCTCACTCATGATCGTTCTCTCCTATCTCTTTGTCCGGTTCTTCGTTTTGAAGGCTCCGTTCGGTTTGGCCTCTCTCGCGCTTTTCCTCTCGCGAGCATGGGAGGACTTCACATTGATTCCCAAGTCGAGGAGATCGAGGTGGTCGAGAGGGATTTCGGTTTCTTTTTTGACGGTGGACAGAATGAAAAGGGTTCGCACCTTTCGAACGCCCGGGATGCGGGTGAGCGTGTCGAGCAGAAAGGATTCATACTCGGCAACATCGCGGGAGAGCACTTTGAGCATATAGTCGTCCTCACCGGCGAGATGGTAGCATTCGAGAATGGCAGGGCATTCCATCACTGATCGCGTGAAGTTCTCGATCGAGCTGGGCTCGTGGAATTCCAGGCTCACCGCAACGAAGGACTGGGTGCTCTTACCCACCTTCTTTTCGTCGACAATCGCGACGTATTGACGGATGATGCCCTTCTCTTCCAGCTTCTTGACCCGCTCGATCACTGCAGGTGGGCTGAGGGCCACAGCTTGCGCGAGCTGAACATTGGTGACCCGAGCCGAGCGTTGAAGGATTTCGAGTATTTTTTTGTCGATATGGTCCATGACTCTTTGGGATGTTAGGTAGTTTTTGACAGGCGCCTAACATTCTTAAGTTTTTAAGGCTAGTTGGCAAGAAAAAATAAAGAAATTCCTAGCGGGATGCCAGATTTTTTCACGATGGCGGTACCTCGGCTCTGCAGCGGCATAAGCTGGCCGCAGGGATCGAACCACGACAACCTCGAAAGAGTTGTCTGGAGAGCATCGCAAAGACGCTCAGACGGGATTCGGGAGGGTGAAGGGATCGTCGAGGCCGAATCGGAACTCTCTTCAGGGCGCCTCGATCGAAGGAGCTCGAATCGGGAGGAGCGACGAGGTCAGACGGCAGGGAGGGCTTGGCCCGCGGGAAGCCCTCCCCGACGAAGATGAGCTCGATTTTGTGGTTGCGTTATTTGATGGGCACTTCGATCTCGCCGATCGTCTCCCGGTAAATGCGCTGCAGCTCGCCGGCGGTAGAGACCACGACTTTGTATTTGACGTTGTCCTTGGACAGCTTGAGGTGGTACTCGAGAAGGTCTTTTTGAGGTCCCAGGATCGATTCGGATTTGTCGATTTTGGCCCCTTCCACGGCGGTGCGGGCGGCTTCCAGCACGTTGCCCGGCACGTCGCTTTCCGCCACTTCCAGCTCCCAGCGATAGGGCTCACCCTGTTCGGTGAACATCACCTCCTGCTCGCTGCCTCCGACGGCTGCGGTGACCTCATAGTAAACCTTGCCTCCGTGATACTCGACCTCGCAGTCCCCGATGGTTCCTTCCGGGAAGAGCTCCTTCGCTTTGTCGAGGATCTTCTGCGGAAGTGCGGAGGAGGGAACATGGAACTCCACCTCTTCGATGGCGAAGGTTCCCGGCGCGAGAGAGATCTCGATCCGTTTGTCGCCCGGGATTTTTTGCGTTTCTTTTGCCGTCTGAGGCGGAAAGCCCCCACCTGTGGAGTCGCAAGTGTTGTCGCAGCCGGCGAGTGCCAGCGCAACCGCAGCAAGAACGATGGAGGCCAAGATTCTGCTTTTCATCGCTAAACTCCTTCTTTTTCCATGATACCGCACTATTTATCGATCGGCTCCGCAGTGCAGCCGATCATCTGGAACCCAGGAATGACCGCCAAGTGTAGGTTCACAGCTAACACCGGTTTCTTCGTCAAGGCAAGCGAAAAAGATCGTCCCGAGCGTCCTGCTGCGCGCCACCGACCGGTGATCGTCGGCAGGCTACGATGAACGCCGGAGTCGGGCGTTCGCTGTCCACTCGACGCCGGAGCTGTAGGCCACCGTTCCCAAGAGCCGCCAGGAGCGATCTGTTAGGGAATTGCTATTCACCGGAGCCGCCGTTATAGTTCACCTCTTATTGTAAACCGAAGGTTTGTCTGTTTGCAGTTCCCCACTCAGAGTACCCGAGAGCCGGGTATCCATTTGGGAGCAAAACCGTGGTGAATGGACGAGAGAAGGATAGAAACCCCTGGCTGTGCATTCCTGCACGTGATTATGAAGGCCACATGGGGCCGGATGGAGTGGATCAGCTTGCTGTTCTCGACCGCGTCCTCGAGGGGATCTACAAGAAGTTGAAGCCCGCCCGCATGCTGATTCTAGGGTGTGGTACAGGGAACGGGTTCCGGCATGTCGATCCCGACGTGACCGCGCGTCTGGTCGGCGTCGACATCAATTCGGCCTACATCGAGCTGGCCCGCGAGCGCTATTCCGCACTGCGCCACATCCTCGAGCTTTGCTGCTACTACGCCGAGAAATGCACCTTCGATCTTGCGTCGTTCGACCTGGTTCACACGGCGCTTTTGCTCGAATATATCGATCCCGAACCGCTGGTCCAAAAGATCGCTTCCTGGCTCGCGCCCGGCGGCACGGCCTCGTTTGTTCTGCAGGAGCCGAGCACCCGGGAAGAGAGGGTGTCACAAACCGGGTTCGAGAGTCTGAAATCCCTGGAGAGCATCATGCGCCTCCTTTCTCCCGAGGTCCTGCGCCGGATCGCCGCCCGTCACAACCTTCGGGAGGCCGACGAGCAGACCATACCCTTGAAGCGCGACAAGATGTTCTGTGTAGCCCAGTATGTGAAGGAAATCCGTTAAGGAATCGCATCATGATCCGTTCCAAGATCGAACAGACATTCGGCATTCTCGAGGAGCGCGGGATCGACCTGTGGCTCATCTTCGTGCGGGAGAGCGAGGTGATTCCCGATCCGTCCCTCGAGCTGGTCGTGGGGGCCAACTGCACCTGGCAGTCGGCTTTTCTCTTCACTCCCGGGAAACGAGCGATCGCCGTGGTGGGATCCCTCGATGAGGCCAAGTTCCAGGAGCTCGGGATTTTCGATGAGGTCCGCTCCTATGTGTCGGGCGTCGGCGAACACTTGCGCGCGCTCATCGAGGAGATCGATCCCAAAACGCTGGCCATCAACACCTCGGTCAACGATTACATGTCCGACGGCCTGACCCACGGCATGTACGAGACGTTGATGACGATCCTCGACGGCACGCCCTATCAGGAACGCTGCATCTCTTCTGAGAAGCTGATCAGTGCCCTCCGAGGGCGCAAAATCGGTCCCGAGCTGGATCGTATCGGGGCGGCGGTGGATCTTACCGAAGCGATTTATGCCAAGGTGACCGGGATTCTGAAACCTGGCATGACCGAGAAGGAGGTTGCCGCCTTCATCCTGCAGCAGGTCGAGAAGGAGGGTGTGGTCACCGCCTGGGAACAGGAGTCGTGTCCGGCCGTGTTCACCGGTCCCGAGGCTGCCGGCGCCCATTGCGGTCCCACCGACCGGCCGATCGAGAGGGGCCACATCATGAACATCGATTTCGGGGTCAAGAAAGACGGGTTCTGCTCCGACATTCAACGCACCTGGTACTTCCTGCGTCCTGGAGAAGAGCGGGCGCCGGAGCCGGTGCTGTCCGCCTTCAACACGATCGTGGAGGCGATCCAACTGGCCGCCGACACGATCAAGCCGGGCAAGACGGGCCTCGATATCGATACCGTGGTGCGGGACTACATCACCGCGCGCGGCCACGACGAGTATCCCCACGCCACCGGCCACCAAGTTGGTCGATCCACCCACGACGGAGCGGGGGTGCTGGCTCCGGCTTGGGAACGCTATGGCACGGTGCCCTACCTCGAGATCGAGGCAGGACAGGTCTACACCATCGAACCGCGCATCAAGGTGCCAGGCCACGGTGTCGCCACGATGGAAGAGATCATCGCCGTGACCGACGACGGCTGCCAGTGGCTGTCACAGCGGCAGTCGGAATTGTTCTACATAAAATAAGGCGTTTCGGCGGACAGGGATCGTAAGCAACTGCAAGGGACACCGCTTCGGGGCGGTGTCCCTTTACATTGGGTTGCACCACAGATCTGGGTTTTTGCACTCCCGGGGATACTCACAGATCCCAGGGAAGCTCCCAGGGATCTGTCCCCTTCTGGGATCTGAGAGATGTGTCCCCTTCTCTCTTTCCTTCGGTTTGTGATTCTAACTGACCTTGATGTAGTGGTTTAGCGCGTAAATCGCTGATCCGAGCGCTTCTCGGTGGCCATTCCGGAGCGCTGACTCAGCCAGCCGGTGCGCAGATCCTCCACGGCATCGAAGTGCGGCACGAAGGGCTTGATGTCCAGCAGGGGGGTGCCATCGAGGATATCAACGTTGCTCACGTGGAGCGTGGCGCCGTCGATGCGATCGAGCCGCACCACGGAGATGCCGATCGGGTTGAGTCTGTTGGGCGCTCGCGTGGAGAAAAGCCCTCGCGGGGTGTCGTCGAGGAAGGGAGTCACCTGGAGCGAAGTTTCTCGAGCCAGATGGAAATGGACGATCAGGAACAGGTGTGAAAACCCCTCCAGGTCCGCGAGTCCCGGCGCGAGCTCGGGACGGATCTCCACGGTCCCCTGAATTCCTCGCGCGCCCAGCGGCTGGATCGGCATCCCCTTCAGCTCCGTGAATGGTGATCTGACCACGCCGATCGGAGTGTACGTGATGGCGTCCTGCCGCGAGCAGCGTTCCTCGCTCATGAGCTCCTTCCTCGTCGCTACTCCTCGTCCCCGCCGCTGCCCTCCGGTTTGACGAAATCGGAGATATCCTGTTCGAGCTGGTCAAGATCGTCGACACCGAAGGCGTCGAGGAACTCATCCCGGCCGCCGTCGCCCTCGAAATCGAGCTTGAGGAAATCGATGAAGGCCTCGTCGTCTTCGGCATAGAGGTAGCGGCACATGCAATAACTTGCCGCGTAGAACCAGCTCACCAGCATTCCGGCCACGTTGTCCTTGTGCCCCAGGGCCGCGATCTCCTCATCCTCGCTGATCAGGCCTGCGATCATCGTGTGGAGATTGGGGCCGTTGTAGATGTCGAGAATCGTGTCCAGTCGGATCGGCCAGCGCCCGTCGAGCATGTCATTGATTCTCAGGAAATCCCTGATCCGACCACCGTTGCGGCTCATGAAGTAGTAGGGACCTTCGGGAACCTTGCCGGTGAACGTCGAGATCCACTCGGCCATGCCTTCCACCACCCAGTGAGAGGACATACCCCGGATGCCGTAGGGCGCGTAGGCGTCCTGGAAATAGTGGACCATCTCGTGGGCCAGCGGCTGCATGTCGTCGAATCTCCAGCCGTGACCGCCGCCTTCCAGATAGGTGATCGCCTCTTTGCGCATGAAGTTGTAATGGGCTCTGGAGTTGGTGGAGAGCTCCGGCTGTTTGTCGCGGTCGCGGCAGTAGTCGCTGTAGGCGCCGCCGCTGTTCAGGATCCACACGATGTAGGCGTTGAAGCCTGTTTCCTTCTTGACGAAACCATGCTTCTGCAGAAAACCCTCCTCGAACTGCACCTTCAGGGCCTCGAGCATCGGCACATACGCTCTGCCGACCTCGTCGGCATGACCCTCCTGCCGGTCCCGAGCGTCCTGGATGAAGAGCGCCACCGGTTTGCCGCCGCGCTGGATCGAATAGGCCTCGGCACGGGCGATTTCGTTGAAAAACGGGAAGGTTTTGAGCTGTTTCGTGTAGGCCTGCAGCTTCTGTTCGAAGATGTCGCCCTCGAGGAGCTCGACCCTCTCGATCATCTTGGGGAGCTTCTCTTCCCACTCCTTGACGATGATGTCGAACCTCTGAGGGGCGATCCATTCCTCGTCGAGGGCCGCGAACTCGGCGATCTCGTCGTCCAGCCCCCCGAATGAGATCATGTCGTATTGCTTGAGATGCCGGGCGCAATCGAACTTGACGTAGTTCAGCCCGCTGCGGGCGCGGACGTTGTCGGGCTCGAGCAGCAGGGCCTTGGAGAAGAAATCCTCGGCAACCTCGTCCAGATCGACCCGTTTGGCTTCGCGGGCAAGCGTGACGAAGTCATTGGCGGTCTTGCACTGCTCGCTGCGATTGCGGAACTCCTGCGCCTGCTTGAGCCTGGCGATCTCTTGCTCCTGTTCGCGCCGTTTCTGCTCCTCCTCGTCGGATGCCGCGGTCTGCGGCGTCTCGTCGGTGGATGTCGAAGCGGTACTCGAGCCGGAGCCGTCACCGGTGGCACTCGATCCGCCGTCACCGCCCTGGCTGACCAGGATGACAACTAGCACGATCAGCACCACGCCGATCGGACCGAGGATGATGAGGGGGTTGATCTGCTTTTTTTGAGGCCGTGCCTGACGTCGACGGGAAGCGGCGGTCACTTTCTCCTCCGTAACTTTATCGAGAGATTAATGCTGGGTGCCTGTTTCGAAGCGCTTTCGGAAAGGACGCATTATACAACACCCTTCGCGAGGCGAAGATTGAAAAAAAGCTGACCGACAGCACGTTCTCGGTGTCACTTTTCCGCATATGGCGGTCGCGCCGGGGTGCGGAGTTGGCTGCTATTCGCCAGAACGAGCCGATGTTGACGGCCATGTAGAAGAGCGAGAAGCGCGGCTGCGGTTGGCCTCGCCGGAGCACTTGGCGGCGGTACCCGAGATCACCGGTTTGACGATCGCCCCGCCGCAAAGGATCATCTCGAGGGCTATGAACACAGCCCACTTCTCCAGCACGGCCCCGAGCAGCGCATAGCCGCCGGCGAGCAGTGCGAAGGCCAGGGCCAGTGCGCTCTTGAACCCGATCCTGTCAGCGTCCTGTCAGCGAATGTCCCCATAAAGGTGCGTGCAACGGGGCCGGCCGGCCGGCCGGCCCTATCGCCTGATAGCCAAGAAACGACGCATCAGGGCTGGATCAGAACTGAAAGGGGGCGCGTTGCGTAGTCGGCCGGCTGCGTGATGACCAGGCAGAAATCGATGACCGTCCCTACCCAGGAGGGATCGAGGGTGTGCTTCAGGTTAAAGGTCGCCGAGCCGTCGCCGAGGAGGTTGAGATTCCCCTTGAAGTTGATGAACATCGAGGAGTTGGCGTTGGAGTGGACCAATTTGGTCACCGGATCGAAGACGAGCGGCACCAGGATGTTCTCCACCGGAGTGCGCGGCGTGGTTCCCGAGGTGGACGCCAGCATCTCGTAGGACCGGTAGGCGTAGTGCTTCTCGTTGAGGTCGAACTCGAAGAAGATCCAGCCCCCGTTGCTGGCGCTGATCGTGCGGGGAGTCGCTGCGAAGACCTGCGCCTCCGCGGGCACCAGGAGCGGATCGCCCAGCAGGGTGAGCCCGTAGAACCAGGTCTTGTCGCTGTGCGTATAGGGATGCTGCACGATCCACCACTCCTTGAAGGCCTGGCCCAGGGTTTTGTGCTCCCCGAGCGGACCGTAGAAGCTCTTGAAGTCGAGCATGCTGCCTGACTTCGTGGAGCCCACCGCTGCCAGGCCGTAAGTGTCGGCGAAGACATACCAGCCGCCCATGTAGTCGGTCTCCACGTAGCGGCAGTTGGAGCAGGCGAAGAGGTTGTAGAAGTGCGCGATCGGATCAGTATTGCGCACGTCCCAGAAATCGACCATCCCGGAGGGGCTGAAGTAGTGCGCCCACGGCGAGGAATGGACGCAGACGTGGATCCACTCGTAGTTCTCCGTGAGGCGCCGCCGGTAATCCTCGCCGGTGGTCTCGCTGTGCACGTTGACCACCGTGGTATCGTCGTAGATGTTGGTCATGCCGCAGGCCTTGAACGTCGACCAGTCGTCGTCGGGATAGGCCAGCGCCCGGTAGTCGGCGGTGAGAAGGCCCCGCCGGTAGTCGTGCGCCTTGGCGAAGTACTTGTTGACCTTGGCCTCCTCGGTGCCGAAACCCAAGCCCTGGAGAGGTCCGGCGGTGAGGCGGCCCACGAAGATCTCGGGCGTTTCATTGTTGACGTGCTGGTCGTAGACACCGTTCGGCTCGGAGTCGATCCAGTCGCCGTCGAGGTCCATGTAGAAGAGATCACAGGGAAAGCTCTCGCCGTCCACCTCGTACCAGGGCACCGCGAAGTCACCGACGAGCAGGACGCCGATCAGCCCCGATCCGAGATACCCGGTGATGGTGGCCTTGAGATCCTTCGGCGTGCCGCCCAGGGCTTCGAGCACTGTCACGGTGTACCCCTCCTCCACTATGTCGGCCACGTAACCGTCGAGAGCCGTCTGGATCTTGGGTTTCAGATCGCTGTTGACCAGCAGCAACAGGAGACCCGATCCGCCGCCGTTGCGGCCGCCGGTAGGGGTCGTTTCCTCGGAAGCCACGCTGAAGGGCGTGTCTTGAGGATGGAGCCGGAGGAACTCCGCGTAGGTCATCGGGCTGCGATGCGGATCGGCCCAGCGCGTTCTGATCACATCGCTCCATTCATCTTCGCTATCTGTCGCTTGCGGGGAGGCCGCTTGCGGGGAGGCGCAGAGCGTGGAGAGTGCTGGGGCTGCGAAGAGTATCACGAGGAGGGTCAGGATCGACGTCGTACGGGATAAGATCATAAAAAACATCCTCTTCAGGCGTGTAAATGAGAGTGAACCTCGAATCGAGGCTTCTCGCTTGTCCTCATACTCTGCAGACGATCGGGAGCGGTGATTCACCGATCCGCTGATCCGCTGCGAGGCTGTTGCGTCCATCATACCTTTTGAGGCCTGACTGATCCATATTCGGAAGGATTGGATTTAGTTGATAGGTCCTCCTCGACCGATCGCACTACAGCCGCGCGATTTCGACGAAACATCGGTGAAACCCTGCCAAAGTGTCACAGGCGGCAGACGCCAGACGCCGCAGACTCCATCCAGGCCTTCATCGTGGACACAACATTGGGGCAAGGTTAGCATAGTGACTTCCGCGTTTCGCATTCCGTTGACAACACGAGGAGGTATCCATGAAGAGGATCTGTTTGTACATTTTCACCGTGCTGATCTGCTGTTCGGCGGTGGCGTTCGCCGGTGATACTGAGAGCAAGCTGATGCGTTTCGCCGATGTTCACGGCGACAAAATAGTCTTCACTTTCGAGGGGGATCTCTGGCTGGTCCCGTCGGCGGGAGGCGAGGCGCGCCGCCTCACCAGCCACGAGGGCGGCGAGTCGTTCGCCAAGTTCAGCCCCGACGGCAGCAAGATCGCCTTCACTGCGTCTTACGACGGCGGCGGAAGCGATGTGTACGTCATGGATGTGACCGGCGGCACTCCGCGGCGCCTCACCTACCATCCGGCCACCGATCTGGTCCAGGAGTGGTATCCCGATGGCGACTGGATCCTGTTCCGTTCGATCAGGCGCACCTACCCGAGCCGCGATTTTTCGCTCTGGAAGGTCCACATCGATGGCGGCATGCCGGTGAGGCTGCCGATCGACAGGGGCGGGCTGGCCACGATCTCGCCTGACGGTACCAGGATCGCCTACAACCGCATCTCGCGGGAGTTCGCCACCTGGAAGCGGTACAAGGGCGGCATGGCCATGGATATCTGGATCTGCTGGCTCCAGAACGGTCACTTCCAGAAGATCACCACCCATCTGGGGAACGACAACTGGCCCATGTGGATCGGCAAGGAGATCTACTTTGTCTCCGACGAGAGCCGCACAGCCAACATCTTCAAGTACTCTTTGGGCACGGGTGAGATCGCGCGGATCACCGATTACAAGGTCTATGACGTGAAGTACCCCTCCAGGGGCCCGGGGCAGATCGTCTATCAGAACGCCGGTGAGCTCTACTTGCTCGATGTGGCCAGTGGGAAGAGCCGCAAGGTGGCGGTGAGCATCCCCACCGACCAGATTCCCACGCGGCGTACCCCCTTCGAGGTGCAGGATCACATCGGCAGTTTCGGTCTCTCGCCGACCGGTGTGCGCATGGTGTGTGATAGCCGCGGCGAGATTTTTACCGTTCCCGTGGACAAGGGAACGCCGCGTTGCCTCACCAAGGGATCGTTTGGCAGCCGCGAGAAAAACCCGGCCTGGTCTCCCGACGGGCGCTGGGTGGCGTTCTTCTCCGACAAGACCGGCGAGGAAGAGCTCTATCTCGTGGATCGTAAGGGGGACGGCGACTGGATCCAGGTCACCTCCGATGCCAAGGGATATCGCATGCAGCCGCTCTGGTCGCCTGACTCGAACTATCTGGCCTTCGCCGACAAGTACCTTCAGCTCAACCTCGTCGACGTGGAGGCCAAGACGTGTCAGGTGATCGACAAAGGCACCGTGGACACGGGCTGGGAGGACTGGGGGGTCCAGGAATACTCGTTTTCACCCGATAGCCGCTGGGTGGTCTACACCAAGGTCGTGGAGAGCCAGCTCGAGTCGATCTTTCTCTACTCGCTGAAAAAGCAGAAGGTCTTTGAGGTGACCGACAACTGGCGCAACGATTTCAGCCCCTCCTTCGACCCCGAGGGCAAGTACCTCTATTTCCTCTCCGACCGCACCTTCAATCCGATCATGGGCGACCTCGACCAGAACCACATTTACCTCGACATGACCAGGCCCTATGTCCTGATCCTGAAGGACGGCGAACCGTCGCCGTTCAAGGCGGAGGAGTGCGACGAGGTCGTCAAGGAGGAGCCCTGCCCCGAGAAGACCGAGAAGGGGACAGATCCCAAGGCTTGCAGCGCCGAGAAGGATCGGGCGAAGGGGGTCGAAAAGGGGACGGATCTCACAACTGGCTGTTGCTCAGAGTGTAAGGGCAGTGAGGGCCAGGAGAGCTGCGGCCAGGAGACGTCCCAGAAGGCCGACCCGAAGGCCGACGAGGACGCCATCTGCATCGATACCGAGAACTTTGCCCGCCGTATCATGGAAGTACCGGTGCCTGCGGGCAATTACTTCCGTCTCGAGGCGATCAAGGGCGGATTCCTCTACCTGGCCAAGAACGACCAGGAGTTTCTCAAGTACCAGGTGGTCACCGACGGCACCGCCGGCGGCTACAACCTTCACAAGTTCGACATGACGTCCGAGAAATCGTCCAGTCTCATGAACGGGATTGGCAACTACCACCTCACCGCTGACGGCAAAAAGATGATCTACCGCGCCGGTAGGAGCTTCGGCGTGGTCAACACAGGTGCGAAGGCTGGCCCCGGCGAGGGCCGGATCGCGCTGGCGCGTGTTTACGGCGAGGTCGACAAGAAAGCCGAGTTCCTGCAGATCTTCAACGAGGCCTGGCGCATCCAACGCGACTTCTTCTACGACGCCAACATGCATGCCGTCGACTGGGCCGCCATGGGTGCCAAGTACAGAGCGCTCGTGCCCTACTGCGGCAGCCGCGCCGATCTGAACTACCTGATCGGTGAGATGATCGGCGAGCTCAGCGCCGGTCACACCTACGTGTGGGGCGGCGACTCGGGGCCGCGTTCGGACGCACCCAGCGTGCGCGCGGCAGTGCTGGGTGTCGACTTCGACGTGGACGCTCCCGGTGATTACTACCGCATCGCGGCCGTGCTCGAGGGCGACAACAGCGACGGCCGGTATCACTCACCCCTCTTCGCGCCGGACTGTGGGCTCGCCGGTGGCGACTACCTGATCGCCATCGACGGCGAGCAGATCAAAAAGGGCGACAACGTCTACGCCCACCTGCTCGACAAGCTCGGCTCGATCGTGACCCTCACGTACAACGCGACACCCAGCGCGGAGGACGCCAAGAGCTTCTCCTTCAAGCCGATCGCCAGCGACATGCAACTGCGTTATAGGCGCTGGGTGGAGACCTGCCGCGCCAAGGTCGACGAGGCCACCGGCGGCCAGGTAGCCTACATGCACCTGCCTGACATGGGGCAGAACGGATTGATCGAGTTTGCCAAGGTCTACTACTCGCAGCACTTCAAGAAGGGGCTGATCATTGACGACCGCTACAACGGAGGTGGCTTCACCGCTGACATGATGCTCGACCGCCTGGAGCGCAAGCTCTGGTCGCTGACCATTCCGCGCGAGGGTAAAATCCTGCGCAACCCGGAGAGCGTCTTCTACGGCCCCATGGTATGCGTCATCAACCAAGATACCGGCTCCTGCGGCGAGTATTTCGCCACGGCCTTCCAGGTCAAACAGATGGGCAAGGTGGTTGGAATGCGCACCTGGGGCGGCGCCGTGGGTATCGAGCCGCACCAGGACCTTGCCGACGGTGGTACCTGCACCCCGCCGCAGTTCGCCCCTTACTCGCCCTTCACCCACGAGTGGTACTTCGAGGGCTGGGGTGTGAATCCCGACGTGGAGGTGGAGAACTGGCCGAGCGACGTGTTGCAGGGCAAGGACGCCCAGCTCGAGAAAGCGATCGCCATCGTGCTCGACGAAATGGATGAGCACTACAAGGCTTGGAAAGAACTGCCGCCTCCGCCGGCCTATCCGGACAAGCGTTGAACCTTGGAGCCCGCGATCGGAAACGGATGCTCCGGCGTGGATCAGAATGTGAATCTGGACCACGCCGGAGCTTCGTGACCCGAATCGGGGTTTGTTCGACGATGATGCACATTCGATATGTTCAAATATTCAAACATCAGGTGTGATAAGTGAGATCAGCCTGTTGCCGGGGGCTGGCCTTCGGGCGCCGTCCAGGAACCTGGGGAATCGTGCCCGGATTCTGGCATCCCCGCTGTAGGCTCGTCTTGGAATGGGAACGATCATGGAAGAGCAAAACAGTGTAAAGAGTCTGCCCGAAAACGCGTTCCGGGAGCTGAAAGCCGGCGAAACCTATGAGCCCGTCGTGTCGCCGAAGGCGAGCGTGCTCGAGATAACCTGGCGCTCAATCCTCTTCGGGTTGGCCATGGGCGTCTTCTTTTCGGCGGCCACGACATTCATCATCCTCAAGCTGGGGCAGGGTATCGAGACCACCATCCCCATCGCCATCCTGGCGGTGGGATTCTCGGCGGTCTTGGCCCGCAGGAGCACGCTCCTCGAAAATATCAATATACTTTCCGTGGGCGGGACCGCGGGGATCGTGGCGGGAGGCTCGGTGTTCACCATGCCGGCGATCTTCATCCTCGGCCTGGAAGAGTACTCCAGCTTCTTTCAGATCATGATCGTGCCTTTTTTCGGTTGTATTCTGGGGGCGCTCTTTTTGATCCCCTTTCGGCGCTATTTCGTGGCCGACATGCACGGCAAGCTGCCCTACCCGGAAGGCACGGCGATCGCCGAGACGTTGATGGCGGGTGTAAAAGGAGGCCAGCAGGCGCGGGTGCTGGCGTTTTCGCTGGCCATCGGCTTCGTGCTCGATTTCATCGTGCTGGCGCACCGCGTGTGGACCGACGTGTTTACTACGGCGTCGGTGAAGGCCTGCGGCTTCCTTACCGACAAGGTCAAGGCCGTTTTCGCGCTCAACACGTCGGCGGCCATCGCCGGTCTCGGCTATCTGATCGGTGTGCGTTACGCCGCGATCATCCTGGCCGGATCGCTGCTCTCCACGGTGATCCTCGTACCCCTCGTGGCCTGGCTCGGAGAGGGGCTCAGTATACCGACGGCGCCTCATCTGCCGTTGATCTCCGAGATGTCGGCGGACGATCTCTTTTCCAACTACGCGCGCTATATAGGCATCGGCGGCATCTTCGTGGCCGGCCTGGTGGGTATCCTCAAGCTCTCCAAGGTGATCCTGTCGGCCTTCACCGAGGGCGTGCGGGGTGTGTTGAAGAGCAAGAGCGGTGCTTCCGCCGGGGAGGATGAGGGGCTGCCCCGCACCGATCGCGACATTTCCATGCCGGTGGTGTTCGGACTGTTCGTGCTGACCACGGTGCTGCTGTGGCTTTATTTCCGCTACTCCGTGGTGGCGGGCATGCCCAATCCGGGTTGGATTGCCAGCGTGGCCATCGCCGTGACGGTGATCATCTCCTTCCTCTTCGTGAGCGTCTCGGCCTGGGCAGTGGCCATGATCAGCGTGACGCCGATCTCGGGTATGACCCTCATGACCCTGATCGTCTCATCGGTGATCATGATCTCCATGGGGCTCGAGGGCAAGCAGGGCATGCTGGCGGTGCTGCTCATCGGCGGGGTGGTCTGTTCGGCGCTTTCCATGGCCGGCACGCTGATCACCGAGTTCAAGCTGGGTTACTGGATGGGGGCCACGCCGAAGCGCATCCAGTGGTCCAACATTCTGGCGTGCATCGTGGCCGCCGCGGTGGTGACGGCGGTGATGTTTCTGCTCAAGGACGTCTACGGTTTCACCAAATCCGACGTGCATCCCGATGCCCTGCCGGCGCCGCAACCGAACGCCATGGCGGCCGTGCTTGGATCGCTCATGGGTGGGGAGCAGACACCGTGGCTGCTCTACGGCCTGGGCGGGATGATCGCTCTGCTCGTGGAGATGCTGGGGGTTTCCGCGCTGGCCTTCGCCCTTGGAATGTACCTGCCTATCGAGCTCAACTCACCGATCCTGATCGGCGCCCTCGTGGCCTGGTTCGTCAAGAAGAGCTCTACGAGCGAAGCCCTCGCCAAGGCGCGCCACAACCGCGGGCTGCTGATCGCCTCGGGCCTGGTGGCCGGTGGGGCGCTCGCCGGGGTCATGGACGCCCTGGTGAAGTACGTCTCCCAGAGTGTGTTCGGCGCCGGTGAGGAGTCGCTCTATATCTTCAAACCCGGCTCGAGCACCGAACCGATGCTCAATTGGGTGGGGCTGGCGGCGTTTTTGGTGCTGTGCGTTTTTATTTACTGGAACTCGTGTCGCGCCAAGGAAGATGAGCACTAGACGTGCTCGAGGCGATGTCTCGGTGATAGCCTCGAGGCACTTGCGAGGTAGGCACCTGCCATGACTGAGCTCAACATTGTCCGCAGGCTGATGCAACGTGCCGAGTTCCTCGGCGTCGGTGGGGAGGTTGCCCTCGAAATGGGGGGGCGTCGCGTCACCTACGAGGAGCTCTATTGCGAGGTACGGTGCGCTGAAGTGCGGTTTCGGGAGCTTGGTGTGGTGCCGGGTGATCGTGTGGCGATCCAGCTTCCGAAGTCGCTTCAGCTCGTGTTCTTTCATCTGGGTGCTCTGCTCCACGGCGCTGCGGTCGTGCCGGTCAACGACCGGGCCACGGTGGCTGAGACAGCGTTCCTGTTGAACGACTCGGGCGCTGTGGCGCTGGTGACCGATCGCGTGCGGTGGGCTGCCTCGGGTGGATCGCCGGTGGGGGCGCAACGAGCCTTCGAGCCGCCACGGTGGGTGCTGATCGTGGATGGTGACCAGGTTACGCTCGCCGAAGGTGGCGGAAGTGGATCTTCTGGATCGAGGGGAGACGGCACGCGGACACGAGGTTGCACGAAGAGCTGCGTGCCGGGGGCTGCGTTGATCTGCTATACCTCGGGCACCACCGGAAAACCCAAAGGCGCCATGATCACCCATGAGAACCTTGTGGTGAACATGGACGCGCTCCACGAGGCCTGGCGCTGGCGCGAGAGTGACGTGCTGCTCCACACCCTGCCGCTCTTTCACATCCACGGTCTGCTCGTTGCGCTTCACGGGGCGCTCAACGCCGGCAGCCGCACCACGATGCTGCCGCACTTCTACCCCCGGGTGGTGATCGAGACCTTGGAGAGTGGCGCTTTCACCCTCTTTATGGGGGTTCCCACCATGTATCACCGGCTGGTCGAGACGTGGCAGGCACGTGGTTACGGCGGGTGGCGGCGCGAAGGGAGTAGTGGAGCGGCGACAGGGCGGCGGCCGCCGGGTTTGGCGTCGATGCGACTCTTCGTCTCCGGATCGGCGCCGCTGCCGGAGGCGTTGTTTCATCGGTTCCAGCGGATCACCGGACACACAATCCTCGAACGCTACGGCATGACCGAGACGGGGATCATCGCATCCAATCCGTACCCTGTGGCGGAGCGCCGGCCCGGCAGCGTGGGATTTCCGTTGCCCAGGATGGCGTTGCGGGTGGTCGATCGTGAGGGGCGTGAGGCGCCGTCCGGGGATGTCGGCGAGGTCCAGGTCGCTGGAAAGCACGTGTTCAGCGGTTATTACGGCGCACCGGAGACAACCGCAGCAGCGTTTCGAGGGGAGAAGGGGACACATCCCTCCGCGCTCGCAGAGAAGGGGACGGATCCTTCTCGACAGAGGTGGTTCACCACCGGTGACATGGGGTTCCGTGATCCCGGCGATTCCGGCCGGCTCTACCTTCTCGGCCGCGCGAAGGAGCTGATCATCTCCGGCGGTTTCAACATCTATCCGCTCGAAGTCGAAGCACGGCTCATGGAGCACCCCGGCGTTGCCGAGGCGGCGGTCGTCGGGCTTCCCGACTCCGACCTCGGAGAACGGGTGGCTGCCGCAGTGGTGCCCACATCGGATCATCCCCCGGTCGACGGCGACCGGCTCATCGCATTCTGCAGGGAACATCTCGCCGCCTACAAGTGCCCCCGCACAATCGAGCTCCTCGATGCCCTTCCACGCAACGCGATGGGAAAAGTACAGAAGGAAGTACTTTGTCGCGTATTGTCATCGTGCTGTTGATGTATTGCGCTCGTTGTGGCTCGTAGTGTTCACTTCAGCACCTACAGGTCGGTCGATGTCGACGAAACGATATTGTAATCATGAAACCAATGTAAAATAATATATTGATTGTAAGGTTTATGTTTATATAAATATGATTCGAAGTGATTGGCGCTGTCTCATAACGGTGAAGTTTATAGTGTTATCAGTCGAACCGTGGAGTTCGTGGGAAAACGCATGCCATGAGAGGTGGAGAAATCGCTCAGCAATTGATCGTCAAGGTGAAGGAGGGTGATCATGGGGCTAACGAGGACCTGATCGCGTTGCTCTATGATGAACTTCGCCTGCTCGCCAAAAGGTATATGCGTTCCCAGCCCGTTGATCATACCTTGCAGACGACGGCCCTGGTGAACGAGGCCTATTTGAGGCTTATGCGGTCCGATGCCGAATGGCAGGACAGGGCCCACTTTTTAGGTGCTGCGGCTAGAGCCATGCGCACGGTCCTGGTGGACTACGCCCGCGAGGCCTTGACCGCCAAACGGGGGAAGGGATGGCGCAGGGTTCCTCTGGAGTCGGAAAATGTCTTCTGCGGTGAACCTGCCACCGAGTTGCTGTCGCTGCACGAAGCCTTGAACGACCTCGCAACCGAGGATCGGCGTTCATCGCGCATTGTGGAGCTGCGCTTCTTCGGAGGGCTCACGGAGAACGAGACTGCGCGTGTTCTAGGTGTTTCCCGCGCCACGATCAGCCGAGAGTGGTCTTACGCCAAAGCCTGGCTCATGGGCAAGATGCAGACGAAATGGAACCGTGAAGACTGATCAATCCTTGAAAATCAAAGAGATCTTCATGCAGGCCATGGAGCTTCCTGAAGAACAATGGGCGAGCCTGCTCGATCGGACCTGTGGCGGCGATCCCGCTCTCACTCTAAAAGCCAGGCAGCTCTTGAGATACTCTGAGAGCGGTACCGGTTTTCTCGAGGGTTCGGCCTTCGACTCCCTGGAACCATACTTTGCGACGTCCACCGATGATCACCTGGAACCCGATTCTCGCCGCCGATATGAGATACTGCGCGCGCTGAGCTCCGGTGGAATGGGGACGGTCTATGAAGCGATGCAGATCCACACCGGGAGGCGTGTGGCACTCAAGACATTGAATGAGGGCAGCGCTTCTTCGCGGCTGCTTGGCGTCGTGGAGCGTGAATCGCGCATTCTCGCCCGGCTTCAGCACCCAGGCATCGCTCAGATCTATGAATGTGGCCAGGATTTGGATTGCATCGGCGACGTGCCGTGGCTCGCCATGGAGTTTGTTCCCGACGCGGTCCCTATCACGGACTACGCCGGGATTAAAAAACTCCGTGCAGTTGAGCGACTGAGGCTATTTCTTGATGTTTGTGAGGCCGTGGATTACGGACACCAGAAGGGGATCATTCATCGTGACCTCAAGCCAGCCAATATTTTGATCGATTCCGCCAATCCCGAGCCGGTACCGAAAGTCATCGATTTCGGCGTAGCTCGCATTACCGATCCAGACCTGGACATCAAGACGATCTTCAGTGATCGAAACAAAATCATCGGCACCCTCCAGTACATGAGCCCGGAACAATGTTCCGACCGGCCCGATCTGGTCGACACCCGCAGCGATGTCTACTCCCTCGGTGTTGTATTGTATGAGCTGCTTTGCGGCAGGCTGCCTTATAACCTCAAAGGCATACCCTTTTCGAAAGCGCTCTCGATCGTTCAGGAGGGCGTACCGCGCAGGATGACGGCGAAGGAGATGCATCTTTCGTGCGATATCGAGTCGATCGCGATCAAAGCTTTGGAGAAAGACCCCGAGCAACGCTATCAGTCGGTATCGGAATTCGCTCGCGACATACAGCGATACCTCGATCACGAGCCGGTCGAAGCGAGGCCTCCCAGTCTGGCCTATCGCCTGAGTCTCTTCGTCCGTCGCAACAAGTTGTTGGTGAGCGCAGCGGCGCTGATCGTAGTCATTCTGATAGCGGCCATCGTGGTCAGCACACGTTACGCGATCCTGGCTGAGAGGAAAGCCGTCGAGGCCGATCGGAACGCAACCAGCGCAGCGCTTTCCGCCACGGAAGCCGATCAACGCGCGGAAGAGGCGCAGCAGGTCGTTCGGTTTCTCAGAGGGATCTTGACCTTCACCGATCCCAGAAAGGCCAAGAGCACCACCATCACGGTCCACGAGCTCCTCAGTCGAGCCGACAGAGGGAGCGAGTTGGAGTTCGATCGCCAGCCCCCGGTGGAGATGGTTGTGCAGAGCATCATCGGCGAATCGTATCTGAGCTTTGGTTCTTTCGATGAAGCCGAGGTACACCTGAACAATGCTCTGAAGCTCGCTCGATCTATAGCCAGTGGGAGCAATCAGAACGAACTCAACATCTCTAAAAATCTAGCCGATCTCTACCGGAACACAGGACGTTACGAAGAAGCCGAATCGCTCTACGTCGAGACGTTGGAGGGATTCCGGGAACTCTATCAAACGGACCATCATCAAAGCGTTCTGGCGACGCTCAACGCCCTGGCGCTTCTCTACCAGGTCGAAGGGAACTTTGAACGAGCCGAGACCTTCTGCCGGCGAACACTCCAAGGTTTCGAGGAACTTCACGGAGAAACGCACCCGGGTACCACCGATGCCTTGATCAATCTTGCCAGCATATTGATTTCGCGCGGCAAGCTCGGAGAGGCAGAGCGTATGCTAACCGGTCTCATCGATAAGAAATTCTCGGTCTTTGGCGACGGTGATCCGAGGTTGTTCGATACCTACAACAGCCTCGCCGTCTTGCTCATGAATCAGGGTCTGGTAAAAAAAGCCGAAGCCTTGCTCCGAGATGCTCTGCAAGGTTCGACCTCGGCATTGGGAGCAGATCATCCCGAGAGCCTGACGTATCTGGCAAACCTGGCTTCCAATCTTGAACGGCAAGGGAATTTCGATGAAGCCGAGCGGCTGCTCAACCAGTTGAGAGAGAAGGAGGAGCGGGTATTCGGGAAAAACCATCCCAGGCTGCTCTACACACTCAACACTCTGGCCTGTCTCCATGCCAACCGGGGTGACGCGGTTAAGGCGGAATCGGTTTTGCGGGAGGCCATCGACGTAGGTCGCCGGAGCCTCGGTGAGGACCACCCCTCGACACTCAACACCATGGCGAATCTGGCGATGTTGATCGCGCGAACCGGTTCGTATCAGGAGGCGCAGGAGCTGCTGCGCGGGGTGTTGGAATCGCGCAAGAAAGTGCTAGGGGAAGGTCATCACCAGGTTGTCGATACGATGAACAAGCTTGGTGTCGTCTTGATGAACGGGGGATCGATCGAGAAGGCTCAGAGCCTGTTGGAGAAGACACTAGAGTTGGTTCCTGCCGAATCGGATAGCGATGAGCTCTTGCGGCTCGATGCATTGAACAATCTGGCCATCATCGCCGTTCGACGGGGATCCGAAAAGGACCACAAAATCGCCGAAGGGTATTTCAAGGAAGCGCTCTTTGGATACCGGCGACTCATGGGTGACGATGCCTTTCTCACAGTGCGGATCATGTATAATTTGGCTTATCTCTGCTACGTGGACCAGCGCTACAGCGAAGCACAAGACTATATTAAAGAAGTGTTGGAGAAATCGGGCCCCGAACATCCCGATTATCAGCTTGCCAAGGATCTCGCGGAGAGCATTCGCGCCGCCAAGACCGACGGAAAGTGAAAAACCCGGGATAGACGAGTTGTTCTACCCCGAGTCTTATCGATGGATATTTACCTTTCAACAGAGCGTGGACGCCCTAATCGTCGCTATTCAACAACGGTGAAGTTGACCTCGTCCTGGACCCAGAAGGCGGGCACGTTCAGTTTTCCGTTGGCGCGGTAATCCAGGATCCCGTAGACCGTGTAGCTGCCAATGGGCAGGGGGCGGTCGAGCATTGTGCCAAAGCAGTCTTGCAGAGGGCCGGTGGAGTAGACGTTGCCTACACCTAAGCGCCAGTCTGGACTGCTGTAGTTGCCGAAGGAGTAGTAGCGTTGCGTCGTTGAGCTGGATGTGATGAGCCAGATGTCGCAGCGCTGATCGAGATAGTCGCGGGCTTCGATTTCGTAAGTGAGGAAGCAGTTCTCGCCCTGGGTCACGACGACGCCGGTATCCTCTCCGTTGCACATGACATCGACGACGGGGTTTTGCTTTTGGATGCCTTTCTTGTAGTAGATGTCCCAGTCGCCATTGCGCTGATCCTGCCAGACCACATGTAGATTGGTGTTCGGGTCGGCGCAGCTTGAGGGAAACCAGCAGTCGGTCGTCGTGTCGGTGAGGCGCGTTTCGGTTCCCCAAGTAGTTCCGCCGTCCTTGGAGACATTGTAATAGATATCTTCTTGGTCGCTGGCGCTGTTTACCCAGACCAGGTGGAGGTTATCGAGTGAATCAGTACAAAACCTACCTCCCTTGTTGTTTCCGGACGCCTGGGCGATGATAACCTCGTTCTCCCATGTGAGACCGCTGTCCGTCGAACGGCGGTAGGCAAGGTCACCGGGAGAATATCGATTGCACACAAAATGGATGTTTCCGGCTGAATCTGAACAGATGTCGGGCAGTGGTTCTCCGACGATCCCACCATCCACGAGCATTTCCTTGGCGCTCCACGAATTGCCGCCGTCGGTGGATCTCGAGTAGTAGATGAGATCGTCGCTATTCGGATTCGGTAAATCGCTCCAAACCATATGGAGATCGTTGGACGGACCGGCACAGATGAACGGGTTGGACCGACCGAAATTCGAGCCGGCGACTTCGAAGCTGTTTTCCCAGGTCGTGCCGCCGTCGGGAGATCGCACGTAGTAGACCCCGTATGCGCCACCAATGTAGCTGGTTGTCGTCACATGCAGATCTCCGGAGGAATTACAGCAGATCCGGGAATGCAAAGTGATTGTTGAATTAAAAGTAGTGAGCTGAATATCGTTTTCCCAGGTGATACCTTGATCGGTGGAGTGCCTGTAAAAGATCTCAGGAAAACCTGCTCGATAGTCCGCCCACACAACATGGATGTTGTCGTAAGAGTCAACGCAGAGTGATGGACAGAACGCATAGACGTTGGCGAGCACCGTCTCGTTCTCCCAGGTGGTTCCTCCGTCGGTCGATCGAGTATAACACACGAAGTAAGAGCTTGCATTATACCAGACGACATGGATGTTGCCGTAAGAGTCCGCACAAATCTGCGGCAGTTGCGCCTCGCCCTGCTGGTCCGGAATACGTAAGTCCTCCTCCCACTGCTGGGCGTTGGCCAGGGGGAGTGCTACGGCGGCCAACAACAAAACAGCGAATGCGATGCTAAAATATTTAAACATCATGAAACTCCTGAATGAGAAAAAGTGTTATTCAACCACCGTGAAATCGACCTCGTCCTGCACCCAGAAGGCAGGTACGTTCAGTTTGCCGTTGGCGCGGTAATCCAAGATTCCGTAGACCGTGTAGCTGCCAATGGGCAGCGGGCGGTCGAGCATCGTGCCAAAGCAATCTTGCAGAGGGCCGGTGGAGTAGACGTTGCCTACACCTAAGCGCCAGTCAGGACTGCTGTAGTTGCCGAAGGAATAGTAGCGTTGTGTTGCCGAGCTGGATCCGATAAGCCAGATGTCGCAGCGCTGATTCGGATAGTCGCGGGCTTCGATGTTGAAAGTTAGCACACAATTGTCTCCCTTGGTCACGACAACGCCGGTATCTTCTCCGTTGCACTTGACATCGACGACGGGGTTTTGCCTTTGGATGCCTTTTTTGTAGTAGATGTCCCAGTCGCCGCTGAGCGAGACGTCCCAAGCCAAGTGGAGATTGCCGTTCGAATCGGCACAGATCGGTAGAAAATATCCGGACTTTGTATTGGAGAGCAGCGTGTCGGTCCCCCAGGTAGTGCCTCCATCCTCGGAAATATTGTGGTAGAGACCGGTAGTGTTACCGTCAGTGTTAGACCAGACTACGTGAACGTTGTGCAGTGGATCGACACAGATGTATCCACTCCAGTTGTCTCCGGCCGTCTGAGGGCTGAAGAGCCCATCTTCCCAGGTGATTCCATTGTCTGTCGATCTGCGGTAGACCACATCGCAGTTCGTAGTGAATGTCCCGCCGACGAGATGAATATTTCCAGCCGAATCAGTACAAATGTCAGGCTTTGGCATTATACTAAAATAAAAAGATACGACTGTCGTTATTGCACCCCATGTCAGGCCGCCATCGGTGGATTTGGTGTGGTAGATGCCTTCAGATTCATTCGCCCAAGCTAAGTGGAGGTCATTGGAGGGTCCGGTACAAAAGACCGGGTACATGAGAGAGCTATCGTTCTCGTCGATCAATATTTCGTTTTCCCAGTTAGTACCACCATCAGAGGATCGCTTGTAGTACATTCTAGACTTTGAAGCGCGTTTTTTATCGACACTCTCACGTCTGCTGAAAGCTAAATGCAGGTTTCCTTCAGAATCGCTGCAGATCCGAGGTACTGCTTCAGACGACGATAAACCAAGGGGAACCTCATTCTCCCATGTGACGCCCTGGTCGGTCGAGCGTTTGTAGAAGGTCTGGTTATCTCCATTATGGTATTTCAGGCAAACGACGTGGATGTTGCCGAAGTCGTCAGCGCAAATGGAGGAGATTATCGCCTGATCACTGAAGATGGTCGTTTCATCTGCCCAGGTTGCACCGCCGTCGGTGGATCGGGTATAGCAAACGAGGTAAGAGTGATCCACGGACCATACGATATGGATGTTGTCGTTAGAGTCGGTGCAGATATCGGGTCTCATTGCCTCGCCCTGCTGATCGGGGATGCGTATATCGTCCCCCCACTGCTGGGAGGTGGCCAGGGGCAGCACCACGGCGACCCACAATAAGACATAGACTGTGATGCGAATAGATTGGCTCATTCTGATTGTCCTCCTTGGAAAACCTTGATGAAACGGATGAAAATCGATGCCGTCCGGCCTCGAGAGACTGATAGATTCAATCAATTTTGCTAGTGTCAATGTCACGATCGGCCGTTGGTCAATCGTCCTTTGTATAGGAAAACGGCGTTTGCGAGGAATCTGTCTCATCTTTGGTCAGTGGAGCGATCGGGAGCGTACCTGTTGGTGATATTCAGTCTCGGATGCCGGTAAAAAAGCCCCTCGACATTTTCCTGATTCTGTACTTGGCTCGGGCGGGCTCGTACAATAGGTATCATTACGTTTTAGGAACCAGAATGACGTTTGGACTCACGTCCTACGGCAAGGGCTGTTGTTCGAGCCGGAACGTTAAAACACTCAGGAGGACCTGAAGTTGAACGCGGTGATGCGGCTTTTCGGTATTGCTGGACCGGTCGCAATGGCTTTGTCGAGCTGGTTCACACCCTTACCGACCCGGGAGGATATCAAGGCCGACTGGGAGCAATGCGATCTCTGCAGATCGGTTTTCGAGGATCAGGAACTGATCATGGCCTGTGAATACACGGTAGTCGACTGGGAGAAGGGCATTGTGGTGGAGCTCTTTCTGAAACGACCCGAGCTCATGACACGCTTCCGTGCCATTTCTACGGCCTTTTTGCCGAGCTGGCGTATTATGGTGCATTGATGGGCTGGAGCAAGACCGATAGAGGAGCGCTGACGGTGGTGACCCCTGTCGATCAGAAGCTGGTGAACGAGATCCACGGGCTCGGCAAGATGATCCAGCAGTATGAGGCTCTTTTCGAGCTGGGAGATCCCAAGTAGGCCATAGCCGCTCGATGTGTGTTACGGAGCGGCGTGTCAAATGGGGGGGGAGAGAAGCAGAAGTAGGGGGGGAGATGCTACCGAAGGACAACCGCAAGAGGCTCGAGCTTTGCCATTTCGATCTTCCCGTTCACGAGATACGGCGAGGCTACCGCAGTGACGTCTATTTCTGGCGATCCAAGGTGGTGCTCGAGCGCAGCGGCAACCGCAACCGAGGGCTGATTCAGGTTTTCCAGAAGAAAGACGCTCTGCTTTGTGGTGTCGATGAGGCGCTCGGAATCCTACGCATGGGGATCGGACACTACACCAACCTCGATCGGGCATACGAGGTGTTCGACCAGTACATCGACCTCAAGCACGAGATGCGCCGCCTCTATCTCAGGGAACGGGCGCTGCACGACGATTTGGTGCGGCACCGCAGAGCCGTGGAGGAGGAGCTGGAGAGCCTGTGGATCTCGACGCATGCCGACTGCCAGGTCCGGGCGCTCTTCGACAGTGATGCCGTCGCACCCTGGGAGACGGCACTTACCTTGGAAGGGCGGATTTCGGATTTCATCCATCTGGAAACCCTCTTTCTGGGTGTGCTGGCCCGGCGAACACGGGTGGCGACCAATGTGGCGCGGATCGTCGAGGCGGCCGGCTCGAAGCCGATCCTCTACTTCCCTGCGCGTTTTGATCACTGGGCGGTTCAGGGCGGCGATGGATACGCTGCCCGCGTGGGTGGGGCGGCTGGGGTTTCGACCGATGCTCAGGCGAGTTGGTGGGGGCATCGCGGCATGGGGACGGTGCCGCATGCTTTGATCGCTGCCTTCGAGGGCGATACGGCCGCGGCGGGTCGGGCTTACCGCCGGTCGTTGCCTCAGTTCAAGCTCACCGTGCTGGCCGATTTCCACAATGATTGCGTAGCGGCGTCCCTCGAGGCTGCTCGTACGCTGGGTGACGAGCTCTGGGGAGTGCGTCTCGATACTGCCGCTGACATGGTCGACCGTTCGTTGGCCGCTGAATCCGCCGCGGCTGGAGGTGAGGATGATCTTTGCGGAGTCAACGAGGCTCTCGTTTTCAAAGTGCGTGAAGCTCTCGATGGCGCCGGATTTTCGCGAGTGAAGATCGTGGTAAGCGGTGGATTCGATGTGGACAAAGTGCGCCGCTTCGAGGCCAGGGGGGTTCCCGTCGACGCCTACGGAGTCGGCAGCTCGTTGCTCCGGGGACAGTACGACTTTACAGCGGACATTGTCCAGGTTGAGGGAAGAGCGTGCGCCAAGGAAGGGCGCCGCTTCAACCCCAACGATCGCCTCGTGCCGGTCGATCTGGATCGGCTGGTTTAGCAGAGCAGCCGCCGCGATGAACCGAGGAATCATGCCCAGAGAAAGGGAGCGATCTGGTCGCTCCTGCAAGGGAGAATGTCGATGACCGCAAACACAGTCCGAAGACAACTTGGCGGTGCCTTCGTCGTTGTTGATGTCCAGCGGGACTTTTGTCCCGGCGGTGCTCTGCCCGTATCGCAGGGAGATAGCGTGTTGGCTGTGTGCAACCTCGTGGCGCATCGCCACCGTGAGGCGGGACGGCTCGTCGTTTTCAGCCGAGACTGGCATCCTGCAGACCATATGAGCTTCAAGAGCCAAGGAGGCCTCTGGCCGGCTCATTGTGTTCAAAACACCAAAGGTGCCGAGTTTCACCCGGATCTCGATGTGGAACCTGGCGATCTGATCGTCTCCAAAGCCATCGACCGGGAGCGTGACGCTTACAGCGTTTTCCAGGGAACAGATCTTGCTGTTTTACTCAAAACGCGCGGGATCGAACGTCTCGTAGTGGCGGGTTTGGCCACCGAGTTCTGCGTCAAGGCCACAGTTCTCGATGCAATCGAGATGGGATTTGAAGTGGTCGTGCTGAGTGACGGCATCGCCGCGATCGAAGCGGAGTTCGGCGATGCGCAGAGGGCGCTGGACGAGATGATCGCGGCTGGTGCCGAGATCAAGACAAGCCACGACTTTTGAGTATATCGCGACGAAAAAGATCCAATCGAACATAATGCACGGATATAAAAACACCTCTCGACAAGCTGCTTTATAATTGTTGATATTTCGGCCCAAATCCCAAATCTCCAAATTCACATTATCATAGGATGAGGAAGATTTTTTCCAATTTATTGTCGCAATCTCGCCTCTCGTCACCGGGTCGTGCGATTAATCGCAGCAGCCTGAGTTAAAGCAGGGATTTTTTATGAGGCATGTGAAAGTTCAAAGCCGTTTTCCTGAATGAGGTCTGCTAACGATTCAATGATCTGGTGAATTTTGACCGGGTTGTAAGCGTGTTCGTTGCGAGCTCAAAGTTTAGTTTTTCGAAGTATTTATAGAGGGAGAGAGATGATGAAAATTCTGTCGAAAATGGGCTTTATCGTTGCGCTGCTTTTTTTTCTCGGCGTGCCTCTTTTGGTGGCTCAGGAGTGGAGTGACGATTTGCTTTTGGTCGATGGCGACAGCCATGCGATGGGAGCGAACATTTGCAGCGACTCTTCCGGTAATCTACATACTGTCTGGGCGGACATACGAAACAGCCCTTGGGGTATCTACCACAAATGTTCGACAGACAAAGGTGCTACTTGGTCTAACGGAATTCTGATATCGACAAACGACATGTTCCCCTATTGGCCAAAATTCTGTGTGGATTCGAACGATACTTTGCATGTTGTTTGGATGGATGAATCGAGATCACCCGATATTTGCTATTCCCGTTCTTTTGACGGCGGCGTGACATGGGAGTCTCATCGATATCTCACTTTCGTAGGCGATGAACGATCAGTGGACTTGTTTCTAGATTCAACCGATATTCTCTACCTTGTTTATACAGAAGGCGATGCTGCGAATGCAAGAGTAAGATATCAGCGATCGGAAGATGGAGGTGATACGTGGACTCTTATGGGTGCAATCTTTCCTGATGACTGGAATCGTGAAGGTTCTCTTTGCGTCGATTCCACAGGTGTTGCTCATGCGTTCTGTGTTCATTCGGATAGCGGAGAGTATAGGCTTTTCTATAATCGTTCGACCGATAGAGGTACTGCTTGGGAAGGTTATAAGAAAATAGTCGATCAAAAAATAGAGGAACCTTTTGCATGTGTTGACTCTTCCGATAATGTCCATCTGGTGTGGAACGATAAGCGAGGCTCCATCGGTTCAGATGTTTATTATATGTCCTCTCGAGATCAAGGTTTGACCTGGTCGAACGAGTGTTTGCTTTTTGATTCATCCAAGACGTGTTCTTGTACCGAAATCCGTACGGATTCTCAAGATAATCTCCATGTCGTTTGGAGTGGTTATCATGAAGATAACTACGAGATTCTATACAAGAGATCACTTGATGGTGGCTTCGTTTGGGATTCTGACGTTCGTCTCACCTATGATAGTGGAAATTCGAACTGGTCGACATTTTGCGTAGACACTGCAGACAGTCTGCACGTAGTGTGGTTTGATAATCGCAACGGCAATTATGGACTCTGGTACAAAAACTACATCGTAGAGACCAATCCCGTCGAGCCGGTTGTCGATGTCAAGTGCAACGGTCAAGATGCCGGGGTGACCATGCTAAGTAGCGATAACTGCACTCTCACCGTGGAATGCCAGGCCAACGACTTTGCTGGCGAGCGTTGTGACTTCTTCATCATCATCCAGAGCTTGAGCACCGGAGCGGTGTTTACCTACGGTCCCTATATGGGACCCAAATGGGTAAAGTCACCGTCCAATCAGTACTATACGGGCGGCCTCATGGATATTCCTGTCACGACCGTCCTCGATATGCCGATCGATGCCGGTGACTACAAAGCCTACGTGGCCATCGACAGCAGGGCCAACGGCAGCATCAATGTTCCTACCATCGTGTACATGGACGAGGTTGATTTCGGTGTGACGGAGTAGCGAGCAGCAGAGGTCTCGTCGTTGAGCTGGCTAAGCAGCAGACAATCTGAGACGACAATCGTTTTCTATCGAAGAGAGCCTCCCCCGGAGGCTTTCTTCATTAAGGAGGTTTCCGGCGCTTCGATTGCTTTTCTTCCACGAGAATATTATAAAATATTGTAGCGGCGATTGAGCTTGGAAGTGGCATAAAATCCGTCCTTTTTGAGACATTCGAGGATCAAAAGCCGTATCCCATAATGAGAGCTGTTAAAGAGTACTCGATTTGGTGGGTCTGACTGCAGCTCTGGCGTGTTCTGAAAAGGATCTGGCGATGAGCCGGAAGCGTTTTAGTATTGTTTTACTGAGGGAGGGATGATGAAGAATCTATCGAAACAGGTATACGTAATGTCTCTTTTTTTTCTGCTTGCTGCATCCTTTACTTGGGCTCAAGATTGGGGTGAAGAGATACGTCTGGCTTACGGAGATGGAATTTCGGAGTACCCGGATATCTGCAAAGATTCTTCTGGCGCATTACATGTCGTTTGGAGCGACAGCCGCAATGGCGGCAACGATATCTACTTCAAACGTTCGACCGACGAAGGAACAACATGGTCCGCCGATCTCCGCGGGACGACGAGCGGAAAAGCGGTCAATCCCTTGATTCGGGGAGATTCCAACGGGACGCTGTATGTGATGTGGGTTGAAACCGCTCCCTATACAATCCCGACAATCCAATATTCTCGTTCTATCGATGGCGGTAGCACCTGGGATGCCCCGAAAATTGTCGCAAAAGAAGTCGAATCTTCAAATTACGTCTTTTGTGTTGATTCCTGCGGAACGATTCACCTGGCGTGGAAAGCAGAAAATTCGAATTATGACGAACCTGTCATCCTGTACAAACGTTCGGAAGATGGTGGGAGTACATGGAGCAACAGGGTACCGTTGTCGCTCACTAGGGATAGAGTTACATCAATATGTGTTGAACCTGGAGCAGATGGTTCAGTTTACGTGTTTTATGAATACCGCGTAACGAGTTCTTCTCAAGATACCCAGGTTTATGTTAAACGTTCTTCCGATCGTGGGATTACGTGGACAGAAGCTGAAAAGCAAATATCACACTCACTATCATACGATCCTCAAAGTAGTATCGTTGGTGGAGCTGTGGTTGTCGTATGGCTGCAAGGATCGGGAAGTAACTCGGACATGTGGGCCAAACGATCGACCGACCATGGCCAAACATGGAAAGGTCCGTACACTGTGACCAAAGGGAAATTGCGTGATCCGCACATATGTGTGGACTCACAGAACAACCTACACGTTGTGTGGTATCGGATTACCGGTACATACCCAGCGCTGAGCTATGATATTTACTACGATCGATCGACTAATGGTGGGATGAATTGGGGAACTGATTTTCAATTGTCAGATGGAGATGGTGTTTCGGCATATCCAATAATCTGCACCGACTCATCGGATGTTCTGCATGTGGTGTGGCAAGACGACCGTACGGGAAAATACGAGGTATGGTATAAGAACAGTATCGGTGGAACAGCAACCGTCGATATCAAGTGCAATGGACAAGATAGCGGCGTCAACTTGACAACCGCTGATAAATGTACCCTTACCGTCGAATGTCAAGCCAACGATATGCTCGGCACGAGGTGCGATTTTTTCATCATCATCCAGAATCTGAGCACCGGTGCTGTTTTCACCTACGGTCCCTACACGAGTCCAGAATGGGTGGAGTCGCCGTCCAATCAGTACTACACAGGCGGTCTTCAGGATCTGCCTCTCACTACGGTTCTCGATTACCGGCTCGATTCCGGATCCTATAAAGCCTACGTGGCCATCGACAACCGGGCCAACGGCGTAATCAATGTTCCGACGATCCTTTATCTAGATGAGGTCGATTTCACGGTAACGGAGTAGTATAGGAAAGAAGGCTGGCGGAGAACCGGCCCGATCGGGTCGATTGGAAGAAGCCAGAAGCTCGTGATAAGAGAACATTTATTTGAGTCAAGGAGAGTCTCACCCGGAGGCTCTCCTCGTCAATACACTGCATTCTGGTTCCCTGTGTCGATGGTCAGAGAGAAGCGAGGGAGAACGAAGTGGGGGACAACAGGGAGAAAGGGACAGATCCTTTGGAATTCTTGGGATGTGTCCCTTTCTGTTTGCCTGCAGGGGTGGGGGCGCTGAGTGATTTGCGAGTAGGCTGTTGGTTTCGCTATGTGGAGTGATGAGCTCGAGGCGGAACGAGACGACATTTTAGCTGAGAGACCGGGTGACACCGGCGAGCCCTCAGCGTGCCGGGAGCGCGAGGGGAGGATGTGGTTCGGGCCAACACAGATTTTGCCCCCTAACATGGCACTCCGGACCTTTTATCCTCCTGAGATCCAGTTCTGGTTGCACCAGCGTCTTGGTGTGGCCGTCCTTCAATCCTGAGGCCGGAATGTGATACAACGCTGTAAGGACCTCCGCATTGAGTGCCGGACACTCGTCTTTGACGCCCGTGGTCCAGCCGCCGTCTTCATCCTGCTTCGAAGCCAACCAATCAGCGGCGTCCTGAGCCACGGTTAGGTGACCGGGATCCATGCTGAGAGCCAGGGAGATCACTGCGTAGGCCGAAGACTGCAGGTCGGCGCTCGTATAAATACCGTTCCAGGGAAAGGAACCGTTCAGCTTCTGGAGCGGGACGAGTGCGTTGTACATGTCGTCCCTGAGACTAGGTGCCATTTCGGTCTTGGTGAGCGCGGCTGCGCCGCAGGCCAGGCCGATGATGCGTCCGAACTCGTTGGGATCGTCGATCTGGAAATATCCCTGTGGATTGTTGATGTCATCCACGATGATCTGCGCAAAGGTCGTTGCATCTTGATCGTATCCCTCTCCCGGAAAAGTCGCATCGATTTCGAGTGCTGCGTGCGTGAACCACCACAGGTCATAAAGGATGAAACCGTCCTGGCTTGCAGATCCCCGCGAATCCCTGATCGTTTCTCCGAGCGCGAGTGCCCCACCGTGAGAGCTGAGCTTGGCGTCGTAGCGCGCCCTTGCCAGCGTGGCGCTGCCCAACCCGGACCAGGGCCCACTTCGATCCAGAATCACGAGAAAAACGAAGTCCGGCGCCGAATCGATCTCCGGATTGGAGGCGATTCCAGTCATCGCATCGAGGACAGTCTGAAAGCAGCGATCGCCGATCCAGGCTCCCGGTCCAGCCTGCTGGAAGCCACCCCAGTTATCGAAGCCCGCGAAAGAAACTGTACCGGGTGGAGGCGACATGGCGCCGCCGCCACCGGCGACTGGCGACTTCAATGCCCAGAGAACCCCGGAGGCCGTCATACCGAAAAGGTTGGTAGGACTTGGGTTGGAAGAATGCTGCAGGTTGATCGATTTGATGGTCCAGTCCCAGCCACCATCGTCGGGATCGTCGTCGTTCACACCGTTCCCGGCGTTGTCTTCGGTGATGTCGGCCTGGAGGTCGCAAAGCCGCTGTCCCCCGTCGTACATGAGTGACTGCGCGACTAAAGAGGACGAGGACAGCGAAGAAAGAGCTAACATCGCGGTGAAAGGGATTGAGAGAAAAACAACTCTGGAGACTAACCGTATCGACTTCATAATCATCTACCGATTCGTGCCTTGCTCGGACTGCGCAGACTTCTTGCCCTAAAGAACTTGGGTTCTTCGTGAAAACGCTTCACGCTGCTACAGCCGCTTCACTCGGTCTCCAAAGCCACACAAATACCGGGATCAAAACCCTGCCGAAGGGATCGGGATGCGCTGATTGGTGAGGCTGGAGAGTTACGGTCCCCCATTATAGATGAGCGAGCTGAAATGGAGAGACAAAAATTAACATCGGTCGATGTGTATTGATGGGCGAGAGTTACAGTGCGTCGTCATGTCACGGCAAAGACTCTCGGAGCGGAACTAATTTCCCCACAGCTTTGGCGCCAATGCTCTTCAGTGCTGGCCAAGGCCGTCGTTAGCGTAGCAGTGGTTGGAGCTTTAGCGCAGTGTCCCCTACTCCTTCCCGTCTCCTCCTCACGCGTTTGCGGCCTTCTCATTCTTGTGGCGGCGTGTTCACAGCCAGGGAAAGGCTCGCGACAATAAAAAAAGAGAGCCCTCTCTGAAGGCTCTCTTTTCGAATTCAGTGGTTTCTACCCCTACCCAATCGCAGAACTGAACCGCATGGGGCTCGAAGGGCGGCTTGGGCGGCGCAGGTCCCGAACGAACTGCGGATCAATCCTCGATCAGTTTCTCCAGCTCGTCCAGCAGGTTGTCGAAGAGCTCGACGGTCGCCAGAATCGGTTCGGGCTTGGTCATATCCACGCCGGCTTTTGTGAGGAGCTCGGTCGAGTAGTCAGACGAACCGCCGCTCAGAAAATGCTTGATGTACATATCGCGGGCCGGCTCACCCTTTTCCAGGATCCTCTTGGAGAAACACACCGCCGCCGAGTAACCGGTGGCGTAGGTATAGACGTAGAAATTCCGGTAGAAGTGCGGGATGCGGCTCCACTCCACGGATTTGTACTGGTCGACGTCGAGATCGGGACCGTAATACTTCTGCACGAGTCCGCCGTACAGCTCCTCGAGCAGATCGGCGGTGAGGGACTCGCCTTTCTCGACCCGTTGGTGGATTTCCATTTCGAACTGGGCGAACAGGGTCTGACGGAAGAAGGTGTTGCGGATCGAATCGAGATAGAAATCGAGGAGATAGGCTCTCTTTTTCTTGTCGGTGATGACCTTGAGCAGGTGATTGATCAGGAGCGCTTCGTTCGTCGTCGAAGCGACCTCGGCGTTGAAAATGGAGTAATCGGAATAAACCATGGGCTGAGTCATTTGAGAGTGCCACGAGTGCATGGCATGACCCATCTCGTGGGCCAGGGTGAAGGCATCCTCGAGCCGGTCGTGATAGTTGAGCAGCACGAAGGGATGGACGCCGTAGATTCCGGCGGAATACGCACCGGAGCGCTTGCCCTCGTTTTCGTAGACGTCGAGCCATCCGCCTTCCATACCGTTGAAGAGCACTTCGAGGTACTTCGTGCCGAGCGGCTGGAGCCCGACTCGTACGAGGTTCTTGGCCTCGGAAAAGGAGACCTCCATGTCAGCATCGGGGAAGAGGGAGTTATAGAGATCGTATCCCTTCAGCTTGTCCAAGCCCAGGATACGCTTGCGCAGCGTGGTGTAGCGGTGAAGCACATGGACGTTGTCATTGACCGTTTTGACCAGGTTGCGATAGACCTCGACAGGTATGTTGGCACCGTCGAGCGCCGAATGCAGGCACGATTCGTAGCCGCGAACTTTGGCGCTGAATATGTTCCTGAACACGTTTGTGCGCATCAAGGCGGCCAGGGTGTTGCGGTATTCGACGTACGTTCCGTGGTAAGCCTCTTCGTTGGCGCGGCGTACTTCCCGGTTGCGGGAGCCGCGATATTTGTAGTAGAGCGAGTTCGATGTGGCGACCAGGTTGCCATCCTCGTCCTTGATCTCAGGGAATTTGAGGTCGGCATCGGTGAGCATGTTGAAGACATCGGAGGCACCGCGGAACACGTTGCCTGCGCTGGCGATGATGGCCTCCTCTTTTTCAGAGAGGACGTGTTTGCGCTGGCGGAGGGTGTCTTCGAGAGCGTGTTCGTAGAGCGCCAAGCAGGGCTCTTCGACGAGAAAGGCCTTGAGCTTGGCTTCGGGAATGGCCAGGATTTCGGGTGTGATGAATGACGCTGCAGCACCGAATTCGACGGAAAGCGCCGCAGCTCGGTTGTACATGGCCTGGTACTTGGTCTGACGGGTGTCTTGATCCTTTTTGACCATGGCAAAACCGAAGACCTTCCAGAAGAGGGCGCCGATCTCATCCTGGAACTTGAAGCAATCCAGCAGGATCTCTCCCGAAGAGCCGAGCTTACCCCTGAATTCGGACAGCCTGGGGATCGATGCCTTGAGCTTTTCGAAATCGGCTTCCCAGGCTTCGTCGCTCGGGAAGATGTCCTGTGTGTGCCATTTGAACTGGTCATCGATCTGCGACCGTTCCCGTATGGTCGTGGTTTTGTTTTTTTCGACGGTCGTTACGTCGGCAGGGGCCTCCAAGCACAGCCCGTCGGTGCTGGGTGCGGCGCTGCTGGGAGTCTGGCCGTACAGCGCGGTGACTCCCAGAGTAAGAGCGAAGAACGACATAAGAACTCCGAGTACAACTATCTGCTTTTTCATTCCGACTCCACCACGGCTTCAGACGCCGTGCTCCTACAAGAGGTCAAAAAGACGAGGAAGGGCGCGGTTTATCAGCCGCCGCTCTTCGACCATTCTGTGGGTGCCTCGATCGTCCGCCGAAGTTTTATAGCCTTTCTGGGCTTGTCTTCGAGCCTCGAGTTTTAATTCTCGGGGCTCGAAGACGAACTGGCTGGGAACCGATCCCGAAGGCCGGCCTTCAGCGGATGCTTATTATATGAACAGATTTCGAGCTACTGTTCAGTCGTTTCAGCGGCATCTTCTTCTATGATCTGCTTCTTCGCCGCACCTGCCGCCACGAAGTGACAGATGGCGCCGAGGACGACGATCATGACGAGTCCGAGTATCATGCCGTTGTGCTCGAACCATTCCAGGGCGGTCGACTTCCACGATCCGTCGACGTTCTGCGTGAAGGTCGACGAAAAGTTTAGAGCCCGGTCGATGGCGCCGTTCGCGCCGTCTAGCTCGATAGGACCGAATTTCAGCTCTCTTTGGTCGATCGTTTTGAGCACGGCCGCCACGACACCTGCGATGGCGGCGCCGGCTACCAGGCCGGAGGCCACCAGGATTCCTTGGTTCTTACGCGTGTTCTTCTCGCGTTTGGTTCGGCCGCGGCGTTGCAGCAGCCAGGCCGCGAAGCCACCTGCCAGCACAGGCAGGTTGATGTACAGCGGCAGATATATTCCCAGCGCGAAGGCCAGGGCTGGTAGAGCGACCATTTCGAGCATGATCGCGATGGCCGCGCCCATCCCGTAGAGCAGCCAAGTGATCTGGGCGTCGGGGACGAGCGTAGACTCGACAATCGTTTTCATCAGGTTGCCCTGTGGCGCAGGGAGCGGATTGGGATGTGTCGGAGATTCGACGAAGCCGTAACCTGTGGCCAGAACGTGAATAACCAGGCCCACGCAGATCGACGCAACAACGATCCCCAGGAACTTCCAGCGCTGCTGCCGCTTGGGGGTGGCCCCGAGCCAGTACCCGATCTTGAGGTCGGAGATGAACGCACCCGATGTGGAGAGTGCCGTGCACACGGCGCAACCGATGATCAGCACCGTCATCTGGCCGCTCTTGCCCGAGAGCCCGGTGGTGGCCAGGATGGCACAGGCCAGGATCAAGGTGATCATGGTCATACCGGAGACGGGATTGACACCCACGATGGCGATGGCGCGCGCCGCAACCGGTGTGAAGAGGAATGCCAGGGCTGCTGTGACCGCCGTACCGATGAGGGCCACGTTGAGCTGCCAGTCGGCCACATAGTAGAAGATGAAAAACATGACCACCACGAAGAGCAGTTCGAGGAGGGTCACGTTGCGCGGCTGGATGTCCCGGTCGGTGCGTGGCGACTCAGCCGAGTCGGCCTTCCCACCCAGGATTCCCTTGAAGCCGAGCGAGAGCGAACCGACGATGATCTTGCCCATCTTGATGATGCTGATCATGCCGGCCATGGCGATGGCGCCGATGCCGATGGGCCTCACGAAGGTGGTGAATATCTCGGATGCCGAGCTTTCGCCGATCAGCTTGGTCCCCGGGAAGACGATCTCGTCGTAACCCGAGCCGATGAAGAAAATCATGGGCACGAGCACCAGGTTGGCGAGCACCGATCCGGCGCAGATCACGGCGGCGTAGCGGATGCCGATGATGTATCCCAGGCCGAAGAGGGCGGCTGTGGCCTCCATTTCGAGCACCATGCGATACTTCTCGCTCATCTGCTCCCCGAAAGATCCGAGGATGTGCTTCGCCGTCTGCAATCGACCTTCCCAGAAGTGGAATACCTCGATACAGAAGTCGTAGAGGAAGCCGAGACCGAAGGCCATGAGCAGGGTTTTGCCGCCGCCGCCGCCTGATTCGCCGGAGCAGAGAATCTCTGTCGTAGCGGTGGCTTCGGGGAAGGGGAGCTTTCCATGCTCGTCACGCACGAAGTACTTGCGCAGCGGGATGATGAGCAGAACTCCCAGGAAGCCGCCGATACAGCAGGCCAGAAAGATGTCGATGAAGCTGACCTCGAGTTCCAGGATGTACATGGCCGGAATCGTGAAGACCGCCCCGGCCACGACCACGCCTGCGGCGGCGCCGATCGACTGGACGATCACGTTCTCGAGAAGGTGGTTCTTGCGGCCGAACATTTTTCCGAAAAATACCGCGAGGATCGCGATCGGGATGGCGGTTTCGATCACGTTGCCGGCTTTCAGGCCGATATAGGCCGCGGCGAAGGTGAACACCATCACGCCGATACAGCCCATGACGATCGCCCTTAGCGTCGTTTCAGGAGGGGACTGATCGGATGGTACGACCGGTTGATAGACCTCACCCTCCTCGAGCGGAGTGTAGGCATTCTTCGGTAGAAGCTGGGATTTGCTGCTACTTGGCTCCATTGATCCTTCGTCTCCTTTCAATCAGGATCTATCGAAAAGGGTCAATCACGACACATCAGTTAAGGCGAAGAGGGTGTGGTTCACCCTCCGGCTGGGGTGCTCGGCGCCCGGTCTCCGGCGGTCGAAGACCGGTGCTTTGTACTAGCTGTCCTGCGTAAAGAGCTGGACCAGGTTGAGGATGGTGCAAACGGCGTAGCCCATTGCTTTGGTCGAGATCCATTCCTTCGGACCGTGGAAGTTGACTCCCCCGGCGAAGACGTTGGGTGTGGGCATACCCATGGCCGTGAGGCGAGAACCGTCGGTGCCGCCGCGGATCGGCTCTAGGTTTGGCTCGATACCGGCCATCTTCACCGCTTCCTTGAGTTTCTCGACGATCTCGGGGTGTTTGGAGAGCACGTCATACATGTTGCGATATTGCTCCTTGATCTCCACATCAACGGTGAGATTGGGTTCTTCTGCCTCCATGGCCTTGGCCATCTGCTGCAGCCGCTCACCGCGCTTTTTCAAGGTCTCCACGTCGAATGCTCGCAATATCAGGTTGACTGTGCACTGCGCCGCGTCGCCGGACATATCCGTGGGCATGAAGAAACCGTCTCGGCCCTCGGTGCCTTCGGGGCTCTCGAGTTGCGGGAGCTTGGCGAGGAATCTGCCCAGGTAGGTGAGAGCGTTGACCAGCTTGCCCTTGGCGTATCCTGGATGGACAGAGACGCCTTTGAAGGTGACGATCCCTTTGTCCGCCGAAAAGGTCTCCATGTTGATCTCGCCCGAGAATCCGCCATCCATGGTGAAGGCTACAGGTGCGCCGAAGGTGTCCATGGGGAATTTGTTTGCGCCGCGGCCGACCTCTTCGTCAGGATTGAAGCAGATGCGGAGGGTGGGGCGCGGAATGTCGGGTTTTTTCACCAGGATTTCGAGGGCGCCCATGATGGCGGCGATCCCGGCCTTGTCATCGGCGCCAAGAAGGGTTTTTCCGTCGGAGGTGATGATCGTGTCGCCGAGGCACTCGTTGAGCTGAGGATTCTCGGTGGGGTCGATCGTCACGCCGTCCTCGAGCGCGATCGGCTTGCCGTCATAGTTCTCGTGGAGCTGGGGGTTGACGTCCTTACCGGAGAAAGCCGGTGCCGTATCCAGATGCGCACAGAATCCGACAACGCCGCTCTTGTTGCCTTTCAAAGTGGCAATGCAGTAGCCGTTGACGTCGACGGCTGCGTCGTCGAGACCAAGCTCCTTGAGCTCGATGGCGAGGCGTTCGGCGAGTACCCGCTGACTTTCGGTGCTCGGACACGCTTCGTTCTTTTCGTCAGACTGTGTGTCGACGCGAACATACTCCAAAAAACGCTCAACCACGCGGGTGGCGTCGAGGATTTCCTGGGGGTTATCGAAACCTTTCATGATTCTCCTCACACTTTCCTCTGAGAACGCAGATCGGGATGAAGTTAAAGCCCGTCATCATACAGCGCGCTCTCAAAAAAACCAATTGAAAGATCAAGGGAGGGACGGAGACGGCTTCGGAATCCCAGTTCTTCTCAGGTCGAATCAAAACCGGAAAAGGGGACACATCGCAACTGGGTCTCTATTACGCTTCGTTTCTCGTGAAAAGAAGGGATGAGAGGACGACGAGGGGCCGGGGACTAACAAGGGACGTCGCTAGGCCTAAGGGGTAGAAGGGGACACATCGCTACTACGCTACTACGCGCGACTAATCGCGACTACCTAGCTACTTTGTTTTTAACCCAGGGGGGCCAGTAGTTTCGAATAATGTACGAGATAGTGGCCGATGGCGATGACGGCGACTCCAATATAGGCAATCGCCGTAATCAGGAACGAAAATTTGACGAGCAGAGACGTGGCTTTCTTCTGGGCCCGCTCGGCGAGCTCTTCGCCCGTCTCTTTCAAGGCCTCTTCCAGATTTCCAGTCTCCTCACCAATACGTAGGCGCATGACGTATGCCTCCTCAGGCAGACCGAGATCCTTTAAGCAATCGGCGAATGGATTTCCCTCATCCAGGGTAGCGACCGCACATGAAACCTGCTCCCTGATCGAATGTGTGCGGATCAAGCCGGCAGCTTGCGTGGCTGCTTCGCTGAGGCGTACACCCGCTCCGTAGAGGGTGTAGAGGAGACGGAAAAAGTTGCCTAACTCGCTGTCTTTAATGATCTTCATCAACACCGGATACCGCATGAAACGGTCCCGCGACCTGAGACCGATCCAATAGTGCTTGATAAAGTGCCAACCCATGAAAACAGCGATGTAGAAAGGAACCAGGCAGATACCGACACCGATCAGTGGGAGCGGGGAGATCTCGTTGATGACCATGTAGACGACACAAGCTACCGCGGCAGCGTGGACCAAGATCGTGGGATAGATGATCTTTGAAAGAAATCGAGTGATCACCGCGGCACGCCGTCGATGATCGTTCATCAGGCGCTCGAGAGTCTCCACGTAAGCATTGGTCAGCTCCGCCGCTTCGAGCATCGCGAGATCGCGGTCGGGAAAGATGTCAGGCGCCCCTTCGCGGAGCGCAGTAGCGAGAGAGTCTCCCTGTTTAACGTGTTCCGCGGCTTCGGCAAAGAACGGTTCGGGATGGGATTCTTCCAGACCCAGGCGGCGAAGGGCTTCAACCGGCTTGAGCCCTGCGCGCAGCAGCCGCACCAACCCTGAATAGATGTCCTGCACCTTGAGCGTCGTGAGCTTTTTTGACTTGCCCATTCTCGAACTCAACCTTTCCTCACGCTTCGCACGGAGTACCCAATCGCTTTTCTTATTCTCTTTTGATTCTGTGGAGCTTTTCGATCATTCGGTGAACCACATCGGGTAGTGCTTGCGTGTGATGTTGACGATTTCCCTGTCTTGAGCGTTAAAAGCGCCGCGCTGAATGAGAGATTCCATGCTACGCTCCAGGATGACCTTCCGGTTGCCCACCGGAATGAATGCTGGATAGTATTCGTTGGCGAAGAACAATCTGTAGCGTTCCGCCGTCTCTTTATGCTCCAGCATGGCGGCGATGGCTTTCTCTAATTCGTCCCCCTCGAGACCTAAAAGCGAATCTTTCGGGGAACACATACGCTGAACGCTGGTTTCCAGGTCTTTACGGCATCTGAATTCCATGTTCCAGTGTTCGGTGACGCCAAGAGAGTTGATGATCAAAACGTTGACGATGAAGCTGTCGCCGTCTGGACCAACGTGAACTCCCTTGAGTTCAGGGTAGAAAAGGTTGTCTGAGATCGCCCCGAACGCGCTGATCCCCGCGGCGAAAGGCTTGGCTAAAATGTCGTCGATGGTGAAATAGGATTTGCGTTCGAAGCGCGCGTCCTGAATCGCCATGAATTCGTCTTCTGTGTAGTGGAAACGTTCTTTCCAGAGATCTTCCGGCGAGAGGTCCTTGCGCGTCAGCGAGGACTGGCTGGTCAACATACCCAGGGCGTGGCCACCACGCCAAACCAAGGGGAGCACTCCCACCGCCCACTCGGCAGATCCTCCGATCTCGCCGATCATCGACATGAGCCCCTTGCCGTTGGGGAACTCCAGACCGGGTTGCCCGAGCAGGAGACCGGGAAAAAGGTCGCCGTCTTGATCGAAAGGGGTACAGATTCCCATCTTGTTGAGTTCTTCGAAGACCAACTTATGTCGCGGTCGCTCCAGGAGGAACGCTGTGAGCTCGCTCGGGTTTTTCATTCCATAGGCCCGGGCGATGGCTTGTGCTGCCTCCTTGATGCTTGTTTCGCGAGGATTGAAATCCTCGAACGGAACACCTGCCATCCAGCGTTGAACGTAGATGTCGGGCAGGTGGCGCTTCACATGCGACTCGGTGACGAACAGCGCGGTCAGCGAGCTGTGGAGTCCCATAGCCGATTTGGTCGTGCCGTCGATGACGTCGCTGCCCATGCTGAGCTGTGTTACGTACGCCGGGGTTCCCCGGCCGTATACCTCGCGATGTTCTGTTTTGCCGAAAAGGGTTCCTACAGCGATTGTCGGGTTGCCGCCGACCTCTACCCCTGGCTTGACCCGCACGCCTTCCGTAATCGCCGACTCGATGATGACCTCCTCACCTCTGTCGAGAGTATCTGTGGTCATCTGCAGAACTTCCGCCATCACCTGAGCCGATGTTCGGTCGTTGGCTCGCTTGATCTGGTTCTTGAGCTCCTTGGTCTGCTTCTCCTTGGGATATTTTTTGTAGGCACCGAGTCCGGTCAGCGCCGTTGCGGCAGCAGGTAATGCGGCGGCGAGGATGACCGCCTGTCGGAGCTGTTTGGATCTGAAGACCTCGAGGTTGGAATTGTTGAGTATCTTGCCGTTCAAGGTGTTGATAGTCAAGTTTTTAAGACGGATGTCGTACTGGTTCAGAACTTCGTGATGCCGTTGGTTGAATGAAGAAATTTTCTCATCATAGTAATCAAATGTTTTTTTCGGTCCATGATACGAGAGAGACTGTTCTGCAATGTTGAATTTGAGATTCATGGGGGAAGCCATCGCATCTTTCCTTCTTTAAAATCGGGTGTGACATTTTGCACTTCAAGGGAACGACCAGTCGATCCCTCCGTTCTGCCTGTTCCCGAACTGCGGTGATTTTGGGCTCTAAGATTCACTCTGTCAATCTTTCTTGAGTACGATCTTCAAGAGCTTCAGGCTTCGATCGCCGAATCGATCGGCTTCAAAGGTCAGCCTCAGCCGCGAAGTGGCCCAAAGCGCCGGATTGGACAGACGAAAGGTTTTTCTTCCCGCCTTGCGCAATGTCTTGATCTTGAAGGTCCTATTGTCGAAGGCATGACAGGACCCTGTGCCGATCCAGGAGATCTCCAGTACGACGCTCTTCGCGTGGAACGGCACTGGGAATCCGTAGCTCGTCGCTCCCGGTGCTGATATCACCCGGCATTTCTGCTTTCCTTCGTCGTCCTCGATCTCTTCGACCCGAGAGCCCCCCGGATCAGTGAGGTAAGTTTCGTCATCATCGCCGCAATCGGCGACGATCTCGTGCCAGTCGTAGATGTCGATAAGCTTGAAATGTTTGGACGTGAAGAAGCTCACCACGTCTTTATCGCTGCTGCGTTGGAAATAGTCGACGATCACGCTGTTCGCTGCGCTGCGATCGCTGGGCATAAAATAGGTTTTATTCGCGATTTCCTGTCGGATCAGCGAGGAGTAGTCCTCGAGCCAGGTGCGGTTTCCGATGAATCGGCTTAGTTCGTAGCACAGCCAGTTGGCCGCCTGGTAGCCGTAAATGGTAAGGTCCCGGCCGTCCGGAGTTCTACCCCAGTACGGGAAATCGGGAGTGCCCCAGTATTGGAGGAGATTCTCTCCGTTGTGCTCGAGCTGGCTCCAGGCAGCCTCGCCTGCGGAGAGGGAGTTTTTCGCGTGGGGACTCTGAAATTCGCGATACCGCCGGCGGGTGTCCTCGGTGAACTGGAGGTAAATGGGGAAGCTTTTTCCCTCGCCGAACCAGGGAGGATTGAAGCCCAGGTCTCGATCGAAGTTGTGGGAGAGTTCGTGCATGATTACCGAAAGATCGCGTAGGGTTGTGTCTTCGGGGATGTAAATGTTGTCGCCTGTGGCGTACCCGCCTTTATGAGGATCACCCCAGCACTCGCGGGAGATTAAATTGTAAAACTGGGGATCAGCGGGTTCGAAGCCGTAACGTTCCACCATGTATTCGCGGATAACCTCGAGGAGCGCGAAAACCTTTTCGCTCTCGTCGGGCAGTTGAACCCCCGGTGAAAGCCGAATTTTGAAATGGGGGGCAGCCGAAGAGTTAAAGGTCTGCGTTTCCTCTGTTGGTGCCACCGCGCTAGGAGAAAGTACCAACCGGTCGAGAAGGATGTGTCCCCTTCTGGTCTTTGCAGTTGTAGCAGCCGTCCTGTCCTGGCCGGCACGAAGCCTCACCCGGTGAACGCCATGGTCGAGCGATCCGAGTGACACCTGCGCATAAGTGAAATCGATCGCACTTTGTGTCGGTGCGAGAATCAGCGGCTCTTTTACAGGACGGCCGTCGATGCTGACTTCGATGCGCGTCGGGACGGTGGGATCGCCGGTGTCCTTTGGGCCGCGCTGCCGCGATGGCGCAGAATAGCGCAAGCTCAGGACGGCGTTTTCCATTGGATAAGTCTTGAAGCTGTACATAAGGCCATGAGTGTCCTCGGATTGCATGGCTCCCGCCAGAGTCTGTCCGTCATAGGCGAATGGCTGCTCCTGAACATGGCCTCGCGCGGTGGATGTACCTGACTTAAGGCTTTCGCATTCCGCCACTTCCATGAGTGACAAGTTTAGCCGCTCGAGTGTCTCGATGTACTCCCCTCGCCGGCCCACAGGGTAAACCATTATCTGACGATAATGCCCCCGCCGCTCGTTGCCAACCACCAGTTCCAGTTTGGGTTCCGGTGGGGCCGGCAAGATCCTGGTGAAGAGCGGCTTTTCGTCGAGCACCACGGTCAGCCTATTCATATGAACGAGGACATCCAAACGGTGCCATTTGATCGAGGAGAGCGCATCGGGAGGAAGGTGGCGAAAAAAGCACGTCGTATCGCCACGGGTCATCGTGATCTCCCGCTTTTGCATGAAACGGAAGATCTTGATCGACCAGGGAACTCCCTGCACAAAAAAGGAGATGCCTTGGTCGATGTAGGAACCTGTGCCTCGAAGGTGTGTCTTGATCCAGTACCTTTCAAAGGTTGGAAGAGGAGGGGCTTCGATCAGGTTGCAAGGATCCCCGCGGATTACAGCCAGGACACCTTCGCTCTCGGGTGCTCCTTCTTCTAGAAAAGGATCCTCGATGGCTTCCCAGGATCCACCGTGGACCGTCCAACCTTCGAGACTAAAGCCATCGAACAATGGAAATCCTGCCGGCGTTGGACACTCCCCCAGAAAGAGACGGGACCGCAAGTCATCGAGGATTTCGCCGTCGATCTCCAGTTCTTGTAGCGCGTCGACCGCGGCATTAAGGCCGTTGTAGCGTTTTTGTTGCAGTGCATCCTCGATGGCAGAAACGATTTGGGCCGACCAGTCGGAGATGCACCGGTCGAGTTCGGCGCGTTGGACATCGGTGCGCTCCAGCAAGGCTGCTGCCTCTTTTTTCAGGCGCCGAATTTCCTGCCCTGGTTTCGAGTCTGTCGCCGAAGAGTCCACGAATCGGCGGGCTTGGTTTGCGGCGGCATCACGGTAACCCAGCCTGTCGAGCGTTGTGGCCAGGAATCCGGCCACCGTGGAGAGGTGCGGATCGATGGCTTCGGCGCGAAGCAGTAGACTTGATGCCAAGGTTGGATCGCGATTTTTGAGCGCCATGTGAGCTCGGTTCAGGCAGATGTCGAGCTCGAGGGGGGTGAGCTCTGGCGCTGCGAGGCATATACTCCCTCTGGCGAAAAAGCCCAATTTTCCCGGTTCCCAGTCACTCAGTTTTCCGTTGAGTATCTTTTTTCCGTTGAGCTGGACCACCACGAACTCTCGGTCGACGGAGACGGTGATGGTAAAATCTCGGCGCGGTGCGAACTTCCGTTGACTGCTCGTGCCGATCGGCTGGCGCGTTTTGAAATCGTAAACGACCACCCCAGTTCGATCGAAGTATACTCCTACGCGATGTCGATTCTGCGTTCCGAGGATCGCTCCAACCCCGGATTCCCGCTCGAATCGGAAGATGAAGCTCAAGGTGAAGCCGCGGCATCCTTTGAGCGAGCGTGTTAGGTCAAGAATCGCATCCGATTTGCCTCCGTCGCCGGTGATAGTTTGGCGTTGAGCTTCCCACTTCCCCTTGGTTTTTTTCCAGCCAGCCAAGCTCTTACCATTGAAGAGCTCCAGCTTTTCTTCTGCGGGATCGAGCCTGGAGTGTGGTTGAGGCATGGCGGTGTACCGTTCGCGAAGTCGTTTCCAGAGTTCCTGTCGTTCGTGATTATCCGCGGAGAGAGCTGTACTGATCTCGAGAGCCTTCGTGGCGGCGTCGAGGTGTCCTGCGTTTAAGAGACGATCGGCCTGGGAGACGAGGACCCTCGCCGCCTCTTCGATCAGTACATTCGGATCCTTGCTCTGTTCCGCAGATCGACCTGGAAGAAGGGGAGAAGCGAGAGCGAGCGGAGGATTCGAGAGTAACACAAACCCAATGAAGACCCTCGCGAGAGTTGGAATTGTCATTGTTTCACCCAGCATCAAGAAGAGGTGGCACATTCTCGGAAATAGCGAATAGGGGACACTGCTTTTTTTTCTTTTTTTTGTATCAAAATTCAATCGAATTCGACCCATCAATGTCCCATGTCGAGGAGGTTTTGTCCATAGAGGACGCTGTCTTACGAGATCTAACGACTACGAGGAAGACCCAAATGGCACGAATGGCTAGGTTCAAGGTTGAGGATGAAGATAGCTGGTATCACGTTTACAGTCGTGTCGCAGGAGTTTGGGGTGAGACACCTTTGTTTGATCCCGGATGTCGTAAAAAACTGTTGGATCTGATTCAATTCTACTGTCAGGTCTATTTTTGCCGTATCACCTCTTTCTGCATCATGGGTAATCATTATCACATGGTGATTTATTTTGAAAGTGCCCGTCCAATAAAATCCATAGATCTCTTTGCGCTGGCGAATAAACTCTATCCGAATTCTTCAGAAGACTTGAAGCTGTGGACACCGGAGAAATGGGAGCAGTTCAGGCTTCGTTTATTCAATATTTCCGAGTTTATGCGAAATATACAATCCACTTTTGCTACGTGGTATAATCGAAACCATAATCGACAGGGTCGATTCTGGAGCAGTCGATTCAAATCGACTTATCTGGAAAGCTTGCAAGCTGTAGAAGATTGTATGCTTTATGTAGATCTCAATCCGGTTCGGGCTAATCTGGTGGAACGCCCAGAGCTTTTCAATGGTTCTTCGATTTTCTATCGTGAGAATAAATTAGATGATTGGTTGATGTCGTTGGATTTTCTTTATTCGGGTAAGAATCGAAAATCAAAACTGCGAGAATATAGAAGTCGCCTTTATTATCGAGGAAGTGTGCCTACAAAAGAAGGTCAGGGAAAGATTTCAGAAAGTATCCTGAAAGCCGAAATTGCTCGTGGCTTCAAGGAGAAAGGTATGTTTCTTCGCCGTCTTCGTTATTTCGTTGATGGAATCGCGATCGGATCTGAAGCCTTCCTGAGGAGGCGATTAGCATTGTTGCGTGAATCCGGTCGTTACTCTAGGCGCAGGCATCCCATCAAGCAGCTCGATGGAATACACTGGTCTCTTCGTGAGCAGCGCTGTCACGTAGAAATTCAATAGATATTGTATGATTGTTTGTATGAGAGGGCATGTCACTCAGAACGATGAATTCAAGAAAAATAGACATTAATCCGGAACAGAAAGCGGCAACATTCACCCTTTAAAGGGTGTCACTTTATATCACTCAAACAGCCGGTATCATACCCACCCGAAATCCACTCTACTCTTTTGAATGCACTCAAAATGAATTGACGCAACGCAAGAAGCAAGAAAGGGACACTCCTTTTCAGGTTCCTTTTCAGGTTTCACGTCATTGTTCTATACTTTTTTTCAATTTGTGAGCGGGGATGCGGTATCCGAGAGCCGCGAAGCCAACCCAGTGGTGCAAGCTGGCAGGCGCTGTTACGCCAAGTCCTTCCACACCTGGATCGCTACGTCCAGGATCGAGAGTTGTGCCATAGCGCAAGAGATACCCCTCGGGTTGCGTGCCGTGCTGCGTCTCCACGAGCAGTGATAGAGCGGCGAGACCGAAGGGGATCGAGAAACGACCACACCAGGTAATACGGTACTCGTGATAGTCGTCTGCCACGACTTTACCGAAAAAGCTGCGCAATTGTTCAATTGTGACAGAACCCCCGACAAAAGATGTGTCCCTTTTAAGTCCAAGCTGCGTCCGATTCTCGGCCATGCGTTTTGCTTCCGCGTCGAGGACGTGGCTGACCACTTTGGAAATCCCGGAAGAGGAATGGGTGTACCCCACGAGATCGATGGGGGGGCGAGTGAGCTGTTGCGAGGCAGCGATCCCGGCTTCATCCTGCGGTAATGCGATAACAGGGCATGCCACCCAGCTAACAGAGAACAGAAACACCGTAACGATTGGCATTGTTGTCGCTGTCGTCATCGCAATTTTTCCAGTTATTCTGTCATCCGTTTTGAATCGTGCACCGACGCCGAGTGTTTCCAGTCTAGCAGACCGTTGAAAAAGTCAGATCGGTTACGATCGGACCTTATTCCGATCTCTGCATTGCGAATCCGGAGACGAATCAGACTGATTCGTCTCCGGATTCACGTACAGATCTCGGCAAGAAATCGCGGTCTCGCTATCGAAGCACTTTATCAACGGCCTGCTACGTCTCCAAAAGTTCCCATCATGTTTGGTGGTTAGATGGGACCGAATAGAGCTACCGCGGGGACGGGAACACCTCTTATTCCAGATGGGATTCCTCCAGATGGGGTGTGTCCCCAAAAGATGTCCCCAAAAGCCCAGCCGTCGTCGCGGACAACCGTCGCTATTTTCTGAGTATTATCCGCCTCTCAAGGTATTGCATCTAACGCTGTCTCGAGGTCATCGACGAGGTCCTGAGTGTCTTCGCATCCCACCGAGAGACGCACCAGATTATCGCTGATCCCCGCCTTTTCGCGAGCCTCGCGCGCCATGCTGGCATGGGTCATCGACGCTGGATGTTGTATGAGGGTCTCAATTCCACCTAGCGACACTGCCAGGGTTGCGAGTTGCACCCGTTCCATTACGATCCGTCCACCTTCTTCGCCGCCACGCACTCCGAAACAGAGGAGCGCCCCGGGGCCGTCCATCTGTTTCAACACCAGATCGCGGTGCGGATGATCATCCAATCCGGGGTAGCGCACCCAGTCCACGGCAGCGTGGGATTGAAGCAACTCCACGAGAGCCATGGCGTTCTCCTGCGACTTCTGGACGCGAAGGCCCAGAGTCTTGAAGCCACGGTGGACCAACCACGCCTGATGCGGGTCGATGCAACCGCCGTGATGATTGAGCACCGTGCGCATTGTCTTGTACCGCTCCTCGGTGGAAGCCACGATCATGCCTCCCACGACGTCTGCATGACCATTGAGGAACTTAGTCATACTGTGGAGCACGATATCGGCCCCATGTTCGAGGGGACGCTGCAGGATCGGTGTGGCGAAGGTGTTGTCCACCACGAGCGGAATGCCGTGGTCTTTGGCGATCTGGGCGCAGCCGGCAATGTCGGTCACGCTCATGGTGGGGTTGGCCGGGGTCTCGATGTAGAGCATTTTTGTCTCAGGCCGCATTGCCGCGCGCACCACGTCGAGATCCGAGGTGTCGATGAAATCGTAGGTTACCCCGAAGCGGCTGAAGTGCTTCTCCACGACGACACGCGATGGACCGTACACGGCGCCGGTTCCAACCAGGTGAGCCCCTGCGCCCAGGTAGGTAAAGAAGATGTTCACCGCAGCCGCCATACCCGATCCGGTGGCGATACCCGCATAGCCACCTTCCATCTCGGCGACAGCCTCCTCGAGGGCTGCAATGGTGGGGTTTCCCATACGAGTATAGATGTATCCCTGCTCCTCGCCGGCAAAGCGGGCTGCGCCCTGCTCCACACTCTTGAACGCGAAGGTCGAGGTCTGGTAGATCGGTGGAGCGACCGCTCCATAAATGGGATCGGGATCGTATCCAGCGTGAACAGCGTGCGTGTTGAAACCCTGTTTTTTGCCTTTCATTGCAGTCTTTCTTTCCTTTGTTCTAAAAAGAGGCAGGCCCGCCGCTATTATAGACCGAAAGCCTGCGTGTTAAAGCGCAGCGTCGTCCTGGAATGTAAAAAAATGTTGTCAATTCCCCCTTTACGCCTATGAATTGACTGGTGTATCGAAGAAGTTAGAGGCGTTTGCTTCATGTTTTGGCTGGTCATTTCGCTCGTCTTTATCTACTGCCTGGGCCACATGGGACTCGAGTTCGTCAACCTACGGACGCTCCGGGACCAACGGGGCATCGTGCCACCCGTCCTGGCGGGCAGGATCGATCCGAAAGAGGTGGCCAGAGCCGAGGATTACACTCTCGCCAGGGCCAAGCTCAACCTTATAATTTTCGTTCTAGGCAAGGCGTTGCTCCTGTTCATGCTTGCGGTTGGCGGGTTTGCCTGGTTGGCCAGTGTTGTGGAGGGACTCGACCGCGCGCCAGTCGTCTCGGGACTCCTTTTCTTTGCGATTCTGGCGATGGCGAGCAAAGCCGTCTCGTTCCCCTTCGAATGGTACGAGACCTTTTACCTAGAAGAACGATTCGGATTCAATCGGACCACTCCCGCCAGATGGCTCGCAGATATGGCCAAAGCCCTCCTTCCGGCGGCGTTGCTCGGCGGTGGCCTGTTGGCAGCGCTGCTCGTCCTACTGTACCACGCCGGAACCACTTGGTGGCTCGTCTGTTGGGCGGTCTTTTTTGTCTTCTCCTTCGTGATGACAGCGCTCTATCCGGTTCTGATCGCTCCTCTCTTCAACTCCTTTTCACCCCTCGAAGAAGGCTGTCTGAAAACCAAAGTCGTGACGCTCATGGAGCGATGCCGCATCGGCGTGCAGGACATTTTCGTCATGGACGCCACCCGGCGCTCGAGCCATTCGAATGCCTACATGACAGGATTCGGCCGCTCCAAGCGGATCGTGCTCTTCGATACCCTCATCGAAAAACTCGACGACGACGAGATTGCAGCAGTCCTGGCTCATGAGGTTGGCCACTGGAAGAAAAAGCACATGCTCAAGCTGTTCCTCTCGACGCAAGCCGAAAGCCTCGGAATTTTCGCCTTGACCGGCTGGTTGGTGACTTGGCCCCCGATCTGTACGGCTTTCGGCTTTGAGCACGTCATTCCCTATGCCGGACTGCTGTTGGCAATGATCATCTATAGTCCAGTCATATTCCTTCTGCGACCATTGCGGACCGCACAGGAGAGACGTCACGAGCAAGAGGCCGATCGCTACGCATCGAGCCTCGACCTCGGCCCCTCCCTGGGTGACGCGCTTGTCTGTCTGTCGCGAGACAACCTTTCAAACCTCAAACCCAACCCGCTCTACGTGTTTTTCAACTACTCCCATCCTCCCGTTGCTCAAAGGCTAGAAGCCCTCGATTCGGGCATTTCAACTGCCTCTTGAGCTGAAGGGGCAAATAAAGACACGCGATCAGCTTGGATTCGAAGGAAACTCAGATTGTCGAGAATCAGAGAAGCAGGTTGTTGCGGCACATTTCGAGCCAGGAGCACCAATCGTCCATGCCCTGTCCGGTGAGTGCCGAGACCGTGAAGAGTGGGGCTCGCGAGCCGAGTTGTGAGAGATGACGGCGGGTACACTCGACGTCAAAGGGGATCGTGGATTGCAGATCAATTTTAGTGAGCAAAACCGCATCGGCGGTCCGGAAGAGTGCCGGATATTTCATCAACTTGTTTTCGCCTTCGGGAAGGCTCAACAGCACCACGCGCAGGTGTTCACCCAGATCCTCTTGGACGGAACAGGCCATACCTCCGGTGTTTTCGATGAACAAGACCGAGAGGTGGTGCAGGTTGAGCCGATCGAGCCCCAGAGCCACTGCTGGCGCAGCCAGATGACAACGGTTTCCGACGGAGACCGGAGCGGTTTCCGCGCATCTAGCCAGGCGTTCGGCATCGTGTGCCGAGTGAGGTTCGCTTACGAGAACGGCACAACGATGATGCGAAGGCCGATCCGACGACATCGTCACCGTGCGCTGGATGAGCTCGGTTTTGCCACATCCAGAAGCCCCGATCAGGTTGAGCGCCAGGAGGTTCGCGGCGTTGAGCCGATCATGGATCTCCCTGGCCGTTGAGCCTCCGTTGCCGCAAAACGTAACCTCGAAGTTGTCGTTCACCGACATGCTCCATAACCGCATTTTTCACCGGAGCGATCACTCCGGTTCGTTTTCTGGGCCAGACAGCGAACGCAGTATGATGTCTCGGCCCGCCGTGATTTCAACGTCTGCCAGACCACATTGGGGACATAGGTAAACATGAATCTCCGTCTCATAACTCGTGCCGCAGCCGCGACAGTGCACCATAAGGGGTACCTCTTTCTGCCTCAGCCTCGCTCCTTGCGCCAACGTACTTTCACTCGCGGCTTTGAAAGCAAAGTCCAGAGCCTCTGGAACAACGAGTTGAAGGGCACCGACGTCGAGCTCGATCTCTGCGATGCTCGAGAGGTTTTCTTCCGCAGCGATACGCAGCACCTGTTCAACCAGAGCAGAGGCAATCGACATCTCGTGCATGACGTCCTGTTCTTTCAGGCCTCGAAATGAGCCTGCAGCATGAAAAATGAGTGCGCCCCAGCGTTTTGACTGCCTGTCAATTTTATCGGATCGATAACCTTCTCTTCAGCTCTAAGATAAAAATTCTCGTCTGACAGAGAAGGGCTCAGGAGAACTCAGGACCGTTATTCAGCAAAAATCGACTAATTTTTTATTTTGCTGGCGGCAGTGATATCCGGGGTTATTAAGGGTTGACCCTGACGCCTAAATCGGGACTGCCGGATGAGAACACGAGTAACCGTATTTATCTGGCGTATCGATTCCTGACTTTAGGCAAATCTTAATATTTTTCCCGATCTTTACGCACAGAATAAGAGGAGTTCAAGTATGAGACTTGTCACCGCTTTTGTTTTGATTCTCGGCCTCGTTTCCTTTGCTTCGGCTCAGACCGTTTCTGACGATGGCGTCATCACGTCTGTGAACGCTCAGTCCTATTCCGCCTCGCCCGAGGCTGCCGGCTCGCTGACCACGACCTTTGCTGGCGGCAATGGATTTGCCGGCAACATGTTCGACATCACCCCCACCGCCGACCTTCAGATCACGGCCCTCGACATTCACGACGAGGGTGTTGGCGCCACCTCGACCGTCGACGTTTGGTACCGTCCCGGCACCTCCTTCGGCTTTGAGGGTTCCAGCGCTGGTTGGATGCTGATCGGCTCCTACAGCGGCGTCGGCGCAGGCTTCGGCCTCGGTACCTTCATCGACATGACCGGCAACGGCGTCACTTTCACCGGTGGCAGCTCGTACGGCATGTATGTCAACCTGACCTCTTACGGCGTCGGCGGCAGCCGTCTCAACTACACCAACGGCACCCCTACCACCTACTCGAACGCCGACCTTTCTCTGCTGACCAACTGCGGCAAGGCGAGCCCGGACTTCACCGGCTCGACCTTCTTCGACCGCGTCTGGAACGGCACGGTGTATTACGATACCACCGCCGGCCCGACCCTGACGGTGTCCGACCTCTTCGCTGGCCAGCCGGGTACCTTCGACTTCACCAACGGTACTCCCAACGACAACGCCTATCTGGCCTACTCCGTGGTCGGCATGGGAAGCACCTTTGTGCCCTTCCTCAACGTGACCCTTGACCTCGCGAGCCCCAAGCAGGCTGGCGGCGTCCAGGTCACCGATGCGACCGGCGCGACCACATGGACCCTGCCGATCCCTCCGGGTGCTGCCGGCCTGACCGTTTACCTGCAGGCGGTCCAGTTCGGTGTCAAGTCCAACGTCGAGACCAAAATGATCATGTAGTCTAGTTCACATTCGAACCTGATAATTCCACACCCCGTCGCTCGCGGATCTCCGCGACGGCGGGGTTTTTTCGTGGAGATCCCGGAGATAGTGAAGGAGGTCGGGATATATCCCAAGTGGGTGAAGGGGAAGGGAGAAGGGGACAGTCCCCAAGGATGACCCCCAAAGATGTCGCGCGTGTCGGGGATGTGATCACCGTGACGTCGTGACACCGTGATACGGGATATGGGGACACTTCCCTGGATCCTCAGGCCCCCCCTAAACAGTCCCATATATGTATTAGTATGCAGGTGAGGCCACTTCTTTCCATCTGACAGGGACTGGGTCGTGAACTTAACAAAAGGGTAGTAAATTACTTAGGATTGTAATCCACCGGATAATAGCCTGTTTTTTGCGTCCGCAACTGGCAGCAATAATTTTCGGGGTTATTAGGGGTTTACACCAAGGCCTAACTCAGGACCGCCTGACGGAAAAACAATGATTCGACTCGGTCTGAAATTCCAGCTCCTGACATGAGGCACTTTGTGCCAAGCGAAATTTTCCGGTCTCTATACCCTGAAAAAGAGGAGTTTAAGTATGCGACTCATCACCGCATTTATAGTAATACTCGGCGTCGTTTCTTTGGCTACGGCTCAGACTGTTTCAGACGATGGAACTGTCTCGTCTGTGAACGCTCAGTCTTATTCCGGCCTGGCCGCCGGCACAACCAATCCGACCTTTATCGACATGACCGGGAACGGCGTCACGTTTACCGGAGGCAGCTCCTATGGTATCTACGTCAATCTGACGTCTTATAATCCCAACGGCAGCCGCCTCATTTACACCGACGGAATACCCACCAACTATTCGCAACTCCAAACTCGCTCTGCTGACCAACTGCGGCAAGGGTAACCCTGACTTTACCGGGGCGACTTTTTTCGACCGAATCTGGAACGGCACGATTTATTATGATACCGCCAACCCGATCCTGGTGGCGTCCGCCCTCTTCGCCGCAAAGAGGGCTACCTTCGACTACACCAACGGTACTCCCAACGACAGCGCCTACCTGGCCTACTCCACCTCGGGACAAGGCAGCACCTTTGTGTCCTTTCTCAACGTGACCCTCGATCTCGCCAGCCCCAAGCAAGCTGGAGGGATTCAGGTCACAGATGCGACCGGAGCGACGACTTGGGACCAGGAGAAGGGGACAGATCGCTGTTGACGCTGTTGAGAACTCTGTCATCGAAACTTCCCTCGGGTGATCCCGGATTTGCGCCTATCGATAGGATTTTTCGGTGTTCAAATACCCGTGTTTTTTGAGCGTGGATTCTTTACTCTTGCGGCTCTGAGGTCTCGCTCGATCCTTTCACCGCCCAGACGATCAATGCGATAATGGCCGCGACAGTGACGAGCGACAGAACCTGCTCCCAGGCCTCGGGCAGACCCAGTTGAATACCCTTGATCTTTTCGCCACCCCTGAGTCCAACCCACAGCGCCAGGAGCACGCCGGTGAGGCCGCCTCCACCCACCAGCCCGGAGCCGAATAGTACACCCTGTTCGCGCCGCCGATTCCGCTCCTCAGGGGAGCAGCGCCGAGTCACCAATTGGCGGGTCATCCCACCCAGAAACACCGCGGACATCGTATAGAGCGGGAGGTACACTCCAACCGCAAAGGCCAACACCGGCACACGGAAGAGCGTGGCCACCAGGGTGATACCTACGCCGATCAGAATCAGCATCCAAGGCAGGCTCTGATCCAGTACTCCGTCGATGACGAGCTTCATCAAGACAGCCTGCGGTGCCGGGAGTTCTTCGCCTCCCAGCCCGCCTTCCACGTTTTGGTCGAGCAACATTACCACCAGACACACCGCTCCGGCCGAGGTAATCACCCCGATCAGTTCGCCGATCTGTTGCAGCCGCGGCGTCGCCCCAAGAATGAAACCGGTCTTGAGGTCTTGCGATGTGTCCCCTGCTATGGAGGCGGCGATACAGACCGCCGTGCCTGCCATGAGCGCGGTGGCCTTGCCCCATACATCGGTCCATCCTAGAAGGTAGAAAACCAGGCTCGTACCCAGCAGGGTGGCGATGGTCATCCCCGACGTTGGATTCGAGGTAACACCTACGAGCCCCACGATACGAGAGCTCACAGTGACGAAGAAGAAGGCGAAGACCGCGATGAGACAGGCACTGAGGGCTCGCACGGCGACGGAGTCGAGAAAGCCGAGAATCCCCGGGATCACCGTAAGCGTCACCAGTATCGCCGCCACCCAAATCAACACCACGACGATCGAGAGATCACGCTCAGTACGGTCCGGCACGGCCCCACCTTCAGACGCATTTTTCAGATGCCGCAAACTGAGCCGGAACGATTCGAGCATCGTGGGGATCGACTTGATGAGAGTGATGATACCGCCCGTAGCGACCGCACCAGCTCCGATATAGCGCACATAGCGATTCCAGATCTCGCTGGCGCTCATATCGCGAATCAGCTTCTCCGTTTCCGGAAAAAAGGGCTCTGTCAGACCGCTTCCCCAGAAATTGATCAACGGGATGATCACGAGCGCCGAGAGCGCGCCACCTGCCACCATCACCGAGGCGATCCGGAATCCCAGAATGTATCCTACCCCTATGAGAGCGGGCGAGACACTTACCGCGAGATTGGCTTTGAAGGGTAGGGTGACGTGGAATTTGGAGCCGACCAGCTTGAAACCATCGGTCAGCAGCTTGAAGAGCATGCCGACGCCGATACCGAAGAAAACCCTCGAGGCCTGTTTGCCGCCGCCCTCCGCCGCCACCAGCACCTCGGCGCAGGCCATGCCCTCGGGGTAGGGGAGCTTGCCGTGCTCCTTGCAGATGAGATAGCGCCGCAAGGGAACCATCGCGAGAACTCCGATCAACCCGCCGCACATGGCCAGCAGCGTTATCTGCCGCCACGCCGGCTCCATACCCCAGATGAAGAGCGCTGGAATCGTGAAGAGTACACCTGACGCCACCGACGAACTCGCCGAGCCGATGGTCTGCGACATGTTGGCTTCCAGGATCGAATGGCGTGCACCGAAGGCGCCTAGAAGACGAAACGCCACAACGGTAAGCACCGCCACCGGGATCGAGGTGCTGATCGTCAGCCCGGCTTTCAAGCCCAGGTACGTGTTGGCTGCGCCGAAAACCACCCCCAGAACGGCCCCGGAGAGCACCGACTTGATGGTGAATTCGGGAAGGGTCTGTCCCTTTGTCAGCGGGGTGAAGGTCTCGCCTGCTTGGATCTCGTATGCCGAAGGGGGCAGTTTCTTGGTCTCACGCATATGTATTTTTTCTTTTTTTTCGTTGTTGGTTCGGTCCATGTTGGTCGACGGTTCGCGGCGATGCGATGCGATGCGATGCGATGCGATGCGATGGGTGGCGCGCCGGCTCATCGCGTTCGATACGACGATGTTTCCGTCTCCGAATCCTCCGCGGTAGGTTTTCCGACCCGGGCGGGATCTCCGTAGAGGCCGGCCTCGGCCACGTCGAACGGCGAGAAGCCGATCGATTCCGCGGGCGAACCGGGCCGCAGGCGGAAGTCGCGGTTCTCAGACGCCAGGAAGAGCGGATCAGCCACCAGCGAGTGCTGGTCGTGTCCGCGCTGCCGCCAGGTGGCGAGATCGGCGCCAGCCCAGTCGAACCCCTGACCACGCGTGTCCCAGTAGATATTACGATCCATGATAAATCGATCGTTGCTAAAGTCCCCACCCAGCAGATTGCCATTATCGAACACCACGATGTTGCGCTCGAAGGTGAAGGAGTTGTGCTCCTCGTTGCGCGTGCGTTGCAGCTGATGCTGGTCCGAAAACGCCAGAATATTGTTCACGATCCGGTTGTCTCTTCCATAGTGCTGGTGAAAACCGCCCGTTTTAGTATCGAAAACGAGATTGGAATCCAAAACGATGCCCGTGCTTCCTTCGTCCGTGTAGAGCCCCCAGCCGCCGTAGCTGTAGGACTGTATGTGATGGAAGACATTGTGGTGGATCCGGGTTTCCGGCGAGACGCCCAGGGTGTAAATCCCCCCCGTGTCGCTGAGTACTCCTTGACCGAGATGATGGACGTGGTTGAAAGCGGCTTCGTTGTGATGGGCCGTGCTCGATGCATAACCCCAGCTCCATCCGATCGATAGTCCGGTATAGTAGAAAAAAGCGATCTCGTTGTGCGTGATGCGGTTATAGCTGCCTCGCTGGATCAACACCCCGCAACCTGCGGGAAAGACCCGCCCTCCGTGGTGAACGTAGCAGTTGTCGACCAGATTGCGATCGGCCGAAAGCCCTGGGCTCGCGGCGGTTTGACCGCGCCCGATCCGCACCCCGCCGCCACCTAGATCGTGGATTTCGCTCCTCACGAGACAGTTGTCCCGAGCACCCTCATCGAACCACACTCCATAGGTCCCGACGTGGACGATCTCGCAGCCATCGTTGACGCAGTAGCGTGTCCCCTGGAGGTGAACAGTTGCGGGGAGAAACGTGGCGGCCTGGCCGTCGGCCATGGCCGTTTTCGAAGGTACGTGCCAGTCGGTATGCCTGAACGAGATGCCGCGCAGAACGATGTGCTCGACCCAGCGGTCCTCTGCGCCGTTGCCGGCGAAGGAGACGAGTCGACCGAGCACGGGAGCGATGACCTGGGTGGTGGCGGGGTCCTCGCCGTCGCAGGGCAAGTAGTTCAGCTCACCGGTGGAGCGGTCGAGGCACCACTCACCGGGCTGATCCAGAGCGGCGCGCAAGTTTTCCACGTGATAGCGTTGGTTGCCGCGCTCCCGCCATCCAACCGGCCACGCGCTACGATTGGTGAATCGTACGAGGTTCTTTTCCTCATCGATCGAATCGATCCAGTGGAGCGAACTCGTCCAGGAGTGATAGAGCAACAGGTTGGCGTCGGACACGTCGGGCCAACCTCTTAGGTCGCCTTTTCGGTAGGCGAATCCCATGCAGGCCGCCGAGTTGCCGCGGTGCTGGTGGGGTTGATCGAAACCGGTCAACTGACCCGTGGTTCGGTAATACCCCTCGTTGGGGCTTCTGGCACGCACAGCGCGGCGGTCGTTCACGAAAAGCTGATGAAAGAACCAGCCACCATCCTTCACTTCAGGCAGGAGCACCGTCCAACCCCCCGACTGCGTGCGGTGCCACCCCGCGATCTTTCGCCCGCCGCTGACTACCGGATTCTCGCCAGGATAGGCCTCATAGGTGACCGGCGCATTCTCGCCTCCGCTGTCCTGCGGCTCGAGAATGAAGGGCCGAGTCGAGCGATAGCAGCCGTCTCGTAGCCTCACGGTGAACGCACCGCTCCAGCCCGTGGCGCGGAGTGAGCGGATCCTATCCCGGGCAGCGTGTGGGGTCGCCAACGGTCCGTCGGCTTTACCAGTATCGGTGGCGATGGCTCCGGAAGGCGTGGCGAGGCGCCCCGACCAGCTATCGCTGCCGGCGGGAGAGACGAAGATCACCAGGGCTCCGTCATCCGATCGAGAGAAATGATCTGTCCCCAACTCTGGGGTCTCGTCCATTTCCTGGGGAGGGATGGGCATTACGAGGCCTGCGAGCAGGGCCGGGGTGACGGCCATGGTTTTCTCCTGGAGACTTCGGATCTAAATCGAATCGAAGCTTGAAGGCCAGCTCAGTTATCGCATTTCTTCATATCCTATGCTGCACGGATCTTAGACACAATGAAATCGTTCCGCTTCACGTCGGTCGACTCGCAGCAAGTTGACAGGCACCAAAATTAGTACGGGACCGAATAGGAGTGACGAGTAGGGGACGGATCATTTTACACGCGTCCGCAGCAAGTTAATGGACGAGTAGGGGACGCAAGTAAGGGAGGGATCCTACGGCCCCAGGAACCTTACGATTCTGGGATCCACACCCCTCGACTCAGAGATCGGTTGAAAGGGTTGGTTGAAATCTGTCTAACTCTTTTATTAAATTGTTGTTACGGAAAGATTCCCATCTGCATGTAAGAGACCGCGATCTTGTTGATCGCATTGACGAACGCCGCGATCCGCAGGTCGTTGATCCCTTCGTGCACCATCAGCGTCTCTCGGATCTCGTCGTAAGCGGTGTGCATCGTCTCCTCCAGGCCGGAGTTGACCAGATCGATCTCATCGGCGCCGCGGACGACGACTTTGCGTTGCTCCACCGAGAGCGCTCTGCCGGTCATTTCCTCGACGACGTTGACGAGATTCAGGTGAGAGCCCTCCTCGTAACGCTTGCTCATGCGACCGAAACGAACATGGCTGAGGTTTTTGAGCCATTCGAAGTAGGAAACCGTCACGCCTCCTGCGTTGAGGAACATATCGGGGATGATCATGACCCCTCTCTCTTTGAGGATGCTCTCGGCTTCGGCCGTGATCGGTCCATTGGCCGCTTCCCCGATAATTTTAGCTCGCACGTTGGCGGCGTTTTCGGAAGAGATCTGACGCTCGAGGGCTGCTGGGACCAGAATGTCGCACTCGTACTCGAGGGCTTCAGTGTTGGTGCCGAAGTTCTGGGCTCGGGGAAAATCGAGGATCGATCCCGTTTCGCGGCGGTGATTCTGGACGGCGTCCACATCGAGGCCTTCTGAGTTGTAGATCGCCCCGTCGTACTCGGCGAGAGCCACGATGGACGCTCCCGCTTCCTGAAAGAATTTGGCCGCGTGATAGCCCACGTTACCCAACCCCTGAACAACCACGCGCTTGCCTGCGATTCCGGTGGAAAGACCGATTTTGCGCATGTCCTCGCCATAGGAAAGCACGCGTTCGATGCCGTAGAACACACCGCGGCCGGTGGCTTTGGTGCGTCCATGAATGCCTCCCTGCTCGATCGGCTTGCCAGTGACGCAGGCGTGGGCGTCGATCTGGTTGGGGTGGAAGGTGGCGTAGGTGTCCACGATCCATGCCATTTCACGCGGCCCCGTGCCGTAATCGGGCGCCGGAACGTCCACCCCCGGGCCGATGAAGTTCTTTTTCACGAGCTCCGCCGTGTAGCGCCGCGTGATGCGCTCCAACTGATCCGCCGTGTAGTTGCGCGGCTCCACCTTGACTCCCCCCTTGGCGCCGCCGAAGGGAACGTCGACGATGGCGCATTTGTACGTCATGAGCGCGGCCAGGGCCTTGACCTCGTCTTGGGTTACCATGTCGCTGTAGCGGATGCCGCCCTTGACCGGTAGCTGATGGTGGCTGTGCTCCACCCGGAACGCGGGGATGATTTCGATTGTCCCGTCGGAGTGTTTGAGGGGAAACTTGAATTCATAGATACTGTTGCAGTACTTGATCTGGTCCACCAGGCCCTTGGGGTGGGTGGTGAACCGCTCGGCTTGTTTGAAAAAGGCTAAAACCGTTTCAAAGAATGAAAGCCGATCACGCGTCATCGCTATCTCCCCGATATTTCTTCTCTGACTCTTTTTCCTCGTTCCGACTCACCTGAAGGAGCCACCCTGCGATGCGAACCCCTTCTCGAGAGCCCTTGGCCCGTCGCCAATCCGACGAACCCGTCAAAGGAGTTGTCCACGGTTGTTTTCTCCTTGTTTCGGAATCGTTGTAAAAATAGTAGCATCACTCGGGCAAGCTGGCGCTGATGATCTTCACAAAAGGATCTGGAGGGATGGCATGAAGCTGTGTTTCGTCTGGTTTTTGCTTTTTAGCGTTTTGTACGGGTGCGGGACTGAATCTCTCGAGGCTGATGCAGTCCGCAAAACGTTCACCGATTACAAGGATGCGGTTGTGGCCGCCGATGGCGCGGCCGCTGTTCGACTGATCACACAGCGAACGGTCGACGAATATCAGAAGTACACCGACTGGGCTCGCACAGCGAACCGCACAACCTTGGACTCCCTGTCGGCGTTCAGCAAGATACAGGTCTTGCTCATCAAGCACCGCCTTCCCAATGAAAAACTGCTGGCATTGCACGGCGAAACCGTTTTTTCCTACGCTGTCGACCAGGGCTGGGTCGGCGAGGAGACCGTCATGGCGACAACGATCGACGACATTCAGGTCTCGGGAGACAGTGCCACCGCCAGGGTGCATATCGACAACAAGAAAACACCCAATCGATATCGGTTCTCGAGAGAGTCCGGCGCATGGAAGTTCGACCTGCTGCAGACGATGCAAGCCGCCGATCAGGTGCTTGCGAGCCAGATCGAGCAGACGGGACTCTCGGAGAACGACTTCATCCTGCGCATGCTCGAAGGCGTCAGCGGACGGAAGCCGACCGAAACCATCTCGGAACCGTTGAAGCCATGAGAGAAGGCCGCATGCGGGCACGCATCACCTATCGATTTGGAACGCCGCCGCTTTCACCAGAGGCCACCAGTCGTTCTCCGTCTGGTTCAGAGTGCCGGCGAAGATGACATCCTGGTCGGGCCAGTAATACATCCAGGAGTTGCCGTAGCCGTCGTGCCCGTAGATTTCGCCCTGATCGTTTCCGAGCTCGACCCAGAACAGTCCGAGGCCGTAGCGGATGCCGGTTGTACCGGTTTCGATCCAGGCTTTCATCGCCTTTCCTGTGGTCGGATCGGAGAAGAGACTCTCGTCGGCCAGCGCACGCATGAATCGCTCCAGATCCCTCGTCGTGCTGACCAATCCGCCACCAGCCCAATCGGCGCTCTGGTGCGGTTTATCGGTCATGTCCCAGGAGCCTTCGTAACGATGGGACTCGGTGAGCCCGCTGGCAGGCGGCTCGCGCCAGCTCAGCCAGGTGTCGTCGAGGCCCAGCGGCGCGAAGATGCGCTCGCGGTAGACGTCGTGCAGCTCCTTCCCGGTGATTTCCTCCACGATCAGGCCAGCCAAGAGATACCCGGTGTCGGAGTAGTGCCACCCCGTTCCCGGTACGAATGCCGGCGTCAAACCGGGGACGTAGACCAGAATGTCCTCTGGTTCCCAGAAGCGGTACGGATGCAGGATATACTCGAAGAGGAACGCGTTGACCCCGGGGATGATGTAGGGCGGATCGTTCCAGTAGTCCGGCAGCCCCGATGTGTGCGCCAGGAGCTGGCGAACGGTGAGCTCCGGCGTGTAGTCATGGCTGCCGATGACGATGAGGCCGGTCGTGTAGGCCGGTGGGAGCAGCGTGCCGATCTGCTGGTCGAGATCGAGCAGTCCATCCTCGACCAGGAGGAGCACGGTTGCGGCGGTGAAGGCTTTCGAGGTGCTGGCGATCTCGAACGTGGCCTCCTGCGGCATGGGCGCTCCGTTGTACACTGCGGTTCCCGAAGCCCCCTCCCAGAGCAGCCCGTAGACGCCCGACGTCACCCTGATGACGCCTCCGCCGTAGCCCTGGTTGCGCGCCACGATCCAGTCGAGCACAGCCTGCAGCTCGACCCGTGGCGGGGCCGGCAGTTGCGATACCAATCCCGCGGAACCCGATAATCGTTGAGAATGAGCCGGGGAGCCTGCGGCATCATCTTCTGCTCGCATGACACTTGAAACGATCACACATACCACCGCCAGCAGAGGTGCGACGATGCGGATAGAGGATCGTTGGGCCGCTTGTCGCGTCGGTTTGTGAGCTCTCATATCTTCCTCTTTCGATCGTTGTTGTCGGGTCGTGTCGGGAATCTGGCTCTTAAATCAATAATACCCTCGCGGGGGCCGACCTTCAATCGCCGGCACAAGAGCGCGGCGCCCGGCGGGAGATTAAGAGGTGTAATAGAGGTGTGTCCCCTACTGGGAGGTGTATTAGAGGTGTGTCCCCTACTGGGGTGGCGGAGGGTGATTACCGGCGTTGAATCAAGCTGCCCGGAACTCTCAGGCGGATGAAATAGAGCGACGTGCGGGCGGTGATGAAGAGCATCTTTCCGTCGTTGCCGCCGAAGCAGAGATTGGAAGGTGATTCCGGGACGAGAATCTTTCCCAGGAGCTTGCCGGCCCGCGAAAAAACGTGAACGCCGTCCCCGGCGCTCGACCAGAGCCGGCCGTCGCGGTCGCAACGGATGCCGTCTGGCGCGCCAGAATCGATCGTGCAAAAGACCCTGCTGTTGCTGAGCGAGCCGTCGGGAAACATGTCGAAGACCCGGATGTGGCGGGGTTTGCCGGAATCGGCGACATACAGCCGCTTTTCGTCAGGCGAGAGGCAGACACCGTTTGGGCGGTCGAAATTGCCGATCGCGGCGACCAAAGCCCCCGTTCCCGGCAGGAAGCGGAAGAGATAGTGACAGTTCAGCTCCTTAGAGCGGTTCTTCAGCCCGTACGGTGGATCGGTGAACCAGATCATCCCGTCCGACCTGACGGCCAGATCGTTGGGTGAATTGAGTTTTCTGCCCTCATAGCGATCGACGAGGGCTTCCACCTTGCCGTTCTTGGCCGTTCGGGTAACACTCCGTGATCCGTGTTCACAGGTGAGCAACCGGCCCTGCCGATCGAGCAGATTACCATTGGCGTGATGGCTCGGCTTGCGGAAGGTGGTGAGCCTGCCGTCTTGCCACTTCTTGATCTCGTCGGCGGGGATGTCGCTGAAGAGGAGGTAGCGGCCTTCTGCGACCCACACCGGACCTTCGGTGAACTCCATCCCGCCGGCCAGCTTCACCACCCGCGCTTCCCGCGTCACGACCTCATCGAACGCGATCTCGTCGCAGACGATGAATCGCGCTGCTTCGCCGGTTCCGGCGTTTTCCAGAGGCGCCGGCGGGTCGGCCTCGCTCCGCAACGTCGCTTCGATGGTCTCTCCTGGCTGAAGGTCTTTCCCGATCAAACTCGCAAATTCGGGGCCGTAACGATAGGCACGAAACACGCAGTTTTGCCTCTCCGATCGTCTCGGTCTACCCATCCCGGGGGCCGCGCCGCGCCCCGTTCGCGCCGATCCCGAAGCCTCTCTCCTCTCAGATCGCTTACTCTCGGTTCCGACGCCCCGCGGGCCAGCACGGCCACCCCCATGACCGCGGCGCCAATTACCGAAGATCGGATTGACGTACTTCCAGACCACCTCGCCGCCGCGCGTGACCTCGAAGATGATCCCCTTTTCCCCGGAGCAGATGAGCGTGTTTCCGTTGGGAAGCCGCTGGGCGCCGGAGATATGGGTCGAGTAGAAGACGTTTTTCGGCTGTGCGGCATAAGACCAAACCAACCCCGCCGGAGCAAACCCCGATGCACAGGGCCGCTCGTCGTCGGCGCGGTCGTTTTTCGGCAAGGCGAACTGATCCACCGAGGAGTGATCACCTCCCGGCCGGCCGCGCCCGTTGTTGAACAGCAGGATTTCCCCGGCGCCCTCGCACCCGCGCGGGATCCAGTGCGCGTCGTGCTGAGCGAAGAGCCGCTGATCGGCAGCCGCACCCCCTCCCCATACCTGGGGATTGCCGAAGCGGTAGACGAGGTCGCCCCCCTTGCCGCACCGCCCCCCGGTATGGCCCGCCGCCTCCTCAGTGGTCGTGCTGTGGTCGATGATCCAGATCTCGTTGAATGCGAGCACGCTCAGAACGATCTGGTCGAGCTCGGCGTTGTAGGCTATCGAGTTGGTATGCACCCAGTCGTGGTCGCTCGGTCCCGTCCGGGGACCCGAGCCCAGATAGCCGAGCGCTTCGAGCCGCTCGCGCTCCTGCCGCGAGAGCCGTTCGGTCCAGTACACAGGATTGATATTGATGAGCTCGGGATGCTCGGAAACGACGCCGTGATGGCTGGCGTCGGGATCGTAGTCCTGGATCATATGATCCCAGACGTGCCATTGCCACACGATCTCGCCGGTCGTTTCTCCCGTGGGCTTGACCTCGATGATGTGGTCCGACCAGAGGCCGGAACTCCCGATCAGGTCTGGATCGCGACCAGCGGACAGAGCTTCCTCCTCGGTCCTCCGCTCCCAGGCGATCATGAGCACGTTGCCGTTCGGCAGACGTTCCACGTCGTGGTGCAGGAGATAGGTTGCGCTCGAGTACTCGAAATCCCAGACGATCTCCCCGTCCCAAGTGACCTCCTGCACGCGCCCGCCGGCCCCACGGCCGAAGAAGGTGCGGTTGCGCGGCCCCACCGCCGCGGTGCGCAGGAGATGGCCGTTCTCGAGAAGGTACGCGGAAAGACCGGGCGGAAATTCGCACTCCCAAGTGTGAACCACCCGGCCCTGCATGTCGATCAGATACGTGGTCTTACTGAAGAGCGGCGCGAACAGGGTGTATCCGTCGAAGGCAGCCGGATCGTTTTCAATCAGACCGACTTTCCGTTCGAGCGCGGTCGCCGTACCCAGCGAGAACAGCAAGGCAACAACTACCAGCGCGGTTTGATATTTTTTTCCAGTCATCACACCCTCTTCAACCGATCAACCGGTGATCCCCAGTTCCGAGGGTCGGCACCTCACCGTCGCAATCAATGTCCAATGTAATCGATCGGTGCGCCGCCGTGCGAGGGTTTTTCGAAGGTCATTGGTGATCTCCCTGCGCGCACTGCCGATCTCGCCGAACCTGCCGATCTCATCGCGCCCTTCGTCTCTGAAAATCCCGTTCTGAAAACGCCGCCACCTATCCGCAGCCGAACCCGAACTCAGCGCTCCAGCGCTCCAGCGCTCCAGCGCTCCATCGAACGTGGTTCCTCCCGCCAGATGCGATCATCGCACGTATTACTCTTTGAAACGGTCGAGAACCGCCGATTGGCGTTGCGCCAGCACGCTTCCCATCTCCCATGAAAAGGAGCTCGTCATGAAGAAGTACTGCACGTTGTCGTCCCTGTTGCTGCTCGCGCTGCTCAACACCGGCCTCGGCGCCGAGCATCAGGCCTCAACCTCCTGGTCCGAGCCGACACTCGAGCCGCATGCGGTCGGATTCGAGCTCATCGAAGCCCACGACACCACCCGGCCGCCGGCGGGCCCGATCGGACCCGAGGGCGGCGTGTCTCCCCGGGGGCGGACTATCAGGATCTATCGGTGGTATCCCGCGCAAACGAGCGAGCAGAAACCTTTGAAACTGCGCGATTATGCCCGTATGGCCGCCGATGACTTCCGGCCAAGCGGAGCACACGCCCACGCCGGGGGCGAACACAATCCCACCCGGCTCCCGGTCCCCCTGGCGAAGGGACTCGATCACGACCAGCTCGAGATCCTCCTCGACCGGGAGACCGCCGCGATCAGGGACGCCTCCCCGCTCGCTGGATCCTACTCGGTGATCGTTTTCGGCCAGGGACTCTACTACGAATCACCGCTGAGTCACGTCGTGCTCTGCGAACACCTCGCCGCCGCCGGGTACCTCGTGGCCACCTGTCCCCTGGTCGGAACCTTCACCCGCCTGGTCAACCTGAGCGTCATCGATCTGGAGACTCAGATCCGCGATCTGGAATTTGTGCTTGCTTCGGCTCGAACCCACCCCAGCGCCGATCCGCAGCGCCTGGGCCTCATCGGCTACGACCTGGGAGGCATGGCCGCCCTGACGCTGTGCATGCGCAATCCCGACGTGGACGCTCTCCTGAGCCTGGATGCTGGCATCCTCTACGGCCACTTCTCGACACTACCGCAGAGCCACCCCCACTACGACGAGTCGCGGTTCGTAATCCCCTGGCTGCACATGACGCAGGCACGTTTTGTGCCCGCCGCGGCCGGCGCGAACAACCAACCTTCGCTCTTCGACCGCAAGCACTACGGCGACACGTATCTCCTGCCGATCCAAACGAACTGCCACGGCGATTTCACCTCTTATGCCACCTTCGGCATCAAACGATTCGTCCCCGGCTATTGGGAGGCAGCTTCGGAAGACGCCGAACGGGTCCACGCAGCGATCAGCGCATATGCCCTGGCGTTTTTCGACGCTTTCCTGAAAGACGACGAAAACGCCCGTACCCGTCTCGACATGGATCCTGCCAGGTCGGGACTCACCAAGGTGCTGCGCGAAGCCCGTTGCAAGAGCGGTCGGACGCGACCTCCCTTTCAGGAGGAACTGGTCAATCAAATCATCGAAAGAGGTGTCGCCACGGCCCGGCCCGCGATCGAGAAAGCGAGGCGAACCTATCCTGGAGCCACGATCATCAGAGAAGAGGTGCTCAACTGGCTCGGCTACCATTTTCTCTACTGGTGGGGTAGGGAATTCGAGGCCATCGCCCTCTTCGCGCTGAACGTAGAGCTCCATCCACGATCTGCCAACGTCCACGACAGCCTGGGCGAGGCCTACTCGGTCAACGGCTTGCGGCAGGCGGCGATCCAGAGCTATCGACGATCGCTCGAGCTGGATCCCGAAAACGATAACGCCCGTCAGGCCCTGGAGCGGCTCGGCGCATCCCGCTGAACGGCGATTGCGATACGCTCCGGTAACGAGTTGTGCGAGAAGTAACATCCTGTCGCGAACCGACCTGGAGCGGCCGTCCGCTCACGGTGAGGGATTGCAGGGAGCGAGCCGGCGATTCCATGATTGCCCGCGGCCCACCGCAAGGAGCGCAGGTACACCTCCTTCCACGGGTGATATCGTGATCCCCGCTTTGCTCGGCGTACCTCAACGACCAGTCGGCTCAACGCGGATCGAGCCGCTTTCCAATGGTTGGCATTATTTTTGCACATCGAACCCTTCTCATCCCGACAGCAGACGGTCCGCGAGGTCGACACGTCCCGGCGTGAAGGCCTCGGCTGACCTGAACGGTCTTTATCACAATTGGAGGCGCTGAGATGTTTTCACCTGGAACCGTGTGGAGCGTGTTGTGTGGATTCCTGCTCGTCGTGTGGACAGCTTCCGTGGCTTCGGCTCAGGACCCCATGCTCTATGATGAGCTCCACCACATGCTGCCCGCCGACAACCATGACACTTGGACTCTCGCGCTCGGCGATGTGGACGGAGACGGCGATCTCGATCTGATTTGCTGCGGCCGAGTGGAACAGGCCTGTCTCTATCTCAACGATGGCGACGGATTCTACGCCGATGCCCAGGACAAGCTTCCCCAAGCGGCACTCGATCCGCGCTGCGCCTCTCTCGGCGACGTGGACGGCGACGGCGATCTCGACCTGATGATCGGCATCAGCGGCGCTCAGAACCTGCTCTATCTGAACGACGGCACCGGCACCTTTTCCGATGCCTCGGGTCAGTTGCCCTCCGGCACCGATTCCACCTGGGACATCGAATTCGGCGACCTCGATGGAGACGGTGATATCGATGCTTTCCTCGGCAACCGCGGTCAGGACCGTCTCTTTCTCAACGACGGCACGGGGACCTTTTCGGACGCCATCCATCAGATCCCGAGCTACAGCAGTCACACCTACGCCGTTGCCCTGGGCGACGTGGACGGCGATCTGGATCTCGATGTGATGTTGGGTGACGACCAGCATACCCGCCTGTACCTCAACGACGGGGCGGGCTTCTTCCTCGACGCTTCGAGCCGAATTCCTGCCGACGACGACGAGACCAGGGCTCTGGTTCTCGGCGACGTGGATGGCGATAGCGATCTCGACGTCCTGCTCGGCAACACCTACACCTACGGTTCTTCCTGCCAGACCTGTCTCTATCTCAACGACGGCACCGGGACCTTTTCCGATGCAACCACGCAGCTACCGATCGACGACGACTGCACGCATGCCCTGGCCCTCATCGACGTCGACGGCGACGCCGATCTCGATCTCTTCGTGGGCAACTATCACGATTTCGAGGAGCGATCGAGCCGCGACCGCCTCTATCTCAACGACGGCGCCGGCCGCTTTTCCGATCCTGGCAACCTGCTCTTCAGGGACGACGACTGGACACGCGCCGTGGTCGTCGGCGATGTCGATGCTGACGGTGACGTCGATGTCGTCACCGGCAACGACGGTCAGAACCGCTTGCTTCTCAACGATGGGACCGACCGGCTCGAAGAGGTGACATCACCGGTGCCGCCCGAAGGGTATGATACGCGCACCGTCGCCCTGGGCGACGTGGATGCAGATGGAGATCTCGATCTCTACGTTGGACAATCCGAAGACGGCAGCCTGCAGAATCGTCTGCTGCTCAACGACGGAACCGGTATTTTTAGCGACGCGGCTTCGCAACTGCCTCAGAGCGACGACGAGACGAACGCCGTTGCCCTCGGCGACCTCGACGGTGACGGCGATCTCGACGTGTTCGTCGGCAATGATGGGCGCAACGCGCTGCACCTCAACGATGGCGCCGGCTCGTTTGTTGATCTGTCCTGTCAGATTCCCGGATACCTCGATGACACCCTGGCTTTGGCACTAGGCGACGTCGATGGTGACGGCGACCTCGACGTCCTGCTCGGCAACCAAGTTTGCAACCGTCTCTATCTCAACGATGGATCGGCCAGGTTCTACGATGCCACCTGCCATATCATTCCCACGAGCGGGGGTGCCCGTTCGGTCGCACTAGGGGACGTGGACGGTGATCGCGATCTCGACCTGATTACCGGTAAGTACTGGCAGAACCAGCTCTATCTCAACAACGGCTGCGGTGTTTTCCTGGAGGCAACGGCTCAGCTTCCCAACGATTCCGACGACACGAGAGCCGTGACCTTCGGCGACGTCGACGATGACGGCGACCTCGACATCTTCGTCGGCAACGATTCCTATGGAGGCACCCAGAACCGCCTCTACCTCAACGGCGGCAAGGGAATCTTCTCCGACAACAGCGGAAACCTCCCTCCCGATGACAGCCAATCACGCGCCGTGGCTCTTCAGGACGTCGATGCCGACGGTGATCTCGACGTGATCGTGGGCAACGCCGGTTATCAGAGCAGCGCGCGCAACCAGCTCCTGCTCAACGACGGGAACGGCGTGTTCTTCGATGCCACACAGCTACTGCCCCCGCACCAAGGAACGACCAACGCGCTGGCCCTCGGCGATCTGGACCATGACGGCGATCTCGATCTGGTCAGCGGTGAAACCGGTCAAAACCGCGTCTATGTCAATCTCGGCCGCCAGCTCGCGTGGCGCGCTCTTCCCCGGCCGGGCAGGCGTTTGACCATGGAGATCTACGGACCCGCCGGGGGGTACTGGAGAGTGGCGGCTTCGCGCCGGCACGTGTGCTCGCCGCAACCGCCCACAGGCACCCTGCGGATCGATCCACGATACATCATGCGCCAGCAGCGGGGGTTTCTCGACAAGAATGGTCGTGCTACGGTCTCTTTCGAGGTTCCGAACTCTCCCGTGTTGATCGCAGCGAGCCTCTACTGGCAAGCCGTCGTTGGCGATAATGACCCCAGATTGAGCAACCTCGAAGTCGCAACCTTTTCCAGGCTCTGATCGCGACGTAGTTCGTGGGAGCGACCCGATGAGATCGATATCACGGTATCAAGGTACTACTGTAATAGAGGATGATACGATGATGACTCAATATTCTCGTGATTGTCGTTGTAGAACGATGACGTTCGTGCTGCCACTCCTTTCGCTGTTCTTTCTGTTTGCCGTCACGGCCGGTGCTAAAACGATCTACGTCCCCGCTGATTACTGGACGATTCAGGAGGCGATCGATGGGGCCGCTGACGGCGATCACATCATGGTGAGGCCCGGAGTCTACGCCGAAAACCTGGACCTCGGCGGCAAATCGATCGCCCTGGAGAGCGAAAAAGGCCCTGAGGTCACGTTTATCGACGGCAACAGCGCAGGAAGCGTGATCCGCTACGACAACGGCGAAGGCGCGGGGTCGGTGCTCCGCGGTTTCACGATTACCAACGGATTGGCGCAATACGGAGCGGGAATCTATTGTGAAGGCAACACAGACCTGCTCGTCACGGGCAATATCATTCGCGAGAATCGGGCGAACTATATCCACTGGGCGTTCGGCGGCGGCATCTTGTGCGAGGGTACAGCAAGAATCATGATCACCGGCAATCGCATAACAGCAAACCACGTCCACTCCTCGGGAGGTCCCGTTAACGACGGTTATGGCGCCGGCATCTACTGTTTCAACTCCTCGAGTACTCGGATCGCCAACAATATCATCTCCGAGAACAGCATTACATCGAACAGATCATCTGGGGGAGGGATATACTGCCACAACTCGAGTTTGACGTTGTTCAACAACACCATTCTCGACAACGAGGTGTATTCTCAGGGGGGCGGCATCGCCTGTTATCTCTCGACCGTCGACGTGGCCAACACGATCCTCTGGGGCAACGATGCCCCCTTGGGTCCGGAGGTCTCCATCGGATCCGCGACGCCGCACTTCGACATCAGTTACTGCGATGTGTTGGGCGGCGACAAATCGGTGCATGTCGAGCCAGGATGCACCATGACCTGGGGCGCCGGCATGATCGAGAGCGATCCACTGCTCATCGAACCGGCGATCGGTGACTATCACATATCCTATGAGTCGCCCTGCCGAAACGCCGGGAGCGTGGCCTTGCTGCCTCCCGACATCGTGTTGGATTTCGAGCACGATCCCCGGGTTCACGACGGTGCGATCGACATCGGCGCCGACGAGTACCATAACCATCTCTATCTCACGGGATTGGCGGTGCCCGGCATGGGGATCGACATCCGCATCGTAGGTGAGCCTGGCGTGTTGACCACGCGGCTTCTCGTGGGGCGACGGATCCAAGATCCGCCCCGGCCGACTCCTCATGGAGATCTCTACCTCACCTGGCCCGTGAGAGTGCTGGAGGCCGGTCCCATACCTGCAAGCGGCGTGCTCGTTGTTCCCAAACCGATACCGATGTGGTGGAAGCCGCAGGAGGAACATCCCGTCCAGGCTCTGGTAGGGCCGCTCACCGGACAGGCCGAGCTGACCAACCTGATGCTCTTGACGGTACGCTGAGTGATAGATCGATAACCATGAGTCAGGGTCACGGTTGGAGTCCGAGGCGGGTCGCGAGGCCCGCCTCGCTCCGTTGGTTTCAGATTCCACACACCGATTTTTTTGTTGTCGACGTCGATACCGGGTTTGTTACGATTCGGACGAGTGCCTGAAGCGATGAATCCGTAGCGTTCCCGGCGAGGACAGACTCGAAGACCTTGGAAAGTGAAAAATGGCGGAAAAACTGAAAGACAAGTTCTTTACCGAAAAATCGATCGACGAGTTCGCGAACACGATCAAGAAATTTTATACCAAGTTCAACAAAAAGAAGTTCGTCGAGTTGATTTACGACGACGAATGGGCGCAGAAAGAGCTCATGGAACGTATGCGGCATACGACGAGATGTCTCAGAGAAACTCTGCCCGATGACTACAGCAAAGCTCTGGATGTGCTGCTCGAGGCTGCGCCGCTGGTCAAAGGCTGCGAGGCGATCACCCTTCCGGATTACGTCGAGCAATATGGCATGCAGAACTGGGAGGAATCGCTCCCCGCTCTGGGGTTTTTTACCAAGTACTCCTCTTCAGAGTTCGCCATCCGGCCCTACCTCGATCAACAACCGGAGAGGGTCATGGAGGTCATGAGCGGATGGGCCGAAGACGAGGACGACAAGGTGCGCCGCTTCGCGAGCGAGGGCTGTCGGCCGCGGTTGCCCTGGGCCACGGCGCTGCCCAAGTTCAAAGGCGATCCGAGCCCGATCCTGCCTGTTCTCGAAAAACTCAAGAACGACGAATCCGAGTTCGTTCGCAGAAGCGTTGCCAACAATCTGAACGACATCTCGAAGGACCATCCCGACACGGCACTGGAGATCTGCGAGAGGTGGTATGGAGATTCCAAGGAGACCGATTGGATCGTCAAGCATGCCTGTCGGACCCTGCTGAAAGGGGGGAACAAGCGGGCTCTCAAACTCTTCGGGTATCACGATCCGTCAACGATGCAGGTGGTCGATCTCACACTCGACGAGCAGACCGTCGCGATCGGAAGCGACTTGCATTTTGCCTTCAGTCTGCTCGTCGAGGGAGATGAAGCGCGCAAGATCCGGCTGGAATACGGCATCGATTTCGTAAAATCGAGCGGAAAACGATCGAGAAAAGTCTTCAAGATCACCGAGAACGACTACGAGCCGGGAACACATGCCTTCAAGCGCAAGCAGACCTTTATGGATATGTCGACGCGCAAGCACTTTGCGGGAACGCACAGCGTTGCGATCATTGTCAATGGCGAGGAAAAAGCGAGTGCTTCCTTCGAGGTGCAGTAAGCACTCGATTAGAACAAAACGCTCGTGAACTGAAGGCATACGTTTAGCCGCCGTCCTTCAACGATTTGAGCCTGCTCTTCAACGCCGCGCCGAAGCTCTCGAGAGCGATCTCCTTGGCGCTTTCGATCGAATCCTCGGAGTCGGCGGGATCCGCGTGGCGGTGGAACAGCCCTCAAGCCAGGAACTCACCATCTTTGATCAGAACGCGGCTCGTGCCGTCCTGGAAGGTCACCTCGAGCGTGGGTTCCTTGAACAGGAAATCTCTGTGGGTGCGGGAGCGGTTCTGGCCGCCCGGCATGTCCTCGTTGTTGCCGAAAGCGATGTGTGCGGTGCGCAGCGCCTTCTCGTCCTCGAGCATGATGCCGGTGAGCTTGGCGTTGGGATTCAGGCCGATGCCGAGCTCGCCCACGATGTCCGCCTCGGCGTCGACGCCGGTGACCTCTTTGACGGCCTGGACGAGCTGCTCGTCTTGCGAGGTGAGTGCGGCGATCTTACCCTTCTCGATGGTGATCGCCAGGGGGTGGCGCGGGTTTTCCAGGTCGCCGATCGATCCGTCGCAGACCATGAGGCCCTCGCCGCTGGTCTCGACCGGCGCGCACCAGATCTCGCCGCAAGGGAGATTGCCACCCTGTTCGATGGTGATCTTCGTATCGGTGCAGAAGGTCCGCTCTTCGATGTCGAGCTTCAAATCGGTGCCACCCGGCGCGGTGATATGGACCGATGTTGCGCCTTCGAACGCTTTCATGAGCCGGGCGGCGTCGGACTGCATGGCGGCGTAGTCCACGTTCATCGGACCTTCGGTCATCATGGCCTCGGTGATATTGGGGGCGTGGCCCAGGCGGATCGTCTTGGTGGCCATGATCTCCTTGATCCAATCCACACGGAAGGGTGTCTCCTCCTGAAGCCCGTGCAGGGCGTTGATCACGACCGAGATGCCCGAGAGCTTCTCGGCCATCGCCTGCGGCACCGCCTTCAAGGGACGTTCCTTTTCCGGGATCAAAAACGTCTCGGTGGGGCAGCCGAGCTCCTTGGCCGCCTGGGCGAAGGCGTCTCCCACGCGCCAGGTCTGTTCGTCGAAGACCACCAGGACGGTGTCCCGATCGCAGAGGTCCATCACGTGCTGCATCGCGTTCAGTGCTGCTTTCTTCATGTCGTCGAATCCGCTCATGACCGCCGCCTCGCTTTCCTGCTCGTTCGTTACTGTGGAATGATGGGTCTGCCCTTGGCACGTCGATGCACCGGCCGGGCACCGCGAGCCCTCCGTGGATTCCGCCCGATGTGCCGCTTTATTGCTGCCGTCTCGTTTTGATACTTCATTCTGTTCCTTCCAATCCGATTGGCAAGCACAATCATGCGTGTTCGACCTGCTCTCGTGGCGGCCGCTTTGCGCGGTGAATCCTCTTTCCCGCGGCAGGGGCCAGTTTTTAGGGGGTTCGCGGTGGACAGGGCTCGTGGTGCGTCTATAAAATCATCGGTTTCTGTATCGACCCGCGCCGCGGCTGGACGAACCTGCAGGTGGCGCGGCGCGATCAGCCGCGATATGCGCTCTGGAGCCGGTTCATGATCGGTATCAGCAAACTCCTGGTCGACAAATCGGAGCCCTCGGACAGCCTGCGTTACGGTCACGGGGGCCGCCCCGGCCACACGCCCTCGGCCACCAACCGGCCCGTGGTGGTCTACAACTGCGTTCAGCGCTGCAACCTCAATTGCATCCACTGCTACGCGCACGCCACGGCGCGCGAGGCACCCGAGCTGCTCTCGACCGCCGAGGCCAAGGCCATGATCGATGGGTGCGCCGATTTCGGCTGCCCGGTGATGCTCTTCTCCGGCGGCGAGCCGCTCCTCAGAAAAGACCTGTTGGAGCTTTTGCACCACACGACCGCGTGTGGCCTGCGCGCGACAGTGTCGACCAATGGCACCCTGATCACCGGTGAGGTGGCGCGCGAGCTGGCGGCGTGCCGTCTCGGTTACGTGGGCATCAGCCTCGACGGCATGGCAGCCACTCACGATCGCTTCCGCCGCGTCGAAGGTTCCTGGCGCCGTGCCCTCGAGGGGCTCGAGAACTGCCGCGCCGCCGGGATGCGCACCGGCCTGCGCGTGACCCTCACGCGGCACAACCTGCACGAGGTGCCGGCGCTCTTCGATCTTTTCGAGGAACGCCAGATCCCGCGGATCTGCTTCTACCACCTGGTCTACACCGGGCTCGGCGCCGAGCTGATCGACGACGATCTGAGCGTAGCGGAGACGCGCGGCGTCATGGATCTGATCATCGAGCGTACCCTCGACCTCCACGAACGGGGCGACGAGCGCGAGATCCTGACTGTGGACAACCATGCCGATGGACCCTATCTCTGGCTCTGGGCGCGAACCCATCGCCCCGAGCTGGCGGAGCGCATCGACCGCATGATCCGGGCCAACCGTGCCAAGAGCACCGGCCAGGGGATTGCCTGCGTCTCGTGGAACGGTGACGTTCATCCCGATCAATTCTGGCGCGACAAGGTGCTCGGGAACGTGCGCCAGCGCTCGTTCGAAGAGATCTGGACCGACGGCACGAACAGCTTTCTGCGCGATTTGCGGCGCCGCGAGGAGCTGGTGACAGGTAAGTGTGCCCGTTGCCGCTTCCTCGAGTTCTGCCGCGGCGGTTTCCGCGCGCGTGCCGAGGCGCGCTATCAGAACATGTGGGCCGAGGATCCCGCTTGCTATCTCTCGGAGGCCGAGATCGCGAGGCGTTGAGCTTTCTACAGGAATTTCCCGTCAGGTATCTTTCCGGCTTGTGAGGTTTTAGAGCCATGGAGATGAGAAAGCGGAGCAGCGGCACATTCCTGCCGAGGGTCTTGGCCCTGGAGGTCACCCGGCGCTGCAACCTCGATTGCATCCACTGCCGCGCGACGGCCGGCGACCAGGCTCCGGAGGGCGAGCTCTCCCTGCATGAGTACCGGCTGTTGTTTGAGAACCTGGCTTCCTTCGCCAATCCGCTCGTCATCCTCACCGGCGGTGAACCGCTGCTGCGCGACGATATCTTCGAGATCGGACTCGCCGCCACGGCCCGGGGCTTCCGCACGGCGCTCTCCACCAACGGCACCCTGGTAAACGCGGAGACCGCCGGGCGCCTGCTCGAGGCCGGTATCCGATCGGCGTCGATCAGCATCGACGGCTCGAACGCCGTGGTGCACGACGACTTCCGCCAGCAAGCGGGTGCCTTCGAGGCCAGCCTCGCCGGCATGCGCGTGTTCAAGGACGCCGGCATGCGGGTTCAGGTCAACACCTCGCTCACACGGCGCAACGTGCACGACATGGAGGCGATCTTCCAGCTCGTCAAGGAATTGGGCGCCGCTGCATGGCATGTGTTCTTGCTCGTGCCCACGGGACGCGGCGGGGAGGCTGCTGACGGGGAGCTCATCGACTCTGGCGACTACGAGCGCATTCTCGGCACCATCTACGAGAAGGACCGCGACGAGGCCATGGAGATCAAACCCACCTGCGCCCCCCAGTACTATCGCATCCTGCGCCAGCGGGCCAAAGCGGAGGGTATCGACGTAGACGAGGAGCGCTTCGGGCTCAACGCGCGCACGCGGGGCTGTCTGGCAGGAACGGGCTTTGCCTTCGTGAGCTACCGAGGGGAGGTCTTCCCCTGTGGCTACTACCCACGGACCGCGGGGCATGTCCGTCAGCAGTCCTTCCGCGAGATCTGGGAGCGCTCTGAACTCTTCCAGGCCCTGCGCGATCCCAAGAGTTATGGCGGCCATTGTGGCCGCTGCACCTATCTGCGTTTCTGTGGCGGATGCCGGGCCCGGGCCTACGCTGTCACAGGCGATGACTTCGCCCAGGAACCCTACTGCCGCCATGGCGAGGAACGGCAGCAGGGGACGCAACCTGCTGCGGGAACAAATGTTGCCGCCGTCGACCATGAGCACGGGGAGAAGTAGGGGACGGATCGTTTTTATGCGTTTTGACGGGGTAGGGCAGCGTCGAAGGATGAGCCATTGAACTGACCGGGAGTAGGGGACGGATCGTTTTGATGCGTTTTGACGGGGTAGGGCAGCGTCGAAGGATGAGCCATTGAACTCCGGGAGAGAGATTTAAGGGCCGAATTTAGAGGCCGGAAGCAGGATCAGAAGCGAGTGACATCATGAAACACCCTGAAACGCCGCTGCGTGACGGCCGGCAACCCGCTCTCGACGAGCTCGATCGCAAGATCCTCAACGCGATTCAAAGGAAGATCCCCCTGGTCGAGCGGCCGTTTCTGGAGCTGGCCGGCGAGCTCGGCACCACCGAGGAGGAGATGCTCGCGCGGTTGCGATGCCTGTGGGATGAGGGCATCCTGCGCCGCATCGGGCCGATCGTGAACTATCCGGCATGGGGGATGAGCGGCGTGCTCGTCGCCGCCAACCTCGATCCCGCGCGCACCGCGGAAGCGCGGGAGATAGTGAACGATTACCCCGAAATCACCCACGCGTACTTACGGGACCATCCCTGGAACTTCTGGTTCACCGTGATCGCCGAGGACGAGGAGGCCCGCGATCTGATTATCGATCGCGTCGCGGAGCGTGCCGGGCTCAAAGATGTTCAGAAGCTCAAACGCCAGAAGTCCTTCAAGCTCAAGGTCGACTTCAAGCTCTGATCGATCGCCGCCGCGTTCATCTGCGGCCAAAGGAGAGGATCATCGCCATGATGACTGATAGGGAGCTGATCGATGCGGCCGCCAAGGGGTTCGCTATCGAAGCCCAGCCGTTCAAGGAACTGGCCGAGCGTTTCGGGGTCTCGCAAGGAGAAGTGATCGCGCGTCTCGAGGCCATGATCGCCGATGAGCGTGTCAAGCGGTTCGCCGCCTCGGTGCGACATCAGCCGATGGGGTTTCGCTACAATGCCATGGTCCTGGCGCGCACCGATGAGCGGAACCTCGAACGCGTGGGGCAGGCGGCCTGCGCTCTGAACGAGGTGAGCCACTGCTATCAGCGCAACCATCCCGACGGTGATCCCTGGTGCGTCTATATCATGGCTCACGAGCAGGACGCCGAGCGCATGAAGGCGGTGATCGCGCGCATCGGCCAGCTTCCCGGGGTGCGTACCATCGAGGTGTGCACCTCCCTGACGGAGCTCAAGAAAACCTCGGTCTCCGGTGTCACCACCGACAAGAGACGGCTTTGAGAGATCGCGCAACTGCGCGCGGCTCTCGAGATCCCCTCCCCGAGGCATTCTGATCCCACCACTTACATCCCATCCAAAACTCCTCCGTCGAAGGTCGCCATCTGATGTCTACGGCTGCCCTCCGTGACACCGGTCACACGACACAAGCAGCATTCCATCCGCTTCTGATGATAGAATAGGTGCGCTGCAACCATAGGTCGCTGATTGGTTGACCGGCAGAGGAGTCATTATGACAAA